>WNGD01013421.1_pt1 | contig 12203 bp, 6 predicted proteins | sample 5400671 | NCBI WGS metagenome assembly WNGD01 (sample SAMN13153369, study PRJNA577476) | soil metagenome | isolation source: 40 cm soil or saprolite under grassland replicate 2 | place: USA:California | collected 2016-06-15
ATCCAGGTCGGCGACCTGGAGCTGGACAGCGCCAGGCACGAAGCCCGCCGTGCCGGCCGCTCGCTCCCGCTCACCCCAAAGGAGTTCTCTCTGCTGCGCTACTTCATGGCGCGCGCCGGTCACGTCCTGTCCCAGGAGGACCTGCTTGAGCACGTCTGGGACGAGAACGCCGACCCCTTCACCAACACCGTCCGCGTCACGGTGATGACCCTGCGGCGCAAGCTCGCCGACGCCGGCGAGGGCCAGCCGATCGAGACCGTGGTCGGTCGCGGCTACCGGCTGCGCGCGGAACCCTGACGTGAAGGCGCCGGAGCGACAGGCGGAGCGACTGCCGGAGTGGATGCGGTCGATCCGCTTCCGCTACACCCTGATGTACTCGGGGGTCCTGTTCGGCCTGGCCGCGCTGGTGGTGGCCGCGCTGTACCTGATCCTGTCGATGAGCCTCCATGGCGAGCTGTTCGGCGCGGCGCAGACGTTCTGCGACGCGTTCGGCCACTGCCACCAGGTCGACGTCTTCACCGGCCGGCAGTTCGAGGCGCTGGTCCATGCCCGCACCCTGGAGAAGCTGCGCACCCTGTCATTTGACGCGCTGGTGGTGCTGTTCTTCGCCAGCTTCGCGGTCGGCTGGGTGATCGCCGGGCGGGTCCTCGCCCCGATCGGGCGGATCACCGCGGTCGCCCGCGACATCCAGGCCACCGACCTGTCGCGCCGCATCCGCCTGCCTGGCCCCGAGGACGAGCTGAAGCAGCTCGCCGACACCTTCGACGCGATGCTCGCCCGCCTCGACGCCGCCTTCGCGGCGCAGCAGCGGTTCGTCGCCGACGCCTCCCACGAGCTGCGCAACCCGCTGGCGATCATCCGCACCAACATCGACGTCGCCATGTCCGACCCGAACGCCGACCCGGAGGAGCTGCGCCAGGCGATCGTGGTGGTGCGCCGCGCCAGCGAGCGCATGGCCAGGCTGGTCGACGATCTGCTGGCGCTGGCGCGGCGCGAGATGCCCACCTTCGAGCGTGAGCCGGTCGATCTCGGCCAGGCGGTCGGCGAGGCGAGCGAGGAGTTCCTGGTCCCCGCCGAGACCCGGGGGATCGTGCTCGACCGGGCCATCGCCCCCGGGGTGGTCGTGATCGGCGACCGGGACGCGCTCAAGCGGGCGGTCGCCAATTTGCTTGAGAACGCCGTCCGCCTCGGCCCCGCCGGCTCGCGGATCCGCTTGGCGGTCGGCAGCGAGCGGGGCCGTGCCTGGGTCGCGGTGTCCGATGAGGGCCCGGGGATCGTATCCGACGACCAGGCGCACGTGTTCGACCGCTTCTGGCGTGCGGACAAAGGCCGCTCCCGGGCTGACGGCGGCACCGGCCTCGGCCTTGCGATCGTGCGCCAGATCGCCCAGACCCACGGCGGCGAGGTGCAGCTCCAGTCCCGCCTGGGCGTCGGCTCGACCTTCACGATCTGGCTGCCGGTCGCCGAGCTTCCGGCGGAGCCGTCGCCCCGCGCCACCTCCGCGACCGCTCGCCGGCAGTGACCGTGACCGCTGCGCGAGCGGGCGCGACATTTTATATGACGTTGACTGGTGCCTTACCGATGTTTTAGCGGCCACCCTTTATGTTCCAACGCGGAACTCCGTAGGAAGCTGAGCGAACCCAGGAGGCAACACCCAGATGTCCACCCCCGACGCACCAACCCCACGCACGACTGGCGTGCCTGGCTCCGGTTCGCCGACACCCGCGGTCCCGGGTCCCGCTCGCGACGCCGACGCCGACGCCGACGCCGAATGGGTCCCGTCGCGCGACTGGACCCGGCCTGACCCCGAGGCGCAGGACGACGCGGCCTGGAACCCGGCCGCCGCGTCGCCCACCGCCACCACCCCGATCCCGACCTGGACGCCGTCCGAGCCGCCCGCGACCCAGGATCCGGGCGAGCCGGGCTCGGCCGCGGCAGGCTCGCCGCCGCCTCCCGACCCCGGCCAGGGGACGGGCGAAGCTCCGCGCCCCAGCGGTCCCGGCGGCGTCGGGCGGCTCGGCCGCGGGATCGTCGCCGCCGCCGTGGTGGTCCTGCTGCTCGCCGGCGGCTACGGCCTCGGCCAGTGGCGCAGTTCGACGCATACCACCAGCACCGGCGGCGCCGGCATCCCGGTCACGGTGACACCGACCCAGATCGAGGGCAGCAGCCAGGAGCCGGCGGTGGCGGTCGCCAAGGCGCTGCTGCCGGCGGTCGTGCAGATCGAGCGCTCCGACGGTCTCGGCTCGGGCGTGATCTACGACTCGCGCGGCTACATCCTCACCGCCGCGCACGTGGTCGACGGGGTCAACACGGTCGTCGTGCGCCTCGCCGACGGCACCTCCATGCAGGGCAAGGTGGTCGGCACCAACGACGCCACCGACGTCGGTGTGGTCAAGGTCAACCGCACCAACCTTCCGGTGGCCGCCCTCGCCCGCAACGTCAAGCTCCAGGTGGGCCAGACGGCCGTTGCGATCGGCAGCCCGTTCGGGCTGGAGGGCTCGGTGACCGCCGGCGTGGTCAGCGCCATCAGCCGCGACCTGCAGACCTCCAACGGCACCATGCAGGTCATCCAGACCGACGCCCCCATCAATCCGGGCAACTCCGGCGGCGCCCTCGCCGACCGGCAGGGCCGCGTGATCGGCGTCAACGACTCGATCAGCTCGCAGTCCGGCGGCAACGAGGGCGTCGGGTTCGCGGTGCCGATCGATACCGCCGCCACCTCGGCCGCCCAGATCGTCAGCGGTCAGCCCGCGCCGACCAGCGGCTTCCTCGGTGTCAGCGCCAGCGATCCCACCCTCGGCCGCGCTGGCGCGCTGATCAGCCAGGTCGTGCAGGGCAGCCCCGCCGAGAAGGCCGGCATCCAGGTCGGAGACCTGGTCGTGGCCGTCAATGGCCAGGCGGTGCAGAGCGGGGACGCGCTCGGCGCCCAGGTCAGCGTCTTGCACGCGGGCTCGAAGGCCCAGATCACACTGGTCCGCAACGGCAAGGAGACGACCATCACCGCGACGCTTGCATCCCGGCAAGGAAGCACAGGATGATCATCTACGCATCCCTAGCTCAACCTGACTAGACACCCCCGACCGAATCTGGTAGTTTGGCTGGTAACGATTTGGAATCAAGCAAAGCACGAACCGGAACGGGCATCGTAAGTTAGTGACGCGAACACGGAACTGGTCTTGAGCGGCGCTGGGGGGCGCTCGTAAGGGGGCCATTTCCGCCCGCATGACGGCCGGGGCCGTCGTGCCTTGGCCGGGAGGACACGGGAGGCGCGGGAAGCAGGTTCGCGTTATGGCGGCCGCGCCGTCCGGCAGTGAGGACCGGTGGTTGGGGGACTGCCGGGACCCCGCCGGACGGCAGGCCGTCTTTTTTCATGCTTGCCTTCTCGCCGCCTGAATCTCAACGGGAGCCATTGAGATTCAGGCTGGCCCAAAATAGCCTGGCCTTCCCCTGCGCAGCCGCTGACCTGAACGCCGTTCGCCGCCGGCCGCCTGTGGACAACCCCGGCAGACCGTCACGGGGAGTGTTTAGGATTCGGGCATGACGAACGGATCAGGTGACCTCCCCAGCGCGGCCGTGGCCAGCGCCCTACCAGACGGCCCGCCAGCCGCTCTGGCCGAACAGCTCCCCGCCGGGAACCTGGTCCTGCTCGGCGGCCCCGGAAGCGGCAAGACGGCCCTGCTGGAGGCAGCCGTCCACACCCTGCTCGCCCGTCCAGGCGGGAGCGCGCTCTACCTCACCTCGAACCGCCCCGCCGCGGTCGCCGCCACCGAGCGGCTGCTCGACGGCCTCGCCGAAAGCGGCGGCCCTGGAAGCAGGGGCGGCGGCCTGCGGGCCGCTGGGAGCGCCCTGGGCTGCGTCACCTGGTACGCCTTCGCCCGCGGGCTGGTCGCCGGCCACGCCGACCTGCTGCCCTACCGCGGCGAGCCGCGCCTGCTCAGCGGCCCGGAACAGTGGGCCCAGGTGCGCTCCCTGGTGCTCGAAGACGCCGCGGGCGAGCAGCCAATCGACTGGGGCGAGCTGGCACCGCTGGTCGGCTCTCGCGCGTTCACCGACGAGCTGGCCGACTTCATCCTGTCCTGCGAGCGCCGCCTGCTCAGCCCCGACGACCTGGAGGCACTCGCCGCCGAGCGGCACCGCGCGGCCTGGATGCCGGTGGCGGCGTTCTACCGCCGCTACCTCGAACTGCTCGCCCTCAACGACTCGGTCGACCAGGCCGGCCTGGTGACGCAAGCCGGCGACCTGCTGGAAGACGAGGCCGAGGTGCTCGCCACCCTGGCCGCCCGGACCGGCACGGTCCTGGTCGACGAGGCGCAGGAGCTCGACCGCTCCCAGCTCCGCGTGCTCGACCTGCTGGCTGGCGCCGGCGCCCGGGTGATCCTCGCCGGCGACCCAGCGGGCACCACCGACGAGTTCCGCGGCGCCACCCCAGGCATCCTGCCGGGCCTCGCTGCCCGCTTCGGCGCCCGGACGGTCCTGCTCGACCGCAGCCACCGCCTCGGCGGCCAGGCGCTCGACGCCATCCACCGTCTCCAAGCCGCGGCTCCCGAGGGGGCGGTGGTGATGCACGGTGGCGGCACCACCACAGTCCAGGCCGCCGGGTATCCCGGGCAATCCGAGGAGGCGGACGCGGTGGCGCGCCAGCTCCAGCTCGCGCACCAACGCGACGGGGTCGCCTACGGCCGCATGGCAGTCCTGCTGCCGTCGCTGCGCCGCCTCGGCGGCCCGATCCGCCGCGCACTCGACCGCTACGGCGTCCCCTACCGGCTCGTCGCCGGCGAACGCCAGCTCGTCGCCGAGCCGCTCGTCCGCCACCTGCTCGACCTGTTCCGCCTCGCCCTGGAACCCGACCGCGCCGACGAGCTGCTGGCCCCGCTGCTCACCTCCCCCCTCGGCGGCCTCGACCCCCGCGAGCTGCGGGCCCTCCGCCGCGCCGCCGTGCTGGCCGACCGCTCCCTCACCGACCACCTCGCCGCCTGTTCAGATTCCCTTGACGCATCGGGGGGTCCCGCGGCTGCCATGGGATCGGCCCCCGCTGCTTCCGGCCGCGGTACCGAACCCCCCGAATCCACTGAATCCACCGAATCCACCGATCCGCTCGGGGTTGCCGAGCCGATCGCCACACGGGTCCGGGCCCTCTGCGAGCTGCTCCTGGCTGCCCCCCTCGATGGCCCGGACCGACGCGGTCGCGCTGCTGTCCGTCAACGCCGCCAAGGGCCGGGAGTTCGACATCGTGGTCATCGCCGGCTGTGTCGAGGGCGCCCTGCCCCGCACCGCCTGGCCGCAGGGCCTGTTCGAGGCCTGGCGGCTCGACGGCGACCGGGACCCTGTGAGCCACGCCCGCGCGATCATCGACGCCGAGCGCCGCCGCTTCGTCCTGGCCGCCAGCCGCGCCAGGGACCGGGTCAGCTTCACCTCCGCCAAGATCGACGGCCGTGGTGAGCCGTCCCGCTACCTGGCCGCCTTCCGCCCCGCCTCCGCAACTGGCGCCGGAATCGCCCCCGGGACCGCCCCCGGGACCGATACCAGCGCCGACCTCGGCCGCGCCGATCCCGACGCGGCGCCGCTCGGCCCGCTGGAGGCGGCCGGCGCGCTGCGGCGGGTCGCCACCGACCAGGCACGCCCAGCGGCCGAGCGGCTCGCCGCCGTCGCGACCTTGGCCGCCATGCCGGCCACCACCGCCGCGACCAACCCCGCGACCTGGTGGTGGCGGCGCGACTGGACCGAGGACCCCGACCCGATCGCCACCGACCGGCGCCTGCGCACCTCCTACTCGCGCATCGGCACCTACGAGGACTGCCACCTGCGCTACTTCTACTCCAGCGTCGCCGGGCTCGACGACCGCACCTCCTACCAGATGGCCTTCGGCAAGCTGATGCACACTGTCTTCGAGCTCGCCGCCAAAGGCGAGATCGCCGAGGACCCCACCACGCTCAAGGCCGCCTACCGCGCCCGCTTCGACCTGGCCTGGTTCCCCTCCCGGGTGGTCGCCCAGCAGTACTGGCGTGACGGCATGGCCATGCTGGCGCTGTGGCACGACGGCGAGGCCGAACTCGCCAAGCGCGCCCTCGCCTTCGAGGTCCCCTTCGAGATGGAGGTCGGCGACCACGTGATCCGCGGCCGCATCGACCGGGTGGACCGCGTCCCCGGAGGCGACGGGGAGGACCACGGCATCGCCCTGCTCGACTACAAGACCGCCCGTATCCCCGCCTCCGACGAGGACGCCCGCCGCTCGCTGCAGCTCGCCATCTACTACCTGGCCGCCTTGCGGGACCCGGAGCTGGCCGCGCTCGGGATCCCCGTCGAGATGCAGCTGGTCTACCCGGCACGAGCCGCCCAGGGCCGCTTCGCGCGCGCCCGCCAGCGGCCAGGGGGCGACCACGCCGCCGAGGTCGAACGGCGCCTGCTGCCACTGCTTGACGGCGCCGCTGCCGAGCAGTTCGACCCGAACCCCCACGCTGACTGCCACTTCTGCGCTTTCAAACCGATCTGCCCGATGTGGCCCCAGGGTGAGGACTTCCTCGCCCCAGTGATCCCCCCAGCCGGCCTCGACCAAGCCGGCCTCGACGCGGAGCGTGCCGAATGAGCCTCACCGTCAAGCTGAACGCGGACGAGGCGACCCCGGCGATCCGGGCAGCCCTCAAAGGCTGGGAGCCGACCGCCGAGCAGTGGGCCGCGATCAGCGCCCCCATCGGACCCATCCACGTGATCGCCGGAGCCGGGTCGGGCAAGACCGCGGTCATGGCCGCCCGCATCGTCTACCTGGCCGAACGACTTGGGATCGAGGCCTCGTCGGTGCTCGCGCTCACCTTCACCAACAAGGCCGCCGCCGAACTGGAGGCGCGCGTCGGCGAGGCACTCGCCGAACACCCCAACGGCAGCGCCGGAATCGGAACCGAGCCAGGGTCCGGGCTGGGCGAGCAGGTCACGGTGCACACCTACCACGCCTTCGCCGCCGACCTGGTCAAGGCCTACGGCGTCCGCGTCGGCGTCGAGCAGGACGCCGACCTGCTCAGCGAGGCGCAGCAGTACCAGATCCTGCTCGCGATCCTCGACGGCGAGCGCTTCCAGCACCTCAGCGTGCGCATGGCCGGCGCCACCATCCGCAAGGCGCTGGAGCTCGCCGCCGCCTGCGCCGACCACCTGGTCGAGCCCGCCAGGGTCATCGAGGCGTCCCGCGCTCTGATCGACCGGGCCGACGCCGTCGAGCCGCTGCCCACCTGGCAGGTCCAGGCTGCCTGCGAACGGATCGAGCTGGCCGGCCTGGTCGAGCGCTACACCCAGGAGAAGCAGCGCCGCGGCCGCATCGACTTCGGCGACCAGGTCGCCAAGGCGGTCGAGCTGGTCGAGCGGCACCAGGACCTGGTCGACGCGCTGCGCGCCCGCTACCCCCACGTGCTGCTCGACGAGTACCAGGACACCAACGTCGCCCAGCGCCGCCTGATCCAGCGGCTGTGCCCCCCTGGCGCCTCGATCATGGCGGTCGGCGACGCCCGCCAGGCGATCTACGGCTTCCGCGGCGCGACCATGTACAACCTGCTCTCGTTCCCCGAGCACTTCCCACCCGCCGGCGATCGCACCCAGGCCCAGGCGGCGCTGTCGCTGTCCACCAACTTCCGTTCCGGGCGCCGCATCCTCGACCTCGCCAACTCCGTGATCGAGGCCATCCCCGAGGAACGCCGCGGCGGCCTGCCCCTGCAGCCGGCTCCCGGCGCCGGCGAGGGCGCGGTGCTCGCCGCCCTGCTCGGCGACCAGTTCGCCGAGGCCGCCTTCGTCGCCGACCAGGTCGTCCGGGCCCACGCCGGCGGCCTGCCCGACGGCACCCTGCCCGCCTGGCGCGACGTCGCCGTGCTGGTGCGCTCCAAACGGCTGCTCGGCCCCCTCCGCGAGGCGCTCGAGCAACGCGACGTCCCGGTCGAGGTCGTCGGCCTGCAGGGCCTGCTGGAAACCCCCGAGATCGTCGACCTGGTCAGCATGCTGCGGGCGATCGAGGACCCGGGTGCCAACGTGCCGCTCGCCCGGCTGCTGCTCGGCCCCCGCTGGCGCATCGGCTACCGCCACCTGGTCCGCCTCGCCCGCTGGGCCTCCCGGCACAACTGGGGCCTCAAGGGCATCCTCCCCGGCGAGGACCCCGACCCCGGGGACGTGTCCTTCGCGCTGGCCGAGGCGCTCGACCACCTCGACGAGGTCGACGGCCTCGACGAGGAGGCACGCCAGCGGCTGCGCGCCTTTCGCCGGGAGCTGCGCTATCTGCGCGCCGCCGCGGACGTCCCCCTGCTCGACCTGGTCGAGACCGTGCTGGAACGTACCGGCGTCTGGGCCGAGCTGGAGGCCTCCAGCGACCGCCGCGCGCTCTCCGCCCGCCAGAACCTCGCCACCTTCCTCGACCGGGTGGCCGCTTTCGCGCCGGTCGACGGCGACCCGTCGCTGGCCGCGTTCCTCGCCTACCTCGACGCGGTCCAGGACGCCGCCGAACCGGTCGAGGCGACCGCCCCCGCCCCCGCCGACTCGGTCAAGCTCATGACCGTCCACATGGCCAAGGGCCTGGAATTCCCCATGGTGGTTGTCGCCGGCCTGTCCGCCGCCACCGCCAAGGACGGCACCCCCAAACACGGCATCTTCCCCGACCTCCGGGTCGCCGACCCGCGCCGCGCCCAGGGCTTCCCCTACCAGCTGCGCGAGGACGCCGGCCACCTGCCCCGCTTCAGCGGCAACGCCCGCGCCTTCCGCCAGCAGCTCGACCAGCGCGCGCTGGAGGACGAACGCCGCCTGTTCTACGTCGCCGTCACCCGCGCCAAACAACTCCTCGTCCTCACCGCCGCCTGGTGGTACCAGGGGTCGGAGAAGACCCCCAAGGGACCGAGCCCGTTCTGGGACGAAGCCGCCGCCCACCCGGCCGCCACCGTCCTCGCCCGCGCCGCCCAGCCGGCCGCCAGCCCGCTCGCCGAGCGCCTCCGCGGCCGCATCCAATGGCCACCCCCGGCGCGCCGCCCAGAAGACGCCGCCGACTCGCTGTTCCCCGAAGGGGTGGGCGCCGCCGTGGAACTGGCCCGCCGCGACCCCGCCGCCATCGCCGCCCGCGTGCCGCCCGCCCAGGTCGCAGAGTTCGAAGCCGCCCTGGCCTCCGGGCGCAACCTCCAGGCCGCCGCCGGAGGCGAGCCGCACCTGGTCGCCCCGCTGCCCCCGCGGATCCTCTCGGTCAGCCAGGTGCTCCTCTACGCCCGCTGCCCCCAGGACTTCTACTGGACGGTAGTGCGCCCGCTGCCGACCCAGCCGCGCGTGGCAGCCCGGCTCGGGACCGTCGTGCACCGCCTGCTGGAACGTCGCGCCCGCGGCCTCCCCGACCTGGTCGACGTCGGCGACCTCGGCGGCGAAAACCCCGCCGGCTTCGCCGAGCCAGGACTGGTCGAGCGGGCCACCCGCAACTTCGAAGCCTCCCACTACGCTCGTCTGCCCGTCTCCGAAGCCGAGGTCGGCGTGGTCCTGTGCTCCGGCCAGTGGGTCCTGCGCGGCCGCATCGACGCGGTCTTCCGCACCCCCGACGGCGTCGAGCTGGTCGACTGGAAGACCGGGCGCCGGCGCCCAGAATCCACCCCGGCCGGGCTCGACCAGCTCGGCATCTACGCGCTCGCCCTGCGCCAGCTCGGCCAGCTCCCCTCCGAGGGCTGCACCGCCTCCTACTGCTACCTTGGCGGCGACACGGCCGAGATCGATCCGCACCACTACGGCCCGGCCGAACTCGACGAGCAGCACCGGCGGCTGGAAGCCACCCTGGCGGCACTCGCCGCCGGCGACTTCGAGCGCCACTGCGGCCTGGCCTTCTGCCCAGCCTGCACCCGCGAGCGCGGCGGCTGAGCGCTGGTCGACGAGCCCGACCCGCTCCGCAGCGGACGGGGGGATTTGCCTGTCCGCAGGGAGGCCGGGTAACCTGGCACAAGGAAACATCTATGTTTCCAAAGTCACCTTCGGGGCAGGCGGGACGCCAGGACCGCGGCACTCGAAGCGCCACAGAAGCACCAGGAAGGACGCGTCATGCCAATGGCCGAGGGGATCCGAGAGGGCACCCAGCAGGGCACCCGGGAACGCATCCTCGTCCTGCTGCGCCGCCACGGGCGCCTGACCGCGCCGCAGCTCGCCGACCTGCTCAGCCTCACCTCGGTCGGGGTGCGACGCCACCTCGGCCTGCTGGAACGCGACGGCCTGGTCACCGCCGAGACCTCCAAGCCGAAGCGGGGCCGGCCCGCTGCGGTCTACCGGCTCACCGACGCGGGCCTGGAGAAGTTCCCGCGCCACTACGACGAGGTGGCGCGGGAGGCGCTGGCCTTCCTCAAGCGCCAGGACGCCGCCGTGCTGTCCCAGTTCCTCGCCTGGCGCAACGAGCGCCTGGCCGCCAGCTACGCCCGCCGGGTGGACGGTGCCACCCTCGCCGAACGCACCGAAGCCCTCGCCGCGGTCCTCAGCGAGCAGGGCTTCATGGCTGAGGTGGAACCCGCCCCCGACGGCGGCGGGTTGCGGCTCTGCCAGCACAACTGCACCGTCGAGCACCTCGCCACCGAACTGCCCGACCTGTGCGCCTCCGAGGCGAAGCTGTTCGAGCGCCTGCTCGGCAGCCCCGTCCAGCGGGAGGCGACGATCGTGGACGGTGCCGTACGCTGCGTCACCCGCATCCACCCAGAAGCCCGAAAACCGAACCAGACCAGCAAGGCGAGCATGACGAACAAAGAGACCCGCAAGCGCCGGGTGCCCCCGGCCCCGACCCCGATGGCAGCAAGGAGCGAAGCCTGATGGCCACCGATGCCCGAGACCTCTCCCAGGCGCCGGAGCGCATCAACCCGGTCCCGGAGAACGTCGACCTCGGCGCGTACAAGTACGGCTGGCACGACCCGGTCTCCTCGGTCTTCACCCCGAAGAGGGGCCTCTCCCACGAGGTCGTCGAAGAGATCTCCCAGATGAAGAACGAACCCGAGTGGATGCGGAAGTTCCGCCACAAGTCCCTCGACTACTTCCTCCGCCGCCCCATGCCCCAGTGGGGTGGAGACCTCAACCAGATCGACTTCAACAACATCTACTACTTCCTCCGCGCCACCGAGAAGCAGGCAGCTACATGGGAGGACCTCCCCGCCGACATCAAGAACACCTACGACCGGCTGGGCATCCCCGAAGCGGAGAAGCAGCGCCTAGTCTCGGGTGTCGCGGCCCAGTACGAAAGCGAAGTTGTTTACCATAAGGTACGAGAAGACCTAGAGGCGGAAGGTGTCATCTTTCTGGACACTGATACCGCATTGCGCGAGCACGAAGACGTCTTCCGTGAGCACTTTGCGACGGTCATTCCCGCCAACGACAACAAGTTTTCGGCACTGAACTCGGCTGTCTGGTCCGGTGGCTCGTACATCTGGATACCTGAGGGTGTCCAGGTTGAGATTCCGCTGCAGGCGTACTTCCGCATCAACGCCCAGAACATGGGCCAGTTCGAGCGGACGCTGATCATCGCCGAGCCCGGGTCGAGCGTGCACTACGTCGAGGGCTGCCTGCCCGCCGGTGAGCTGGTGGCGATGGCCGACGGCACTCACCGGCCGATCGAGACAATTGGTGTCGGCGATGACGTGCTGAGCCATGAGGGCTGGCCGGTCCGTGTGAAGGCTGTGCAGACACGGGACTATCGCGGACCGCTCTACACCTTCGTGCCGGTCTCGCCGGACAACGCATTCCGTGTGACTGCCGAGCACCCGCTACTGGTTGTGCCGCGTGACTCCGTGCTGGTCAAGCGTGCGCCCCGCAACGGCTGGAAGCCCGAAGTTGAGACGGCCAAACTGCTCGCCACCACACCTGACTGGGTACAGGCCAAGGATGTCAAGGATGGCGACTTCCTTGTCTTCCCGAAGCCGAAGCCAAAGCCGGCGCAGACGGTGCTGCCGCTGGCGTTCGCGCGGCTGGCCGGTTACTACCTCGCTGACGGATCAGCGTCGCTGACCAATGACTACGAGTCGCTCGCGTTCTCGCTGAACATCAACGACCACGACTCAGTGGATGAGATCCGCAGGCTCTGCAAGGAGTTGTACGACAGCGAGGGCTCGATCCTTTGGAATGAGAAGAAGAACGAGGCCCGCGTGCTGGTCTACACCAAGGCCGGCTACCGCGCGATGCGCGACCATATCGGCACCCGTTCACACACGAAGCAGCTCTCGCCCGACCTGGTCGAACAGGAC
>WNGD01005564.1_pt1 | contig 12200 bp, 10 predicted proteins | sample 5400671 | NCBI WGS metagenome assembly WNGD01 (sample SAMN13153369, study PRJNA577476) | soil metagenome | isolation source: 40 cm soil or saprolite under grassland replicate 2 | place: USA:California | collected 2016-06-15
ACCGGTCGATTCGCCTTAGGACGAGTTTCCGCCAAAAGGCGCCGCTTGCGGCGCCGTCGGAACTGACCGGTCGACTCGCCTTAGGACGAGTTCCCGCCCGATCCAGCGCCGTAGCCGAACTCTTCGTCCTCGCCGAAGATCTTGTCCTTCAGCCAGCGGCGGGTCTCCGGGCCGGTCATCGGGTTGAAGAGGATGCCGAGCGTGATCCCGGCAAGGAGCAGGGTGCTGTTGCGGCCCTTGTGCTCTTCCCTGCCCTGGATCCGGTTGGCAGCCGTGCGCAGGTCCTCGATCGCCGAGCGCAGCTGGTCCTGGATGTCCTTGTCGCTCGCGACCTTTCCGGCGAGGCCGGACACGCCGCGCCCGCCGATCAGCTCGTCGTAGACGTCGCGTGCAGTCGCGAAGGCGCTGCGGAGGTTGTCGCGTAGCTCTTCGTCCTGGATTGCCCGCTTCACGTAGGGCTTCACGTCGGCAACACGGTCTTTCGCCTTTGCCATCGCAGAGGCCGTCCTTTCAGTCGGTTTCAGCGGGGATTGTCTACCCTCAGCGCCTCCCGCGCTAAACAGCAGACGCGGCTTGGCGCTCCGGAGGCGGCGCCGCCTGCGGGCGGGCGCTCCCGCCCTTGGCGAACGCGACTTCGAAGACCTCTTCGATCGAGTCGACGAGAACGAACTCCAGCTCGTTGTGGGTCTCTTCGGGCAGCTCCTCGAGGTCGGGCTCGTTCTCGCGCGGGAGGATGACCCGCTTCAGCCCGTAGCGCTGGGCTGCGAGCACCTTCTCGCGCACGCCGCTGATCGGCAGCACCTGGCCGGTGAGCGTGATCTCACCCGTCATGGTGACTTCCTCCGCCACGGGCTCCGCACGGACGAGCGACGCGATTGCGGTCGCGATCGTGATGCCCGCCGACGGCCCGTCCTTGGGCACCGCGCCGGCCGGGACGTGGATGTGCACGTCGTGGTTCGCGAACCAGTCCTCGGGCAGGCCGAGTTGCTCGGAGTGGGCGCGGACCCAGGAGAGCGCCGCCTGAGCCGATTCCTGCATCACCTCACCGAGCTGGCCGGTGATTGTCAGGCGCCCCTTGCCCGGATAGGCGGTCGCCTCGATGAACAGCACGTCACCGCCGACGGGCGTGAACGCGAGGCCCGTGGCAACGCCGGGATCGGCGGTGCGCTTGCGCGGATCGGTGGGGAAGCGCCGCGGCCCGAGCCAGGCGCGCGCCTGCTCCTCGCCGACCTCGACCCGCTCGGCCTTGTCTTCGGCGATCTCGCGCGCGGTCTTGCGGCAGAGATCGGCGATGCGGCGCTCGAGGTTTCGCACGCCGGCTTCACGCGTGTACTCGCGGATGACGACCCGCAGCGCCTCGTCGCCGATCGTCAGCTGCTCCTCGCTGAGCCCGTGCGCCTCAAGCTGCTTCGGCACGAGGTACTTGCGGGCGATGCCGAGCTTCTCGTCCTCGGTGTAGCCGGAGAGGTGAATCACGTCCATCCGGTCGAGCAGCGGGCTCGGAATCGACTCGAGCTGGTTCGCGGTGCAGATGAAGAGCACCTTTGAGAGGTCGAAGGGCAGGTCGAGATAGTGGTCGCGGAAGTTCTTGTTCTGCTCCGGGTCGAGAACCTCGAGCATCGCGCTTGCCGGGTCGCCGCGGAAATCCGCGCCCATCTTGTCGATCTCGTCGATCAGCAGCACCGGGTTCTTCGACTCGGCGTCGCGCAGCGAGCGGATGATCGTGCCCGGCATCGCGCCGATGTAGGTGCGGCGGTGGCCGCGGATCTCGGCCTCGTCGCGCACGCCGCCGACAGAGATGCGCGTGAACTTGCGCTCGAGCGTCCGCGCGATCGACTGGCCGAGCGAGGTCTTGCCGACGCCGGGCGGGCCGACGAAGCAAAGGATCTGGCCGGAGGCGTCGTTGCGGAGCTTCGAGACGGCGAGGTGCTCGATGATCCGCTCCTTCACCTTCTCGAGGTCGTAGTGGTCCTCGTCCAAGATCTCGCGCGCGCGCTGGAGATCGAGGTTGTCCTGGGTCGTCTTGTTCCACGGCAGCGTCGCTATCCAGTCGAGGTACGTGCGGATGACGCCGTACTCGGCCGCAGCAGAGGGGAGCTTCTCGAGCCGGGCCAGCTCGCGGTCGACGGCCTTCCTCACGTCCTCCGGCAGCTTGAGCTCGGCGAGCCGCTCGCGCAGCTCGTTCACCTCGGCCTGCTCGGCGTCGCCCTCCCCCAGTTCCTCCTGGATCGCCTTGAGCTGCTGCCGCAGGAAGTACTCGCGCTGGCCCTTCTCCATTTCCGACTGGACCTGCGACTGGATCTTCGACCCGAGCTCGACTACCTCCAGCTCGCGATTCAAGATCAGGGAGATCTCTCGCAGCCGCGCCCCGACGTCGGTCAGCTCGAGCAGATTTTGCTTCTCGTCGGTCTTGATCCGCAGCGTCGAAGCGACGAGGTACGAGAGCGCGCTCGGCTCGTCGACGTTCGCGGCCGCGATTTCGAGCTCGTCCGGGAGGTACGGCACCGAGGCGATCACGCGACCGAAGAGGGTTTGCACGTTCCGCGTCAGCGCCTCGATCTCCGGTGACTCCTCGACCTCGTCCGGCACCTCGGCGAACTGGCCGATCAGGTACGGATCGTCCTGGCTTCGGCCTTCGAGCCGGATCCGGCGCACGCCCTGGACGAGGATCCGCAAGGTTCCGTCGGGAACGCGGATCATCTTGTGGATGACCGCGGCGGTGCCGACCTCGTACAGGTCGTCCCAGCCCGGCTGCTCGGGCTCGTTGTTCTTGGCGGTCACGAGCGCGAGCAGGCGGTTGCCGTCGACGGCGTCCTCGACGAGCTTGATCGAGCGCTCCTGGCCGATCGCGAGCGGCGTCATCGACTGCGGGAAGACGACCGTTTCCTTGAGCGGCAGGACCGGGAGCTCGGACGGAACCTCGAGCTCCTCGATGCGCTCCTCAGTCAAGAGGTCGCTCATGGGCGAGTCTTTGGCCCGTGAGCCGGGGAGGGGGACTCGGGGGAACCGGGAGGTTCCCCCGCATCTATGGAGAAGGGGGCTCGTGGGTGAAACAGGGTTTCCCCCACGGGAGCGAGCCGAAGGCGAGCGACGGTCATGCACTCCTCGCGATCTGGATCGAAACCTTTTCCTGGGCCTGCTCCCGCTCGGCGATCGGGAGCGTCACGGTCAGAAGGCCTCGCTTGTACTCGGCGCGCGCGTTGGCCGGATCGACCTGCTGGGCGAACTGAATTCGCCTCTGGAACGGGCCGTGCTCGATCTCCATATGGAAGTAACGGCCGTGATGCCCGGGCGAACGCGTGCCGGCGATGACAAGCGTCTGGTCGTCGGCGAAGATCCGCAACGTCTCCGAGTCGGCTCCGGCGAGCTCGATGACCACTCTGAACTCCGGCGGGTCGTCGGTGCGCACAACGTCCACTTGCGGCCTGAATCCGCGGCGGAGGCCCGAGAAGCGGGGTACCTGCCAGAGCTCGTCGATGAGCTCCTGGATCTCGCCCTGCAAACGGCCGAGCTGGTCTTTCTTTCGCGACACGGCCACTAAGGGTAGAACGGCGGGTGCATCAGCGTCGATTCTCGTTTGACGCGGACCTAGGCATGGCCCTCGGTTAGCAATCGCTAGCTTTGTGATCGGAGGAGGCGGATGGAGCGCTGGACGCAATTCGTGATGCGGTTTCGCTGGCCGATCCTGGCCGGCTGGCTAGCGGTGTTGCTCGTCGGCGGCTTTGCCTTCACCCATCTGAGCTCGCTGCTCTCGAACGAGTTCTCGGTGCCGGGCACCGATTCCGAGCGCGCGCGAACGATTCTCGAGCGGCACTTCGGCGACCGGAGCGACGGCGCGTTCACGGTCGTTTTCCGGCTCCGCGACGGGGTTGATCGCCCCACCTACGTGCGCCTGCAGGGCGTTCTCGACCACGCGGCTCGAACCGTTCCGGATTCGACGCCGCGCCAGCTCGTCCCGGCAGGTCGTCACATCCTCTACGGCGACGTCGTCTCGACTCTCCGCCTCGCGAAGGCGAAGGCCTACACGGATGACCTCTACCGGGCGCTTCCCCACGGCGGCGGAGTCGAGTCCTACGTCACCGGCCAGGCCGCGATCCAGCACGATCTCGACCCGATTTTTTCCAAGGACCTGCGCAAGGGCGAAATGATCGCCCTGCCGATCGCGGTGCTCGTTCTGCTCGCGGTCTTCGGTCTCTCGGTCGCCGTGACGATGCCGTTCATCTTCGCCGCCTGCACGGTGATGGCGACGCTGGCGGGCGTCTACGTGTACGCGCACTTCCTGACCACCGCGACGTACGTCACGAACCTGGTCTTCCTGATCGGTCTGGGGATCGCGATCGACTACTCGCTACTCGTCACCTATCGCTTTCGCGAGGAACTGACGCGACGGGACGACGTGGAGGCGGCGATCGTCCGCACGATGCAGACCGCGGGCCGCGCCGTGATCTTCTCCGGCGCGACGGTCGCGATCGGGCTCGCGCTACTCCTGTTCATCCCGCTCCCGTTCGTCCGCTCGATCGGCGTGGGCGGGTTCCTGATCCCGCTCGCCTCGATCGCCGCGGCGCTGACGCTGCAGCCGGCGCTGCTCTCGATCTACGGCCGCCGCGGCGTGGCGCGGATTCCCGTCTTGCCTAAGCGGTTCGGTCGACGCGAGGCCGACAACGGCTTTTGGCACCGCCTGGCTAGCGCGATCATGCGCCGGCCGCTCGCATTCCTTGGCGTCGGCGCGGCGCTGCTGGTCGCGGCCGCGCTTCCCGTCTCCGGGTTGAAGCTGACGCCCGGGTCTGCCTCAGGGATTCCCCAGTTCCCGCAATCGGTGCGCGGCTTCGACGTGCTCAAGCATTCGATCGGTCCGGGTGCGACCTCGCCGACGCAGGTCGTCGTCGACTCAGGGCGGCCGGGAGGTGTACGGGCGCCCGATGTACAGGCTGCGATTGGGCGCCTCGCCGAGCGGATCAGGAGCGACCGGAAAACGGCCTCGTTGCAAGTGGCGCCGCGTCCGCCGTTCGTCGACCCAAGCGGCCGTTACGAGGAGCTGATCGTCGCCGGTCGCGACGAGTACGGCTCTGAGGCGGCACAAAGCTTCGTCCACCGCCTGCGCGGGCAACTCATTCCGGCGGCGCGGTTCCCGAGCGACGCGCGCGTGCTCGCCGGCGGCGGCCCGCCTCAGGGAGTCGACTTCCTCGACCAGGCGTACCGCTATTTCCCGTGGCTCGTTGCCGGCGCACTGGTCCTCACCTACTTCCTGCTGATGCGAGCGTTCCGCTCGGTGCTGCTGCCGCTCAAGGCCGTGATCCTGAACCTGCTCTCGGTGGCCGCCAGTTATGGGATGCTCGTCGTCGTCTTCAAGTGGGGCGTGGGGAGCAGCGTGCTCGGGCTGTACCAAATCGGCCAGATCGAAGGCTGGATTCCGATCTTCCTGTTCGCGATGCTCTTCGGGCTCTCGATGGACTACGAGGTCTTCATGGTCACGCGCATGCGCGAGGAGTGGGACAGCGGCCGTGACAACCGCGACGCGGTCGCCTACGGGCTCGAACGTACCGGGCGGATCGTGACCGCCGCGGCGATCGTGATGGTCGCGGCGTTCTCGGGCTTCGTGGCGGGGCGGATCGTCGGCCTGCAGGAGTTCGGGATCGGGCTCGCGGTCGCGATCTTCGTCGACGCGACGCTCGTCCGCGCCCTGCTCGTTCCGTCCTTGATGGCGATCTTCGGCCGTTACAACTGGTGGCTACCCGCGACGCTTGCTCGCGTCGTGCGGGTCCCCGAGTCGCCGCTCGAACAGCCGCGGCGGCCCGCTCTGCGGCCCACCGGTCGGTAAAAGGAGGACTCGGCGAAACGCAGTCTGCGTCGTCGAGCGGCGTCCCGCCGAGTCCTCCTACCACTACCATCTGCGCGCGATGAAGGGCGTCATCCTCGCCGGCGGCACCGGCTCCCGGCTCCACCCGCTCACGCGGATTACGAACAAGCACCTGCTGCCGATTCACGATCGGCCGATGGTCAACTTCGCGATTGAGGCACTCGTCAACGCGGGGATCGACGAGCTGATGCTGGTCACGGGCGGCACTCACGCGGGCGAGTTCTTCCGCCTGCTTGGCAACGGGCACGAGCATGGCATCGACCGGCTCTTCTACGCCTACCAGGAGGAGGCGGGAGGCATCGCTGAGGCGCTGGGGCTCGCGGAGCGGTTCGGGGCGGGCGACCGGATCTGCGTGATGCTCGCCGACAACGTGCTCGAGGGCTCGCTCCGGCCGGCGGTCGAGAACTTCGCAGCTCAGGAGAGCGGGGCGCGGATTCTCCTATCGCCGGTCGAGGAGGTCGAGCATCTGCAGCACCTCGGCGTGCCGGAACTGAACGGCGACGGTCGCGTCCTTCGTATCGTCGAGAAGCCCGCCGATCCGCCGAGCAAGTTCGCGGTCACCGGGATCTACTTCTACGACGAGTCGGTCTGGGACGTGATTCCGACGTTGAAGCCGTCGGGGCGCGGCGAGCTCGAGATCACGGACGTCAACAACTGGTACGTGGATCAGGGGGCGATGGAATACGACGTGCTCGAGGGGTTCTGGGGCGACGCGGGCGAGTCGATCGACGCCTACTACGAGGTCAACGACTTCGTGCGCGCCCATGGGGTCAACAAACGGTGATCGAAGGCGTCGAGCTGTACCCCTTGAGCCGTCGAGAGGACGAGCGCGGCTGGTTCTTGGAGCTGCGGCGCGAGAGCTGGCTGCCGGCCCCGACCCGCCAGACGAACTTCTCCTTCTCACGGGAGGGCGTGATCCGCGGATTGCACTACCACGAACGCGGCCAAAACGACCTCTTCGCCTGCTTGCAGGGGACGGCTCGCGTGGTCGTCCTCGATCGTGAGTCGGGCGAGACCTTCACCGTCGACATCGGCGAAGAGAATCCGGTCGGCGTGTGGATACCGGGGCGGCACGCGCACGGGTTCGAAGCCTTGACGGATCTGCTCTTCTGCTACCACGTCACCGAGGAGTACGACCCTGCCGATCCGGACGAGCACGAGATCCCCTGGGACGACCCCCGCGTCAAGCATCTCTGGAGCACCCAATCGCCGATCCTCTCGAGCAGGGACAAGGCCGCAGCGTCCTAGTCACCGGGGTGGGCGGTCAGCTCGGGGGTGCGCTCCTCGAGGCGTTCTCGGGGGATGACGTGTCGGCGGTGGGGCACGCCGACTGGGACGTGAGCGTGCCGCCGCCGGACGGTCTCGGTCCTTTCGACCTCGTGCTGCACGCGGCCGCCTGGACGGACGTCGACGGCGCCGAGGACGACCCGCAAGGCGCCGCGGCCGTCAACGTCGGCGGCACGAAGCACGCAGCCGAGTTGGGCCCGCTCGTCTACTACTCGAGCGACTATGTCTTCGACGGGCAGAAGCGCTCCCCGTACCTCGAATCGAACGCGCCGAACCCGCTTTCTGGGTACGGGCGCTCGAAGGCGTTCGGCGAGGCGGCCGCGGGCGAGCAGGCCTGGATCGTCCGCTCGTCATGGCTCTTCGGCCCGACCGGTCAGAACTTCGTGCGGACGATGCTGCGGCTCGGCGCGGAGCGGGACGAGGTCTCGGTAGTCGACGACCAGGTCGGCTGCCCGACCTACGTCGGCCATCTCGCCGAGGCGACGCGGGTGATCGTCGAGCTGCCGTTCGGAATCTGGCACGTCGCGGCCGACGGAGAGTGCACGTGGGCCGAGTTCGCCCAGGCGATCTTCGAGGAGGCGAGGCTCGAGTGCCGCGTCGTGCCGATAACGACGGCCGAGCTCGGGCGCCCCGCGCCTCGGCCCGCCTACTCGGTTCTGCGTAGCGAGAAGCCGAATGCGCCGAGGTTGCCGCACTGGCGAGAGGGCCTTCGCGAGTGCCTTAGCTGCCTCGGCGCCCGTTAGGTCGCCTGCTCGTCGTCGAGGCTTCTCGCGGCGGTGCCGTGCAGGTCCGCGCTGGGGTCTGTCCCCACGAACTGGCGCAAGCGGACATGGCAACTGCAACAAAAGTGTGACTTTTTGTCCCCAGGACACGGCTGTTTGGTTCACACAAAGCCCAAACGTCCGTCCTCTAGGCTTGCGCCGATGCGTATTCTCGTCACCGGCGGAGCCGGGTTCATCGGCTCGCACTGCGCCAAACGCCTAGCCGCCGGAGGCGACGAGGTCGTCGTCCTCGACAAGCTCACCTACTCGGGCAATCGGGCGAACCTCGAGGGCGTCGACGTCGAGTTCGTTCAGGGGGACATCGCCGACCGCGACGTGCTTGCGACCGCAGCCGCTGGCTGCCAAGCGATACTGAACTTTGCGGCCGAGACCCATGTCGACCGCTCGATCTTCGGCGCCGCCGAGTTCATCGAGACAGACGTGCTGGGCACCTACGTCCTACTCGATCGCGCGCGCGAGCACAGCTTGCGCTTCGTCCAGGTCTCGACCGACGAGGTCTACGGCGACGTGCCCGAAGGCGCCTCCTCGAGCGAAGACGATCCGCTTCGCCCGTCAAGCCCCTACGCAGCCTCGAAGGCGGGCGGCGACCTACAGGTACTCGCCGCGGTCCGAACCTATGGCGTCAATGCGTCGATGACTCGCGGCTCGAACACCTACGGTCCGAATCAGTATCCCGAGAAGATCATCCCGCTTTTCATCACCAACGCCCTCGACGGGGAGTCGCTCCCCGTCTATGGCGACGGTCGCCAGATACGCGATTGGCTCCATGTCGAGGACCACTGCGCCGGGGTCGAGTTCGTCCTGCACGAGGGGGAGCCCGGTGGGGTCTACAACGTCGGCGGCGGCGAGGAGGTCGAGAACCGCGACCTCACAGCCCGCATCCTCGAGCTGACCGGCGCAGACGACTCGCTGATCCGCCACGTCGAGGACCGACCCGGCCACGACCGGCGCTACTCACTCGATACCACCAAGCTGCGAACGCTCGGCTGGGCGCCACAGCACACTCTCCGGGACGGTCTCCCGGAGACGGTTGCGTGGTATCGCGACAACCGCGAGTGGTGGGAGCCGATCAAGTCGGGCGAGTACCTCGCGTACTACCGTCGGCAGTACGCAGCCCGCCTGTCCTAGTCCTTGCCGCAGTGCTTGGCCGCCTTGAGCGCATCCTGGGGCTCGTGGCGCTGAGGCTCGAGCTGCTTCGCGGTCTCCAGGTACGGCATCGCTTCGTTGCATTGTCCAAGCTGAAGCAGGGTGTAGCCGAGATTGTAGTTCGCATAGGCCTCCAACGGATAGCCGGCACCGCTTAGCTTCTCGACGGCTTGCTGGAGCAGCGGTACGGCGCCGGCGTAGTCGCCCGCTTGCATCTTGCGGTAGCCGGCGAGGTTCACGGCAGGACCGCTGAGCGAGGCCTGGCTCGGCGCGGGAGGTGCCGCGGGCACGGTCGTCTGCACCGTTGTGCCCTGACGGGTGACGACCGTCGTCACCGTTCTCTGCACCGGAGGGGCGGCTGTCGGCTTGCTGCTTCCGTCCGTCAGCACGATCGCCGCGATCGCGCCACCAATCGCTCCCAGGGCAAGCAGGGCCGCGAGCGCGGCCCAGCCGGACGGCAGGGAGCGCCGCGAGATCGGCACGGTCCCAGGCCCGGCGGCTGAGCTCACGGCGATGGGCCGAAGCGTTCGCGTCGTTCCTGCAGCGTTCGCAAGCGCCGCCCGGATCGCCGCAACGAACTCGGCTGCGCTCTCGAAACGCTGCGCCGGGTCCTTGGCCATTGCCTGCTGGAACACCGGGTCGAGCTCATCGGGCAAACCCCGGCTCACCGAGGAGATCGAGGGCACCGGTGCGTTCACGTGTGCGGCTGCCTCCGCGGTGATCGAATCGCTATCGAAGGGCCGCTGCCCGCTCAAGAGCTCAAAGGCGACGACCGCGAGTGAGTAGCGGTCGCTCGCGGGTGTCGCGCGTTCGCCCTGAGCCTGCTCTGGTGAGAGGTATCCGGCAGTGCCGAGCACCGTTCCGGTCATCGTCAGCGAGTCCATTCCCGCCGCGCTGGCGATGCCGAAGTCCGCTACGTGGACGTTTGCGTTCCGATCCAGCAAGAGATTCGCGGGCTTGACATCCCGGTGGACCACTCCATGGCGATGAGCCGCGTCAAGCGCCGACGCGGCCTGCTCGAGCCACTCGAGCGCCTGCCCGGTCTCTTGCGCGCCGGTCGCGCGGATCCGCTCTTCGAGCGAGCCGCCGTTCAAGTACTCCATGACGATGAACGGCCGGTCCGCCTGCTCGCCGACGTCGAAGATCGTCACGATGTGAGGCTCTCCCGAGAGCCTGGCGGCCGCCAGCGCTTCGCGGGTGAAGCGTTGGCGGACGGCGTCGTCGCGGGAGTACCTCGCGGCGAGGAGCTTGACGGCGACGGCGCGTCCAAGCATCGAGTCGGTCGCGCGGTAGATCTCGCCCATGCCTCCACGCGCGATGCGTTTCGGCGAGCGATAGCGAGGCGGCAGGAGCTCTGTGTCCACAGTCATGACCAGCTAGCTGCTTGCCCACGCTACACGGACCGAAAACGCGTGCTCAGCCCGAGATTAGGACGCTGTAAAGGATTGACAGCGCTTGCCCACGAATGCGCTACCCTCGACCCGTTCCGGGGTCCTGCGGCATGTTCATTCGTCCCTTCGCCATAGTCCTCATCGCTGCGATCGGCCTGACTGCCGGCGCAGCCCCGAGCGGCTCGAAGACGGTACCGCCGACGATTCGCACCGACCCGACCTTCTTTATCAGCGGGCATGGCTGGGGACACGGTCTCGGCATGAGCCAGTACGGCGCATACGGCTACGCGCAGCACGGCTGGAAGTACGACGCGATCATCAAGCACTACTACACCGGGACGACGATCGGCCAAGCGCCGGTTACCAGGGTGCGCGTCTTGCTGGCCGACAAGGCGAAGCAGGTGACGATCGCCTCGAAGCTCCCGTTCCAGGTTGTCGACGGGACGGGCTCGAAGCACGCGCTCGACGCGGGAAGCTACCTCGTTGGCGCGGGCTACAAGTACACCGATCCGACGAATCCGCAGGCGACGCCGCAGGCGTTGCCCTACCCGTTGGAGTTCAGGCCCGGCACGACCGCACTCACGCTGAACGGGCGCGGCTACCGCGGGTCCTTGCGCGTGTTGAAGCTTGCGCCGGCCAAGGTCCGCATCGTGAACGTCGTCGACACCGATCTCTATCTGCGCGGCGTCGTCCCCTCCGAGATGCCCAAGACCTGGGCGCCGGAGGCCCTCAAGGCGCAGGCGGTCGCCGCGCGCTCCTACGCGCTTTCGCACCTCCATGCGGCTGCGGCCTTCGACCTCTACGCGGACACGCGTGACCAGGTCTATCTCGGGATTCCGCACGAGGCTCCCGCGACCACGGCAGCGGTGAACGCGACGGCGAGGCATGTAGCCCTTTACAAAGGCAAGGTTGCTAGCACGTACTTCTTCTCGACGTCCGGCGGGCGGACGGCATCGATCCAGGACCTCTACCCGGACTCGCCTCCGATCCCCTACCTCGTCTCGGTCCCGGACCCCTACGACTCGATCTCCCCCTACCACGACTGGGGCCCCTACCGGTACACAGCCCAGAAGCTCGCGCGTAGCCTGAAGTCACCGGGCAAGCTGCTCGACGTACAGACCGTCGCTGCTTCGTCGGGGCGCGTGCAGAGCGTCGTTGCGACCGGCTCGAAGGGTCAGGTGACCGCGACCGGCGGCGAGATTCGCTCCGCTCTGGGCCTGCGTTCGACCTGGTTCCAGGTAGGCGTTCTCGCGCTGGGCGCGCCGGCAGCCCCACTTACTTACGGGACGAAGACCGCGCTGAGCGGGACCGCTCGGGGTTGCACTTCGGTCGAGCTGCAGCAGCTAAGCGCCCCCGGGGACTGGAAAACCGTCTCGACGCTCACTCCGCGCGGCGGTGCGGTGGCTCCGAAAGTGAAACCGGATCAATCGAGCCAGTTCCGGCTCGTCGTCGGGAAGATCGCGAGCGACCCGATCGCGGTCGCCGTTGCCCCCTCCGCGCGCCTGCATGTCTCGCCCCACCTCACCGGTTTCTGGGGCACCGTCAGGCCGGGCACCGTCGAAGCGACGGTCACGGTCCAACGCCAGGCGGGTTCCGCCTGGCGTGTGGTCGCCGGCGCGAAGACGACCGCTCAGGGCCGCTTCACGGTGATACGCGCGGTGTTGCCGGGCAGCTACCGGGTGCGCGTCTCGGCGAAGGGGTTCGCGTCCGGGCTCTCCAAACCGGTCACCGTTTAGC
>WNGD01005567.1_pt1 | contig 12197 bp, 11 predicted proteins | sample 5400671 | NCBI WGS metagenome assembly WNGD01 (sample SAMN13153369, study PRJNA577476) | soil metagenome | isolation source: 40 cm soil or saprolite under grassland replicate 2 | place: USA:California | collected 2016-06-15
CACGTCGGGCATCCTGAAGTTGGTGCGCACGCCGCCCAGGTGATGAGCACGGTCCCGGGAGACGTGGATGGCCTGGTGTCGGATGTGGCCGCCGCGGCGGCTGCCGATATCGTCCTGACCGACCAGCCCGACTCCGGGCTTTCCTTTCCCGTAGCGCTTCCCGTAGCGGTCGAGGCCGGGCCGGGCACCTGGATCGTCGTACGAGGTGCCACCGCTCAGTCACGTCCCGAGCTCGTCCTGGTCGGCCGGGCGCTCGCCGACCGGGTCGCCCTGGCCGCGGCGGCGGCCCTGCGGGCCGAGGAGCTGCCGATCCGTTCCCGGGCGGAGCTGCTCTCGGAGATACTGGACGGCGTCTCGAGCGGGCGTTCGGCGTTGCTAGGGCGAGCCCGGGCCATGGGCCTTCCCATCGATGGCTGGCATCTCGTCGTCAGGATCGAACATGTCAATGCCGAAGAATTGGCCGAAGACGAAGTCAGCGCCTATGAAGGCCGGGAGAACCTGGCCCGCCTGCTGCTCGACGCCGTTCGGGGGAGCGGCGGAACATGGCATACCGCGCGGTCGGCCGATGCCGTCATCCTCGTTCGCATGCACCGCAAGGATCCGGGACCGCATGCCGTGCCCGAGGCGATGAAGGCGGCCGACCGGGCGCTCCACGCCGCGTCGGGACAGCTGGCCCGGGCGGTGCTGTACTGCGGAGTGGGAACCGCCCACCCCGGCGCGACGGGGCTGGTCAACTCGGCCGCGGAGGCACGGGCCGCCGTGGCCGCGTCGCGAGCACGCAACCGGCCCAACGCCGCGAACGCCTTCGACAGTCTCGGGCTGCGGCGCACGCTCATCGAATGGTACGCATCGCAGAACGCGCGGGAAGCGGTCGCCAGCGTGCTCGAGCCGCTCGACCGCCTGGGCGGCAGGAAGGCGGAGGAGGCGATCAGGACCCTGCATGCCTTCCTCGACGTCCGCGGCTCCCTCTCGCGCGCCGCCGATGTACTTCACCTGCACCGGAACGCGGTTGCCTACCGGATCAACCGGATCTTCTCGCAGCTCGAGGTGGACCCGGAAAACCCCGACGACTGGCTGCTCCTGGAGCTCGCGTGCCGCGCTCGCCGGCTCGGCTAGGCATGGCCGTAGTGTCACAGACATGCAGTTGACCGTGGCGAACCTGCCCGTCTACGCGTTTGGCTGCGCGATTGCCAGCTCGGGTGGCGGCGGCGCGACCAAGACTCCGCTGGCCATTGCCGTCCGGTCGGTCGACGCGCTTGGTCCGGTGGACATCGTGGCCGTCGACGATCTGCCGCCGGATGGCATCGTCATGCCGGTCGGCATGGTCGGCGCGCCCATGGTGGCCACGGAGCGTATCTGGAGCGGCGACGAAGCGTTCATCCTTCGCGACCAGGTGGAAGCCTTGTCCGAGGCGCCCGTGGTCGCCCTGATGTGCTTCGAGATCGCCGGCGCGAACGGCCTGTTGCCCGTAACGTGGGCCGCCCGCCTCGGGGTGCCGCTGCTCGATGCCGACGGCATGGGCCGCGCCTTCCCCGAGATGCAACAGCAGGCGATGCACCTGGCCGGCGTGTCGGCCAGTCCGATGGTGCTGACCGACGGCTGCGGGGACGTCGCCGTCCTGTGGGCCAGTGACAACCGCCGGGCCGAACGCCTGGCGAGGCGGGCGATGAGCCTGTTCGGCGGCGCCTGCGCCGCCGCGCTGTACCCGATGGCCGCGGAACGCGCCGCCACGGCCGTCATCAAGGGCTCGGTCAGCCGGGCGCTCGAGGTCGGCGGCTCACTACGGTTGCGGGCCATGGAGCGGATCGGGGCCATCGCGGAAGCCGTGGGCGGCACGGTCCTGCTCGACGGGAAAATCGTCGAGCTGACCCGGGAAACGGGTACCGGCTTCGTGCGCGGATCGGCCACCGTGGCCGGTCTCGGCCGGGACATGGACCGGCTCATCCGGCTGGAGATGCAGAACGAGGTTCTGCTCGCGCTGGAGGACGGTGAACGCCTGGCCACGGTGCCGGACATCATTTCGGTCCTGGGCTCCGACACCGGCGAGCCGTTTCCCACCGAGGGCATGCGCCTCGGTCAGCGCGTCACCATCCTCGCCCACCCCAGCCCCGCCGTATGGACCACCCCGGAGGGCCTGAGCGTCGCCGGGCCGCAGGCATTCGGACTGCCGTTCGGCTATACAGCGATCTCCCGGATGGCCGCCCATGCCCGGTGAACTTCACCTTGGCGTCGACGTGGGCGGCACGAATACCGACGCCGTCATCATCGACCGGCAAGGCAACCTCATCGCGAAGGCGAAAGTCCCCACCGTAGCTGACGTGCGGCAGGCCATCGAACAGGCCATCCGGCTGGCCCTGGCCAGGTTCGGTGCCGGACCGGACCAGATCCGCCGCGTCATGCTCGGCACGACGCAGGCGACGAACGCGATCCTGGAACGCCGTGGCCTGCAGAAAGTCGGGGTAATCCGGCTGGGTTACCCGCTGACGACCGGGTTGCCGCCGCTGGCCACCTGGCCGGCTGACCTGCGGACCGCCATTTCGGTCGGCGAGACGGTCGTGGTCGGGGGATCGGACTACGACGGTGCCGAGCTGGGCAGCCTCGACCGGGATGCGGTCGCGCGCTTCGCCTCCTCCATCGGCGATGTAGCGGACGCCATCGCCATCACCGGCGTCTTCTCGCCCGTCTCCGCCGACCATGAACTCGAGGCCGCCGAGATCGTACGGCGCGAACTCGGCGGCGCGAACATCTGCCTCAGCCATGAGATCGGGACCCTCGGGCTGATCGAAAGGGAGAGCGCGACCGTGCTGAACGCCGCGCTGATCGGAGTGGTCACGGCGATCACCGAGGCACTCCAGGACGGGCTGATCCAGCATGGCCTGCAGGCCGATACGTATCTGGCGCAGAACGACGGCACCCTGGTCGTCCTCGGGGCCGCCCTGCGCTTCCCGATCCTGACCATCGCGAGCGGACCCGCCAACAGCATGCGAGGTGCGGCGTTCCTGAGTGGCGAGGAGGAAGCCGTCGTCATCGACGTCGGCGGCACGACGGCGGACATCGGTGTGCTGGTCCGGGGCTTCCCGAGCGACTCGTTGTCGCCGGTGACGGTCGGTGGTGTGGAGACCAACTTCCGGATGCCGGACATCTTGAGCCTGCGGGTCGGCGGCGGGACGCGGATCGAACGAGGTGGATCCGAGCTGCAGCTCGGCACGAGTGTCGGCGGCCGGCTGACCTCCGAGGCGCTCGTCTTCGGTGGTTCCGTCCCGACCCTCACCGACGCCGCCGTCGAGCTCGGCCGGATGTCGCTCGATGGTCGCACCGTTCCGGTGGGGTGGCGGGACACGCTTGCTGCCGCCCTGGCCAAAGCCGACGCCTTGATCGCCGAAGGGGTCGACCGGATGAGGCTGACGTCGGCGCTGTGGCCCCTGGTCGTGGTGGGCGGTGCGGGCGCCCTCGTTCCGCCTGATGTCGGCGGAGTCAGCCGGTTCGTTCGGCCCGGCCACTATGACGTCGCCAATGCGATCGGCGCGGCGATCGCGCCGGTCAGCGGGTATGCGGAACGGGTCTGCCCGAGCAGGCCGGACAGGAAGACGGCGGCGATCCGCCAGACCTGCGATGATGCGTTCGCCCGTGCGGTGCAGGCGGGCGCCGACCCTCGCCAGGTGCAGATCGCCGACGTTGATGAGGTACCACTGTCTTACCTCCTCGATCCAGCCGTCCGGGTCAGGGTGCGTGCCATCGGTCCGCTCCTCGACGTTCCCGCGTCGGCTCCCTCCGCCGGTCCTGCGACCACAAGAAGGTGAGGTGGGCCCGCGGTGTCGTGGCGCCACGTGCTGGATCTATTCGACGTTCTTGACCGCCCGACCGCGGACGGCGCGGCGGCGGCCGCAGCCCTCCGCGCAGCTGGCGTCGAGGACATCGCGGTAACGCCGGTTACCACTGATGCGGGGGGCACGGACTTCGTCCGCGCCGTGATACCCGGCCACGACGGCCGGAGCAGCGGAGGTCAGTCCCCCACTCTTGGCGTGATCGGCCGCCTGGGCGGGCTGGGAGCACGGCCCGCCCGGATCGGGTTCGTCTCCGACGGAGACGGCGCACTGGTCGCGCTGGCCGTCGCGGCCAAACTCGGCAGCATGCGCCAGGCTGAGGACCGCCTGCCGGGCGACGTCATCATCGCCACCCATGTTTGCCCGGACGCGCCGATCCAGCCTCATGATCCAGTGCCGTTCATGAGCTCGCCGGTCGACATGGCCACGATGAACAGCCACGAAGTCGACGAGACTATGGAAGCGATCCTCTCCGTCGATACCACGCGGGGAAACCGGGTGTGCAATCAGTCCGGCTTCGCCATCAGCCCGACCGTGCGGCAGGGCTGGGTACTGCGGGTCAGCGAGGGCCTGCTCGACCTGCAGCAGCAGGTCACCGGCCGGTTGCCGGTGGTCCTGACGATCACTATGCAAGACATCACCCCATACAAAAACGGCGTGTATCACCTCAACTCGATCCTGCAGCCCGCTACGGCCACAGCCGCGCCAGTCGTCGGCGTGGCGCTCACCACGGAGGTTCCGGTGGCCGGCTCCAGCACCGGTGCCACCGATCTCGCCGCCGTCGAGCAGGCCGTCAGGTTCTGCGTCGAGGCCGCCAAAGGCTATGGCGCCGGTTCGCTCCGGTTCTGTGACGACGACGAGTTCGGCCGGCTGGTCGCGCTGTACGGGTCAATGGCCCACCTGCAGACTCCCGGCCAGCGGGAGGCACGATGACGGACGCCAGTTCAGCGCGCACAGCACCGGACGCCACGAGGCTGCTGCTGCTTTCCAACTCCGCGACGTATGGCCAGCCGTACCTGTCACACGCGCTCGACGCCCTTGCCGCGCATCTGTCCGGCCGGAAGCGCCTGCTGTTCATTCCGTACGCGCTCGCGGATCATGACGGCTACACCGCGACCGTGGCCGAGGCCATGCGTCCCATCGGCATCGGCGTCGAAGGGCTGCACAGCCAGCCGGATCCGGCATCCGCTGTCGGATCCGCCGAGGCGGTATTCGTCGGCGGCGGCAACACGTTCCGGCTCCTGCGCACGCTGCGGCGCGCCGGGCTGCTCGGCCCGCTGCGCGACCGCGTACTCACCGGACTCCCCTATGTGGGCTCCTCGGCAGGCACCAACGTCGCCTGTCCCACTATCCGGACGACCAACGACATGCCGATCCTGGATCCGGACGGGTTCGACGCACTCGGCCTCATCCCGTTCCAGATCAATCCGCACTACCTTGACCCAGACCCGGGAAGCACTCACCAAGGCGAGACACGAGCTCAGCGGCTAGCGGAGTTCTGCGAGGAAAATGACGTACCGGTGCTGGCCATGCGAGAGGGCGCATGGCTGCGAGTCAACGGCGACGCGGCATCGCTGCATGGCGCCAACGGCGCCGTCCTCTTTCGCCATGGTCGCCAGCCCGAAGAGCTCATCACGGGTACCGGCGTTTCCTGGCTGCTGGCCACGGCGCCACGCTTCACCATCCGCGGTTAGCAACCGGCACTGCCGCGATGCCCACGAAGGCCGGGCCGTGTGCGGTTGGTACAGGAATCCGCTTAGCTTTCATGCGTTTATGACCCGCTCGGCGGTCCAGCCAGCCGGGCTCCGCGTAGCCGAAGCCCTATGCCAGCGCGGGCCGTCAGCCGGCACCGGTCAGCTTGATGCCTGCACGCTTGCGCTCTGGATCACGCCGTTGCCGACGAGGTAGGAGCCCCGATAGGTCTGCGAGCTGCCGTCGGTGTGCTGGGCGACGATGGTTACGGTGACCGCGTTGCCGGCCACGGAGTCGACGGTGAGGATGTCGTGGCTGGTGGTGCCGAAGCCCTGGCAGAACTGCTGGTAGGTCTGGCCCTGCGCGGCGCTTAGGTTGTTGCCGCCCAGGTTCCAGGCCGTACCGCACTGGTGGTTGTTGATCGCCGCGTAGTAGGCCTGCACAACGGCGGCGGGACCGGATGGGGTCGCTGACGGGCTCGGCGGCGCGGGACTGGACGACGCTGGACCGGAGGGGGTGGGCGACACGGGGTGAGACGCCACGGTGGAGCCGCCCGCCGCCAGGCCGGCCGACGGCCCGGGGTGCGCGGCGGACAGCCTGGTGACGGCGACGGCGACCGCGACTACCAGCACGACGCCGAACGCCACGACTGCGAGCAACCAGCCGGGCACCCGGCGCGCGGCGCCCCGCTGCGGGCGGGCGGGGCCGGGGGGACCGGACGGTACCGGAGCGTAATAAGGAGCTGAAGGTACCTGAGGGGTGGTACCGGCCTGGCCGGTCCCGAGGCTGGTCCTGGTAGGAATGGCGCTGTCGTCCACGAGCGCCCGTGGCATCGGCTCGGGCGAGACGGTCGGAACCGGCGCGGGCGAGGCGGTCCCAGCGGCCGTCCCGGCCACCTGACTGAGGCCGATCAACCGCTCGACAGGCTCGGGAAGCCAGCCTTCGCCGGCGCCCGGCCCGGTAGCGGGGGTCGCGGCGAGTGCCGCGATGACCCCGCCCGGAGCCGGCCGATACCGGGGGTCCTTGGCCAGGCATCGCGCGACGATCTCACGCACCGGGTCCGGCACGCCGTCCAGCGTCGGGTCGGCGTACACCACCCGGTACACGAGCGCCTCGGTGCGCCCCTCGCCGAACGGCCCCTGGCCGGAGGCGGCGAAGGTCAGCACAGCGCCAAGCGCGAAAACGTCGGCGGCAGGTCCAATCTCCCCGCCGGTGATCTGCTCGGGCGCCATGAACCCAGCGGAGCCAACGATCGTCCCGGTCCTGGTCAGTGAGCTATGTTCGGCGGCCCGAGCGATCCCGAAGTCGATCACGCGCGGCCCGTCCGCGGCCAGCAGCACGTTCGAGGGCTTCAGGTCCCTGTGTACCACCCCGGCCGCATGGATGGCTTGGAGCGCCTCGGCCAAGCCCAGACCGAGCCGGAGTACCGCCCGCAGGGGCAGCGGTCCGCCCGCCGTCACGGCCTCCGCCAGCGATGGCCCGGCGACATACTCGACGGCCAGCCACGGCCGCTCCGCGGCAGTATCGGCGTCCACCACCGACGCCGTGTAGATACCTCCCACTGCCCGCGCGGTCGCCACCTCGTGCGCGAACCTGGCCCGGAATGCCGGGTCGGCCGCCAGCCCAGCGTGAATGACCTTGATCGCCACCGCCCACCCGCCCGGGGAGCGGCCCAAGAACACCCGGCCCATGCCGCCCTCGCCCAGCACGCCCAGCACCGCGAACTTGCCGAGCTGGCGCGGATCGGCGCCCCCAAGGGGCCTTAGCTGCCCGTACGTCATCGCCTCGTACCGCGGATTCGGTAGGAATACCCGTGGAATGCCCGCAGAAGTCGCATGGCCCACCCCCACATGCGCGTCTGGTACCTGTATAGCAGGGCCGGGTCACAATGAGATCAACGTCGCGGCTATGGGCTTGTCCAGAGCCCGGCCCACCCTCGCATGGGAGAGGGCGGGGCCGGCCGGGTGGGCATCGGTCAGGGTGAGCTGATCCTCTGCGCCGGGGAGATGATCGCCGAGGAGTCGGCGATCGAGTCGCCGAAGCCGCCGAGGTCGATCCGGTCGAACTGCTTCACGTCCAGGCCGGCGGCCCCGTTGTCGCATTGAGCCGTCGCGGACTGGACGAACAGGCCCTTGCCTCCTGCGGCGAACGAGAGCCGGTGGTCGGAGCTGCGGTAGGCCAGGCCGGTGAAGCCGGGGCCGCCGCCGGAGAGGATCTTGGCGCCCACAACGGCATGGCAGCCGCGCGCGTCGTCCAGGGTGAGCGAGATGTTGGTGGCCTGGCCGGTGAAGACCGTCGAGCCGACTGGGAACTCCTGGGTCAGGTTGATCGGGGCCGGATTGGCGGTCGACGTGTGCACGGTGACGGTGACGGCCACGCCCTCGACCTTGCAGCCGGTAAATGCGATGTTGGTCAGGGCACCGATGCCGGTGCCGCTCAGGCCCCGGCCGGACTTGAAGCTGCCCGCCACCGCCAGCCCTGAGCAGAGGGTCACCTGGTTGGACACGGCGTCGCGGATGCCTACAGATGAGTCGACGGCTCGCGTCCCCGACCAGGCACCACCCGGGGAGACAGTGAACGTCGTGGCCGCCAGCGCGGGTACGGCGAGGAGCGCGGCGGCCGCGGCCGCCACCGCAAATGCGGGAGTGGCGAGTAGGCCCATTCTGTGCTTCATGATTCCTCCGCAGAGATCAGAGACAGGGTCGCGGTCATGCCGGCGCCGGGGCCGACCGCCAGCCCGCCCACGAAGAGCAGGGCAGCCAGCCAGCGCAGGAGCATGACGACGCCTTTCGCGGATGTCCATCCGGGGTCCACTGTCGGCGGCGACCCTGCAACGCCGCTGACGCGGCGCTGCAACGGAAACGGCCAGCCGGACGGCTGCGTAGGGCTTCGCCACGGCACGGGCCTGATGAGTGAGCGGCCACGAAGTCCAGCCAGCCGAACGCCCTGACCATGGACAGGTTGGATGAGGAGGATGGGCACAAGCGCCGAGCGTTGAGCCCAGACCCGTGCGCAGGTTCTGGCACGGCCCAGGCCTACCCAGCCTGGGCGAGCTTCGCCGCGACTCGCCGCGCCTCTCGCAGGCCGCTTTCGATCGCGCCGTCGACGAAGCCGCCCCACAGGCTCGCGTTGTCGCTCGACGCGAAGTGCACCACGCCCGCAGGCTGCTGCAGGCCGGCCAGGTCGCGGGTCAGCTGGCCGGGCCGGTGTGTCATCCAGGTGGTCCGTGACAGCGGGTCCTTCATCCAGTCGTGCGCGGCTACCTCGACGACCTCCAGCCCGGGACGCAGCGCGGCGACCGCGGCCTGCACGCCGGCGACACTCGTCACGTCGAGCTGCGTGTGGTCGGGGCCGAACCCGACCAGGACCGTCGCGTCGTCGTCGGTGAACTCGGTCTTCAGCACCGAGATCGGATGCCGCTGGCTCGCGTACGCGAAGAACCGCGGTACCCGGCCGCGCGCCTTCACCCAGACCTTCACGCCCTGCGACGCGACGGTCTCGGCGTTCGCCCGCTGCCAGGCGCCCGGCAGCCCCGGCTCCCACTCGATGCCCGCGATCGCGTTGACCGGCAGCGTCGAGATCACCCGCCGGGCGCGCGCCTCGGTGCCGCCGGCGCAGGTCACGACCGCACCGTCCGCGGTCTGCGCGACCCTCGTCACGGTGGCGCCCAGCCGGATCTCGCCCGCGACGTCCACCGCGATCGCCTGAGTGAATCCGCTCATGCCGCCGACGACCCGGTAGGTGGCCGATGCCTCGTGCATGAGCTGCCAGTGCCCGCCCGCCGCGGACGCCCAGCGCAGCGCGCTCGACAGGCCGACCTGGTCGAGCCGCGCGTTCACGTGCCCGGCCCACACCGCCTCATTCGCGCTGCGTGCCTCGTCGCCGAGCCCGAGCGCATCGAACCGGTCCTGGATGCTGAGCGCGTCCAGTCCGCCGATCTCGCCGGCCGTCGGGTCGATGCCGCGCGGGATGGCGGCGCGGACGTCGTCCACGATCGCCTGCTGCCCGTCTGCGATGAGCGCCATGAACTCATCCAGCGTGCCCGCGCGCGGGGCGTCGCCCGCACCGAGCCAGTACGCCTCCTCGACCGCGGGGCTGCGCGTAATCTCCCGCCCGTACCGGGTCATCTCGGCCCACGTATGCGGCTGCACCCAGTGCACCCAGGTGCCGCCGAGCTCTAGATCGTGGCCGAGCCTGCGGTCCGTCCAGGTGCGCCCGCCGACACGGTCGCGGGCCTCCAGCACGAGCACGTCGAGCCCCGCCCGGCCCAGCTCGCGCGCGGCAACGAGCCCCGCGAACCCGGCGCCGATGACGACGACATCGGCGTCGGCACGCGCCGCGCCCCTGCGCGGCCGGCTGGCCGCGGTCGTGAGTGCGGACATGAGCCTAACCTCCGAAATCACGGTTGCGTCCACTCATGCTGCACGCCCGCGCGGACCAGCGTCCATCACGGGGACCGCTCGCGCGCCAGTCCTCGGCGTGCGGAGCGCCAGGCCAGCACGGTCCTCAGCTCGTCCCGGACGGCCAGGTTCCGGGCGCACCGGCCTCGCCGGGACGGACAAGCCCGGTTTCATACCCGTAGATCACGGCGTGCGCGCGGTCGCGCAGCTGGAGCTTGGTCAGGACCCGGGTGACGTGCGTCTTGACTGTCGTCTCGCCGATCACCAGGCTGCGGGCGATCGCGGCGTTGGACAGCCCGCGGACCATCAGGACGAGCACTTCGCGTTCCCGGTCGGTGAGCCGATCCAGGTCAGCTGACTGACGTGGCCGGCCACGGACGAAATGCTCAACGAGCCGCCGCATCGGCCCGGGGGAGACCAGGGCATCACCGGCAGCCGCAGCCCGCACCGCGAGCAAGATCTCCTCAGGCGGGGCGTGCTTCAGCAGGAATCCGCTGGCCCCGGCGAGCAGGCCGTCGAAGACGTACTCGTCCAGGTCGAAGGTCGTGAGCAGCACGACCCGCGGCGGCTTCGGCGTCAGCGCGGCCACCCGCCTGGTGGCCTCGATCCCGTTGAGCCGCGGCATGCGCACGTCCATCACCACGACATAGGGCCTGAGCTCGGCTGCCTTGCTCACTGCCGCCAGCCCGTCGGGCGCCTCGCCGGCCACCTCCAGGTCCGGCTGCGTGCCGATCATCATGGCCACGCCTGCCCGGACCACCGGCTGATCGTCGACCACCAGGATGCGGATGGTCACGGCGGACCCGGCAGGAACGCGCGTACCGCGAAGCCCCGTTCCGCGGCGCTCCCGGCCTCGAGCTGGCCGCCGAGCAGGCGGGCTCGTTCCCTGAGCCCGGCCAGTCCGGCGCCGCCACCACGGATTGCGCCCGCAGCAGCCGCCGCACCAGGCCCGTCGTCGGTCACCTCGACCATGATCCCGTCGTCACGGCAGGCCAGGTGGACCGTTGCCGCGGCGCCCGCCGCATACCGGATCGCATTGGTCAGGCTTTCCTGCACCACCCTGTAGCCAGCCAGCTCGACGGCAGCCGACAGCGGGCGGGGCTCGCCGTCCACGCGCAACTCAGCTCGCATACCCGCTTCCCCGGCTCGCTTGATCAGGCCGGGGATGTCACCGAGTCGCGGCTGCGGTGACGTGTCCGGGCCGGTATCCCGGCCGGCCGCAGTTCGCGGACCAGCTGGTTGAGTTCGGTCAGGCCGCCGCGGGCCTGCCGCTCGATGGCGGCTATCGCGGCCGCCGCCGCCTGCGGGTCACCGGCCGCTGCCAGCCGGGCTGCCCCGGCCTGGACGGCGATGGCGCTGAGCTGGTGGGCTACCACGTCGTGCAGCTCCCGCGCCAGCCTGGCCCGTTCCGTATCTTGCGCGTGCCGGGCAGCGGCCGCGGCCGTATCGCGGTGCGCACTGGTGACCTCGCCCATGCCCAGGGCTATGGCCAGTAGCGCGCAGGCAATGGCCGGATCGTGGCTGCCGTGGTCAGCCGGCAACGTGATGAAGACCGCGAGCAGCGCGCATGCCGCCAGTGCCCGGCCGACCCGGCGCACAGTGTTGCTGCCGTAGGCTCCCAGGCCGTAGGCGGCGGCGAGAACCGCGGCGCCGGCCGACCAAATGTTCAGGCCTGCCGCGGACTTGACCGCCAGGGCTGCACCAGCCAGGGCCAGCACTGCGGCCGGCTGTTGCCGCCGCCGCAAAAATGGCACCGACTGCGCCGCGGCCAGCGCGATGACACCGAGGATGACGGGCGCGGAACCGCCGTGCCCTGGCGGCCGCCACCACCAGGGCACATCGAACAGCGCCCAGGCCAGCAGCACCACCGCCACCAGCCGGTCTACGGTCTCGGCCCGCAGCCGCCGCTGCGACCAGGCTCTCCACACGGCTCGACCCTATGCCGCCCATCCGGCGGTCACACTGTCACGTCGGCGGAGAAACGCCAGCGGGCGATGGCTGCCGCGATAACGCCGGTGAGCACGATGCCGAGCAGCCCGGCCAGCTCGCCGGGCTGCGGGCCGCCGCCGATGAACCTGCTCCAGAAGTTGGTGGGCAGGTAGCCCGCGGCGTCAAAGTTCATCCAGGCCTGCACGAACGACGCCGGGGACAGCCGCCCGATGCTCGCGATGCCGGCGACCAGGAGCGCGAGCAGCATCGCGCCCGCTGTGATCGCCGTCGTGGCGAGCTGCCCCCGGGCGATCGCGCCAGCCGCAGTCCCGACGGCAGCGAACAGCCCGAG
>WNGD01008893.1_pt1 | contig 12197 bp, 9 predicted proteins | sample 5400671 | NCBI WGS metagenome assembly WNGD01 (sample SAMN13153369, study PRJNA577476) | soil metagenome | isolation source: 40 cm soil or saprolite under grassland replicate 2 | place: USA:California | collected 2016-06-15
CTCGACGGTGGCCGCTTCGCCACCTCCGATCTGAACGACCTCTACCGCCGCGTCATCAACCGCAACAACCGCCTCAAGCGGCTGCTCGACCTCGGCGCGCCGGAGATCATCGTCAACAACGAGAAGCGGATGCTGCAGGAGGCCGTCGACGCGCTCTTCGACAACGGCCGCCGCGGCCGCGCCGTGACCGGCCCGGGCAACCGGCCGCTCAAGTCGCTGTCCGACATGCTCAAGGGCAAGCAGGGCCGCTTCCGCCAGAACCTGCTCGGCAAGCGCGTCGACTACTCCGGCCGCTCGGTCATCGTCTCGGGCCCGCACCTCCGGCTCTACCAGTGCGGCCTCCCCAAGCTCATGGCGCTCGAGCTGTTCAAGCCGTTCATCATGAGCCGGCTCGTCGAGCGGAAGATCGTCCAGAACATCAAGGCGGCGAAGCGGCACGTCGACCAGATGCACGCCGAGGTGTGGGACATCCTCGAGGAGGTCATCCAGGAGCACCCGGTGCTGCTCAACCGCGCTCCGACGCTGCACAGGCTCGGCATCCAGGCGTTCGAGCCCACGCTGGTCGAGGGCAAGGCGATCCAGGTGCACCCGCTCGTCTGTCACGCCTTCAACGCGGACTTCGACGGCGACCAGATGGCGGTGCACGTCCCGCTGTCGGCCGAGGCCCAGGCCGAGGCGCGGATCCTGATGCTGTCGGCGAACAACATCCTCTCGCCGGCGCACGGGGACGCCCTCACCACGCCGACGCAGGACATGGTGCTCGGGGCGTACTACCTCACGTACTCGGTCAAGGACCTCGACAGCCTCGCGGCCGAGAAGCTCGACCCGAGGCCGTCCCGCTTCCGCACGGAGGAGGAGGTCGAGTTCGCCGTCGAGGCGAAGCAGATCGGGCTCCAGCAGCCGATCGAGTACCTCTGGAACGACGAGCTCGTGCTCACGACGCCGGGCCGCGTGATCTTCAACGCCGAGATCGACCGCTCGCTGCACGAAGCGACGTCGCGCAACGGCGACGAAGGCCCGTACCACGAGTACATCAACCGCACGCTCTCGAAGAAGGAGATCGGCGTCTTCATCTCCGAGCTCGTCGACGGGCACGGCGCGCACGCCGTGGCCCACGTCCTCGACACGATCAAGGATCTCGGGTTCCGCTACGGCACGCTCGCCGGCGTGACGATCTCGAAGAACGACATCGTCATCCCGCCGGACAAGGAGCAGATCCTCGCCGGCTTCGAGGAGCGCGTCTCGCGGGTCGAGGACGCGTACGACCAGGGCCTCATCACCGAGTCGGAGCGGCACGAGCAGATCACGTCGATCTGGACCGAGGCCACCGACCGGGTCGCCGAGGCGATGGTCAAGAACCTCAACGAGCTGAACCCGATCTACATGATGGCCAACTCCGGCGCCCGCGGCTCGTTCGCGCAGCTGCGCCAGCTCGCCGGCATGCGTGGCCTGATGGCGAATCCGAAGGGCGAGATCATCGAGCGGCCGATCAAGGCGAACTTCATGGAAGGCCTGTCGGTGCTCGAGTACTTCATCTCGACCCACGGCGCCCGCAAGGGCCTCGCCGACACGGCGCTTCGCACCGCCGACTCGGGCTACCTGACGCGGCGTCTCGTCGACGTCTCGCAGGACGTGATCATCCGCGAGGAGAACTGCAAGACGAAGGAGTTCGTCGAGCTGCCGCTCTTCCTGCCGGACGGGCTGAACAGGTCCGCCGCCGGCCGGATCGTCGCGGAGGACGTCCACAAGCCGCTCGCCTCCGGCAGGCCGGGCAAGACGGTCGTCGCCTCGAAGGGCGAGGAGATCACGATGCCCCGGCTCCGGGAGATCGTCGAGGAGCTCGGCGACGAGATCGCCGAGGGCTTCTCGATCCCGGTGCGCTCGGTGCTGAAGTGCAAGGCCGAGACCGGCGTCTGCCGCCAGTGCTACGGCACGTTCCTCGCGACCGGCGAGCTGTCGGAGATCGGCGACGCGGTGGGGATCATCGCCGCGCAGTCGATCGGCGAGCCGGGCACGCAGCTGACGATGCGGACGTTCCACACGGGCGGTGTCGCCGGCGCCGACATCACGCACGGCCTCCCGCGCGTCGTCGAGATCTTCGAGGCGCGCAACCCGAAGGGCGCCGCGACGCTGGCCGAGGTGGCCGGCACCGTCGCGCTCGAGGAGACCGAGCGCCAGCTGCGGATCACGGTCGTCGCGGACACCGGGAACGAGGAGGACGACTTCTCGATCCTCGTCCCGCGCCGGACGCGGCTCAGCGTCGCGCAGGGCGAGCACGTCGAGGCGGGTGACGCGCTCCACGAGGGCTCGATCAGCCCGTCCGACCTCCTGCGTCTGAAGGGCTACACCGAGACCGAGCTGTATCTCGTCGGCGAGGTGCAGAAGGTCTACAAGTCCCAGGGCGTCGAGATCCACGACAAGCACATCGAGCTCATCGTCCGGCAGATGCTGAAGAAGGTCCGGGTCGAGAACAACGGCAATACGGATCTCCTGCCGGGCCAGCTCGTGGACAAGATCGTGCTCGAGCGCGAGAACGCGCGCGTGAAGAAGGAGAAGAAGGAGCAGGCGACCTCGGAGCCGCTGATCCTGGGGATCACGAAGGCGTCGCTCGCGACGGAGTCCTTCCTCTCGGCCGCGTCCTTCCAGGAGACGACGAAGGTGCTGACCGACGCCGCGATCGAGGGCAAGGTCGACCGCCTGCTCGGGCTGAAGGAGAACGTCATCATCGGGAAGCTGATCCCGGCGGCGACGGGCCTGAAGCGGTACCGGACGATCGAGATCGGCCCGTCCGACAAGGTGCCGGCGAGCGCGCTCGCGCGCCCGCAGACCGAGGAGCAGCTCCTCGCGGCGCTCGAGGAGATCGGCACCGACGGTTCCGACGCTCTCGCCGGGCTCGGCCTCGACTTCGGGGGCGAGCCGGAGCCGACCGACGGCGCCGAGCCGCGCTCGGACCTCGAGGCCGAGGAGGTACCGGAGGTGGACTCGCCGCTCGATGACTAGGCAGCAGTGACTAGTCAGGGCGAGACGCCGCCCGATCGCTCGCAGGCGATCCTCGGACAACTCAAGCGGATCGTGCCGGTCGCGGTGAAGCGGCCGGTACGCCGCGCTCTGCCGGACCGATACCTGCGGTATTTCGACCCCGACTGGCACCGGCGCACGATCCGCCGCAACATCGGGCACTGGGACTATCTCGGCAAGCTCCAGCTCGCCTACCTCGTCGAGCGCGGCCTCCAGCCCGAGCATCACCTGCTCGACGTCGGCTGCGGCCCGTTGCGGGCGGGCGTGCACTTCATCGCCTATCTCGAGGCCGGTCACTACGCCGGCGTCGACAAGCGCGGCGACGTGCTCGAGACGGCGCGGACGGTCGAGCTCCCCCGCTACGGGATCGAGGACAAGGAGCCGCAGCTACTGGCGACCGACCACTTCGAGTTCGGGAAGCTCGGGAAGACCTTCGACTACGCCATCGCGCAGTCGGTGTTCACCCACCTGCCGCTGAACTCGATCATCCGCTGCCTCGTCGAGATGAGCCGCGTGCTGAATCCGGGCGGCAAGTTCTACGCGACGATCTACGAGAACCCGCACGGGAAGCTGCACCTCGGGGACATCCGGCAGAACGAGACCGGCACCTCCCACTACGACTACGACCTCTATCACTACGACCTCGACGCGCTCCGCTACGCGTGTGAGGGAACTGGCCTCTCGTTCGCCTACGAGGGCGAGTTCGAGCACCCGAACAACCAGAAGATGGTCGTCTTCAGCCGGGAGTAGTGCGGCGGCTCTCGGCCCGCTGATTTCTCTGGTACACAAAGGGTGGTCGTGAAGAGGGTCCTCCTGCTCGTCCCCGTCGTCGTTTTCGCCTGCTTGCTCGCGGCCGGCCGCGCGTCCTCGAACCCGGTGTTCGCCGGGCAGTGCGGCATCGACGCCCAGCAGACGGTGTGGGGCGAGTACGGCTGGCCGTCGCTTCTCCCGATCCTCGCCCACAAGGGGACGCTGCTCGCCGTCACGACGCACTCCCGCACCGACTATGCGGTCGCCGCGCGGGCCCGCGGCGCTGCCACCTACGCCTTCGACCTCAAGTTCCCGCACAAGGTGGGGACGCCGACTACGCCGGCGGATCCCTCCACCATCGCGACTGCCGCGGAGGACGAGTACAAGCGGGCCGTCGTGCGCACCGGGGGCTGCGCGAGCCCGCTCGTCGTCGAGAACGAGTTGTTCGGTGCGGGGATCCCGACGCCGTGGAGCACCTCTACCGCGCAGTACCGCGCGAACGTGCTCGCCTTCCTGCAGGACCTTGCGGCGCAAGGGGCGCACCCGGTCCTGCTGATCAACAAGTCGCCCTTCGCCGGCAGCAGCGACGCGGTCGCGTGGTGGCGCGCGGTGGCACAGGTCTCCGACATCGTCCGCGAGGTCTACCTGCCGGCCACACAGATCTGGCCGCTCGGCCCGACCCTCGGCAACCGGTTCCTGCGCCAGAGCTACCGCAACGCGGTCACAGCGCTCATGTCGACCGGGATCCCGGCGGACCGGCTCGGCCTCATGCTCAGCTTCCTGAGTCACAAGGGAGTCGGCGGGCGTAACGGCCTCGAGCCCTCCTCGGCCTGGTACCAGGTCGTCAAGTGGGAGGCGCTCTCGGCCAAGCACGTGGCGAAGGAGGTTGGGCTGGGGTCGATCTTCTCCTGGGGCTGGCAGGAGTGGAACAAGAGGGAGATGGATCCGGACAAGCCGAAGGCTGCGTGCGTCTGGCTCTGGGCGCGCACGCGGAGCCTCTGCAACGCGCCGCGCATGCTCGGGAAGCGTTTCAACCGCTCGCTGGCCGCCGGGCAGATCCTCCTTCCGCACGGCGCCGTCTGCCGCGCCGAGGGCATCGGAACCGTCGGCGGCGGTGCGCTCGGCTCGCTCGAGGCGTTGACGGGCGACCGCGATGCTGCCCTGAGCGCGCTGTTCGAGCGGGCCGTCGAGTCAGCGGAGCGTCCGGTCTCGCGGCATGCGGTGCTCGCGGCGCAGCGCGAGGTGATCCGGGATTCCTTCAACGGCCGAAAGAGCGCTTATCTCGCGGCGCTCCGACAGGCGCACGCGTCGACCGGGATCGCGCTCTCGGTGCTCGGTGACGAGCTACGGCGCGCGCGACTCGAGCAGCCGAGGTACGCGCCGAAGCCGACGAAGGGCGCCGTGTCCGCGTTCTACTCGGCCTATCCGGACCTGCTCGTTCGGCGCGTCCACGTCACGCCGGCGCCGCCGTGGCTGGCCGGACGCACGGGGCTCGCGGTCGCCGAGGCGGCACCCGAGCGGCTCTTCTCCCTACCGACGGGAAGAAAATCCCGCCTCACGACGCTCCTCGGGACCTTCGCCGTACGGCCGCTCGGCCCCGCCCAGCCTCTCGGCGCTCTACCGCTCGCAACGGTGCGGCCGGCGATCGTCGCAGCACTACGCGGCTTCGAGCGCGCGCAGTCGTTCGACCACTGGACGATCCGGCAGCAGAACCACGCCCTCAACCGGACGATCTGCCTCGGCGACCAGCTGCCGCAGCCGGCCGCGATCGACCTCACGGAGTACCTCCCCTTCCTGCGGATTCAGTAGGGACGACACCCGCAGGGCATAGCCTTGCGGCGTGCCGGTGCTCGAGAAGATGTGGGGGAACATCCCGGTCGGGCCCGAGACGCAGGGAACGCGCATCTTCGGCGCCCTCGGCAGGCGCTGGCTGCACGTGGTCGCGCGCTACATGCCGCTACCGCCGGCCACGCGCGCGTCGCTGCACCGGCGGCGCGGCGTCAACGTAGGCCGGCGAGTCTTCATCGGCACGGAGGTGTTCATCGACGACGCCGTGCCGTCATCGGTGACCCTCGAGGACGACGTGACGGTCATCGCGCAGACGACGATCCTCGGGCACACCTACTACCCGCGCCACTTCCACCGGGTGCTCGGCGACGAGGCGACGCGGGCGGATCTGCGAACCACGATCCGCCGGGGCGCGTATCTCGGCCTGCGCAGCACGATCCTGGCCGGGGTCACGGTGGGGGAGTACGCGATCGTCGGCGCGGGGAGCGTCGTGACCGCGGACGTGCCGCCGTACATGATGGTCGCGGGCGTGCCGGCCCGCGTCGTGCGCGAGTTCGGCCCGGACGACGTCGACTCGGGCGCCTAGCTAGTCCGCCGCCGCGAGCCCGCCCTTGCCGGCGTGCTTCGCCGCGTAGAGCGACTCGTCCCCGCGCTCGAACAGGCTGGTCGGGCTGTCGTTCGGCTGGATGTCCGCCACACCGGCCGAGACGCGCACACGGCCGGCGCGCGCGATCGGCTGCGCCGAGACCGCCCGCTGGATCCGCCCCACGAGCTGGCGGGCCTGCCCGCCCTCGACCTCCGGGACGATCACCGCGAACTCGTCGCCGCCGACCCGGCAGGGAATGTCCGCGGAGCGGACGACCTGGCGGATGCGGTCGGCGATCTCGGCGAGGACGGCGTCGCCGGCGAGGTGCCCGATCCGGTCGTTGATCTCCTTGAAGCCGTCGACGTCCACGATCACGAGCGAGAGGCGTCGCTGGTACCGCTGGGCGCGGTCAACCTCGCGGCCGAGCGTCTCGTAGAAGTAGCGGCGGTTGTGGAGGCCCGTCAGGGAGTCGAGGTCGGCGAGCTGGCGCGCCTCCCGGAACCGGCGCGCGTTCTCGATCGCCGGCGCGACACGTTCCGCGAGCTCCTCGAGCCGGCGCACGTCGTCGTCGCCAAACCGAACGTCCGGGTCGCGCGAGAAGACGCCGAGCCAGCCGATCTTGCCGTTGCGGCCGAGAAGTGGCACACCGAGTGCCCCGTGCACCGCTCCGGCCACATGCTCCTCCCCGTACACGTAGGAATGCTCGATCGCCCGCGCCTCCTGCCGCTCCGGCGCTCCGGTGAAGATCCGGACGCCGTCCTCCTCGTCGTCGCGGTCCAGGCCGATCGAGCCGAGCAGCCGCTCGTCGCCGTCTCCGTCGGGATCCAGCTCGACGACCGCGGCGTCGACACTCGGCAGCGCGGCGGCGGCCTGCAGCGTCGAGCCGATCGCGTCGTCGAGATCGATCGTCGTGGCGATCTGGCCGAGGAACCGGCTGCGCTGCGCCTCCTCCTCGGCGCGGCTGACCGCGCTGCCCAGCTCCTGCGCAAGCTCGTCGAGCCGTGCCTCGAGGCTCTCGACGGTTGCGGTCACCTGGGCCTCGACGTCACGAGAGCTCCGCCGGCGCAGCCGGCGCAGCAGCTCGAGCGCCAGGAGGACGCAGACGACGAGCCCAATAGCGAGACCGATGGTTAGCCAATGCATAGCCGCAGCTCCGGAAATTCGGTGGGCGTACTTTAGGTTCGGGCCGCAAGGCGAGCTACTAGCCGATTTGGCAGGTTTCTGGCCGATTGGCGGGGATCACCCGTCTTCGCTACCATGCCGCGGGCCGGTTGGCCGGGGTGCTTTTGCCCCTGCCGACCGTCTCTTTACGAAAGGACTCATTTGCCGACCGTCAATCAACTCGTGCGCAAGGGCCGCAAGGCCGCGAAGGCGAAGACGAAGACACCCGCTCTCGCCGGCGCGCCGCAGAAGCGCGGCGTGTGCACGCGCGTCATGACGCAGACGCCGAGGAAGCCGAATTCGGCGCTGCGCAAGGTCGCACGCGTCCGTCTCACGAACGGGGCGGAGGTCGGCGCGTACATCCCGGGCGAGGGCCACAACCTGCAGGAGCACTCCGTCGTGCTCGTCCGCGGTGGCTCCACGAAGGACCTCCCGGGCTACCGCTACAAGATCATCCGCGCCGCACTCGACACCGGCGGCGTCTCGGATCGCAAGCAGGGCCGCTCCAAGTACGGCGCCAAGCGAGGTTCGTGATGCCACGCCGTGCGGAAGTCCAGGTGCGTGAGGTCGAGGCTGACGCCGTGTACGGCTCGCAGCTCGTCACGCAGGTGATCAACAAGGTCATGCTCGACGGCAAGAAGTCGATCGCCGAGCAGATCGTCTACGGCGCGCTCGAGGCCGTCGGGACGAAGACCGGGCGCCCGCCGGTCGAGGTGCTCGAGCAGGCCGTGAAGACGGTCACCCCGGTCCTGGAGGTGCGCAGCCGCCGCGTCGGCGGCGCGAACTACCAGGTGCCGGTCGAGGTGCCGCAGCGGCGCGCCCGCACTCTCGCGGTACGCTGGCTCGTCACGTTCGCGCGCGAGCGGCGCGAGAAGGGCATGGGGGACAAGCTCGCCAACGAGATTCTCGACGCGCTGAACCAGCAGGGCGGCGCGTTCAAGCGAAAGGACGACGTCTACCGGATGGCGCAGGCCAACAAGGCCTTCGCGCACTACCGCTGGTAGACGGGAGGAAGGAAGACTTGAGCACGAAGATGACAGAACAGGTGGTCGCGCTCGACCGCGTCCGCAACATCGGGATCATGGCCCACATCGACGCGGGCAAGACGACGACGACCGAGCGGATCCTCTACTACACCGGCATCACCCACAAGCTGGGGGAGGTGCACGAGGGCGCCGCGACGATGGACTGGATGGCCCAGGAGCAGGAGCGCGGCATCACGATCACGTCGGCTGCGACGACGGCGTTCTGGCGGGACTATCGGATCAACATCATCGATACGCCCGGCCACGTGGACTTTACGGTCGAGGTCGAGCGCAGCCTGCGCGTCCTCGACGGTGCCGTCGCCGTCTTCGACTCGGTCGCAGGCGTGCAGCCGCAGTCCGAGACGGTCTGGCGGCAGGCGGACAAGTACAAGGTTCCGCGCATCGCCTTCATCAACAAGATGGACCGCACCGGCGCGAACTTCTTCGCCGCCGTGCAGTCGATGCGCGACCGGCTCGGCGCCAACCCGGTGCCGCTGCAGATCCCGATCGGCTCGGAGGAGAACTTCACGGGCGTCGTCGACCTCGTCGAGATGCAGGCGGTCGTCTACAAGGACGACCTCGGCAAGGAGTTCGACGTCGTCGAGATCCCGGCGGAGCTGCTCGAGCAGGCGCAGGAGTACCACCATCAGCTGGTCGACGCGATCTCCCACTTCGACGACGAGGTGCTCGGTGCGTACATCGAGGACGAGTCCTCGGTGACGGCGGAGATGATCCGCCGTGCCGTACGCGCCGGGACGCTCGCCGACGAGATCACGCCGGTGCTGCTCGGTTCCGCCTTCAAGAACAAGGGCGTCCAGCTGCTGCTCGACGCGGTGGTCGACTACCTGCCGAGCCCGCTCGACGTGCCGGCGGTACACGGCACCGACCCGAAGAGCGGCGGCGACGAGGAGCGGGCGGCCGACCCGAAGGCGCCGTTCCCGATCCGTACGTCGGCAAGCTGACGTACTTCCGCGTCTACTCGGGCACGCTCAAGGCCGGCGACCGCGTCCTCAACACGATCACGGGCCGCACCGAGCGCGTGGGCCGCATCCTCCAGATGCACGCGAACCACCGCGAGGAGCGCGAGGAGATCATGGCCGGCGAGATCGCGGCCGGCGTCGGTCTCAAGTCGACGACCACCGGCGACACGCTCGCCGCCGACAACGCGCCGATCGTGCTCGAGTCGATGACCTTCCCGGATCCGGTCATCGCGGTGGCCGTCGAGCCGAAGTCGAAGGCCGACCAGGACAAGCTCTCGACCGGGCTCGCGCGGCTGGCGGAGGAGGATCCGACCTTCCGCGTCGAGACCGACGAGGAGACGGGGCAGACGCTCATCTCCGGGATGGGCGAGCTGCACCTCGAGATCATCATCGACCGCCTCAAGCGGGAGTTCAACGTCGACGCGAACGTCGGCCGCCCGCAGGTGGCGTACCGCGAGACGATCTCCAAGCCGGCCGAGAAGGTGCAGGGCAGGTTCGTCCGGCAGACCGGCGGCTCGGGTCAGTACGGAGACGCCGTCATCAACATGTACCCGCAGGAGCCGGGCGTGGGCTACGAGTTCGTCGACAAGATCGTCGGGGGCAAGATCCCGAAGGAGTACATCCCGGCCGTCGACCACGGGATCCAGGAGGCGATGGGCTCGGGCATCCTCGCGGGGTATCCCGTCGTGGATATCAAGGTCGAGCTCGTCGACGGGTCGTACCACGATGTCGATTCGAGCGAGCGGGCGTTCAAGATCGCCGGCTCCATGGCCTTCAAGGAGGCGATGAAGCGGGCGAAGCCGCGGCTGCTCGAGCCGACGATGGCGGTCGAGGTCACGACGCCCGAGGAGTACCTCGGTGACGTCATGGGGAACCTCAACAGCCGCCGCGGCAGGATCGAGTCGATGAGCCCTCTCGGCAACGCCCAGGTCGTGAAGGCAAGCGTTCCGCTGTCCGAGATGTTCGGGTACGCGACCGACCTGCGCTCGATGACGCAGGGCCGGGCAGATTTCACCATGCAATTCGATCGCTACGAGGAAGTTCCTCAGTCGATCGCGAGCGAGATCATCGACGCTCAGGGCTAGCGAAGAAAGGGACAGGGAGAGCCTCAATGGCCAAGCAGAAGTTCGAGCGGACTAAGCCGCACGTCAACGTCGGCACCATCGGTCACATCGACCACGGCAAGACGACCCTGACCGCGGCGATCACGAAGGTGCTGTCCGAGAAGGGCACCAACACCGCGGTGCGCGACTTCGCGTCGATCGACGCAGCGCCCGAGGAGCGTCAGCGCGGCATCACGATCAACACCGCGCACGTCGAGTACGAGACCGACAACCGGCACTACGCACATGTCGACTGCCCGGGGCACGCCGACTACATCAAGAACATGATCACGGGCGCCGCCCAGATGGACGGCGCGATCCTCGTTGTCTCGGCGGCCGACGGCCCGATGCCCCAGACGCGCGAGCACATCCTGCTCGCCCGCCAGGTCGAGGTGCCGGCGATCGTCGTCGCCCTCAACAAGGCGGACATGGTCGACGACCCGGAGCTGCTCGAGCTCGTCGAGATGGAGGTGCGCGAGCTCCTCTCCCGCTACGAGTTCCCGGGCGACGACATCCCGATCATCCACGTCTCGGCGCTGAAGGCGCTCGAGGGCGACGCGGAGTGGACTCCGAAGATCCTCGAGCTCATGGAGGCCGTCGACAGCTACATCCCCGAGCCGACACGCGCGCTCGACAGGCCGTTCCTGATGCCGATCGAGGACGTGTTCACGATCACGGGCCGCGGCACCGTCGTGACCGGCCGGGTCGAGCAGGGGGAGATCAAGATCGGCGAGGAGGTCGAGATCGTCGGCATCCATCCCGAGGTGGCGAAGACGGTCGTCACGGGCGTCGAGATGTTCAACAAGACCCTCGATTCCGCGCAGGCGGGCGACAACGCGGGCGCGCTGCTTCGCGGCACCAAGCGCGAAGAGGTCGAGCGCGGACAGGTGCTCGCCAAGCCGGGCTCGATCACCCCGCACACGCACTACAAGGCCGAGGTGTACGTCCTCTCGAAGGACGAGGGCGGGCGCCACACGCCGTTCTTCAACGGCTACCGGCCGCAGTTCTACTTCCGGACGACGGACGTCACGGGCTCGATCAAGCTGCCCGAGGGCCAGGAGATGGTCATGCCGGGCGACAACACGAACATGGAGATCGAGATGATCCAGCCGATCGCCATGGATCAGGGCCTCCGCTTCGCGATCCGCGAAGGCGGCCGCACCGTCGGTGCGGGCGTCGTGACGGAGATCATCAAGTAGGGGACTGGAGGCGCCGGTGCCGCAACAGAAGATCCGTATCCGTCTGAAGGGCTACGACCACCAGCAGGTGGACAAGTCCGCGCGCGACATCGTGGACACGGCCCAGCGCACCGGCGCCACCATCACCGGCCCCGTGCCCCTGCCCACCGAGAAAAACGTCTACTGCGTGATCCGCTCTCCGTTCAAGGACAAGGACTCGCGGGAGCACTTCGAGGTGCGCACGCACAAGCGCCTGATCGACATCCACTCGCCGACCCCGAAGACGGTCGACTCGCTCATGCGGCTCGACCTGCCGGCCGGCGTCGACATCGAGATCAAGCTGTGAGAGGGATCGTCGGCAAGAAGCTTGGCATGACCCAGTTGTTCGACGAGGAGAGCGGCGGCGTGACTCCCGTGACCGTGATCGAGGCCGGTCCGTGTCCCGTCGTCGCCGTCCGTACCCCGGACGCCGACGGGTACGAGGCCGTCCAGCTCGCATGGGAGCCGGTCGCCGACCGCAAGATCACGAAGGCCGAGCGCGGCCACCTCGCCAAGGCCGGCGTCGACGGTTCCTACCGCCATCTCGTCGAGTTCCGCGGGCATTTCGC
>WNGD01005570.1_pt1 | contig 12195 bp, 11 predicted proteins | sample 5400671 | NCBI WGS metagenome assembly WNGD01 (sample SAMN13153369, study PRJNA577476) | soil metagenome | isolation source: 40 cm soil or saprolite under grassland replicate 2 | place: USA:California | collected 2016-06-15
ATGCTCCTTCTCATGTCAGCGAATTTGGCTTCTTTCATGAGATCAGAGTCATCACTTTTCTTCTGGCTTTGGCAAGCTCGTCTTTGCCGAGACGACCCTGCTGCTATTTTGGGCGAAACTTAGGTAGTCTAAACGTCAAAGTAGGAAGAATTGCGCTGGAACATCTACCTGATATGCAAGAACTAGGTCTTGTGGCACCTCCTCAGCCATTGCTCAAACTTGCTTATCATCTTGACCTGGATTCTTACATCTTGTCCTTTGAAGAGAATCGAGAGAATGCTGATAAGCCACTCTAGAACACGCATATTTATGCAGAAAGAAAGTGGGCATTAATGTTATAATTCGAGCAGAGTAGTTCTTCTAACAAAGAGTAAAAGGAGGCTTACATGGTATATCTGGTTTATCTGATAGATAGGATTGATGATGGACAACCCGGAGATGGGGGTAGTGGTGGGGGTGGGGGAGGCAGCGATGACAATAATGGAGAGTAAGAAGAGATCAAATTAAAATGAATGGATAGTTGTACCTAGAATGAGTTAAAGAGAGTACAACTATCCATTCATTTTGCTTCCCATGGGATTGAACAATTTCCATGAGCTTTATTTCATAAGAGGAGAATGTATCACATGCTTGCAAAAAAAGCTCTTGAGGAGATTGAACAGTGGCGGCACCATGCGGCGCTTCCTGAGCATCAGCTTGATTGGCGATGGATACAGCGCTACCGAGACCTCGATGCATTTGATGCCTACTGGTGGTGGGCACAGGCTGGCCCTTTCAATGAACAGGAGCAACAGCAATGGAGCCAGTGGTACCATCCAGGTCTAGACGAAGACAGAAAAGAGCTGCTCGGAGGACTCATTACCCAGTCACGACAGCGTGAGTTCGACGCCGCTCTGAGAGAGCAACGTGAACCACATTTTCATTATCCAGCCCTCGATATCCAGGAGGTGCGTCGTCGCATCTCTGGAATGCTTCAGTTGGATACAGAGATCCAGCAGACTGAGCCCAATGCCATTGTGCCTCGGCTTTACCACGACGCTATAGAAGAAGAAACGAACTTTCTGCGCATGATTGAGGCAACATACGAGGGCGACAACGAACGTTTCCGAGCATTAAATCAACTGGTTGAGCCTGAACCCACATTTGAAGAGATGCAAGGCGCTCTGTCAAGTCCGAGGCGTCTGCTCGTGCAAGGACTGACCGGGGCAGATACAGCAAAGATGAGCCAACACCTGATTCAGTGGCTATCGGGACCACTTCAACCTTCGTTCGACTTCTCATCCAATGAATAAGAAATGTAAGAGCTACGACAGAATGAGACACGAGCCATTTTCAATCGCAGCAGACACGAATACACCATTAAGGTTTCACACCTCTGCAAAAGCCAGTCAGGGTCATTCTCGCTTCTGCAAGTTATGTACTGCCCGACCATTTAGCTCAGGGGATGGTCAACACATAGTGGCACCCAGCCCTGGCGACTCACTCTGCTTGTCTGGACACGCTGGATTGGGAGAGAAACAGGCATGGTTCACCTGGTGGGTTCAGGTGATGGGGAGCGTCAGGAAGAAGGTGCTGCCTGCGCCTTCCTCTGATTCAAACCAGAGACGTCCTCCGTGCCACTCGATCACTTCGTGGCTGAGATAGAGCCCCAGGCCTGTTCCCGCAATCTCGGTCATTCGCGCATTCTCCGCCCGCACAAAGCGCCCAAATATGCGGCCCTGTTGGCTGGCGGGAATGCCGATGCCCTGGTCGCGAATGGAGAGAAGCGCGGAGTGCGACTCGACCTCTGCGCGCAGGACCACCTCGATTGGTCCTCCCTGCGGGCTGTACTTCACAGCGTTGCCCAGCAGGTTCGAGAACACCTGCTCGATGCGCACGCGGTCGACCTCCACCACCAGGGAGGTGAGCGGCGTCTCGAAGGAGAACGTGTGTCGCTTTGTTGTGACCTGCGCCTGCATCAGCATCTTCCTGACCAGGGTCACGAGGTCAATGGGCTCGTGCGAGAGGACCAGTCGCCCCGCCTGCAAGCGGGTCACATCAAGCAGATCCTCGGTGAACTTATCCAGGCGGGCGGTGACCTGCTCGATCTCGGAGAGAGCTTCGCGCTGCCAGTCGGCGAGTTGCGGTCCCCTGCCACGGGCCGTCTGGTACCCCAGCATGCTGGTAAAGCCTTTGAGCGCCGCCAACGGATTGCGTAGTTCGTGGGCTGCCAGCTTGATGAACTCGTCCTTGAGGTATTCGGCCTCCTTGAGGGCGCTCACGTCCTGGTGGACGACCAGCGCCACTGCTTCCCTGGATGTGTGCTGCATGGGCGGCAGAGCGGGCCTCACTTCCTGTCGCAACATCATCCAATCCACTGTCGTGTCCAGGACTATCGCATTGACCAGCACTGGCAGGAGCGATTTATTGGGGCGGCGAATGATCTCCTGCTGGTACAGGACCGTCTCACCTTGCCGCACCGCGCGCAGCGTGGCGAACTCCTCGAATGCCAGGGGCAGCCCCTGCGTGTTCATGAGGTCGATCCCGCTGATTTCGAGAAACTCCTGCATCGGTTGGTCGATGTGCCAGGTGGCTCCCCACAGGTTATCCGCGGCGCGATTGGAAAGCCTCAGGCGCGCCTCCGGGCCGGACACAAGGTAGACGCTGCACGGCAGCGCATCAAGTATTTGCTGCAGGAGCGTCAGGCGCGCGGCGGTCTCGGCGTGCGCCGCCTGCGCCTGCTGCTCGAATTGCCGACGCCGGGTGATATCCCGATTGACTTCCAGAATGGCGGTGACGTGTCCGGATGCATCGCGCACCGGCGACCAACGGCTTTCGACGGTCACGACGCGCCCATCCCGGCAGGTCTGCACGAGCTCGCCCTCCCACAGTCCGTCGTGTTCCACGTGCTCCTCGATCTCGGAGAGAGGGACGGGGAAGCGGGTCTGGAGCAGGCTGTGACTGATGTGGCCCCGTGCCTGCTGTGCGCTGTAGCCATAGAACGCCTCGGCCCCTTGTTCCAGAAAATCACGCGGCTTCCCAGATCGCGGGTGAAGAGCGCGTCGTGCGTAAGCTGGATCAATTCGGCCTGTGTGCGGATCAGCTCGGCCTGCTCGTCGCGCTCGCGCTCAGCACGTCGCTGCTCACTCATATCGCGCACTGCTCCGACCGCCAGCAGGTCTTCGTCCTCATCCAGCAACACCGGGCGCAGGCTGATGTCCAGCGGGAACTCGCTGCCGTCCTTGCGCCTTCCGAAGAGTTGGAGATGTGTGCCCATCGCACGCGCGGACGGCGCGGTGAAATAGTGCTGCCGGTGGACAGCATGGGTAGCGCGCAGGCGCTCGGGCAGCAGCGCCTCAAGAGGCTGTCCCAATGCCTCCTCGCGGCTGTAGCCAAAGAGGGTAGCCACTTGCGCATTGGCCTGCACGATCGTCCCGGACTGGTCGACCACGACCAGCACGTCGGGCGAGAGCTCTAGTAGCTCGGCCAGACCCGTCGACGTGACGCGCCTGGCCGAAGAGCGGCCTGTCTCTGCTCGTTGCTGTTCAGCCATGACTTCCTTCTCCGTCCTGGTGTGGAGGACGACGAGCGGGTGCTCGGGTACGATGAGGAAAGTCACCGGAGACAGCAGTATATAATTTCACGGGAATAATCCTGAAAGGGTTATTGAGAATCCTTTCGCCTCAGTGTAGCATTTGCTAGCGTACAAGACAAGACGTTGTCACATGTGACGGTGCCATCTGGAGCCGTCTTTCACAGCTCGCGCTCCGAAATCGCGCGTTCGATGGCTCACTTCAGTCAAATAATCGCACGAGCTGCTTTATCGAGGAGCGATGCTCTTCCGCAACGCGGTGGACATTCTACGCTGTGCAGGAGGGTCTGTTGCGGCGGAATAGGCCCCATTCTCCTTGTGAGGGCACTATGACATTTCGAAATTGTTTTCGTCCATTTTTCATTCAGAAAACAGATTTGTCGCTCCTCCACTCAAGCATAAACCCTCTGGGCTGTTCCCACATTCGAGAAATCGCGGAAGAGGACAATCGTCAACCAGGTGGCGATCAGCGTCAGGATGACGAATGGGACCGTCCCTCCTAAGAATTGACCAATGCTTATGACCCCAGTCAGCAATTGCGCTATTCCCCCTACGGTGAGATTCGGTCCCAGCGTCACGGTAAAGACGAGCATCATAGATGCCAGCAGATAGCCCATAGGAGCGTGTCGGAGCAGCAAGACGCCAGAAACAATCAGGGTGGGAGTAACCACCCCTACATCCATTACACCCGTAATAAAGGTTGTATAGCTGGCCACCTCCGAGGGCGCTGTGCCTCGAAGCAATGCGGGAACAATGCTCAACACCAGCCACACGAGCAGAAGGAGGACCCCGGACACGATCAGGAACATCCCTATTCCGCGCCGCGGTAGCTGCTTTGAAAAGTGGGTGGGCAGGGTCTGCATGTTAAACGACATGAGGGAGAGCACCAATCCAAAGAGACTGGCGGAAAAGAGGGCGACATAGACGAGAAACAACGTATTGTAAGCGGCCCCAATGGCCATCGAGCCATAGTTGTAGAGAAAGTAGGCGAACACGCCTGTGAGCAGCAGCCCCCCTTTAAGCGAGCCGCGCTGGTAGAGCAGGCTGAAGAGGACGAGTAGCGGGATGGCTAGTACGAGCGTCACCGCATCCGCTGCCTTGAACCCGACCGCTGTGATGGGAATATCATAGCGGTACAAGCCCTGCCCGTAGATCTGCACGATCTGCCCATGCAGTGTCGTGAAGGAGAAGGAAGTTCCTCCATCCTGCCAGAACAGACCAATGCCAGCGGCGACCAGTGCCAGCACGGCAATCAGCCACGAAAGCCTGACAACGATTTTTGACGACTTCATTTGTGCTTGTTGAACATCTCCCATCGAGAACCTCGTCCTCTTTGTCTCTCTTTTAAGCAACTGCTCGTCCCAGGTGAAGTTTGACACGCAGCATGTCAAGCACCGAACGGTTATAGTCTTTGCGCAGCAACAAGGCCAATCCCGCTGCTCCGATGACACTGGGCAGGGTCATCACCATGATCGGCGTGATTCCAAGGAAGAACAGGATTCCTCCCACTACGCCGAGCTTGACCCACTTGCCCCGGCTTTGCAGCAAGAGCGCGACCAGCAGTTGATAGATGGCAGTGGCAAAGAAGAAGAAGCCTCCCAGGGGAACGAGCCAGGTTCCCATAATGGTCCTGTAGAAAGGAAGCAGAGCAGCTTCTGACCATGACTGCATAAGGCCTGGAGAGGCGAAGCTCACCGTGAAGTTGATACCGCACCCAACCAGGACAAACACCACAAGGGCATAGACAATTCTCGCCGCGTTGGGTTTCAGGAAACTCAGCACGAGCAAACCCACCAATGGGAGCCCATAGACAACCAATGGGATCACATCTGTACTTTTCATTTTGTCTCCTCCTTTGTACCGATGTTATAGTCTGGCATGCTACTATGACTCATCCCGAATTTTGATACCGTTGGCGAACCCTTCAGGAGCTAGTGCATTCTCAAGAGAGGTAATCTGGGATGTGGTATACTCAGAGCCATGAAAGCACAGATATTTGTCCGCGACCTGTCCGAAGAGGAACACTAGACAGCAGAGATGTTGTCAGGTAGGATAGCAGAAAAAAGACGACCCTTTTCCAATCGGGAAAGGGTCGCCATCTAGCCGGAAGGAGCCACGAAATGTCGTTACATGCCACCCCCATTGGGTCAGTCCCCGAAGAAACTGCTCGCGTGGCGCGGGCGGCTTTTCCGAAAGGAACGCTGTGTTTGCGCATCCGCGATGCGTTGAATACGATTTACGAGGATGAGTTGTTTGCTGATCTGTTCTCTCAGACCGGTCAGCCAGCAGAAGCAGCCTGGCGATTGGCTTTGGTCTGCATTCTGCAATTTCTGGAAGATCTTTCGGATCGTCAAGCCGCCGAAGCGGTTCGGGGTCGCATCGACTGGAAATATTTGCTCAATCTGGAACTGACTGATCCTGGCTTCGATTTTACTGTGCTCACTGAATTTCGCAGCCGTGTCCTCTCTCAGCAGGCAGGACAACGCCTGTTGGATCACTTGCTTGAGCAATTGAGTAGCCGAGGCTGGATCAAAAAACGAGGAGTGCAGCGAACCGACTCGACGCATGTGCTGGCTGCTGTTCGACGGCTCAATCGTCTGGAGTTAGTAGGAGAAACCCTGCGAGCCGCTCTTAATGCGGTTGCAGAAGAAGCACCAGAGTGGCTCAAAGGATGGGTCCCGCTCAGTTGGTTTGAACGCTACTCTCAACGCATCGAAGAATGGCGCTTTCCAGGGGCGAAACAGAAACAAGAACAGGTCATGGAACAGATCGGGCAAGATGGCAGCCGTCTGCTCTCCGAGATCTGGGCAGATCAGGCTCCTGCCCAATTACGTCAGCTTCCCGAAGTAGAAGGACTCCGGCTCACCTGGGTGCAACAATTCTTTCAACAGGATGGTACCATCCACCTGCGCAACAAGGACGATCTGCCTCCTGCACAACGGACGATCCGTTCTCCCTATGACCACGAGGCGCATTATGGACACAAACGCGACCTCTCCTGGTTTGGGTACAAAGTCCACTTCACTGAGACCGCCGATGAGGATCTTCCCCATCTCATCACCCACGTCATGACGACCGATGCCACCCTTACCGATATGGAGCAAGTGGAGGACATTCATCAAGCATTAGAGCCACGTGATCGGTTGCCTGCTACCCACTTGGCCGACGCTGGCTACATTGATGCTCAACTCCTGCTGACCAGTCAGCATCGTTACCACATCGACTTGGTTGGTCCCGTCAGTCAAAACAACCAATGGCAAGTTAAAAGAGGTGGCTATGATGCCTCCCAGTTCCAGGTAGATTGGCAGAGAAAGCAAGCCACCTGCCCACAAGGAAAACACAGTGTCAAGTGGACGGCTGGAACCGATCAATATGGGCATCCCAATGTGGAGGTTCGTTTCGGATTGCACGATTGTCGAGCCTGCCCTGCTCGTTCCCTCTGTACGCGTTCAGCCACAGCCCCCAGGCATTTGACTATGCGTCAGCAAGCGGAGTATGAGATCTTACAGCAAGCTCGAAGGCGACAACAGACGGAAGCGTTTCAAAAGCTCTATGCTGGGCGTTCAGGCATTGAAGGGGTTCATTCTCAGGCGGTGCGGACAATGGATCTGCGTCGCACCCGTTACTTCGGTTTGGCGAAAACGGGCTTGCAGCATCTCTTCACGGCTCTTGCTCTTAATCTGGTTCGTGTCGATGCCCATCTTGCTGGCAAAAAGACCGCGAAAACGCGGATCTCGCGCTTCGCGGCCTTAGCTCCCGTTACGCTGGCGAGCTGAGAAAAGGGTTCGCCAACGGTATCAAAATTCGGGATGAGTCATAAGCAAGGGAACGCTACGCGGTTTGGCGCGGACGGATGAACGCGCGGTAGATGAACTCTACTACTGCACTCAGGACGAACGCGCCTGCCAGGACTGGCACAAGGTACAGGCCAGCCACCACTGGGCCGATAGGATACCATACAGTTGCTGTGAAGCCACCGAGCAATGCTCCACCAGCAATATATACCCAGTCATAGTCGGTCTTCTTCCGGTCATTGCGAAAGAAGAGGTACTGCGCCATCGTAGCTAGTGCGGCGGACACTGCCAGCAAGATGATCCATGACAAGATGTTCATATGTTGCTCCTTTCGTGAAGATACTCAGATTGCTGACCGTCAACAACCCTCTCTCCGCAGAGATTCGGATTGACGTTCCTGATAATATGATATTATTCCTTTCCATTACCGTCTGGTCTGCTTGAGCACATGGTTTACCATCGCATCTCGCACTTCCTGGGGAGTTGCACCATGCCCCGACTCAAGCCAGATCAGTTCCTTGTGTGGCGCTTGCAGGACATTGTAGTAGCGTTCGACCAGCGAAGCCATCGCATTCACGTCGTGGCGTCCAACCAGAAAGTACATCGGTACATCCAACCTGGTGGCAGAGCGCGTGAAGTCGAGGTCTCGCAGTTGGGGATACAAGACCGTGAACGACTCGATCAAGCCCCGATCAAAGTTCACTTTATCCAACAATCCGTACTCGGACGCGAACTGGGGCGCGAGCAATAAGATTTGCCCGATAGTGGGGGAGTCCATGTAGCTGAAGAGGACATCATTATACGCGACATATTTCATGGCCATCCCGTCCCCAACATAGGGCGGTGGCCCGTTGCGTCGCAGTGTATCTGCTGTCGCAGTATCACCGCGCTCGGTCACAATTTTGAGCGCGAGCTGATAGCCCAGGCGGTCGTTCTCGGTGGTATTGACCATCTGTCCATTCCCTATATAGGCCGAGAACAGGTCGGGATACTGCTGCACCAACTTGATGCCGAGAATGGTTCCCCACGAGAGTCCCATCACGTAGATTTTCTCTTGATGGAAACGTGTTCGCAGGAGCTGTGTCAGTTCGTGAGCATCCGAGACGAAGCGTTCGACGGTCAGCGTCGGGATGGGTACCGCGTTATACGACTTGCCCGTGCCTGGCTGGTCCCAGTTCACCACTACAAAATGATTCTCCAGCGGTGCGAGCGTCATCGCGCTGGCAGGGAACCCACCCGCACCGGGACCGCCGATGCCCAGATACAGCAACACTGGATTGTGAGCGCTCTTACCGCGAATGGTGATCCATTGCTGGCTCCCACCCAGAGTGACCTGCTCCAGGGTGGCGATGCTGCCGGGCAGGATCTTCCCGTCAGTACCGAGGATTGGGGGCGTCGAGGCATGCCACTGGGACCCGAACATGGTACCGGTCAGGCCCACGAGCAGTATCCCCAGGACGAGGACCAGCCGCAGGAGCCGCCCCCTCCAGGGCAGGATGCGTGTTCGCCTGCGAGTGATGGCCGCGATGCCCAGAGTGATGAGCAGCGCGCCTAGAGCGAGCAGCACAACAACGACAACGGAAAGCAGCAAGGTCGCCTGCCCGAGGAGTTGCCACGGAAACGGTCCAAAAGCGGCCAGGACCACGACCGCAATCAAGGCGAGCAGCAAGATGCCTCCAATGACCTGCCCACGCCGCAAATGTCGCAAGCTCGGTCTTGCCTCTGGTTGTGTAGGAGCATTTCCTACGGTAGTAGTAGACATATGACACCTCCATACTTATTCTTTCAGACAGACCTTTTTTTCTTCAAGGGAGGCACGAAGAAATTTTTACGTATTTCGCCTGCTTTGTGCCTTTTTCGGCATGATCTCAGGAGGCGACAGAACGCTCTATCGGGGACGAAGCACGATGGAGCAGGATATTCACCCTCCACCTATCACCTCGTCGGACTCATCGCTCCGTGGAACAGATACTTATTCAGAATACAGTGTAATGCAAGAACTGCACAGAGGGGTCACATTCGCTGACGATCCTTTCACGGTGCCATCACAATTTCATCCTCTTCCTCCAGCCTTTCTCTTCATATCCGTGCCGTTTTCTATTGGTGCCCTTGCTATCGGTGGCCGATTGAAGAAAAACCAGGTCGGCGTAGCTTCGTACTGCCTCGCTTGCAACCGCGTTGTGGTCCTATTGATTAAGAACGCTCGTGCTCGTCTCCTGGAGATACAGGCCTCTTTCCTGGTACCTCAGACACGTTCACTCGCACAACTGAATGGCATGGTTGTCATCATGCGGGCACTACCATTGTTCTCCGTCGGCTCTCGTTTGCTGTGCTTCCCTTGTGATGAAGGAAATGCCTGTGCGTGATCAGCTCGTGAGCTGTAGCCGCCATACTGCATAGCGGAAGCTATAAGTAATAAGGAATAATGGGTAATTAAGAAGAGGCTTCTCACAGGCGGTACCCAAAAGAGTGAGAGTTTTCAAACGCCGTATGTATTATCGCTCCTGCTGGCTGTTCATGCGGTGTGTGGCACGACCAGTTCTGTCTCTCGTGTTACGTCCGTTCTGCTGAGAGCACCTTGGAGTGTATCATGCAAGGATCATCTCCTTCACAGATCCCTCCTGACACGGCTACAACAGAGGCGCAGAGCATTCCGCTCACCGTGCTGTTCGAACGGCTGCAGAGCAGTGAAGAGGGTCTGACAAACGAAGAGGCGCGCAGGCGGCTGGACACCTACGGTCCCAACGAGACCATTGGCAAGAAGCGCAGTTCAGGACTTGTGCAGTTTCTGCGCCTGTTTTTGAATCCACTTGTCGCTCTTTTGCTCCTTGCCAGTGTCGTCTCGGCGATTCTGGGGGATCGGGTCAATGCCAGCATTATCATCGCTATTGTGCTGCTCAGTAATATGCTCAATTTTGTTCAGACGTACCGATCGCAAAATGCCGCCGAGAAATTGCGCGCGGGTGTGGCTCCGACAGCAACCGCGCGGCGCGATGGTGCGTGGATGGAAATTCCCCGTCGTCGCCTGGTGCCGGGCGATCTGATCCGGCTCACCGCAGGAGACCTGGTCCCCGCCGATGCGCGCCTGGTGCAGGCAACCGATCTGCATATGCAGCAAGCCGCTTTGACGGGCGAATCGCTCCCGGTCGAGAAAAGCGCCGATGACCTGGATACCTCCACAGAACATGTTGCGGAGGCGCGCAATCGCGTCTTTCTTGGCACTTCGGTGGTGAGCGGAACCGGACTCGCGCTGGTTACGGCCACCGGTCGCAATACAGCCTTTGGCGATATTGCCGCGCACCTGTCCAGCCGTGCGCCGGAGACCGAGTTCGAACGGGGCATCCGTGGCTTCGGTATGCTGATCATGCAGACCGTCTTCTTCCTGGTGCTCTTTCTCTTCCTGGTTGGCATTCTTGGTCATCATCAGCCCTTCGAGACTGTGCTCTTCGCTATCTCACTTGCCGTGGGTCTCACGCCAGAGTTCCTGCCCATGATCACGACCGTGACGTTGGGGCAGGGCGCTCTGCGTATGGCAAAGCACAAGGTGATCGTCAAACATCTGGAAGCGATCCAGAACTTTGGTAGCATTGATACCCTGTGCAGCGATAAGACCGGCACGCTAACCAGCGGTGAAACGCAGCTCATCGGGTCCCTCGACCTGCTCAAACAAGAATCCGAGCGCGTTCTGCTGTTCGGCTATCTCAATAGCACGTACGAGACCGGCATCAAAAGCCCTCTCGACCAGGCCATTTTGCGTCAGAGCGACAGAGATATCAGCGGATATAGCAAGGTCGGCGAGATTCCCTTCGACTTTGAACGCCGCCGCCTCTCGGTGATTGTGCGCCACGAGCATGGCTTTTTGCTGATCACGAAAGGTGCGCCGGAGAGCGTGTTCCCGTGCTATTGCGCATGTGAGAGAGACGGAGAGCGTCACCCGTTGGAGAGTACAAGTAGCGGCACGTCAGAGTATGTGAAGATGTACCAGGAGCTGAGTGCGCAAGGGTACCGTGTGCTCGCCGTGGCCTATCGAACGCTCGCAAGCCAGGAGACCTCTAGCAAAGCTGACGAGCAGGGGCTGGTCCTGCTTGGACTGCTCACCTTTGCCGATCCCCCCAAAGCAGATGCCCGCCAGGTGCTGCCTGCGCTCAAGAACGATGGCGTGCAGGTCAAAATCCTGACGGGAGATAACGAGTTGGTCACGCGCCACGTGTGCGAGCAGGTCGGATTGGACGGTGGCAGAATCGTGCTGGGCAGTGACCTGGATCATATGTCCGAGAGCGCGCTGAGCCAGGTCGTCGAGCAGGTCAATGTGTTCGCGCGTGTCTCTCCGGCGCAGAAGAATCGTATTATCCTGGCGCTCAAGAGCCGTAAGCACGTGGTCGGCTACATAGGCGATGGCATCAACGACGCGCCCTCCTTACATACGGCGGATGTCGGCATCTCGGTCTCCACGGGCGTGGACGTTGCCAGGGATGCGGCCTCGATTATCCTGCTTGAACAGAGCTTGCAGGTCTTGCACCAGGGAATTCTGGAAGGGCGCAAAGCATTTGGGAATGTGATTAAATATTTGCTGATGGGCACCAGTTCTAATTTCGGAAACATGTTCAGTATGGCGGGTGCCTACATCTTCCTGCCTTTCCTGCCCATGTTACCAACGCAGATTCTGCTGAATAACTTCCTGTATGATCTGTCTCATACCAACCTGCACTCTAAGAGGCCATTCTAAAATGGGGGAAATAGGTCATAGAGTGAAGAAGCGTCGAATTGTTCTCAAGTCGTAGCAATTGGTCACAAAGAGTATCAATAACGGCATCAAGGGATACAAAGATA
>WNGD01005571.1_pt1 | contig 12194 bp, 10 predicted proteins | sample 5400671 | NCBI WGS metagenome assembly WNGD01 (sample SAMN13153369, study PRJNA577476) | soil metagenome | isolation source: 40 cm soil or saprolite under grassland replicate 2 | place: USA:California | collected 2016-06-15
TCGAGCAGGACGTCGACGAGGTGGTCGTCGAGCAGGTTGACCTCATCGACATATAGAAGGTTGCGATTCGCTTCGGCGAGCACCCCCGGCTGGAAGCGCCGTGTCCCGGCTCTGACCGCCGCCTCGATGTCGATCGACCCGACCAGGCGGTCTTCCGAGGCATTGATGGGGAGGTCGATGATCCGCATCGGCAGGCGAACTACCAGCAGGGTCCTTTCCTTCGCGCGACGCCGGCACTCGTCGCAGTATCGCGATGGCACTACCGGGTCGCAGCGATAGGGGCAGCCCTCGACGGCGTCGTAATCGGGCAGCAGGCGAGCCAGCGCCCGCACGGCGGACGATTTCGCGGTCCCACGGTCGCCCCGAATCAGCACACCACCGATCGCCGGATCGATGGCATTGAGCATGAGGGCGCGCTTCATCGGCTCCTGTGCGACGATCGAGCTGAACGGCAAGCTCAATTCGAATGCCACGGTTAGAGTCTAGCCAGAGGCCGTTACGAGAAAACGTCCAATCGATCGGGCGGCGAGACGTCGACCCATTTGGCGGGAGCAACCTCGACGTGATCGAACGCGCCCGTCGGCAGCTCGAGGAACGCACGTCGAGCTTCCTTGGCGCGAGTTGGGGTGAGCAATCCAACCGTGCCGACACCCTCCACGGACATCGATTCGAGGTGCGGTTCCAACGCCTTCTGCACAGCCTCATACGTGGCCGTCCCACGAACCTTGAACGCGGACGGACGTCTTCCATCCACCAGAGTCACAAGGTCGCAGTTGGGAAGCACGAGTGGAGACGCATCCGTCCAGGTGATGTGTAGCCGCAGGTCGTCGGTTCGACCTCGGGGGGCCACCGCGACGAGGGTCGGGACAAAGACCTCCTCTCCCAGGCGTCGATGGAGATCCTGCCTCCGACTCTGGTACAACCACCAACGCTCGGACCGTTCAGGGCTCATCGACGGCAGCGCTTCGCGACTGCGGCGGACCGCCTCCAAATTGCCCTTCTCCCATAGCTCGACCAGCCCACGGAGCGGCGAAGGGTGGGGCTCAAGTCTCAATTCAAACTTCTGCGCCAGATCGACGAGCACGGCCATCGCCTCTCTAGCGAAGAAGTTCGGCCTGGGCCACGGCAGCCGAAGGCGGAGGGCGACGAGGTCGGCCTCGAAGCCGGCCACCACGCCTGTGTCCGGATTGCGGTAAACGATCAGCCCGCGCTCATCCGGCCCACGGACCGCGGTCTCATTTCGGCTTTTCAGCCACCGAGCGACCTCATCGATGGGAAGGGCTTTGTCCGCGGTGAGACGGACGTCGAGTCCCTCGTTCTCGATGAGATCGGCGCGCGCCTCCTCAAACTCAGCATCCTCGGGCCGTAAATCGCGCAGCCGGACGACGCGCGGCATGACCTTGGACTGCACGCGTCCGTTCGTTACGCTGGACACGGGGGCTGTCCCCGCCGCGACCCGGTGGGCATTGAAATCAGGTACCGCCTCACCAGTCGACCGCTGTTTCTGACCTTCGCGCATGAACGTGTCGTGACCGAGAGCCGTGTAAAACGGCTTCTTCCACGGGTAGTCATCGAGCCGTTTCACCCTTGGGTCGAGAACGGATGGGGTTTCTGTTGCCCAAACCACCCGCGCACCAGCAGGTGTCGATTCCTGGCGGACACCGAGTCCGTCCAGTCTGCTGCCCCACTTCTTCACGAAAGCAGGACCGAAGTAATTCCACCAGTAAACGTCCGGCAATTCCCGGTTGAGCTCCTCCATCACGCGACCGCCTCTAAAGAGGCGGCCGAAGATTGTTTCGGCGTTCCGCTGCAGGAGTTTTACCCGCTGGTCGAGCACGTCACCGGACCCGCAGTAGGCGTAGAAGGCACTGGCTGCATCGGCGACCCGGGTCAAATACGCCGCCAGCATCCGTAGCCGCTCATTTGAAGTGAACCACTCGGGGTCGCGGAAGACCGCGTTGATGCTGTGAGGCATATCACGTTCCAAATGCCGGTCATCGGCCACGTAGAGATCCCCCTCGCCCAGTGGCGCCTCTTGACGGGCGAAAAACCACATTTCAGGTTCGTGGGGGCTGAGTCGGCCCTCATATGCGCCAAGAAGGTCCGCCAGCCTGCCTCGGAGCTTCCGCCGTGGCGGGAAGCTCCGAGCCCCATGCGTGTAGGCGAGGTCGCGCTCGCTCTCGAGCGCCTGGCCGAGGGCTCTCAGCCGGCCAGTCTCGCGCAACGGCGCGAAGCTGACCACCGAACAGATCAACTCCGATCGACTGTCGATACCAGCGTGAACGCACCGGCTCCGCGGTTCCGGCGAGTCGCTCCGATTAGAGGTCGAGTTCCTTGGCGACGATCTCGCGCATGATCTCGTTGGTGCCCGCGCCGATGGGCCCGAGGCGGGCGTCGCGCCAGGCGCGCTGAATCGGGTACTCCATCATGTAGCCGTAGCCGCCGTGGATCTGCAGCGCCCGGTCGGCGACCTTGACGTCGGCCTCGGTGGCGGCGATCTTCGCCATCGACACTTCCTTCGTACACGGCAGCTTCTGCGAGTGGAGCCAGAGCGCGTAGTAGGTCAACTGCCGCGCCTGCTCGATCGTCAACGCCATGTCCGCAATCTCGTGCCGGATGACCTGCATCGAGGTCAGCGTCTTTCCAAACTGCGTGCGGTTCGCGGCGTACTCGACCGCCAGCTCGAGGCTCCGCTGCGCCGAAGCCACGGCGCCGATCGCGATCCAGAGCCGCTCCCACTGGAAGTTCGCGACGGCCAGATAGAAGCCCCCATTCTCCTCGCCGAGCCGGTTCTCGACCGGCACCCGGCAATCCTGGAAGACAAGCTCGGCGGTGTCGGAGGCCCGCCAGCCCAGCTTGTTGAGCTTCCGCCCGACGCTGTAGCCGCGGGTCCCGCGTTCGACGACGAGGACCGACAACCCCTGATGGCCGCCCTCTGGCTTCGTCCGCACCAGGATGACGACCAGGTCGGCATTGACGCCGTTAGTGATGAACATCTTGGCCCCGTTGACAACGTACCCATCGTCCTCACGGCGCGCGGTGGTTTGCACGTGCGCGATGTCCGAGCCGCCCGACGGCTCCGTCACGCCGAGCGCGACGATCGTCTCGCCCTTGATCGCGGGAGGTAGCCAGCGCTGGCGTTGCGCATCGTTGCCATGGTCGTTGATGGGCGGCGTGGCAATCGCGACATGAGCCCCAATTCCCGCCGCGACCCCTCCCGAACCGCAGCGGGCGAGTTCCTCGAAGAGGATCGCTTCATAGATGACGCCGGCGTTCGTTCCGCCGTACTGCGCCGCGTACTTCAAGCCCAGAAGATCCAGGGCGCCGAATCGTTTGAACAGCTCGCGCGGAAACTGCTGGGCTTCTTCCCACTCGTCGACGTGAGGACGGACCTCCTTGTCGATGAAGCGACGGACCGTGCCTCGGAACTCCTCGTGCTCCGGTGCGAAGAGGTGCGAACGCGGCACGCCTAGCTTTGCCAGTAGTTGACGAACTCCGGGTATTGATCGACGGTTGCGTCGGCGAGCGCGTCTGGCATCGGCAGGAACATGCCGCGGGCGTCGGCCAGCACCGTGCCATCGAGCAACTCGACTGCCCCGATCGCATCGACGGCACCGCTTCGCTCCCGGGCGATCTCGCCCCAGACCCGCAGTGGCTGATCGACCGGCGCGGGCCGCCGGTAGCGAACATCGAGCTTGCCGGTCATCAACCATTGGCGGCGAAGGGCACCGGTGCGGCTCATCGTTTCATCGAGCATCGTGGCCAGCACGCCTCCATGCAGAACGCCCGGGAACCCCTGGAATCGCTCAGATGGCATGTAGTCCGCGACAATCCGGTCGCCGTCGCGCCGGAAGGTCAGTTTGAGGCCGGAATCGTTGCGGTGACCGCAGGCGAAGCAGCGCTGGTATGTGGTTTCATCATTGAGTTTGTCGGGGTCTTGCACGCCGCGACCAGTCTATCAGCCGATCTGGAGGCAACCTGCACGTGAACCGACGGTCGGAAGCGATTGCGCAGCTGCTGGAAACGGCGCTCGCGGAACGCTTCGACACGCCGGTCAGCGTATTGCTCCAGGCCATGCCCGTCCCTCTCGCCGTGATCGAGGCGGGCGATTTTCGGGCGCTCGCCGTCAACGAGATGATGGCTCGGGTCTTGCGACGAGCCGACGCCGCGGGGTTGACGATTTCCTCCCTCGTGCCGCCGGCGCATCCCCTGTCGGATCCCCGTCCCTTCCAGTCCGTCGCAACCGGCGGCCAGCCCTTTGCGGCCACCATTGTCATCGACGGGCAGACCTGGGAATGGTTCATCCGCCCTCTCAAGGGAAGAGGCCGCGCCGTCGAGCACTTCCTGACGGGCTTGCTCGCGAGCCCGGCCGCGCCACTCGACGTCGACGTGGCGCGGCTTCGCGAGATGAATGCCGCCAAGACCGAGTTCCTCAACATGGCCGCGCACGAATTGCGGACGCCGCTGAGCGTGATCCTCGGCTACGGCTCCATGCTGGCCCATGGCGGCCTGAGCCCCGAGCACCAAAAGCTTGCGGGGACCCGCATCTACGAGAAGGCGCGTCAGCTCAGCCGGCTGATCATGGACATGAGCCTGGTCGGCCGCTTCGACGAGCTGGGGTCCTCGATGGCACGAGAGCCGATCGACCTTGTGAGACTGATGGAGCCGATGGTCAAAGATCATCAGCGCCGCTTTGGCGATCTGGCGATCGAATTCGGCTTCGAGACCCCCGACGCCATGGTCGACGGCAACGCCTACTGGCTGCACCTGGCGCTGCGCGAGCTGCTGGATAATGCCGTCCGCTTTCGGCCAGGCCCCACCGGGCGAATTGACATCAGCCTGACCGAAGGTGATGCCACCTGGCGCATCGCCGTCCTCGATGACGGGTTTGGGATCGAGCCGCAGAACCAGGGTCAGCTCTTCAAGCGCTTCGCGCGAATTGAGACGGACGCCAACCGGCACCTGGTCGGCATGGGGATCGGTCTCTACCTGGTGCAGGAGGTCGCCCGCGCGCACGGCGGCCGGGTGCTGGTCGACAGCCGTCCCGGCGCCGGAAGTGAGTTCACGGTCGAATTGCCCAGGCCGGCGCCGAAAGGTGATAGCCGACAGGGGTGACAGCGCTAAAGGCCGCGATCTATAGTTGAGGCGTCCTTAAGGACGCCCCACATGCTGAAAGTGCTCGCCCTGCTGGCCTTCGGCTACCTCCTCGGCTCCGTCCCCTCCGGCTGGCTGGTGATGAAGGTCTATCGCAACCAGGACCTCCGCAAGCTCGGCAGCGGCAATATCGGGGCGGCTAACGTCTTCCGCGCGGGCGGGAGCGGCGCGTTTACGCTGACCCTCATCGCCGATGGGCTGAAGGGCTTCATCCCCGTCATGGCCGGCATCCTGCTGGGCCTTGGGAATAACGAGATCGCCCTCGCGTCGATTGGGTTGGCGGCCGTCGTCGGGCACAACTGGCCCCTCTACCTCGGCTTCAAGGGCGGCAAGGGCGTCGCGACCTCTGGCGGCGTGCTGCTGGCGCTTGCCCCGGTCGCGCTCGTTCTGGCCCTGGTGACCTGGTTCCTGATCATCCGGCTCACGCAGGTGGCGTCGCTGGCCTCGTTGAGCGCCGTCGCGGTGGGCTTCGTCAGTTTGATCGTGCTCCACCTCATCGGTTGGCAGACATGGCGTCCGGTGGGCTGGCCCGTGATCATCCTCGGGGTCACCCTCGCCGGCCTGGTGCTCATCCGGCACCGGACCAACATCGAGCGGCTCGCCCGCGGCCGAGAGCTGAAGATCACGACACACTGATGCCCGAGCGTCCCGCGGCGGCGCCACCACTCCGCTTCCTCTTCTTCGGCGCCGGGGCGGTCGGCTCGCTGCTCGGCGCCCGTCTGGCTCAGGCCGGCAGCGAGGTCACCCTCGTGGGGCGTCAAGAACACGTCGAGGCGGTCACGCGCGGCGGCGTGCGCATGGTCGTGGCCGGCAAAGTCAGCAGCCAGTCGGTCAGGGCGGCGCGGCCGACCCTCGCCGATGCGGGCGGTCCATTTGATTACGTCTTCCTGACCGTCAAGGGCTACGACACGCTGGATGCGATCGAGCAGCTGCAGCTGGTGCTGCGCCCGGGGACGATCCTCGGCAGTTTTCAAAACGGCATCGGAAATGAAGAAGCGATTACCGCGGCGCTGCCAGAACAGGCGCTGCTGGCCGGCAGCCTGACCGTCCCCGTAAGCCTGGACGAGCCCGGCACCATCCAGCTGCATTCACGGCGCGGCGGCTTGGCGCTCGCTCCCGTCTCACCGGAAGTCAACGTGGCCCCGCTCGTTCGCAAGCTGCGCGATGCCGGCTTCAAGGCCCGCCGCTACACCGACTTTCGCGCGATGAAATGGTCGAAGTTGCTCTTCAACATCCTCGGGAACGCGCAGAGCGCCATCCTCGATCTGCCGCCCAGCCACATCTTTGCCGACAGCGAGCTATTCCGCTACGAGCGCGCGGCCTTCCGCGAGGCAACCGTTGTCATGGAGCGGATGCGCCTGGCCATCGTGTCGCTCCCGGGTCTGCCAGCGCCAAGCTTGCGGCGCGCGATGAGCCTGCCGCCACTGCTCGCCCAGATGCTGCTCGAGCCCCGGCTGGGCGGTGCGCGCGGCAACAAGATGCCGTCGCTGTGGTGGGACCTCAGCCGGGGCAAGGGCCGGACCGAGGCGTCCTTCCTGAATGGCGCGGTGGTCGACGCGGGCCGACGCTATGACGTTCCGACGCCGGTCAACTCCGTACTCTGGGCGATCCTGGAAAAGTCGACGAAGCTTCCGTCCGAGTGGGAGCGCTATCGCCGGCAACCCGACCGGCTGAAAGCGCTCCTTCGAACAGCCCTAAAGCTCTAGCGACAGACTCCTTTTAGGTACGGGCCGCCGCCCGCTCGGTCGATGGCTGCCGCCCGATTTGATAGAGCACGAGGTAAACGACCGTCGCCACAATGGCTCCGGCAAAGAAGCTGAGGTCGCCGAGTTGCGGGTAATTCTTGGGAACCCAGCCGAGCGGGATCGGATCCCCCTGGTCCCAGAAGGGGATAGTGGCGAGGATCCCGGCCAGCATCGCGACAAACCCCTTCCAATTCGCCCAATCTGGGGCGTAGAAGCGCGGTTCCGGGTATTGTCCGCGGTGCAAGAAGAAGTCGGTGATGATCACGGCGAGCCAGGGCGTGATCCAGTAGGTGATCAGCAGCAAGAAGTTCTCGTATTTCGTCCCCGGTCCGACGTTGGCCTGCAGCGCTAATCCGATCACCAACCCGATGGCTCCGAAGACGAGCGCAGAAATCGCGCGCCGCTTCTCGAGCGGCAGCTTGATGCCCAGGGTGAGGAAGGCCATCGAACCCGAGTAGATGTTCAAGACGTTGGCGGCCACGGCGCCAATCGTGATCCCAAGCAGGACCAGGATCTGGAGCCAGGTTGGAAGCGGATTGGTGAACTGTTCGGTGGGATTGGCGCCCAACTTGGAGATGGTGGCGGCCGCGGCGCCCGCGACCTCCAGCACCGCGCACGACACGAAGACCCCGAGCCCGGCCGCCAGGCCGACCCGCAGCGGGCTGGAGTTGCGCGGGAGGTACCGGCTGTAGTCCGAAGCGAATGGATTCCATCCGATGGCGTACCCGAAGGAGATGAAGACCGCCAGGATGAAGGCCCCGGAGGGGCCGCCAAAGGGGACCGGTGCACTGGCGTTGAAGCCAACACCGGGATGCGACTGAGCCAGGATGATTACCGTGGCCAGCCCGAATACGATCGTCAGGTAGGGGAAGATGATCCGCTCGAACGAGTGGATCATGTTGTGCCCGATGAACGCGACGATAACCTGGGCGACAACGACGATCACGAACGCCACCCGGAAATCGAGTACGGCATTGTGGTTGCTCAATACCGATGTCAGGGTGACGAGGGCAAACGTCCCACTGACGCTGTTGACGATGAACCAGCCGAAGCTTGCGGTCAGCCAGCTCAGCCCGGCGGGCAGAAAGTTCCCAAAGAAGCCAAACGCGGCGCGGCCTTCGACCATCTGCGGCACGCCGAAGCGGGGGCCCATCGACGAGACGATGCCGTGCGTTATCGACCCAAGAAGACTTCCTAGAATGACGCCGAAAACCGTCGGCCAGAATCCGCCGCCGAAGACGGCGATGGGGAGGACGCCGACGAATACCGTCGCGAACTCCATGTTCGGCGACATCCAGGTCCAGAACAGTTGAATCGGATTCCCATGCCGCTCACGGTCGGGTATGTATTCGATGCCGCCCGGTTCGACGGCCGCAACCTTCGAGCCATATTCCCCCTCCCGAACGGGCACCTGCGCGTCTAAATCAGTGGTTGTCGCCACAGTCCTCTCCCATTCCCCACTTCACGAGTTGCCAGCTTCGGTGCGAATTCTAGGGCGTTGACCACCGGGTGTCCAGCAGTCGTTTTAGACTTCCAGCGTGCCCGATCTCGTGATCAGCAATGCCCGGCTCCCCCGATCGGAGGGCCTCGTCTCAGTTGCCATCGAGGGTGGCCGTATCGCGGCCCCTCCGGCCGCCGGGGCGCCCAAGCCCGCCAATACGATCGACGCGCGCGGTGGCTTGCTCACCCCCGCCCTGGTCGAACCCCACATCCACCTCGATGCGGTACTGACTGTCGGCCAGCCCCGCCACAATCTCAGCGGTTCGCTCTTCGAAGGCATCGCGATCTGGGGCGAGCGGGTCAAGGATCTGACGGTCGAGGACGTCAAGCGCCGGGTTGCCCAGGTCCTCCGCTGGCAGGTCGCAAACGGGGTGCTCTTCGTCCGCAGCCACGTCGACGTTTGCGACCCCAAGCTCACTGCGCTGCGGGCGCTGCTCGAGGTGAGGGAGGAATTTGCCGACCAAATCACGCTGCAGCTGGTCGCGTTTCCGCAGCAGGGCATCCAGTCCTTTCCGGACGGCGAGGCGTTGATGCGGCGCGCGATCGAGATGGGAGCCGATGTGGTCGGCGGCATTCCGCATTTCGAATTAACGCGCGAATACGGCGAGCAGTCGGTGAAGTTTGCCGTGGCGTTGGCGCATGAATTCAACAAGCAGGTCGACATCCACTGCGACGAAACCGATGACGAGCACTCGCGGTTCCTCGAGGTGCTCGCCGCCGAGACCATCCGTCTCAATATGCAAGGCCGGGTGACGGCCAGCCACACGACGGCGATGCATTCCTACAACAACGCCTACGCCGGCCGGCTGATCGTCAATGTTGCCCGCGCGGGCTTGCATATGGTGACGAATCCGCTGGACAACGCGGTCCTGCAGGGCCGCTTCGACCACTATCCCATCCGCCGCGGGCACACGCGCGTCAAGGAGCTACTGGCCGCGGGCGTCAACGTCTGCCTTGGGCACGATTCGGTGATGGACCCCTGGTATCCACTCGGCAAAGCGGACCCGCTGCAGGCCGCCTTCACCCTCGCCCACTACGGTCAGATGTCGGGCTTCGAGGAGATCCGGACGCTGATCGACATGATCACGGTCAACGGCGCGCGCGCCCTCGGCCTCACCGACTACGGGCTGGAGGCCGGATGCCGGGCGGACCTGGTCCTCTTCGACGCGCCCTCGGAGAGCGACGCCATCCGGCTGATGGCGCCACGACGCCTGGTGATCCGCGGCGGTAAGGTCGTAGCGCGGACGGAGCCCGCCCGGCATTCCGTCATGTGGAAGGGCAAGGACGAGCCCGTCGACTTCATGCCGAAGCGGCCGAGCTGAGTCGGCTCAGGGGTCGTCAGCGGCCTGCCCGAGAACATCGCGCACGGTCCGTGATGGATGGGTGAGCATGGGGCTCGCCTCGCGGATGTACTCGGCGCCCGAGCCCACCGTCCAGATGACGGCGATCAGCAGTCCCCAGACGGCCACCGTGAACGGTCCGATGGGAGCCACCAGCACGCTGCCCGGCCCCGTTTGAGCGCTGAGCAGCCCACCCTGGCGGGCGTCGCCTTCGAGAAGGACCAGGAAGAGGGCCACGATCGTGATCAATGTCTTCGCTTTTCCCCAACCACCGGCTGGGATCACGACGCCGAGCGCCGCCGCGTAGCTGCGCAGGCCGGTCACCAAGAATTCGCGGGCGATGATCACGGCGGCCATCCATCCCGGAGCTAAGTGTGCGACGGCGAGCGCGACCAGGAGAACCGCGATCAGGATCTTGTCGGCTGTAGTGTCGAGATAGATGCCAAAGGGCGACACGAGCCTGCTCCGGCGAGCCATCTCGCCGTCGAGCGTGTCGGTGAAGGAGGCGACCACGAAAAGCACAGCCGCGGCCAGATACCCGTAGCGTCCACCCGAAACGATCAGAAGGTAGAGGATGGGGGCCGCCACAATGCGGGAGAAGCTGAGCAGATTCGGAGCCGACCACAGGGATGGCACGGCGATCAGCGTCGCCGGACCGCGACGTGGAGCGCGGCGATGCCAAACGTCAGCCGTTCCACCGCAACCGTAAAGCCCAGACCCTCGAGCTGCCGAGCGAGCTCAGCCGGCTCGGGAAAGGCCTCGACGGTCTCCGCCAGGTAGCGGTACGCGGAACCCTCGCCAGCGCTCAGGAGGCCGGCCACTGCAGGCATCAGCCGGCTGAGGTAGAAGCGATAGGCCCGCATCAACAAGCCGCCCTGAGGTGGCGCGAACTCGAGGATGACGAGCCGCCCGCCCGGGCGGAGCACGCGGAACATCTCGCGCAGGGCGGCGTCGCGATCGACGAGGTTGCGCAGCCCGAACCCGATCGTCACAGCATCGACGCTGGCGTCGGGCTCGTTCAGCCGGGTCACGTCCCCTAGGCGAAACTCGACCTCTGGCTCGCGCCCATGGGCCAGCTCCAGCATCGCGGGCGAGAAGTCGATCCCGACAACCCGGCCCGATGGTCTGACAAATGGCAGGAGCTCGTGGGCGAGCTTTCCCGTGCCGGTGCACAGGTCGAGTGCCGTCTGGCCCGGGCGGAGCGCCGCGCGCTGGGCGGCCCGCCGGCGCCAAGCGCGATCGCGGTCCGCGCTGAACAGGCGGTTCCGAGCGTCGTATTGGGCGGCTACCTGGTCGAACATCTGGCGGATTCGATCGGCCCGAGCCTGCTGCCCCACGCTCACGATTATGGTCGCCTCAGGCCGGATCCCGATTGCGACTGCTGCGGCTCTGGAGTACGGTGATCTCGTGGCAGAACTTGGCCGCCGGGTGGGTATCGGGCTCGCCGCCCGGGGCGACGTCCGCGACGTCGCCGCCTGGGCGCGGCGGGCAGAGGACCTCGGCCTCGATTCGGTCTGGGTGCACGACAGCTACTTCGAGCGCGATCCCATCACCTACCTGAGCGCAATGGCCATCGAAACGCGCCGCATCGGACTGGGCGCGGGCGCCCTCAACCCCTATACCCGCCACCCTGTCGTTGTGGCGATGACGATGTCGGCGCTCGACGACCTCGCGCCGCGCCGCGTCACGCTCGCCCTGGGAAGCGGCTTGCCGCTGCGCCTTTCCCAGATGGCCATCCCCTACGACGACACCGTCGCCCGCGTCTCGGAATCGATCGACCAGATCCGCCGGCTGTGGAGCGGCCAGCCGCTGAAGCTCAATGACAAGGTCCCCCCGCTGCAACCGATGTTTCAGCCGCCGCACCGGATCCCGATCTACATCGCGGCCTACCGGACGCCATTCCTGGACCTCTGCGGAGAGAAGGCCGACGGCTACCTGGCGCGGCCTGCCGAGTCGCTGCCCGCCTTTCAGAAGATGCACGCGCGCGTTCTGGAAAGTGCCGCCACACACGGACGGGCCGCCGGCGACATCGACTTCCGCGGCTACCTCCTCTGCCTCTTCGACAGCAGCCGGCAGGAAGCGCTGAACCGGGCCAAGCGCGAGCCCTTCGTGATTTACATGATCTCGGTGCTCAGCGACATTTCCATGAAGCGGGCGGGGTTCGATCCCGCGCTGCGCAGCCAGATCGCCACCGCCTGGCGGGCCGAGGATTACCACCGCGCGGGCGAGCTGATCCCGGATGAGCTGCTCGACGCCTTCATCCTGTGCGGCACGGTCCATCACGTCGCCGCCCGCGCCAACGCCTACCACGAGGCCGGGATGGACGTCCCGCTGCTCCAGCCGATCCTCCAAGAAACCGCGCAGGTTGAAGCCGTGCTCGACGCTGCCGTGCTTTATGCGACGGTACGCACCGGCGTCATCACACCTGCGGGCGTTGCGCCGGTGCCCACTGCTC
>WNGD01008331.1_pt1 | contig 12193 bp, 13 predicted proteins | sample 5400671 | NCBI WGS metagenome assembly WNGD01 (sample SAMN13153369, study PRJNA577476) | soil metagenome | isolation source: 40 cm soil or saprolite under grassland replicate 2 | place: USA:California | collected 2016-06-15
CCAAAGCGGCCAGCTGTTCCGGGGCAGATCGGGCTCAGCGCGCACCGAGGGTGGGGAACTGCCCGGGCGTTCCCCGGCCCGAAGTAGCCGACATCGTGGTCATGGTGGCGCTGGAGCAGCGCCGCGATGCCGCGGCGCTGCGCCGGGCGCCGGAACACGCAGCAGCAAGTCACCGTCCGTCAGCGCCTTGTCGTAGATCGCCAGGGTCGTTTCGTCGTAACCGAGCCGCTGAAAGGCCCGCACGATCCGGCTTCGCAGCCCGTGGTAGCGGCCATGCTCATCCAAGATGGCTGCTCCACGCTCACCGCAAAGGATCTCCACCGCTGCGACATCTGCCCCGCCGATGCGAGTTCTCTGGAGATGGCGAGGATCTCCGGCTTCTCGGCCAGCAGGCCCACCCCGTGGCAGGCGGGCCTGCTGACCGAAGTGATCGGCATTGATCTGGGGCTCGTTCACGTCGCTGCTCCCACTCCAGGCGTCCCAGGGACGATGCGCCGGCAGTGCGTGCGTACTGTTCGGCCAGGCCGCGCGTCTGCCGGTTGTCACGGACTGACCAGCTTGGCCGCATCGCTTGATCGTTTGGCATCGGCCGCCCCGGGTCACCGCCTCCGCCGCGTCGCGTCCGGCAGTCCCTGGATCGCGTTCACTGCCGGGATCGCACCCGGCTCAGCGCCAGCGGCGCCAATTGACGGCCCCTGGCTGGGAACCGGCCGTAACTTCGCCCTTCTCGCCCGCGAAGCCGGCCAGCACCTCTCCCTTCTCGCGCTCGGGCACGTTGAAGTCATCCAGGGTGTGGGCCAGTTCCGCGGCGACCTCGTCGAACACCTCGGGTGGGATCTTCAGGTCGAAATGTGCATCGCGCAACTCTCTGCCGGTGTACTGGAATGGCCCCCCCGCCAGCGAGGCGAGCCACAAGGTTCGTAGCCACTTAAGGCCCGGCAACCGCCCGGGGTAGGTCACCGTGTGCCATTGGTGCAGCTCGGGGTTCGCCTGGACGATCGTTGGGTTCTTCAGCAGCCGGTCGCTGAAGTTGTCCACGACGGCGGCGATGGCGAAGATGCCACCTAGCCGTTCGTAAAGCGTTGGCTCTGCCATGATCTCGTCCTCTCTGGGGTCTGCCTGCTGGCTGGACCGCGGACTGCCCGCGGCCAGCCCTGTGACATGGATGCTGTTCACTTTTGGGCGGCTGCCGGGCCTGGCGCCCGGCCCGCCTGGCCCGGCGCCGCTGGTGCGCGCTTGGGTTACCTCTGGTGCCGCGGGCGGGGCTGGATGATGAGGCTGAACTGCTGCGTTGCCCGATTGCCTTGACCGTCGGTGACCTGCATCGTGAAGGTGAACGTCCCGGTGGTTGCCGGCGTGCCGGCGAGTTGGTTGTTGTTGTTGGTGGGGCGTCGGTGGACACCAGCGAGAGCCCTGATGGCAAATCCCCCGGGCTACTGACCAGGTGTAAGGCGCGACGCCGCCGTGCAGGAAGAAGCCCTGGGCGTACGCGTGCCCGACGGTCCCAGGCAGCAGAGTCGACCCGCTGCCCGGCAGGACGACGGTCAGCGGTGGTGGCGGGCCGACCGTCACCTGGTAAGCCTGAGGCGGGATGGGCACCCCCAAGAAGTCGTAGCCCGGGAGGGTGACGGTGAACGTGCCCTGCGCGGGCGTCCCCCGAGGATGGTGCGCGTGGCTCCGTACTGGCATGGCACACGCGTGCCCGGCGGGACCGTGCCGGTGACGGTGAAGGTCCCGCCGTCTTCGTTGCTGGTCGAAAGGGGAGCCTCATAGGGTTGCCCGAGCTGAGCGTCGAACAGCACGCACACCCCGTTGACCAGCGTGTAGCTAAGGCTGGTGCACAACAGCGTGTCCGTCGTGCCCGCACTGGCCGGGGTCGCCGCTGCGGCACCGGCGCCGAGCACCAGCGGAACCGTCCCGGCGCACGCGATGAGCGGCCCTCTCATCGGATCTTCCTTGTGGTAGTCGCCAAACCAGTGATCACATGCCCTATTGGTGTCTGCTACCGGCAGAGTTCTTACGACCGGGCAGGCAGGTATGCCGCGCCGCGTGCACGAGCACGAAAGGGTGCCGTGAAACTTGCCGCGGAGCCGGATGTGCAGCTCGGGGCAGCAGGCGCGGTGCCTGTTGCCGTGCTTGCCCTTGGGGGCGAATCGCGCTTCGCTGGGACGGTGACGACGGAACCGCCGGGAGCCGACGGCGGCGCTGGCATCGCGGGTCTGCCCGGCACCGTGTCGCAGGCGTGGGTGGCCCGGCTCAGCTGCACCGGCGCTGAGCGGGACGCCGCGGTCGCGGAGCTGCACGACCTGCTGCTGCGCACCGCGCGGTTTGAGATCCGCCGCCGTCGCGGGGCGTTCCCGCAGCTCGGCGGAGCCGACCTCGACGACCTTGCGTGGCAGAGCGCTGACGACGCGCTGATGTCCATCCTGCGCCGGCTCGGCGACTTCCGCGGGGACAGCCAGTTCACGACCTGGGCCTGTAAGTTCGCCGTCGTGGAAGCGGGCGCCAAGGTCCGCCGGCACGCCTGGCGTGGCCGCGAGATCCCCCTCACCCCTGCGCTCTGGCCCACAGTTGCCGATGATGCACCCAGCCCGCACCAGCATGCGGTGGCGCACGACTTGCTCGGGGCACTGCGCGAGGAAGTCGAGCGCCTGACCGCCCACCAGCGCCAGGTGTTCGTCGCGGTCGCGCTCAACGACGTGCCGATCGACGTCCTGGCCGAGCGGCTGAACACCACCCGCGGCGCGGTGTACAAGACGCTGCACGATACCCGGCGCAAGCTGCGGGCCGCCCTCGCCGCGCGGGGACTGGGCAGCTAAGGAGGGGGGAGGTGACCGGGAACATGCCAGGTGACCCCCGGCACACGGTCGAGCGCCTGGTCGGCCCAGTCGGCCCCGAGCTGGGTTGCGATGAATGCTTCGAGGTGCTCGACAGCTATGTCGAACTCGAACTAGCCGGCGCTCCTGCCGCCGCTCAGATGCCGCTCATGCGCGCACACCTGGCGGGCTGTTCAGCCTGCCGCGATGATCACGACAGCCTGCTCGTCCTGCTCAGCGCCGACCCCGAGAACCGGCATAACCGCTGACGCCATGTGTGGACCGGCACAGGGCCCTGGTCGGCGGCGCGTCCAGCAGCGGAGCGGACGCAGGGAAGGCAACCCTTTCACACTGCGTGATGGGCAGCGGCCGCGGGTCAAGCGCGCAGTCCCGCCTAATTGGACCCGAGGGCGCTGCGGATTGCCGTAGCGTTCGGGGGGCCCGGCGGGCTGGCTCCCGGCCCGCCTGCCGGCCACGCTGGTGGCCTGGCTTTATAACGAGGTGCCAGCCTGCCGTGCCGCGCTGTGGCGTGGCCCGGAAGAGGCGCGAGCGCCAGCACTGTAATTGGGCATGCCCGCCACGGCTTCCGGGGTTCGGTGACAACGGCCGGGAGTGTGCTGATGGCGGAAGTGATGATCGGGATTGACCCGCACAAGAGCTCGCACACGGCGGTGGCGATCAGCGTGGGCGAGGCGCCGCTGGGCGAGCTGCAGGTGCGTGCGTGCCCGGCTCAGGCGGAACAGCTGCTGGCGTCGGCGGCGGAGTGGCCGGAGCGGGCCTGGGCGGTGGAGGGCGCGGACGGGCTGGGGCGCCTGCTGGCTCAGCAGCTGGTCGCCGCCGGGGAGCAGGTGGCCGGTGTGCCGCCCAAGCTGGCCGCCCGGGTGCGGCTGCTGCAATCGGGGAACACCAGCAAGAACGATCCCAGCGATGCCTTCTCGGTGGCGGTCGCGGCCGTGTGCTCCCCGGCCAGGCGCCCGGTGCTCGCCGAAGACCACGCCGCCGTGCTGAAGGTGTGGGCCAAAAGGCACCGGGACCTGGCCCGGGCCCGCAACCAGGCCGCCTGCCGGCTGCATGCGGTGCTGCGGCCTGGTCCCTGGCGGTCACTCGAGGGAGATCTCCGCGGCCCAGGCCGCCCGCATCCTCGAGCGGGTCACCCCCTCGGGCACTGTTGCCCGGGCCCGCTGCGAGCTGGCCGCCGAGTTCCTCACCGGCATCCGCCGCCTGGACGCCCAGCTGCGCGACACTAGCAAGAAGCTGGCCGCGGCGGTGAAAGCCTCCGGCACCAGCTTGACCCGCATCTTCGGCGCCGGCCCGGTGATCGCTGGCACCGTGACCGGCGACGTGCGCCAAGTGTTCCGGTTCCCCAGCCGGGACCACTTCGCCGCCGGCAACGGCACCGCACCGGTGGAGGTGTCCTCCGGCGGCCGCAAGACCTGCCGGCTGTCGCTGCGCGGCAACCGCAGGCTCAACCATGCGATCCCTATGGCCGCCGATCAGCCAGATCCGGCATAAGCACAGCCAGGGCCGGGCCTACTACGAGAAAAAGCTGGCCGAAGGCAAGACGCACAACCAGGCGCTGCCGGCGCTCAAACGGCGAATCAGCGACGCCATCCACGCGGCGCTGGTGGCCGACGCCCGGCAAGCCACCCCGGCCGGCACCAACAGCCCGGGAGGGCAACCGGGGAACCGCTCTGTCTCCAGGGCGGCCGGTTCACACCCCGCACACCCGCTCTTCGGGCAAGCCACTCCCGGGCCTGTCACCACCATACGGCCCACGACCACGCCAGGTCCCGCCCCGAGTCAGCAGAACACAGCCCTTCGGCGCCGGGCCGCGCACTCCCCGGCCACATCGAAGAAATCCCAGACGACCACTTGACACCAAGAGCAAAGAGGACTCATTATTGGCGGCCGGAGCTGACTGCGGGCTGCGCAGCTGTGGCGCTCAAGATGGGCGGTTAGCGGCAGCCTACGACCGGGGTCAGCGTGATCCAGCAGGATCTTGTAAAGGCAAGTCGCCGGAGGCGCTCACTCCAGCTCCACCAGCGCCCGGGCTGGGCGGCCACCGCCTCAGCGGCCGTCGGCGGCCCTGGTCTAGGGGCGCCGGTCATGACCTGCGCTGGCGACGTGTGGGATGGGCAGGTTGCTGCCGGTTAGCCGGGGCCCGTCCAGGCTGGCCACCCAGGCTAGCGGCCCGGTCCGGCCCGTGGGCACCCGGCTGGACTGCCAGAACAGCTCCCACATCAGGACCTGCTCGTCGTTGATGGCCCGCAAGGCCGCCGCGGTGCGGCGAACGGTCCGCCACGCGGCCGCGGCCCGGCGGCGGGTGGGCTGGCCAGCTGTCATCAAGATCACCTCGTGGGTCTGTTTGGCTTGCCGCGGCGAGGGCCCGGCTGGGGGGTGGTGCCGGCTGGGCTGGTCCTGCAGCGGGCGGGCCCGAGAGCAGCCATTCCTGCCCTCCTGCCGGTGGTCCGTTTCCTTCACCTGCCACGGTAGGAGCGGACGGCGGACTAGGGCGTCAGCCGAAGGTTTACCTGACAGGTGGAATCTTTGGTGGTCGGCTCGCTGGTACGAAGGTGCCGCCTGGCCGGCCTGCCGCCTGGGCCCGGCGGCGCCGATCACCGGCCGCGCAGCGGCTGGCTTGCGGATGGGCTGGGTCTCGCAAAGCTGGGGCGGCCTCGATGGCCCGCATCCATGGCACGGGCGGGCCGCGCCCAGGGCCGATGACTGCAACGGCATAGCCTGCGGCGCGCGGCCGCGGCGGCCGTTAGCCAGCCACTAAACTGATCACATCCAGCGGCGACGCTGGCCATCGCTGGACGCGCTGAAGGGTGGGTCGCCGATGGCTGAGCCGCCTGCGGCGGGCCCGGCTGGGGTTGCCACGTCCGGGCAGGATGTCCTGCTGGCCACCAAGCTGTACGTGCCCGGCCCGCGGCCAGGGTTTGTCCCCCGCCCACGGCTGGCCGACCGGCTGGAGGAGGGGCTGGCGCGGGGTCTGGTGCTGGTCTGCGCCCCGGCCGGGTCCGGCAAGACGGTCCTGCTGGCCGACTGGGCCCGGCGCCGCGGGCGGCCGGTGGCCTGGCTGTCGCTGGACGCTGCCGACAACGACCCGGCGCGGTTCTGGCGTCACGCGGTCGCCGCGCTGAGCCAGGCGCGCCCGGGAGTGGGCGAGCTGGCCGGGCGTGTGCCGGGCTCGCCGGCGCCGTCCTCGTCCGAGGGCCGGATGACGGCGCTGATCAACAAGCTGGCCGCCCAGCCCGCTGAAGACAAGGCGGTCCTGGTTCTGGACGACTACCACCTGATCGACTCCCAGCCGGTCCATGAGGCGGTGTTGTTCCTGCTAGAGCACCTGCCGCCGGGGCTGCGGCTGGTGCTGGCCAGCCGGTCCGACCCGCCGCTGCCGCTGGCGCGGCTGCGCGCCTGCGGCCAGCTGGCGGAGCTGCGTGCCGCTGAGCTGCGCTTCACCGCTGACGAGGCGGCGGCGCTGCTGCGCGAAGCGATTGGCGCTGACCTGCCCGGCGCGACGGTGGCGGCATTGACGGCCCGCACCGAGGGGTGGGCGGCCGGGTTGCAACTGGCTGGCCTGTCGCTGCGGGGGCAGGCGGACGCGGCCGGGTTCGTGGCGGCGTTCAGCGGCAGCCACCGCTATGTCCTGGACTACCTGACGGGGGAGGTGCTGGAGGGCCAGACCGGGCAGGTGCGCGGGTTCTTGCTGGAGACCTCGGTGCTCGAGCGGCTGTCGGGGGAGCTGTGTGATGCGGTCACCGGCCGGGCCGGTGGTCAGGCGATGCTGGAGCAGGTGGAGCGGGCGGGGCTGTTCTTGGTGCCGCTGGATGAGGTGCGCGGCTGGTGGCGCTACCATCACCTGTTCGCCGACCTGCTCCGCGTCCGGCTGCGGCAGGAACGGCCCGCCAGGGTGGAGGCGCTGCACCGGGCCGCGGCCGCCTGGCATGAGGAGCATGATCTGGCCGACGACGCGGTGTGGCACGCGATGGCCGCCGGGGATCCGGCGTGGGCGGCGCGGCTGGTCGAGCGCTATTTCGACGCGGTCTTCCTGCGGGGCGAGGGAGCGACGATTCAACGGTGGCTCGCGGCGCTGCCCGCCGGGCTGGTCGGTTCCCGCCCGCGGCTGGGCCTGGCCCAGCTCTGGATGGTGCTGGACGGCGGTCACGTGGAAGCGGCCGGCATCGCGCTCGAGGCCGCGGAACGGGTGTCCGCTGATGCTGCCGAAGAGCCCTTCGAGCCTTCGGTGGGCCGGGCTGTGAGCGTGCTGGCGAACGTCCCCGCGTCGATCGCCATCGCCCGGGCCTGGCTCGCGTGGCTGCGCGGCGACGCCGAGGGTACGGCCGCGTTCGCGTCACAAGCCCGCAAGAAGCTAGGCGACGGCGAGTGGATGCTGAACCCCTACTACCAGCTGGAGCTGGCTCTGGCCGACCTGCTCCGCGGCCGGCTCGACGACGCCGAGCGCGGCTTTGCTTCCAGCGTCAAGGGGTGGCGGGCGGCCGGGCAGCCCATTATGACCGCCTGGGGTTGCAATTATCTCGGCCATGTCCAGCTCGCCCAGGGTCACCTGGACGCCGCGCTCGGCGCCTATCAGCAGGCGCTGGAGATCACCACGCCGCCCGGCCAGCCGGCCTTGCCCATTGCGGGCGTCGCGTTCGTGGGCATGGCACAGGTGGAATACCAGCGGGGTGAACTCGACACTGCCCTGCGGCACGTCACCGGCGGAACCGCACAGCTCGGGCCGGTCACTCACACCCAGACGCTGGCCACCGGCCTGGCCACGCTGGCGTGGATCCGGCAGGCCAACGGTGATGCGGCGGCCGCGCTCGAGGCGATGGGCGAGGCCGAGCGGGTCGCGCCCAGCCCAGCCGCGGCCGGCCTGGTCAATCCCGTGCCCGCGCAGCGGGCGCGGCTGTTGCTGGCCCAAGGCGACATCGCCGGAGCCGCCCGCTGGACCCAGCAGCGCGGCCTTAGCCCGGATGGCGAACCTGGCTATCCGCGGGAGCCGGAGTATCTGGTGCTGGCGCGGGTGCTGCTGGCGCAAGAGCGCCCAGGCCAGGCGCTCGCGCTGCTGCAGCGGCTGCTCGCCCAGGCGGCAGCCCAGGGCCGGGCCGGCAGCGTCATCGAGATCCAGGCGTTGCGGGCGCTGGCGCTGGCGGCCAGCGGCGACGAGCCCGGCGCGATAGCCGCCTTGGCCGAGGCGCTCACCCTGGCCTGCCCGCAGGGCTACGTGCGGGTCTTCGCCGACGAGGGGCCGCCGATGGGTGCCTTGCTCGGCCGGCTGGTCGCCGCCCACCGGGCCGGGCAGGCCCCAGCCCGAGACCTCCCGCCCGGCTGCCTGGCCCGGCTCGTGCAGGCATTCGACCGCAACCCGACCATGCCGGGCTCTGGGCGGCGGGCCGCCGCGGCGGTGCCGGGCCTGGTCGAGCCGCTGACCGGCCGCGAGCTGGAAGTGCTGGCGATACTGGCCGCTGGCACGCCGAACCAGGCCATCGCCGAGGAACTGTTCGTCACCCTCTTCACGGTCAAAAAGCACGTCAGCCACGTCCTGGCTAAGCTCGGCGCGGCCAACCGCACCGAGGCCGTCGCCCGGGCACGCGAACTTGGCCTGATCCCTTAGCGCCGCGCCAACCCCGGTCTCGGTGCACTTTGGTGCCACAGAGCTGACCGCGGAAGTTTCCACCCGGCAGGTACACCTTCGGCTGACGCCCTGAGCGGCGCCGGCTCATACCGTCGCTCGCAGAACCAGTCCCCTAAAGACGGCTGGGGCTCCTCGTTGACTGGCCCCGGACAGGGCGGCTGGCGAGGAGATGACAGTGAAGCGCATCCGTATCGACAGGCCGAGGATCCGGCGCGAGCGCCTCGGGCTCGAGAACCTGCCGACCGACCCGAAAGACCCCGATGTGGTCCGGGCTAAGGCGCTCGCCCGTGCCCAGCAGGCCAGCTCATCCCCGGCCGCGCTCGCTAGGTGACGACGATGCACTGGTACGTGACCGAACTGCTCGCCCGCGAGCGCGAGGCTGACCTGCGCAGATCAGCGCAGCGACACCGCCCCCCTGGGTCCCGCCGCCATCCGGTCCGGTACCGCGCCGGGTGGGCGCTGGTGGCGATCGGCCTCACGCTCGCCCGCGGATCAGGCGATGCCTGACACCCAGCCGGCCGGAGGGCCTCCGCCTGCTCGTCCGCCACGGCACCGTGAAGAAGGCGATGATCACGAACTAACCCGCAGCCATCCCGGTCTGGCGGACCGCAGCGGGACACCTTGGGTGCTGCCTCAAAGGAGGAAGCGCTATGACCTCAGATGACGGTAATCGCGGCCGAGAACGAGCCCGGCGCCTGGATCATCTCCAACCAGACCATCGCCCCCAGCGGCCACGCGTTCACCGGTCGGCCACCCAGGCTTGCCCGAGCCGGACGGCCTCCTTCCTGGCGTGCCAGGCCCCGATCGGCAGGCTGCGCCTCCAGCAGCTGATCAGCTACCAGGCCGCGAGCCGTTCCTGGGCCGTTCAGTGGTATGAGGCCGGGATCTTCCCCGCCCTCGCCCTGGCAAGGTCCTGCTTCGGGCGGATCCGCCGCCCCACCTGACAGGTCGACCGCCGCTTGACCACAACCATCCTGGTCCGTGCCCAACCCCGCCGCCAGGTAACGCAAGCAGAGGACAAAGAGGAGAAGCGCATGGGAACCGCAGGGATTAACCTGGTCCGGAACGTTGAGGTCAAGGACGTCGTCCGCTCGCTGGACCGCTTCTACTGTTACAACCTGGCAGTCATGCACTGGGCGGAGGCGCTGGCCAACCGCCTGGAGGGGCCGGCGGCCGAGTTCTCGCTCCCGGCGAGCTTTTCCGACGTTGGCACGATCTTGCGCTACGCGGCCGGGCAGGTCCGGGTGATCATTCGCGACTACGGCGCGTTTCTGGACTGGGTCCGCGGCAACGACGAGCTGAGCTACCGGCTGGTGCTCGGCCTCCTCGGCGACGAGGTGCACCGCGAGGCCGAGATCGAGGCGGCGCTAGAAGACGGCCGCGGCCCGGCCGGGCCGGACGGCCGTGGTCCCGGTGGCTAGCGGAAACCACCGCGACGCCGTCGCCGCAGCGCTGCCCGCGCCAAGGACCACGCCTCGCTGGCATACCGGCGGCCTGCGGTGCGTCGCCACCGGCTGGTCATTTCAATCTGATCCAGAAGGGATATGTCGATGTCTGACCAGAGTCGCTTTCTTGAGGGTTCGTTCGCTCCGGTGGCCGAGGAGATCACCGCGTTCGACCTGCCGGTCACCGGCCGCGTCCCGGCCGAGCTGGCCGGGCGTTACGTGCGCAACGGGCCCAACCCGATGGGCCTGGAAGACCCCGGCTATCACTGGTTCGTGGGCGCGGGCATGGTTCACGGTGTCCGGCTCCGGGACGGCCGGGCGGAGTGGTACCGCAACCGGTGGGTCCGGTCCAGGACCGTCGCCGAGGCGCTGGGCGACAGGTGGGCGGCAGGCCCGGTCCACAACGGCTTCGACTTCCCGGCCAACACGCACATCATCGCTCATGCCGGGCGCACTCTGGCCACGGTGGAGGCCGGCCCGCTGCCGTATGAGCTCTCCGACGAGCTGGACACGCTCGGCCCGTGCGATTTCAGCGGGACCCTGCCCGGCGGTTTCGCCGCCCACACCAAGCTCGATCCCCGCACCGGCGAGTTGCATGCCATCGCCTACTTTTTCGCGTGGGAACACGTCCAGCACGTCGTGGTCGACGCGGCCGGCCGTGTCAGCCGCAGCACCGATATTCCGGTCGCCGGCCGACCGATGATGCATGACTTCGCGCTCACCGGGAAGTACGTGGTCCTGTACGATCTGCCGGTCACCTTCAGCATGGACGCGGCGGCTGCCGGGCGGCGGATCCCCTACACCTGGAACGAGGCGCACCAGGCCCGCGTCGGCCTGCTGCCCCGCGACGGAGGCTCCGGCGTCCGCTGGCTCGGCGTCGAGCCGTGCTGGGTATTCCACACCCTCAACTCCTATGACGACGGCGGCCGCGTCGTGCTCGACGTGTGCCGGTACCCGCGCGCCTACGACGTCTCCACCCTGGGCGGACACGGGCCGGTGACGCTCGACCGGTGGACCATCGACCCGGACGCCAGCCAGGTGAAAGCGGAGCGGCTCGACGACCGCGGCCAGGAGTTCCCCCGGGTCGACGCCCGGGTCGTCTCCCGCCCACACCGCTACGGCTACAGCGCGGTGATCGGCGAGGTCACCCAGGCCACCGCCCCGTACAGCGGAAACTTCGCCGACGACGCGTTCGCCAACGCCCTGCTCAAGCACGACCTGGCTCGCGGCACCGTCGAGGCGCACGAGTTCGGGCGAGACGCCACCGCGGGCGAGGCTGTGTTCGCCCCCGCCGCACCCAGCGCCGCCGAGGACGACGGCTACGTCATGGCCTACGTGCACAACCCCGGCCGTGGCGCCGCTGACCTGGTGATCCTCCACGCTCAAGACTTCACAGGCGAACCGGTCGCGTGCGTCCACCTCCCGGCCCGGATCCCGCTTGGCTTCCACGGCAGCTGGATCGCCGACGACTAGCCCCCACACGCATGCGAGAAGCGACTGGTGCGGCGGGCGGGACCGCGGCGCGCCTGGCACAGGCCCGGCCGGGCTGGATAGCCGGCGGTGTGGTGGCGGTGAGCCTGTGGGGCCTAGCCCCGGTGGCCACCCGGGCCGTGGTCTCCCACGTTGAGCCGCTGGCCGTGCTGGTGCTCAGGCTCGGCGTGGCGGCGCTGGTGCTGGTGCCGTGGGCGGTGCCGGTGTTGCGGCGGCTGCGCCCGCGCTCGGCGGGCCGGCTGCTGGCCGCCGGCGTCCTGGGGCTGGTCGGCTACAACCTGCCGGTCACGGTCGGCCTGCAGTGGCTGCCCGCCTCGACCGCGGGGCTGCTGCTCGCCACCGAACCCATCTGGGTCATGGTGCTCGGGTGCGTCTTCCTCGCGGAGCGTTTTTCTGCCCGGGCCTGGGTCGGCAGCGCCATCGCGCTGTGCGGCGTGGGATTGCTGGCCGGGCCGGGCGCGCTGGCCGCGGCCGGGCACCGGGCCGCGGCCGGCGCCGGCCTCGTCCTGGCGGGGACACTGGCCTTCGGCGCCTACACAATCGTGCTGCGCCCCCTCAGCGAGGCCTACGGGGCGGCGCCGGCCACCGCCGCCTCCACGGTGCTCGGCGCGCTGCCTTACCTGGCCTTCGCCGGGACGATATCCGCGCGGCAGCTGGTCCAGCTGCCGCCATCGGTGTGGGGTGAACTTGGGTTCCTTGCCCTTGGCAGCACCGTGGCCGGGATGCTGCTGTGGAACCAGGCGGTCCTTGCCGCCGGGAGCGCCCGGGTCAGCCTGCTGCTCTACCTCGAGCCGGCGGTC
>WNGD01009741.1_pt1 | contig 12193 bp, 9 predicted proteins | sample 5400671 | NCBI WGS metagenome assembly WNGD01 (sample SAMN13153369, study PRJNA577476) | soil metagenome | isolation source: 40 cm soil or saprolite under grassland replicate 2 | place: USA:California | collected 2016-06-15
TTCGTCCGGTGCCGGCGGTCGAGAAGACCGCGCGCGTCCTGCGCGCGCTCGCCGAGGGCGGGCGGCCGCAGGGCATCTCAGAGCTCGCGCGAGCGCTCAAGGTCTCCAAGGGCACCCTGCGCGACATCCTCCTCACCCTCGACGCGCATGGCTTCGTCATCCGCGACCCCGACACGCGCTTTCGTCTCGGTCCGCAGCTGCGGGCGCTGGCGGACTCGAGCTCGCCTGATCTGCGCTCTCTCGCTCAGCCGCACCTGGTGAGCCTCATGGAGACGTTCGGGGAGACCGCGATCCTCGGCGTGCCGCACGACGGCAAGCTCGAGATCGCCGCGCGCGCCGAGCCGACGTCGGGGTTGCACATGAGCGCTCCGCTCGGACGCCGGCTGCCGCTCGACGCCGGCGCGCACGGCAAGGTGCTGCTGCACGGCGAGGCCATCGGATACGACGACGAGCAGCTCTTCCGTGGCGTGCGCGCGGTCGCGGCCGCCGTTACCGATGCGCGCGGCCGGCGTGTCGCCGCCGTGATGGTGGTCGGGTTCAAAGAGCGCGTCGACCTCCGACCGCTGCGCCGCATCGGCGAGCGGTGCGCGAGCGCGGCCGCGGCCATCTCGCGGCGCATCGGCGCGCGAGGGGTCGACGAGGCGGTGAGCGCGTGACGAAGTCGCTCATCACGCTGCGCGTCAACGGCGAGGCGCACACCGTCGCCGCCGAGCCCCATCACACCCTCCTCGAGGTGCTGCGGGAGGAGCTCGGACTCACCGGGACCAAACACGGCTGCGAGCTCGGCGAGTGCGGCGCGTGCACCGTGCTCGTCGACGGGACGCCGGTGCTTTCGTGCCTCACCTTGCCGCAGCAGATCGGCATGGCCGACGTGACGACGGTCGAGGGTCTCGCGAATGGCCCGGAGCTCCATCCCCTTCAGACCGCCTTCGCCGAAGAGGGCGCCGCGCAGTGCGGCTACTGCACGCCCGGGATGCTGCTCTCGGCGAAGGCGCTGCTCGACACGCATCCCCGACCGACGCGCGAGCAGATGGCCGGGGCGATCAGCGGCAACCTCTGCCGCTGCACCGGCTACACGTCCATCTACGAAGCGATAGAGAGCGCAGCCCTGAAGATGAGCTCAAGCAGGGTTGCAGGGGCGGAGCCTCTGCGAGAAGCAGGTTCTAGGCGAATGGCGGCGAAGCCGACATGAGCGAGTTCTCTGTCCTTGGACGGCGTCTCCCGAAGGTGAACGCGTGGGCGCACCTGACCGGGACCGCGCGCTACGCGGACGACATCTTCCTGCCGCGCATGCTCTACGGACGCCTGCTGCGCTCCACTCAGCCACACGCGCGCATCAAGCGTCTCGACGTCTCGCGCGCGCTCGCCCATCCGGGCGTCGTCGCGATCGTCACGGGCGCCGACATGCCCGAGAAGATGGGGATCATGCCGTCGACACAGGACGAGACCGCGCTCGCCGTGGACAAGGTGCGTTACGTGGGCGAGCCCGTCGCGGCCGTCGCGGCGCTCGACGAGGACACCGCCTACGACGCGCTCTCGCTTATCGACGTCGACTACGAGCCCCTCGAGCCGATCTTCACCATCGAGGAGGCGCTGGGCCGCGAGGACATCAGGATCCACGACGAATCGCGGCGCGCGAACGTCTTCAAGGAGGTCCATCTCGCGTTCGGCGATCTCGAGGGCGGTTTCGCCGCGGCCGAACTCATCCGCGACGACTGGTCGTTCTTCGAGGGCAACACGCACGCTCCGATCGAGACGCACTCGTGCGTCGCCTCGTACGACGGTGATGGGAAGCTCACGCTCTGGACGGCCACCCAGGTGCCCCACTACGTGCACCGCGAGCTCGAGAAAGTGCTCAAGCTACCGCGCTCGCACATCCGTGTGATCGCGACGCCGAACGGCGGCGCCTTCGGCGGCAAGAGCGATCCGTTCGGTCACGAGTTCTCGGCGGCGCTCCTCTCGATGCGGACGAAACGGCCGGTGAAGTTCACGCTCGACCGCGAGGAGGTCTTCTACGCACATCGCGGTCGCCATCCGGTGAAGATGCACCTGCGCACCGGCGTGAAGAAGGACGGCGAGATCACCGCGGTGCATTTCCAGAGCTACCTCGACGGCGGCGCGTACGCGTCGTACGGCATCGCGACCACCTACTACACCGGCGCGCTCATGACCGTCACCTACCGGATCCCGGCGTACAAGTTCGACGGCGTGCGCGTGTACACGAACAAGCCGCCGTGCGGACCGAAACGCGGGCACGGCACCACGCAGCCGCGGTACGCGTTCGAGTGCCAGCTCGACAAGATCGCGACCGAGCTCGGCCTCGACCCGATCGAGTACCGGCTGCGAGTCCTGCAGCCGGCGAACAGCCGCACGGTGAACGACCTACGGATCACGACGATGGGCCTCGGCGATTGCCTGAAGGCGGTGCGCCAGGCGACCGGCTGGAACGCGAAACGCGAGGGCCTGCCGAAGGGCAAGGGCATCGGCGTCGCCGGCAGCGCGTACATCTCGGGCGCGGGTCTGCCGATCTACTGGAATCCGATGCCACACTCGGGTGCGGAGATCCGCATCGACCGCGGCGGCGGCGTGACCGTGATGTGCGGCACCGCGGAGATCGGGCAGGGCTCGGACAACATGCTCGCGTCCGTCGCGGCCGAGACGCTCGGCATCCTCCCCGAGGACGTCCACGTCGTGTCCGGCGACACGTCGCTCGCGCCGGTCGACCTCGGCTCGTACTCGAGCCGCGTGACGATGATGGCCGGCAACGCGGTCAAGGACGCGGCGATGAAGCTGCGCGCGCTGCTGTTCGAGGCCGCGTCGGAGAAGCTCGGCGTGCCGATCGAGCGGCTCGCCACCGCGTACCGCCGTGTCTACGACCTGAAGGATCCGGAGAAGCAGCTGTCGTTCATCGAGGCCGCGAACATCGCCGAGGGCAAGCACGGCACGCTCGTCGCCGCCGGCAGCTACAAGCCGCCGGCGGGGATCGGTGGCAGCTACAAGGGCGCGGGCGTGGGACCGACGCCGGCGTATTCGTACCAGGCGTCGGTGGCGGAGGTGTCGGTCGACCTCGACACCGGGACGCTCACGGTCGACAAGATCACCACCGCACACGACTGCGGCCGCGCGCTGAATCCGGCGAACGTCGAGGGACAGATCGAGGGCTCCGCGTATATGGGATACGGCGAGATCATGGTCGAGGAGCAGATCTTCCGCGGTGGGCTCCACAAGAAACCGTCACTGCTCGACTACAAGCTGCCGACCTCGCTCGACACCCCGGAGCTCGAGGCGATCCTCATCGAGACCAACGACAGCGAAGGGCCGTTCGGCGCGAAGGAGGCGGGCGAGGGTCCGCTGAACTCCGTCATACCCGCGATCGCGAACGCCGTCTTCGATGCGATCGGCGTGCGCTTCGACGAGACGCCGATCACGGCGGAGAAGATCCTCGATGCGCTCGGCAAACGCGACAACCGCGGCGTGACGAAAGACCGTATCGGACCCGATGGCCTCGGCGACGCCAGGGTCGATCGCGCGATGCGCCGGCTGGCCGCGTCGACCGACGCACGCGAGCGTAAAAAGACCGGGAGCCCAGAGCGTGTCTCCTCGCCGAAGGCGAGAGATTAGTCAGGTCTGAGAGATGCTGCGACTGCCGCAGTTCCGCATGATCGAGCCCACGACATGGACCGCGGCCGCGACGCTGCTGCGCGAACACGGCGCCGCCGCGTCCGACGTCGCCGGCGGGACGCCGAATGTCCCGGTGATGCTCGTCGCGGGCGGGACCGATCTCTTCCCCAACATGAAGCGCCGGCAGTTCACGCCGCAGGTTCTCGTCTCGCTCGGTCGCGTGAGGGGCGCGAGCGAGATCAGCAACGGCTCGGGCCTGCGCATCGCCGCAGGCGCGACCCTCACCGAGATCGCCGCGCATCCGACGGTGCGCGCGAAGTACGCAGCGCTCGCGCAGGCCGCGGGTGCCATCTCGACGCCCCAGCTGCGGAACATGGGCACGATCGGCGGGAACCTCTGCCTCGACACGCGCTGCAACTGGTACGACCAGTCGCTCTTCTGGCGCACCGCCGAGGGCTACTGCATGAAGACGCACCCCTCGGTGGTGTGCCGCGTCGCGCCATCGAGCGCGCGCTGCCTCGCGGTCGCGAGCGCCGATACGGTGCCGGCGCTCATCGCGCTCGGCGCGAAGGTCACGGTTGAGAACGCAGGCGGACGCCGCGAGCTCGATCTCGCGGAGCTCTACCGCGAAGATGGCATCCGCTACCTCGCCATCGGTCGCGACGACGTCGTCGTCTCGGTGACGCTGCCCGACGCGCGCGGGTGGCGCAGCACGTATCTCAAGCTCCGCGACCGGAACTCCTTCGACTTCCCGATCGCGGGCGTCGCGGCGGCGGTCCGTCTCGACGGTGGCAGGGTGAGCGAGGCGCGGATCGCGATCACCGCCCTGGCGTCGCGCCCGGTCGCCGTCGACGCGAAGGCGCTCGTCGGCACGAAACTCGATGACGAAGCTATCGCCGCCGCGGCCGACGCGGTCCACAAGGCGGCGCGGCCGATGGACAACACCTCGGGCACGATCTCGCAGCGCAAGCGCGCGGCGCGCGTATTCACCGAGCGCGCGCTGCGATCGTTGCGCGATGCCTGACACCTTCCGCGCGGTGGCCGTCGTCACCGCGGCGGGATCCGCGGAGCGCTTCGGAGGCAAGAAGCTGCTCGCGCCGATCGATGGCGAGCCCCTGCTCGATCACACCATCCGCAGCCTGCTCGAGGGCGGCGTCACCGAGGTGATCGTCGTCGTGGGCACCGATGCGCGGCGCGAGCTCGAACGCGACGTGAACGCGATGAACGATCCGCGCGTGCGACCGGTCGAGAATCCGGATCCGTCACGCGGCATGTTCTCGTCGATCCAGGTCGGCGTCGCGACCGCGAACGGCGACGCGCTGGTCGTGCTCCCGGGCGACATGCCCTATGTGCGGCCGGAGACGGTGCGCGCGGTGATCGCGAAGTACCGCGAGCGACGCGCGATCGTGTCGCCGCGCTACAAAGGCAAGCGCGGGCATCCGGTCGTGATGCCGCTCTCGCTGCGTGACGAGATCGCAACGACCGCGCCGACCGCGAATCTGCACGAGGTGATCAAGCATCATCCAGACGAACGCGTCGACCTCGACGTGGACGACGCCGGCGTGGTCCGCGACGTCGATATACCGGCCGATCTGGAGCGTTGAGAAAACCTGATATTTCGCGGGACTTGGCGCGCGTTGACGAAGGCTGGCGGGGTCACTAACTTGCCACTGCGGTGAGTGCAGGCCCGGAGAAACAGGTCGGACAGGCGGACGGGGCGGACGTTTCGCGTCGGGACTTCCTGCGGGGAGCGGCACCGATCGTGGCGTTCATCGCCCTCGAGGCGATCGGCGGCGCGACTGTCGCGAGCGCCGCGACACCGCACACGACCAAGCTCGCCCAGGGCGTCATCTTCCCGGACCCCACGCTGTGCATCGGCTGCCTGACCTGCGAGGTCATCTGCTCGCAGGAGCACAAGCGAGCTGGTCTCTCGGATGTGCCGCGCATCCGGATCTTCAACGACCCGACGACGAAGGTCGACCCGGTGATCCAGGCCGCGTACCCCGACCGCGGGCAGTTCCATCAGGAGCCGTGCCTGCAGTGTCCGACCGCGGAGTGCCTCTACGTCTGCCCGGTGGACGCGCTGCAGGTCGAGCCGCGCACCGGCGCGCGCTTCATCCGCGAGGACACCTGCGTCTCGTGCGGGCGCTGCAACGAGGCCTGCATCTTCCCGACCAGCGATCTCGCGCAAGCGACGAACCACGGCGACTCGCCGCCACAGAAGTCGCGCATCACCTACGACGTGGTCGCGGACACCTTCGCGAAATGCGACCTGTGCTTCTGGCGCGAGGGCGGACCGGCCTGCGTGGAGCGCTGCCCGATCAACATCCGCATCCGCCAGGGGATCATCCAGACCGATCCCGGCCGGCTCTGCCTCTCCGCGCCCGAGTCGACCAAGGAGACGTGGAACAAGCTGCGCGCGTTCCAGACCTTCGAGGGCAGTCCGGCACAGGGCAAGGCGTAACCGGGCTCCGAGAGAGCACGTGAGGATCGTGGCCTGGCTCATCGTCATTGCGGGCCTCGTGCTCACCGGTGTTGGCGTGGCGTCGGCGCTCGGCCAGGCCGGCTCGGGCGCGCAGCCCTGGGGCAACGAGCTCTCCGACAACTTCGCGTTCATCAAGGCGCTGCAATTCGTCCTGGGCTTCGGCGTCGCCGTCGGGCTGCTCATGTCGCGGACCTACGGCGCGAAGGTCCGCGCCGACGGAGCGGTCCGGCGCTGGAGCCCCGGCACGGTGTTCGGTCACTGGGTCCTGACGCTCGGTTTCGTTCTCGCGCTGCCGACGGGAATGTGGCAGTACCTCGGCGGCATCCTCGATGTGAATCTGCCGATCCCGCTCTACCTCTTCTACCGCGTGCACTACATCGGCGCCAGCATCGTCCTCTTCGCGGTCGCGGCGTTCGTGTCGTACCTCGTCATGACCGGCGATCGATCGCTGCTGGTCCCGCGCGGCCAGTGGGGTCGCCATCTCCTCGGCCTCGCATACGAACTCCCCCCATCGCTTCGCGGCCGCTACGCAAAGCTGCTGCGCGTCGATCTTCGCCAGCCCCGTCCGCCGGCGGGGAAGTTCACGTTCTACGAAAAGGTCGTCGAGTTCCCGAGCTGGTCGATCGTCCTCGCGCTCATCACCATCACCGGTCTCATCAAGGCCGGCCGCTACGTCGTACCGGTGCCGGGCTTCGTCCTTTGGCTCGCGTCGACCTTGCACGTCGCCGCTATGGTGATCATCGTCATCAAGCTCCTCGACCACCTCCGTTACACGTTCCCGCGCTGGTCGCTGATGGGCGCGATCACCACGACCTGGATGAAGGAGCGGCAGCCTGCGCTTGGCCAGGGCGCGAGCGAGGGCACCGGGACCTCGGCCGCGGGGATCGCGGGTGGTGGTGACACGTGAGGCGGTTAGTAGCTCTGTTGGGACTCGTTTGGAGCCTGGCGAACCTCGGCGTCGCCTACTTTTTCCTGACGAGCGCGTTCGTGGCCAAGACGGCGGCGAAGGAAGGCATCCTGGCACAGTTATCGCTTCTACTGGGAGGCGTGCTCATCGCAGGCTTCGCGATCCTGCTCGCCCGCGAGTGCCTCCGGATGCTGACCTCCGCGGCCGCGTCGGAGCCGGCGTCGCAATGAGCCGCATGTACGCGCTACGTGTGCTCTATCTCGCGGTCGCGATCATGCTTCTCACCGCGCACCTGAGCGCGATCGCCGCGTCGCCGATCCGACAGCTCACCAGCAGCACCGCGACGAACGTCCGGCCGGCATGGAGCCCGGATGGCAAGAGCATCGCGTTCCAGAGCAACCGCGACGGCCCGTATCACATTTACCTCATGAACTCAGACGGAAGCAATCTCCGCCAGCTCACGAGCGGCGATAACGACGACCGTCATCCGAACTGGAGTCCCGATGGCAAGACCGTCGCCGTGGACACCGGCGATCAGGTCAAGCGCGAGATCGCGCTGATCGACGTCGGATCGAAGAACCGCACGCAGGTCACGAAGCTCAGCATGACCGCGCAGTTCCCGAGCTTCAGCCCCGACGGCAAGACGATCGCGTTCTACCTCTACAACCTGGGCGCGATGGACCTGTGGACCGTCGGCAGGGACGGCAGCAATGCCGCGGCGCTCACGAAGCAGCTCGCCACGGAGGCGAACAACCAGTGCACGTTCGCCTGCCACGCCGCGGGCTGGTCGCCCGACGGGACTCGCGTCGCGTTCTCAGATGGTGACAACGCGCGCGTCCTGCTCATGGCCTCGCTCACATCGGGCGCGGCGACACCGATATCACCCGTAGGCGAAAAGAGCCACTTCCCGGTGTTCCTCGCGGACGGTCGCATCGTCTACGTGACCGAGACCGTGACCGCCATCCAGAGTTACACCGATCTGTGGGTCGTCGATCCGAACGACACGTCGGCGGTGCGGACCGAGCTCGCGCAGAACGTCCAGGCGCAAGGCCCCTTCGAGTTCAACAAGGACGGTACCGAGCTCCTGTTCTTCTCGCCGCGCACGGGTAACTTCGAGATCTACTCGGTGACGCTCGACGCGGCGGGCAAGGCAGCGCTCGCGGAGAAGGCGGCGATCTCAACCGGCTTTGGCATCACGCGAACGCCGGCGACGCCACAGAGCTCGGCCCTGCCGTTCCAGGTGACACCTGAGCTCGTCGTGCTCGGGGTCCTCGCCCTGCTCGCCATCGCGCTCGAGCTGACGGTCTGGATCTACCGGAGGCGCCGCGCGGCGTAGACCGCTACTGCACCGTCACATCGTCGTAGAGCGTGTACGTCGGGTCGCCCGGCCAGTTGTCGTCGTGATCGATGAGCGTGAGGGTGTAAGAGTGCGAGGCGGTCACGCTTACGGTCCGCTGCGCCCAGGAGCCGTTGTTGCTGCAAGTCCGCGGGAGCACTGTCGTCGTCACGCCAGCGGTGTTGTCGCGCAGCGTCGCGGTCGCCCAGTCGTAGGTGACGCTATCGGTGCACACGACCCGGTACCAGAACGAGAGCTGCGTCCTGCCCGACGGCACGGAGAACGTCTGAGCGACGCTGCTGTCGCCGTTGAACGGGTTGGCGCTGCCGACGCGCGCCGCGAACGCGCCCGTGTGCGCTGACGTGACCGCCACGGCGGCGCCGCCCGTCGTCCAGCCGCTCAGCGTGCCCGTCTCGAAGCCACCGTTGACGATCGGATCGTCGCTGGGCGGTGGCGGCGGTGGCAGCGGCCGCGCAGGGGACGGGACGGATCGCCGGCGAAGCCGTTCGTCGCGGTCGCGTGAGCCTGCGCATCGGTGCGGATCCGCTGGATGACGCTCGCGGGCGTGAGACCCGCGCACGGTCCGGCGACGCCGCCGCTGCCGAAGCAGAGCGCGATCGTCCCGGTGAGGTGCGGCGTCGCCATGCTGGTGCCGGAGATCGTGTTGTAGCCGCCGTTCAGCCAGGTGGAGTAGATGCACACACCCGGTCCGGCGACCGTGTGGCTCTGCGCGCCAGACGAGACCGCGTAGTTCGAGAACGTCGCATAGGAGTCGTCGGATTCACTGGTGCGACATGTGGGCCGCGGGCCCGCGCCGCCACTGACGCCGTCGCTGTCGGCCATCGCGGTGACCGCGAGGACCTCGGGGTAGGCGGCGGGGACTTGTCCCGCGAGCGAGACACCGCTGTTGCCCGCGGCGACCGCGTAGGTGATCCCGGCCGCCGTCGATCGGCAGATCGCCTGATGCAGCGCGTCGCCGTTGCTGTAGCCGCAGTTCGTGTCGCTCGAGCCGGAGCCGCCGAGGCTCATGTTCGCGACCTTGATCCCGAGACTCGGCCCATTCGCGGTCACCCAGTCGATGCCGCAGATGACCTGCGCCCAGGTCCCGCTGCCCGCGGAGTTCAGCACCTTGACCGCGTATACGGTCGTGTTCGGCGCGACGCCGACGACACCGGAGCCTGTGTTCCTCGCGGCTATGGTCCCGGCCACGTGCGAGCCGTGCCCGTTGTCGTCGTTCGCGCTCGCCCCGGCCGTGACGCAGTTCTTCCCGCTCACCGCGTTCAGGTCGGGGTGCGCGAGGCTGACGCCCGTGTCGATGACCGCCACCGACACGGTGCTCGCCGCGCTCGCGCTGGTCGTCGATGCGGCGTCGATGCGGCGCACGCCGGTCGGAGCGGTCTCCCCGGCGGCGAGCGGAACACTCCCGACCGCCTCGACGGTCTGGTCGGCGCTGACCACGGCGACCGCGGGATGCGTGCGCACGAGGGCGAGTTGGGATGGCGTGAGGCGGGCTGCGAAGCCCTTTAGCGCCTCATAGCGGAAGTCGCTGGTGAAACCGTGCGCATGCTCGAGCGCCGTCACGATCCCACGTGCGTCGGCATCCGGACGGAGGAGAACGATGTAACGCTCGCTCGCTGGCGCCGCCGCATAGGCGGCGACAACCTGCGTCGCAAGCAATGCCACCGTCGTGATCGCGGCCAGAGCCACGGAGCGTGCCCGCATGGTGCCGTCCTCCCCCAAGCCTCAGCTAGGGAACGTGAAAAGCTGACGCTCGTTGCGGGGACTCGTTCGGCGCGAGCGAAATCGCAGCGACGTCGTTCGACGGCAAGCAGATCGGCAGCGCACCGGGAGCGCGAACTCTAGCTCCCACAGCGACTATGGCTTGTCTTCTCGTTGCCCGAACAGCCGGTCGCGTCGCGGGGTGGGAGCAGCTTTTCCTCTACTGCTGCGCGAGCCACATCGCGCGCCTGGGCCGGCTACTCCACGAGCCGCGGCGACCCGATGGATGCGAACAGTCCCGGGACCTGTGCGATCAGTGACCCGTGGTGGGTGTCCAGCCGAATCAACGCGAGACCGGGACGCAATATCTGGCGCTCGGCGGCGTTTCGCTTCACCTTGATCTCGGTCATGTCGCTGCGCGCGTCGAACCGCGCGTCGATCTCCTGACGTTCGGATCCGGTCTCCGTGGAGACGCGCTGCTCCAGGCTCCGCAGCGTCCCGTCCGACCCGAGTGCCCACTGGAACGCGAGATCGTTCCGCAACGTGGTCTGCTTCTCGCCATCCTCGTAGCGAAGCGTGACGATGGTGGCACGTAGCTCATTGCCGTCGCGCTCGATGCTGATAACTAGCTCGAGCGCGTTTCCGGCGTGGTCGAGGACGCGGTAGGTGCGCAGCTCACGCCCGGGGCCGGCTCCGATCGTGGGAGCCATCGCGGCGGCACTCGTGCCGGACCCATCGTCCGAGCCGAAGAGGGCGAGGTCGTGCGTCGCGGGGTCGAACTGGATGTGCGCCTCCGGTGGCGTCATGTCGATGCGGACGACGAGGTCGTGCGCCGACTCCTGGTTGCCGTTGTTGTCACGCGCGAAGTACCGGACCGTCGTGATGCCCTCGGCGGAGACGACCAGCGACGCACTACCGCCCGCGAATGTCCGATCCGAAGTCGTCGCGCCGATCGTCGTGACAACGATCTCTTTGACGCCCGACCCGCTCGCGGGAGCGTCGACTGCGGTGAACGTGAGCGAGACGGGTCCGCGGTACCACCCCGCCCCATTCGGTGAGGGATCGGTCGCCACAGTTGTGCTCGGCGGCGCTGAGTCGTAGGCGACAAGGAACGGCGACAGCGACGAGACGACGGCGCAGACCTGATGCGCGACCGGGTCGAACGACACGGTGTGGTCGGCCCAGACGCCGTCCTCCAGGTGGAAGAGGCGCGGCGAGCCGGTGAAAGTCAAAGGTGTCACGTCGAGGCACACCGTGATCGGGCCCGTGTACGTCGCGGTCGTCGAGACATCGAAGTACCGCGGTGGCGCCGCGGGGTCGAAACCGGTCGGCGCGGGAAGGCCGGTCATGCTCGACGTCAGAGTGCTGTTGCCGGAGCTCGTGACCGTCCCGAACGTCAACGTCGCTGCGGATCCTGTGGCGAAGTCGTGCAGGATCACGTGCACGAGCGAACCGACGCTGGTGTTCCCGAGCGTCGGCGTGTCGGACACGGCGATCGTCTCGGTGATCGAAAGGAGCAGGGACGGCACGACCGCTGGACCGTCGGCGACCGTCACGTTCTCGCCGATCGAGACCTGCACCGGTGGCAGCACCGCAACGGCGTCGGAGACCGCGACCGTTTCGGCCACCGTGATCAGCGCCGCCGGTACGACCGCCGCTTCATCATTGACAGTGACGGCCTCGGTGACGGAGACGATCACGGCCGACGGCTGCACGCTGAGTGTCGCGGCAGCGGAGGTGCTTGCACCGAAATCACGGTCGCCGGTGTAGTGCGCGGTGATCGCGTGGTTCCCCACGGAGAACGCCGCTGCGATCGTCGCGAGCTGTGCTTCGAGCACGGCGGATCCCACCGCGGTCGCGCCATCGAAGAAGGTGACCGTTCCAGTCGGCGTTCCCGCACCAGGATCGACGACCGACACGAACGCCGCCAGCGCGACGGGTGCGCCGTCGGTCGCCGGATCCGGCGATGCCGTGACGCTGATCTCCGTGGATGCCCGGTTGACGATGAGGACGAGCGGGTCGGCCGTGATCGGCGCGAAGCCGGGTGCGCCGCCGTACGACGCGACGATGGTGTGGGTACCGACTGAAGGCGTCAGCGTCGTCATCGCGACGCCGTCGGTGAGCA
>WNGD01005572.1_pt1 | contig 12192 bp, 9 predicted proteins | sample 5400671 | NCBI WGS metagenome assembly WNGD01 (sample SAMN13153369, study PRJNA577476) | soil metagenome | isolation source: 40 cm soil or saprolite under grassland replicate 2 | place: USA:California | collected 2016-06-15
CCTGGGCGCGCCGGCATCTGTTCGAGCGGCCTTCCATCGGCGCATCGGCACCTCGCCGAAGGAATACCGGGCAGTCTTCCACCACGGCGCACCCACGTCGGCGTGATCAACACTCAAGCACCGAATCAGCAACGGCGCATCGGCTATCAAGGGGCTCTATCTGTCGGCAAGACACCATTTGGCCTACATCGATGTTCTTGTGACCTGATCCCCTGAGGTTGGTCCACCTGGTATGAGAGTCCTGACCGCCCGAGGCTGGGCAGGAGGACTCGATGAAGCGACGCCGCCACACCTCCGAGCAGATCATCCGCAAGCTGCGGGAGGCCGACCGGCTGATGGCCGAAGGCCAAGAGGTCCCTGAGGTCGCCAAGCAACTGGAGGTCTCGGAGGCGACCTATCACCGCTGGCGAGCCCAGTACGGCGGCATGAAAGCCGACGACGCCAAGCGGCTGAAGGAGCTCGAGGGCGAGAACACTCGGTTGAAGCGGATCGTGGCCGACAAGGAACTGCAGATCCAGGCGCTCAAGGAACTCGGCCGGGGAAACTGGTGAGCCCAGCACGCCGGCGTGCTGCGGTGCAACACCTGCAGCGCGTGCTGGGCGTCTCGCAACGATGGGCCTGCCAGCTGGTCGGCCAGCACCGAAGCACCCAACGCCACCCGCAGGTGGAGGCTGACCGAGACCGGGCACTCCGAGCGGAGCTGCGGCACTTCAGCCGCACGCACCCGCGATGGGGGTATTGCCGTGCCCACGCCTAACCGCGTGAGCAGGACTGGGCGGTCAACCGCAAGGCCATCCAGCGGCTGTGGCGCGAAGAAGGCCTGCGCGTTCCCGCCAGGCGTGCAAACGCCAGCGGCTGGGGGATCTCGACTACGCCGGCAGATCGGCTGACTGCTACCCATCCCGACCGCGTGGGCACTGGACTACCAGTTCGACCAGACCACCGATGGCAGGATCCTCAAGCTGCATGTCGTGGACGAGCACACCCGCCAGGCGCTGGCGATCGCCGTCGCCCGCAGGATCGACGCCGACGCCACCGTCGCGGTGCTCGACCGGCTGGTCGCCGAACGCGGCACCCCCGCGGTTGGTCCGCTGCGACAACGACCCAGAGTTCACCGCCCATGCGCTGCGCGACTGGTGTCGCTTCAGCGGTGCGGGGACCAGCTACATCGAGCCCGGCTCGCCCTGGCAGAACCCCTACGTGGAGAGGTTCGGCGGCCGGCTACGCGACGAGCTACTCGCCGTCGAGGCGCTCAGCACTTTGCTGGAAGCCCAGGTGCTGGTCGAGGACTGGCGGATCCAGTACAACACCATCCCGACCCCACAGCGCCCTGGGCTACCTCACGCCGACCGAGTACGCCAAGACCTGGACCAACACCCACCAACCGCAACTCTCATAGCACCTGGACCAACAACCGGGGTCCGGTCAGGGACCTGGGCACCAATGCGACCCTCGGTCGCGCCGTGCCCGATGCGGCGTGCGACCTATCGGGTGAGCGCGTAGCCTTCTCGCTTGCTCGTGGTCCATCCTGCCCAGCCTTACCAGACACAACCAAGGCGACCGTCGGAACCAGCAGGAGAAGGAGCGCCAACATGACCGAAACCGCCGTCCAGCTCCCTGGCTATATCCCTGGCACCTACAAACTCGATCCCGGCCACTCCGATGTCGCCTTCACCGTCCGCCACATGATGGTCAGCAAGATCCGCGGCCACTTCACCAAGGTCGAGGCCGACATCGTGCTCGCTCCCAACCCGCTGGACTCCTCCGCCGCCGCCACGATCGACCCCAACTCGATCGACACCAACAACCCCACGCGCGACGACGACCTCCGCTCGTCCAATTTCTTCGAGGTCGACAAGTACCCGACGATCGACTACCGCTCGACCGGCGTCCGCCACACCGAGGACGGGTTCGACCTCGACGGTGAGCTGACCATCCACGGGGTGACCCGGCCGGTGACGCTCGCCCTGGACGTGAACGGGTTCAGCAAGGACCCCTACGGTGGAACTCGGGCCGGGTTCTCGGCCACCGGCGAGATCGACAGGAAGGAGTTCGACATCACCACCAACATCCCCATGGATGGCGGCGGCGTGGTGATCGGCGACACGATCCAACTCTTCATCGAGGTGGAGGCGATCCTGCAGCAACCTGATGGGGCATGACGGCCGGGCCCGTGTCACTCGGCCGGACGGCTGACGTCATCAGCTCCTGCGGCCGGGTCCGGCCCGACCGCAGCGACCATCTGGTCCTTGCGAAGGCGGCGAAGGTGGCGCAGGCCAGCGCGCTCTTCGACCATCCTGCGCGCGCCCACGCCACCACCCGGTCCCTCAGTGAGCCCACCATTATCTGTTCATCGCCTACGACGGCGACACTCCCGCCGGCTGCGTCACCGGGGTGGACTGCCACGGCGTGTGGTCCTACCGACGATGAGAACCGCACGGCGCTGGCCACCTATCAGGCCGCTGAAGCAGCCCGGGAGCCCGACCCGGTCATCCTTTCGACTGGCGGTTCTCCGGGACGCGCACGCTCCTGATCGCGGCGGCCACCTGGCGCCGTTCGCTGCCTGGCCATGGTGCTGCCCGGCCCGCTGAAGGCAAAGCCGCGAGGTGGCCCGCTCGCGTGCCGGCCCAAGGCCGCGGAGGAGGCAGAGAAGCCCTCCAAGCCTGGCTGTGTCCGCCTGGTGCAATACCTTGGTACGCCCTTGGCGGATAGGTCGGAGCACAGGCAAGGACCCTCACGGGTAGCGCAACTGCTCATCCCAGCCGGTCGGACGCCCCTCGGGCGTGAAGTCGAACAGGTTCCAGAGCGGCTCGATGGTGCCGACGTGGCGGGGATCTTGTCCGGGGTCGGTGGGTGCATAGAAAAGCTCCGAGCCCCAAAAGTGTCGGATCGTTCCGCCGTCGCGGTGGAACACGTTCAGCATCGGCCTCTGGTGCCCTTCTGCCGTCTCGCTGAGGTAGTCCCGGTTGTAGGTATTGGCCGCTGAGGACAACAGGCGTAGGCGCCGCCAGCCGCGTTCCTCGGCAAAGGTGAGCAGGCGCGACAGCGGCGCCTTTGCGACTGCCACGAGGTTGGCGCGCTGCGAGACGTGCTCTGCGGCACCCTCGAGCTGGTCGAGCAGTGCCGTGCACGACGGGCACGGGCCTTCCGCGAGCGGCAGAAGCGCAGTTTGGCCACCCTCAGGCCCTGGCCGCTCGTCGCCGGGGTCGCGCGGGAACATCATGCTGTAGACCAACAGCGAGTCCATGCCGGGCGCGAAGAGCTCCGAGAGCCGCACGTCGGTCGGCGCGCCGTCCGCACCAGTCCTCTGGAAGACGTAGTCCTCTGAGACGACTCCACCGGGCGGGAGCTCACGCCTGGCCGCGGCCACGCCCTCCATGGCGCGGCGCAGCCCGATCTCTTGCTCGAGCAGCCGATCGCGCGCCGCCCGGTACTGCGCTGACTCTCCCGGAAACCTGATGGTCATGGCTTCTCCTCTCCGTTGACGCGCCCACTGCCTCCGGTCGGGGGGCTCCACCGAGGATCCACGATCTCCGACCCCCCGACATCGGCGCGTGAGCCTTCGATTGATAGACCGGTTGAGGCAGCTGAATTCAGCGTTGCCGTAGGACTCGCACGGGCACTGAAGCTTCTATGGTTGTCAAGTGGCCGCGATCCTCTCCTTTTGGTCATGGTCTGGTGACCCCTCGAGGAGCTTGAATAGCCGGCGGGCGAGGTAGCGCTTGAGGCATCGTTTGATCTCTCGCGGCGTCTTGCCCTCGGCGGTGCGGCGGACGACGTAGGCGCGTGTTTCGGCGTGATAGGTCATGCGTGACAGCGCGATCGTGTGCAGGGCACGGTTCAGCTGCCGGTCACCGCTTTGGTTGAGGCGGTGGCGGACGACCTTGCCGGACGACGCCTCGATCGGTGCTGGCCCAGCCAGCATGTTTCTGAGCGCAGCCGGCCAGCGTGCGACCAGGCGGTGAGCAATTGGGCGGCGGCACAGATCACCCCGACGCCCGGCTCGGCCAGCAGCCGCGCGGCGGGCCGACCGACGAGCGTGTCGAGCTCGGCTTGGAGATCGTCGGCCTCGGCTTGGAGGGCGAGCGCGCGCTGGGCGGTGCGGCGCAGCCCGATGATGGTGGCGCGATGCTCGATCGGCTGGGTGGGGTGGCTGCGCAGGCCAGCGCACCGGGGCCAGCAGTTGGTCGGTCGCCAGCGCGCGCAGTTACTCGCGCAGGCGCTCGGTGCGTTGATGACCGGCGCCTTGAGGTGGTTGATCGCGCACGTCCGTGCCCCCATCGCGCTGTGGCGGGTGGTCTGAGCACGCGAATAGCTTCCCGGTCGCCACGCCGGCGTGGCTGGGCCAGGTGGTCACGGCCGAGCGCCTCGCGGGCCGCTCGAACAGCGTCCAGGTCATCGGTCTTGGCGCCGTTGCGGCGCGCCGGGCGGGCAGGACGGTCGATCTCGACGACCCATTCGCCCTGCTCGAACAGGCAGGCGGTGAGGCCGGCGCCGTAGCTGCCGGTGCCCTCGATCGCCCAGACCCGACGTCCTGGCGCCTGCTCGACTGCGAACCGGTAGCCGCAGCAGGAGCCGATGGTGTTGGCGGGGACGGTCTGGTGCGCGATGACCCCACCAGCCGGGCTGACCAGGCAACGGTGTGGCTGTCTTTGTGGGTGTCGACGCCGATGATGTGGTCGACCTTGTCTGCCAGCATGGTGGCGCTGCCTCCTTCGCGGGGTGGCGGTTGTCGGTGCCGGCCCTGGCGAGGGAGACCGCGTGGAAGGACTGTGATGGGTCACGCAGTACGGCGGACAGGCTTCTGATCAGGCCAACATTGCGGGGCGCCAAGCCGGCGCCGGGACCACAGCAGACAGTTCAGTGCCAAGCCAGCCCATCCGGGCGCCAGTTGCGTTGGGAGTCATGCCGCGGTACCGGTGCCGATCCTGACAGCAATCCCTCCGGACCGCCCGGCACCGCTCCTGAAGCGCCGCCTGCGCGGCGGTCGACGACGATCTCGATGAGCCTGCTGCCCATGACGGCCTCCCAGCTCGAGTCGTGGCGCGCTGGGAGGCGGTGTCCCGGATCAGGTGGCGGTCTCGCTCGGCACCGGTGTGCCGGCGTCCCGCGGTGGGCCGGCCGGGCGGCCCTGGATCACCACCAGGCTGATGACCAGGGCGAGCAGCGCGAACAGGACCGCGAACTGGAACGCGGTGGAGATGCCGTGGGCCAGGATCTGGGCGGAGATCTGGCGCGGGAGCTGCCCGGTGCGCTGGAACTGCGCCCGCGCGGCCGGCGAGGCGGTAGCCAGGAACCTGCCGACCAGGTCGGTGGCCTCGTTGCGGCTGGCGGTGCCGAACACCGTCACCAGGATCGACAGGCCCAGCGAGGCGCCCACCTGCTGCATCGCGTTCAGCAGGCTGGAGGCCGCGCCCGACTCCTGACGGGAGACCCCCGAGACCGCCACGATCGTCAGCAGCACAAACAGAAAGCCCATGCCCAGCCCGAACAGCAGCGTCGGGCCGAAAATCCCGTCCAGGTAGCCGCTGGTGGCGGTGATCCTCGACAGCCACGCCAGCCCGCCGGTGGCCAGCAGCGAGCCGGCCACCATGAGCCGCTTGGGCCCGACGCTGGGCACCAGCCGAGCCACCACCTGCGCCGCGACGATGATCACCCCGCTGACCGGCAGGAACGCCAGGCCCGCCTTGAGCGGGCTGTAGCCCAGCACCTGCTGCACGAACAGCGTCAGGAAGAAGAACATCCCAAACACCGCCGCCGTCAGGCCCAGCATGATCGCGTAGCTGCCCGCCCGGTTGCGGTTGCGGAACATGTGCAGCGGGGTGATCGGCTGGCGCGACCTGGCCTCGATCGCCACGAACACCCCCAGCAGCACCACTGCGGCCACGAACGCGCCGATCGTCACGCTGTCGCTCCAGCCCTGCTGGGCGGCGCGGATGAAGCCGTAGACCAGCGAGGTCATCCCCGCCGTGGAGGTCAGCGCGCCGGCAACGTCGAAGCGGCCGGGCTGGCGCTCGGACTCGGTGATGTACAGCGGCGCCGCCAGGGCGAGCAGGATGCCGATCGGCACGTTGACGAACAGCACCCAGCGCCACGACAGCCACGAGGTCAGCATGCCCCCGAGCAGCAGCCCCACGGCGGCGCCGGAGCCCGACACGGCCGCGTACACGCCGAATGCCCGGTTGCGGGCGGGACCTTCGGCGAAGTTGGTGGTGATCAGCGCCAGCGCGGTCGGCGAGGCGATCGCGCCGCCCACCCCTTGCAGGGCCCTGGCGGCCAGCAGCCAGCCGGATGAGGTCGCCAGGCCGCCGAGCAGCGACGCCAGGCTGAACAGCAGGATGCCGGTGATGAACACGCGGCGGCGGCCGAGGATGTCGCCGGCGCGGCCGCCCAGCAGCAGCAGCCCGCCGAAGGTGAGCGTGTAGGCGCTGAGCACCCACGACAGGCTCGTGGTCGAGAAGTGCAGCGCGCTCTGGATGTGGGGCAGGGCGATGTTGACGATGGTGGCGTCCAGCACCACCATCAGCTGCGCGCCCGCGATCACCGCCAGCGCGATCCCAGGGTGGAAGCCGCGCCGTGCCGCCCCCGGGGCAGGCTGGGCGGCCGTGCGTGAGGTCGTGGTCATGAATCCCCCCGAAACGCCTTCGTCATCGTCAAGGAACGCCGACTGGTAGACCGCGTCGATGACCCAGTACAGGTCCCGCTCGACGCGGCGACGTGGCAGCCCTGCTGGTTGAGGGCGGGCCGAGCGTGGACCGAGGGATGGGCGCGTAGTCGGGCGGCGCTGGCGCTGTCACGGTATCTCCCTTGCATCTCGGGCACGTCCGTGGCGGCCGTGCGAACCTTCACGGCGGGCCACTCCCAGGCTGGCCATCAGGAGGGTGAGAGGTCGTCACCGGATCCCGGTGATCCGCGGGAAGGGCGCACCGCAGAACGGGATCGATCACGCGGACGGCGCATGCCTTCGCATGACGGTCAGGGCAAGCGGGAGACCCCATGACGCGGGCACGTGGTGGCGGCGCGTGGATGCTCGCGCGCCGTCGACCGACCACGTACGCTGGCCTGGGTACCGAAAGGTAGGGCGCCAGGACCGTGCCGCCGACGCTAGGGCGTCAGGCGTAGACACCAGGGCAGGCCTTTGAAGGTGGCTCCAGCAGCTCCCCGGCTGATCGACCGGGGTGATCTCCTCGCCGCTCTGGATCGCGCGGCGGCGAGCAAGGTGACGATCATCTCGGCCCCGGCCGGCAGCGGCAAGACGTGCCTGCTGCGCGCGTGGGCCGACCGTCCGGGCCAGCCGCATCGGCTCGCCGTGCTGCAGGTGCAGCGCGACCAGCACGACGCCCAGCAGTTCTGGCTTGCCCTGCTTGACGCGGTCCGTAACGCTTCGGCCACTGCCGGCCGGGCGGAACCGCCAGCAGCCACCCCCGAGTTCAATGCACCGGCGATGGTCGACCGGGTGCTGTCGGAGCTCGCCGATGCTCGCGGCGGCATCACACTGGTGATTGATGATCTGCACGAGCTGCACTCGCCGGAGGCCCTCGCTCAGCTCACGCGCCTGTTGACCAGCCTTCCCCCGCAGGGGAGGGCGATCCTGGCCACGCGTCGCGATCTGCGGCTGGGCCTGCAGCAGCTGCGCCTCGCCGGTGAGCTGGCGGAGATCCGCGCGGCTGCCCTGCGCTTTTCGGAGCGCGAGACACGCGAGCTTTTGGACGCCTCGGGGATCGCGCTGTCGGCGGCCGGAGCGGCACGGCTGCACCAGCGGACCGAGGGGTGGGCCGCGGGCCTGCGGCTGGCGGCGCTGTCGCTGGCCTGGCACCCCGACCCGGAGCGGTTCGTCGCGGAGTTCTCCGGCAGCGACCGCACGGTGGCCGAGTACCTGCTCGCCGAGCTGCTGGAGCGCCAGCCGCCCGACGTCCAGGATCTGCTGCTACGCACCTCCCCGCTCGATCGCGTCAATGGCGACTTGGCGGACCTGCTGACCGGCCGCCCGGGCTCGGAACGGATCCTGCTGGAACTGGAGGACGCCAACGCGTTCGTCGAATCGCTGGACCCCGAGCGCAGGTGGTTTCGCTACCACCACCTGGTCGCGGATTTCCTGCGGCTGGAGCTGCGCCGCACGCTGCCCGAAGAAGCACCAGCGCTGCACCGGCGGGCCGCCCAATGGTTCGCCGAGCATGGCCAGGTGGTCGACGCCATCCGGCACACCCAGGCGGCGGGTGACTGGCCCGGCGCGGCCCGGTTGCTGGCCGACCATTCATTCAGCCTGACGCTGGACGGGCAGGCGCAGACGATCCAGGCGCTGGTGGGGGCGTTCCCGCAGGGAGCGCCCGCCGATAATCCCGAGCTGGCCCTGGTGCGCGCGATGAGCGACGTTTTCCAGGGACGCCTGGACGAGGCGGCCGCGCACCTGGCGGTCGCCGAGCGGTACGTGGAGGCGGCGCCACCGGATCGCCGGCGCCGCCTGCAAGTGGCGGTCGCGTCGCTGCAGCTGTCGCTGGCCACGCGGCGCGGTGACCTGGCTGGCGTCGTCGAGCAGGCCAGGTTCCTGGCCTCACCGCTAGCCGGGCAGTCCGACGAGGACATCGCCCTCGGCAGCGACCTGCGCGCGGTGGCGCTGTATGACCTGGGGACCGTCGAAGCGTACCTGGGGCTTGCCGACGCCGAACGCCACCTGCGGGAGGGTGCCGTCCTTGCCCGCAAGATCGGCCGGCCCTACCTCGAGGTCAGGTGCCTTGCGCAGCTCGGATTCGCGTCGAAGATCCTCCCGTTCGCCACGATCCAGCGGCGCTGCCGCGAGGCGATAGAGCTCGCTGAGCGACATGGATGGGGCACGGAGCCGTGGATCGCGCCCGCGCTGATAGCGCTGGCCGGCACGATGGTATGGACGGGTGAGTTTGCCGAGGCGGAGCGGTGGCTGCAGCGCACCGCACGGGCGCTTCAAGCAGACACCGGGGCGGACACCAGGCTGCTCGTGCACATGGCGAGCGGCATGCTGCAGGCCGGCCGCGGCCGCCACCATGAAGCGCTCCAGGAGCTCGGCGCGGCCGAACACCTGGGATCGCAGCTAGCGGACTCGCACGCGCTGGCGAGCCGGGTGACCGGCTGGCTGCTGGCCACCCAAGCCCGCTTCGGGATGACCGGCGAGGCCCGCGCCATGCTCGCGGCGCTGGATGACGAGCGGGCCAACTCCGGTGAGATCCGTAACGCCCTCGCGGTGATCCGCCTCGCGGAAGGCGATCCGGCGGCGGCGCTGGGCGCCGTGGCCGATGTTCTGGATGGCACGGCACCGGTCATCGCGCCGCGCAGGTGCGTCGGGCACGGCACGGTCGTTGAGGCTCACCTGCTGGCCGGGCTCGCCCACCGTGAGCTCGGCGACCAGCGCGCGGCGAACAACGCAGTCGAACGAGCGCTCGCCCTCGCCGAGCCGGACCGGCTGGTCCTGCCGTTCGCGATGACCGGCGCACGGGAGCTGCTGGCGGCCCTGCCGCGGTACCAGACGGCCCACGCCGCGCTGCTGGCCGACATCCTCGACGTCGTGCACGGCGCCTCCCCGACGGCCAACGAACAGTCCTCACTGCCCCCGATCGAGCAGCTCAGCCCGGGCGAGCTGCGGGTGCTGCGGTATCTACCGACCAACCTGTCCCGGCCCGAGATCGCCGGCGAACTGTCCGTCTCGGTGAACACCGTCAACACCCACATCCGCAGCATCTACGCCAAGCTCCAGGCCGGCGACCGCTCCGCGGCAGTGCAGCGCGCGCGAGCGCTGCGGCTGCTGTCGGCCGGCCGCACGCGTTAGCGCGGCGATCACCTGATCCTGGTGAGGCGGGCTCACCTGCCCGCCCTTGACGATGGCGGCATGGACCCAACGCTCGCCCGGTACACCATCCGGATCCACGGCCACCTCGGCGCCACCGTGCTGTCCGCGTTCCCGGCGCTGGTGCCGCGGCGGCACGGCGCCGACACCGTGCTCACCGGCCTGCTGGACCAGTCAGCGCTGTACGGCGTCCTGGCCGAGATCGAGGCGCTCGGCCTGGACCTCGTCGAGGTCCGCCAGCTCACACGGCACCGCAAACCACCAGGATCAGGCGACAGCCGCTCACCGTGATGGCCACGACCGTCGGGCGCGTCCGTTTCGCTAGAAGGTCAGGCTCCCATGACCAGCGCACCCGTGCGCGACCCGCTCGCACGCCAGCTCCGTCCGAAGGGAAATCCATGACCACCACCAACCCACCCGCCGCCCAGGCCGGCTCCTGCCGGGTCGGGGACCTCGACCTCAACCGGATCGGCTACGGCGCGATGCAGCTCGCCGGCCCGGGCGTCTTCGGGCCGCCGCGCGACCGCGCCGCTGCGATCCAGGTGCTGCGGACCGCGGTCGAGCTGGGTGTCAACCACATCGACACGGCCGACGCCTACGGGCCGCACATCACCAACGAGATCATCCGGGAAGCGCTCTTCCCGTACGGCGACCACGTACACATCGTGACCAAGGTCGGGGTGGTCCGCGACGAGCGGGGCGGCTGGCTGCCCGCCAACTCACCTCAGTCGCTGCGCGAGCAAGTGCACGACAATCTCCGCCGGCTCGGCCTCGACGTGCTCGACGTGGTCAACCTGCGGACCCTCGCCGGGATCGACGACCGCGCGACGGTTCCGGACACGCTCACTCCGCAGTTCGAGGCACTCGCCGAACTGCAACAGCAGGGCCTGATCCGGCACCTGGGCCTGAGCACCGTCAGCCTCGACCAGCTGGCCGAGGCGCAGCAGATCGCCCCGGTGGTGTGCGTACAGAATTTCTACAACATCGCCAACCGGGCGGACGAGGCGGTGCTGGCGGCGACGGCCGAGCAGGGCATCGCGTACGTGCCGTACTTCCCGCTCGGCGGCTTCTCGCCGCTGCAGTCGGACGTGCTGGAGTCGGTCGCCAAGCGGCTCGGCGCGACCCCGACGGCGGTCGCCCAGTCCTGGCTGCTGCAGCACTCGCCGAACATCTTGCTGATCCCGGGCACCTCGTCGGTCGATCACCTGCGCGAGAACATCGCCGGCGCGGCCTTGGCCCTGCCGCCCGACGCCGTCGCCGAGCTGGACGCGATCTGAGCAGTGGACGCCCACGCAACGGGTGTCGCAGCCGGACGGTTTGCTCGTCCCCACCCAGTGCCCAGGGTGGGGACCGGAACGGCAACCGAGCGACCGGACGCTGTGCACAACCGCCGCAACCGTCATAGCCAGCCGGCTTGCTCGCCCCCATTCAGGGCGATGGCAAAGGCTGGCTGGAACCAGCGCATGCACGGCTGTCCGCAGGAGATCGGGTCTGCGGTGCTCCGTCGCGCGAATCACCAGGATCCGGTGACGCCTCCTCACCTGCCTGGCGGCAAGCCTGGGAGTGGCGCGCCTGCCGGCAGGAGATTTCAACAGCGAAGTGACATGGGCGAGCCCGCCTGGGGTGCTGCCGGGCGAATTCCAACTGCGAATTCCAACTGAAGGGAGATGCAGAGATCATGCCAAAGGCAGTCAGGTACGACGAGTTCGGCGGGATCGACGTGTTGCGGGTTGACGAGGTGGAACGCCCGGTGCCCGGGGACGGGCAGGTCCTCGTACGGGTGAAGGCGGCCGGCATCAACCCCACTGAGGCGGTCATCCGCACGGGGGCGGTGGCGGAGCTGTTCCCGTCGACGTTCCCGTCCGGGCAGGGCAGCGACCTCGCCGGGGTCATCGAGGAGGTCGGCGCCGGGGTCGGCGGATTCTCGCCCGGCGACGAGGTGATCGGGTTCTCGGACAAGCGGGCCTCCCAGGCCGAGCTGGTCCTGGTCGAGGCCGGCGACCTCGCGCGCAAGCCGGAGAAGGTCTCATGGGAGGCGGCCGGCGGCCTGTTCGTCGCCGGCACGACCGCGTGGGGGGCGATACACGCCGTCCAGCCCAAGGAGGGCGAGACCGTCGTCATCTCCGGCGCCGCCGGGGGGGTCGGCTCGCTCGCCGTCCAGCTCGCGCGCCGCACCGGGGCCACGGTCATCGGCCTGGCGAGCGAGAACAACCATGAGTGGTTGAAGAGCCACGGCGTGATCCCGGTCGCGTACGGTGACGGCGTCGCGGACCGGATCAGGGCCGCCGCGCCCAGCGGCGTGGACGTCTTCATCGACACCCACGGCGACGGGTACGTCGAGCTGGCCCTCACCCTCGGCGTCGCGGCCGAGCGGATCG
>WNGD01010928.1_pt1 | contig 12192 bp, 15 predicted proteins | sample 5400671 | NCBI WGS metagenome assembly WNGD01 (sample SAMN13153369, study PRJNA577476) | soil metagenome | isolation source: 40 cm soil or saprolite under grassland replicate 2 | place: USA:California | collected 2016-06-15
TCCGGGATGTCATGCCTGAATTAGATCCGGCTATAGCGAACCGCGGTCCAGTAGCATCGCGGAGCGCCTCATCGAGATCGAGCTCGACGATGTCCTTCGTGGTGACAAGCGCAGGCGGCATGGCCCGCGGCATGAAATAGTGGTTGCGGTTTTTCAGCGAGCGAACCGTCACATGTCCAAAGCTGTCCAGCACGCCTTCCTGGACTAGAATTCGGCTCGCCACAACAAGATCAGCAATGCGCTGCTCGTCCGAATCGGCTTGCGTCGGTGGATGGGCCGGTGGCACGGATGCGCCCTAGCGTGCCGCGGGGGTCTAGGACACAATGCAGCAGGCGGCGGGACGTCGACTGATTTCAAGCGAGCCAGGCACACGGGAGTGGAGGACGGACAATGGCCAATTCCAAGGGGCAAGAAGCGGACGCGCCGAAAAAAGTGGTCGTCGGTTGTCAGGGCGGCGGAGTGCATGCTGCTTTCGCGGTCGGCGTGCTCACCGAAATCCTCGGCAACGTCGACAGGCAAAGCAAGCAGAAAGACGAGGAACGGTTCGAACTGGCCGGCTTGAGCGGAACGTCGGCCGGGGCGCTGTGCGCGCTGATGACTTGGTACGGTCTCGCTGCAAAGAACGGAAAACCCGGCTCGCCGCAGGAAGCGATCGAGACGCTCAACGACTTCTGGTGGGACTTCCTCGCCAAAACATGCGCCGAGAACGTGCTGAACTTCCTTACATACCGCACATTTTGGGCGGAGCAGCTGGAGATCCCGGTGCTTGGACTAAGTAGCGGGCAGCTGTTCGGCAAACTCAATCCCTACGGCGCAATCTTCAAGTGGGCTGATGACTGCCTGCCGATGCTTGGCGTACGCAAGCGATATTTTGATCTGATCAAATTACTTGCCGACTCATGTCCAGCGTTGAAACACAACAGAATTGAATGGAAAGACGTCAACACGCGCCTGCTGATCGGCGCCTCGGAGGTGATCAACGGCTTCGAGAGCGTGTTCGACTCCGACGTCAACAAGGGAACGAAACCGAGGGAGGTTACCTATTGGCGCCAGCGACTGCCGCTCAGCATAGACGGGGTTGCCGCGTCAGGAACGCTGCCCATTTTCCGCGAGGCCCAGCATATCGAGGGGGACGGCTATTACTGGGACGGCCTTTACTCGCAGAATCCTCCGGTGCGCGAGTTCTTCGCCCGAACTCACGCGGAGCCCGGCTTCGGAGCCGACGAGATCCCCGACGAAGTGTGGATCGTGCGCATCAATCCGCAGCAATGGCCGTATGTCCCCGACACCAATGCGGACATCCAGGATCGTGAAAATGAACTGATGGGCAACCTGTCGCTGCACAAAGAGCTGGATTTCATTCTGAAGGTCAACGAGTGGAGCAAGGACTACCCAGACTTTGGCAGAGACCACAAGCAGGTGACCGTGCGTACGATCAAGATGAAGGAGAAGACGGCCGACGACCTGCAATATGCGTCCAAATTTGATCGCAGCCGCGAGTTCTCGGAAAAGCTGCGTGATGAAGGCTGCGAGGTCGGCCGGAAATGGCTCGACGACTGGCGCAAGGGTAAAGCCGGCGAATACCCGCAAGACGCCGGGTATCGGCCGATCAAAGAGTAGCGCGTCACCCGCGGGCTTGACCATCGCAAGTCGGATTTATCCGACTTGCGCACCTGCAATGCCCGAAATCGGGTGAACCCGATTTCGGGTGGTCGATCATCTTCGTAAAAACTTCTTGCGAAGAGGATGGATTGCCGGGTCAAGCCCGGCAATGACAGGCGGTTAGCGCGTAGGGCGCAATAAGCGAAGCGCATTGCGCCGTTCATGCCTCGCCGAATTCGCCGACCGCCTCGAATTCCCCGCCTAGTCTTCAGGAGAGATTCCGGCCGCCACGTCGCGGTGAAACGATGAAAAGCGCGATCCGCTTCGCTGCTGCATGGCGCAATGCGCTTCGCTTATTGCGCCCTGCGAGCTACGAGCTCGGGCAAATAAAGACTTCGCTCGACGCGAAAAGGCCCGACCGGTCAGCCGGTCGGGCCAAAATTCCGGACCGCAGCATAGCCATAACTCGGCATTGAGCTACGGCCAGCGTTCAGATCGGTTCGCGTTCCCGCCGATTCAGCTCATGCCGCCTCGCGGGGCAATGGCGAAGCTACGGGGCGCAATCCGGCGAATTCAAAACGCATCCCAGGCTTCCGCCGGCAGGCTTTTGCCGTGCCTCACCATGAGCTCGAACGGCGCAATCAGGTTTGCTGCTGGCGCCGCGTCGGCAGTCGCGATCCCCGCTTTCGGTGCGGGCGCACCGAACTTCCAGCCGGCGATGAGCATCGTCGTTGCAGCTACGCAAATGGCGGTGACAAGAGTGATTCTGCGCATTGCCAATCTCCTTCCTCGACCAGATTCGCTTGCCCTGGCGCCGGCAAGCTGGCGTTCTATTCCCTCGCATGTCGTGAGGCGCCCCTTCCAAGGACGGGCGTCACCGCCCATGGCTGCCGCGAACACGACGGCAAGAAATTGCGCAGCGATGACCGCAGCGAACGCCGCCATGCTCAAGAGGTGCTCCATCGCCGCCTCCGATGCGATTTGAGTTGGTCCGCGCTCATGAGCCCATGCCGCGAGATGTGAGCTCGTCGCGAGTCTGGGGCGGAAAGTAGCGGCGAAGGTGGCGATCAACTTCCTCCTCGGCCTTTCGCCTTCGCGATTCAATCATGGCATCGACGACGCGGCGCCACATCGAGGGGCTGCGCCGTGCGCCCGCCCGCGTCTCGGCGAGTGGAAAATAGGCGGTCATTGACATCGCGATCTCCGGTGATTCGGCAACTTTCACCGACGGCATGATGAACCTGCGGCAGCGACAATGCGTGTGAGCTATTTCACAGGTTGCGAAAAATTTTTGCCGACGGTGTGGGGAATCAGGAGCGGCAAGCTGCGGAATTTCTAGCCGCCCTGCCCAAAGCGGCGGCAGCGATGCCGGAGCGCTATAGATAAAAGCTATATGACTGTCATATGACCGTGGCATTTGGACGAGGGCGCGATCGTTTCTGATTGACTGCGCCGTCGGTGCGCGCATGATCGAGATTCATTCGAGCATCGATGAGTTCGCTCACACTGCGTATCGATGAGTTCGCTCACACTGCGTAGAGGAGGCGCCGTGGGTCCGGACAAAAGAACGCTCAGGGAAGCCAGTCACCTTCTCGCGAATTGCCCTCTGTTCGGCGGCTTGAGTCCCGACGAGCGGGGTGCGGTCGTTGCTCTCGCGCGTATCAGGACGTTCAGCGCCGGCGAAACCGTTTTCGCCATCGGCTCCCCCGGCGACCAGATGATGGCCCTGCTCAGCGGCACCATTCGCATCAGCGTGCCGTCCTCGGGAGGCAAAGAGTTGCTGCTGGCCATGATTCAGGCCGGCGAAGTATTCGGCGAGCTTGCGGTTTTGGATGGCAAAGAGCGGTCTGCAGATGCCGTTGCGGAGACCGCATGCACTGTGGCGATTCTCGACCGGCGTGACATTCTCTCGTTCTTCGAACGAAACCCATCCGCCTGGCCCAGCCTCGTCAAGCTTTTGTGTCAGCGATTGCGGCACACCAATCAAGTGTTCGCCGAAGTTGCGTTGCTCGAGCTTCCCGTGCGGTTGGCGAAGACGATGCTGCGGGTCTTGAATTGGGCCGCCGATTCCGCGGCTGCGGAGCCGGAAAAAATTCGCTTCAGTCAACGGGAACTGGCGAACATGGTGGGCGGCTCACGCGAGAGCGTGAATAAGTGTCTTAGCAATTGGCAGCGTACCGGAGTCGTCCGTGAGCTGGCGTGAAGGGGCGCGCAAGAAGGAACGATTCGTAGCAATCCGGCGCAAGTCATTTCCAAGCGTGACGGCTAGTTTTGTCGAGAACCGATTGCGACGAAGGAAGACAAATGATGTTGATGAACAGACGTGCTTTCTCGGCCACCGTGCTTGCCGGTGCGGCTGCTTCGCTGTTCTCCGCACGCGGCATGGCCGCAAACGCGACGAAGGCGCGCAACGTGGTGCTCGTGCACGGGCTGTTTGCCGACGGATCGTGCTGGTCCGAAGTGATTGCGCGATTGCAGGCGGCGGGGCTCAATGCCACGGCCGTGCACTCACGACGCTGCCTGAAGCGGTCGCTGCGGCCGAGCGGGTGCTGGCGCGGCAGGATGGACCGACGGTTCTGGTCGGGCATTCGTTTGCCGGGATGATCGTCACCGAGGCCGGTGTGCATCCGCAGGTCTCGGCGCTTGTCTATGTGGCGGCGCGAGCGCCGGATGCGGGCGAGGATTACGCGGCCTTAGCCAAGACGTTTGCGACGGCGCCGGCGACGGCCGGCATCGTTTTCGACGGCGATGAGGGACGTCTCAGCGAAGATGCCTTCCTGCGCGATTTCGCGGGCGACCTGCCGGAAGCCAAGGCGAAGGTGCTCTATGCGGTCCAGTGGCCGTTCCATAAGGCTTTGCTCACTGGCAAGACCACGCAGGCGGCATGGCGAGCGAAGCCGAGCTATTATGCCGTCTCAACGCAAGACCGCACCATCGATCCGGACCTCCAGCGCTTCATGGCCAAGCGGATGGAAGCCAAGACGATCGAAGTGAAGGCCAGCCATCTCTCACTGATCTCCCATCCCGAGGAAATCACGCGGCTGATTCTCGAAGCCGCCGGACAGGGAGCCTAACGAGACGGATCGCCGAGGCCGAAGACGGTCCCGAATTACTTCGCATCAGCGCGACGGGCAGCGGGGGTGAATCGATTCAGCCTTGTTCGGCACGCATTTCCGCGAACACTTCCTTGGCGGTGAGCAGCGCCTCGCGAACCAGAGGCGCCCCGACGTAGCCGATCAGATGCAGGATCGATTCCACGAGCTCGTCCTCGGTCCAACCGTGGTTGCGCGCGAAACGGATATGCAGTTTCAGCTCCGGCATACATCCCGTGGCGACATCGGAGATGACGCAGATCAGGGTCCGGGTTTTGAGATCAAGCCCGGGACGGGTCCACACCGTCCCGAAGATCGCCTCCTGGGTAATTTCAGCGAATTTCTCCATGAACGGATCGGTATAGAGACCCTTGTCGAGCTTGTCGGCGTAGGCGTCGCCCATGAGCTTGCGGCGCATCGCGCGGCCTTTGGCGCGCAGCGGACTGTCGGCCATTGGTGTTCTGTCTCCTGCGTTGGGCATCGTGAAACATGAGCGGGCGGCGATGGTTTCACCGCCGCCTCACTCCGCACAGCAGTATATTAGAACGCGATCCTGTTGTTAGCAGGTTGCAGGCGTACCGGCGCGTAGGGCGCAATAAGCCAAGCGCATTGCGCCATTCATGCCTCGCCGAATCGCCGACCGCCTCGGATTCGACCGCCAAACCTAGGCACAGGATTGGGACCCATCACGAGCGACTCATCACTTGCCACGTAACGCCTCTACGATCGCCGCCGAGAAAGCCGCGGAATAACGCGGATGCGGCGAAGTGACGAGGTTGCGATCAACGACGACCGGCGCATCCTGCACCCAAGTTGCACCGGCGGCTTCCGCGTCGGGCTGCACGACGAGCTCGGGGTAGGAGGCGCTGTCGTTGAACCCCGTCATGCGATGGCCGGCAACAACCTTTGAGCGGGCCGCCAGGAGCGACCCACGGCAGATGCAGGCGATGACTCCGCCCCGCGCGCTGACGTCTTGTACGAATTTGGTGACGCGAGGATCTTCGGCGAGCAAGGCGGGGCTTTTGGCGCCACCTGGAATGAGGACGCCCACATAGTCCTCGGGCCGGGCGTCGGCAATGGCGCGCTCGACGTCCAACAGCCCGGTGCGTGCGAAGTAGCTATAAATCTCGACCGGCTGCTTACCCGAGGACACGACCTCGACTTGATAGCCGGCTTCGTTGAGGGCGACCTTGGGAAAGAAGTACTCCTCCTCCTGAAATGCGTCAGCGATGAGGGCGGCAATCTTTGGGCGTTGATTGGTCATCGTAAATCTCCTTCTGCCTTTGTCCGCGATCACAAAGAACGAAATGAGGGGCCTACTCCTTTTCCAGAAAGGCGCTGGCGACCTTCAAATCCGGGTATTGTTGCACGTCTGCCGAAGCGGTTTGGCCAACCAGCAAAGCGTAAAACGCCTCGGCCTTGGCCCGATCGCGGGATAAGTCTGCCGCACGCCCGGCTCCGTATAAGCTCCAGAATCTGAACGGCTCCGTCTTCAACGCAGCCTCAAACGCCTGCAGCGCCCGTACAGGATCATTCGCGTCCAGTAGCATTTCTCCCAGGTTCTGCCGGGCGGAGATGATATGCCCCGGCATAACTGGATCCCATTCCGTGGAATCCTCGTGATCAGCGGCGGCACGCAGCATGCGCAACGCTTCGTCGCGCCGCCCGTGCTTGTGCGATCCACGCCGCGACGACTTGCCGATCGTTCTCAATTTTGGCTACCCAATACTCTTGCCAGGTACCTTCGCTATTGGCCTTGATGAGGTTGGCCCGCAGCTCCTGCAGGAGATCGAGATCCTTCTTTGCGACGTCAGTATCGCCACTTCTCGCTGCGCCAAGAGCGCGGGCGAACACCAGAGCCGCTTCAGCGTGCGGAAAATCTTTCCACGCAAATGTCCTCTGCTGGGGCAGGCTAAGCGCCGCCGCCTCGTTCCAACGTCGGCGTTCGATCGCGTACCGCGCAGGCATCGCAGCCGCGGCAAAAGCATCGAGAATGTGCGGAATGATTTTGATGGTCGCGATTTGATCGACCACGCGTTTGGCAGCTACGGCCTGCCCCGTTTGCAAGTAGCTGTGTACAAGGAAATCCATCGCGTGCGGCTTGAAGAACAAATCGTCGACGGCTGCGCCGGCCTGATTCGTGTCAATCGATTGGGGCCAAAGGCCCATGCGATTAAAGATGTGAGCGGGAAATTGCAGCGCATGCGGCGACGAAGGCGCTACCTTGGCTAACCGAAGCGCGGCCGTCAGCCCGCGCGACGCATATGGCGTGTTGTCGTAGGCGTGCAGGAGATAATGGATTACGCCAGGATGATCCGGCAGATCGGCATAGAGCTTCTCGAGGATAGCAGCGCCTCGAAGTTGGTATGTGAAGGTTTGATCGGTCGGCGCCCCTAGCGCCGACAGGGCATAGGCGTAAAATATCTCGGCCTCGCGATCCTCGGGGTATTTGCGATGGAGCCGCTCCAGGGCACTTGCGTAGGCACGCACGCGCGCTGCGTAGTCGAGCGTTTCGGCGCCCTTGTAGAAGACTTCAACCGTTGCAACGTAATCGCGTTCGCGTGCGTTTTTCCCGCCTATGGCTTTGGCTTTTTCGACTGCCTGTTCTCCCTGTAACGCCATGGGTCCCGATCGCCCACCGTACAGACTGCCGATTGCGGTTGCGGCAATACCCCAATACGCCATGGCGCAGTCGGGGTCCTTCTGGGCAACAGCCGTGAAAGCCTGGGCTGCGTCGGGAAACGAGAAGGTGTGCAGCATTGCGAGCGCAAGGTCGAATTGCTCCTGGACGCCATCGTTGCAGGCGATGGGGAAGTGCACCTTGCCGAAGTGCTGATGGGCGTTCGATTGCGCCTTGGCGTGCGAGCCCGCCATCGCACAGCCCAAGCCGAGCACAAGGACAAAGCTGCGCACGTGCGGGGCGGCGGCTTTGAGCATCCAACCAAATCGGCTCATCGTTAGACCTCCGTATCGTTGGTTCTGCTGCGGACGGGGTTTATGGTCGAACGCTGTTCGAACCACATGCGTCGCCACAGCTGATCTTTCCGAAAGAGGTGATGATAAAGCGCGCCGAGCGTGTGCAAGAGAACCAGCGCGATGAGGGCTTGGGCCAAGAGGCCATGCGCAATCCGGGGCGGAAGATTTGAAAATGATTCTGGTAGTGGCGCGCTCGAACCTCCAAACACGACAGCTGGGAGGTCGGCCACTGCGGCCGTTACGATGCCGCTGACCGCCATGAGGATGACTGCGGCGTAAAGCCCGTAATGGGTGGCGACGGCAAGCCTGTCGAGGAGGACGTGCCCAGCGGTCGCGCGTTCGGGCAACGGCGTGATATTGCGCACGGCGGCCCGCCCGACGGTCAGCACAAGGATCGCGATGCCCAAGGCCATGTGCGCGGCAAGTTGGGCAATCTTATCGGGCGATGAATTCGGTGTGGCCTTGAGCCAGAATGTGCCGGTCGCAAGCGCTACGAGAATTAACACCGCTGAAATCCAATGCAGCGCGACCAACGCCGGGTGATAGCGTAAAAACTTCGTCTCGGCGCCGGTCTTACTCCGTGGATGGGACATCTTATGCAACATTCATCACTCCAGACGTCGTGCAGGTCGGCGTTCATTGCAGTCGAGCCCGCCGGCGGCGATGATCCGAAGGCTGCCTCGGCGATCGCGGGTTTGCGATGGCGCGTAGATACAGTGCAAGGACTCGATCGGCCTCCCGGCGCAATTGCATCGGGCGACGGGCAATCGCGAACTGGAATGCGAGTCCCTGGATCGTGCACAAGAACAAAGTGGCCGCGTCATCGACAGGCAATGATGCGCGCACAAGACCCTGCATCTTGGCGCGCTTGAGCAAGGCGACGAGTCGCCTCTCATAGGCGACGTGAATCCCGGCGAACCTCGTTTGCAGGCTTGGGAATTGCAGACGCAGATGGTCCGAGAAGACGATCTTGGCCAAGGCCGGATGGCGTTCCACCATGCGTATGTGTTCGGTGAACATGTGCTTGAGACTACTCAGCGGCGATTCTCCGGAGCTCGCGTCGGCGGCTCGATGAATTGCACCGAGCTGCTCTTCGAGCCACGTCATCACGGCGACCCAGATCGCCTCTTTGCTTCGAAAATGACGGAACACGGCAGGTTGGGTCAGTCCGATCCGGTCCGCGATGGCTTGAACGCTCACGCCATCGGCTCCGTGCTCGGCCACGAGGTCCAGGACCGTTTCGACGATCTGCTGCTGGCGAGCTTCACCGCTCAGCCGCGGCCGTGGCTTGGCGATATCGATGAGCGCCATGTTGCCGTCCTAAGAAGTTAGTTATCACTAACTAACTTCATGAAACGCAAAAGTCAATCTCGGCGCAACGCCCGAGCCCCCCGCTGGCGCTCAAATCCCTGTGAGCGCCGCGCGCGCGATCGAGCGGTTCGGAGACATTGCCGCCCATCCGATCTTGTTGCACCGGCGGCTCGTGGCGCTCTTTCGCCAGATCATTTCCTGATGAACCCGAAATAGAAGCAAATCAGAAACAGGGCGAAATGTATGAAGCCGCGATAAAACAAGAATTCCGGTGTCATTGCTGAAAATCCGAAGAAAGGAAAAGGAACGCTCATGCCAAGCTGAGAAAAATACCAGCTCGCGCCGGCTGTAACAAAAAACGCCCCGGACAGAAACTTGAGGACATCTCTCCAGTTGATTTTCATGACTGAAGCTTAGCATTTCCAGCAAACTTCCATGTGGGCCTGTGCGAATGCCTGAAACGTGTGCGGAGGGAGGAATGTCAGGGAGCTGCAGGATCGCGATCGTCGGCGGCGGACTCGCCGGGCTCGCGGCCGCGCATGCGCTGAGGACCTGCGGGATGCAGGCGGAGGTTTTCGAGGCCGCCGCGGCTTTGGGCGAGATCGGCGCCGCGGTCAACGTCAGCCCGCAAGCCTGCAAAGCGCTGCAAGCGATCGGTCTCGGCGACAAGGTCGCCGCCGTCGCGACCGCATCGCCCGGCATCTACACGCGCAACATGCAAACCGGCGAGTTCCTCGAATTCAACGATCGGCAAAAGGCTGCGGCGCGCTACGGCGCTCCCTATTACACCTTTCACCGCGCCGACCTGCTCGACGCGCTCGCCAGCGGGCTCGACCATAGCGCCATTCATCTCGGACACCGCCTCACCGGACTGGAGGAGCAAAGCGACCATACCGTGCTCGCTTTCGCCAATGGCGCGCGCGTCGAGGCCGAGATCGTGATCGGAGCCGATGGCGTGCGCTCGGTCATCCGCCAAGCGCTCCACGGCGACGACAACCCGACCTATACCGGTCAGATGGTCTGGCGCGCGCTCCTCAACGGCGGCGATGTGCCGGAGGAGGTGCTCGCGCCGACGGGCCATATCCAATGGGTCGGGCCGGGTTGCCATCTCCTCGCCTATTACATCCGCGGCAAGACGCTCGTGAACATCGTCACCCAAGAGGACACCGACAAATGGGTCGAAGAAGGCTGGTCGACCCGCGGCGATCCCGACGAGATGCGGTTGAGCTTCCCCAACCCCGAGCCGCGCCTCGAGAAGCTCTTAAGCCTCGTGACCGAATGCTCGAAATGGGGTCTCTTCACGCGGCCGCTGACGCAGAATTGGGGTCGCGGCCGCATCCAGCTCATCGGCGACGCCGCGCACGCCATGCTGCCCAATGCCGGGCAAGGCGCCTGCCAGGCTTTCGAGGACGCCTACATCCTCGCGCGCTGGCTCGAGGCTTGCCGCGATCCGGCCGAGGCGTTTGCCAATTTCCGCCGCATCCGCATCCCGCGCGTGCATGGGGTGCAGCGGCTCTCCTTGTCCAATGCTCGCTTCAAGCACATGCGCGATAGCGCGGCGCAGAAGGAGTCGATCGCCTCCGGCAAAGGCAGCGTTCATGGCAGCGCCGACTGGGTCTGGGGTTACGATCCGGTCGGCGGATGGGACAAGGAGCCTTTCGTTCCCACCGCCTATGCTGCTTGAGGTTGGATCGGCGACCCGCCAAGGTTATCGGCCATCCACCACGGCGCGGGTACGAGACAATGCTGATCGAACATGCGGGAAAGCGTCCAACGATCGACCCGACGGCCTGGGTGGCGCCCGATGCGACGGTGTGCGGCGACGTCACGATTGGACCCGGCGTGCGCATCCTGCACGGCGCGCGCGTCGTCGGCGAGGCCGGTGGCGCCATCCGGATCGGGCGCGACGCGATCATCATGGAAAACGCCGTGATTCGCGCCAGCTCCAAGCATCCCTATACGATCGGGGACCATTGCCTGATCGGGCCGAACGCCCACGTCACCGGCGCGACCCTGGAGGACGAGGTGTTCGTGGCCACCGGTGCCGCGATCTTCCACGGCGCCGCGCTCGGACGCGGCAGCGAAGTGAGAGTGCACGCCACGGTCCACCTGCGCACGCGCCTCGCGCCGGGCGCCACGGTGCCGATCGGATGGGTGGCCGTCGGCGACCCGGCGCGCATCCTGCCACCCGACCGGCACGACGAGATCTGGGAGGTTCAGAAACCGCTGAACTTCCCGGAGTGGGTCTATGGCTTCGACCGGAGCACGCCCGACCTCATGCGCCGGGTCACCCGCCGGCTGTCGGAGGCGCTCGGAGCGCATGCCGGCGACACAGTCATCGATGGCTGAGACGCTGGTCGCTGATCTGCGAACGCTCTGTGTACGGATGCGCGAAGCCACTCTCAAGCGTTGGCGGCGTTCGTGGAAAATTGCCCTCATTGATAAATTCAATCTGGATTGGCGCGACCTGGCCGAGGAGCTCGCTTTATAGCCGCTCTCGTGTCCCGGATGCGGCGCAGCGCCATAGCGCGTCAAAGACGCGCGTAAACGCGCTGATGGCGGTGCGCCGGTGATCCGGGACCGTTACGGTCTGTGACGGTCACAATCCGTGACGGTCCACGCAAGTCGGGCTTGCCCGACTTGCTCACATTTAAGCGCCGATCTCGGGTGAACCCGAGATCGGTGTCTGCAGCGCATCACAACGCAATCAAGTGTACGCAGATTGCGTAAGCTCATCTGCGGTGCTGCGCTGCGCCCGGGACACCCCTGCGTCAATCGATCGAGAGGCGCGCCGTCTCGATCAGACGCGACCAGCGTTGCTGCGCCTCCGCCAAATAGGACGCAACGTCCTCGGGCGAGGCTGCTCGCGCTTCGTAGCCCAATCTCGCAAAGGCTTGCCGGACCTCGCTCGAGGCGAGCGCCGCAGCGGCGGCCTGGTTGATCTGTCGCCTGATCGTCAAAGGCGTCTCGGGTGGCGCGACAATCACATTGACCGAGGTCGTGACCAACTGAGCGAACCCGCTCTCCACCATGGTCGGAACATCCGGCGCCAGGGGGCTGCGCGTTTCGCCGGTCACAGCCAAGGCTTTGAGCCGGCCGTCACGAACATGCGGAAGGATTTGCACCAGTGTGGAAAAGAGGACCTGAACCTCGCCACCCAAGAGACCCGTCAGTGCCTGACCGCCGCCGCGATAGGGAACATGGACCATCT
>WNGD01012282.1_pt1 | contig 12192 bp, 7 predicted proteins | sample 5400671 | NCBI WGS metagenome assembly WNGD01 (sample SAMN13153369, study PRJNA577476) | soil metagenome | isolation source: 40 cm soil or saprolite under grassland replicate 2 | place: USA:California | collected 2016-06-15
TCTTGCCTTCTACTCTCAGGCGCGCGGTGTAACGGCCCGGCGCCGCCCACGGCGCCCGCGGCGTGTGCTCGCTGCGATGCGGCACCGCCCCCGTGGCCTCAACTTCACCGGCGCGCGGGGCATCGCCAATCGGCTGATGGCGCATGTCCCAGGTGAAGCGGTGCAGCCCTGACCGCGCCGACAGACGCCGCTCCGGTGCCGGCCAATACAGCGGCAGCCCACAGTCGGAGGCCGTCGGGTTCCGCTGGCAAACGCCATTGTAGGCCACCGGGTCCACGGCCGGATCGGGATCGAGCACCGGATCGTCGCTCGAATAAGACCGAATGACACGTCCCGAGGCTTCGAGGATTTCCAGCTTCACCGGACCGGACGCATCGGCTCCGAGTGCGTAGTCGATAATCGCGCCGGCTGGTGGATTCTCGGCGGCGGGAAGCTCGGGTGGCCACGGCGTCGGCTCGTTCGTGCCGAGGCGCACTCGGACGGCCGTGCTTGGGCGCACCAGGTACGTCGCCACGCCCCTCGATCTCGCCAGACGACGCAATAGCGTCAGGTCGTCGAGAATCCAGAACCCGCGGCCGTGCGTGCCCGCGATCAGGTCGGCGCAGAGACACGTGCTGTCGTCTTTCACCTGGATATCGCGCACTGAAATCGCGGGCATGTTGAGCCGCAGCGACCGCCAGTTCGACCCGTCATCGAACGAGACCCAGACCTGCAGGTCGGTCGCGGCGTAGAGCAATCCCGGCACGCGTGGATCTTCGCGTATCGCATTCGCGACCGCGTTCGGCGCGATGCCGTTATTGATCTCGGTCCACGTCCGGCCCCCGTCTTGCGTCCGCCAGAAATGCGGATGCATGTCGTCGACCCGCAACGTGTTCGCCGCCGCGTAGGCGGTGCCCGTATCGAAGTGGCCCGCTTCGATGTTGAAGATCCGCGTCCAGGGCTTGATCGCCGCGGGCGAGACGTTCCGCCACGTGGCACCACCGTTCGTCGTGACTTGGATGTTGCCATCGTCTGTCCCAGCCCAGAGCACTGCCGCGCTCCTCGGTGAGGGAGACAGCGCCGTGATCGCCCCCCGCGGCGTCGGCGTGACCGTGCTCGCGTATCTCCCCGCGCTCGCCGGCACGGCCCACGTCTGCCGCGCGAGATCGGGACTGATCCGCGTCCACGTGTGCGCGCGATCCACCGACTTCCAGACAACGTTCGATGTGTAGTACAGCACGTTCGGATTCACCGGCGACCAGGTGAGCGGCATGGTGCGCACGTTGCGGCCGAACTGGTCGCCGCGCGCGGCGGAATCGGGTCCGACCTGCGCGGTCTGGCCCGTGCGGCGGTCGTAGCGCGACACGCCGCGGCGGGCGCTCCCGAACACGACCTCAGGGTCGCGCGGATCGGGTGCGGCGATGCCGTATTCTTGAATGTTCGCCGGATGCCAGTCGTGGAACGTGATTTCGCCGTCGTCTGAGCGGCTCGCGACGCAGATCGAGCCGGAGTCCTGTTGGCCGCTGCACACGCGATACGGGAATGCGTTGTCGGCCGTCACGTGGTAAACGGCGGCGGTAGGCTGCGTGTACCAGTTGCTCCACGACGCCCCGCGATTGGACGAGATCACGGCGCCCTGATCCGAGACGGCCAGAATCACGTTCGGATCGTCAGGATGAATCCAGATTCGCTGATAGTCATCGCCGCCGGGCGAGCCGCGCACGGCCGACCAGCTCGTCCCGCCGTCTTCCGTGCGCCACATGACGATCGATGCGCTGTAGACGACGTTCTCGTTTTTCGGGTCGACGACGATGGGCGGCAGATCGCCGCCACCGATGCGGCCGAGGGGGCGCGCGTCGGCAGTGGCGGCCGTCGTGTCACCGACAACAGTGGCCCCGGGGATGCGCGTGCGCAGCGTCCAGTGCGCGCCGCCGTCGCTCGACTTGTAGAAACTGACCGGCCCCGATCCGCCCGCCGGATTCACGGAGGCGATCATCGCGTAAATCACCTGCGAATTACTCGGGGCGATCGCGATGTTGGCTTCGAGTACCTGCGGCAGGCCATTCGTGAGCTGCGTCCACGTCGTGCCACCGTCCGTCGACTTGTAGACCCCCCCGGCGCCAGGCCAGGTCGAGTCGGGCCCGAACGCGGCGTACTCATAGAACGTCGACTGCTGCTGCCACAGCGCGGCGTACACCGTGCTGGGATTCGCGGGATCGATCCGCACTTCGTTCGCGCTGGTGTACTCGTCCTTGTACAGCACCTTCTCGAACGTGCGGCCGCCGTCCGTCGAGCGAAACACGCCGCGCTCGGCGTTCGGTCCGTAGGGATGGCCGAGCGCCGCGACGAACAGCCGGTCCGGATTGGTGGCGTCGATGTCGACGTACGCGATCATCTGCGTGTTGTCGAGCCCGAGATGCGTCCACGTGCGGCCGGTGTCGTTGGAGCGGTACATCCCGTCGCCGGTGGCGAGATCGGGCCGGATGATCCCCGCCCCGGTGCCGACGTAGATGATGGCGGGGTTGGACGGCGCGACCGCGATGGCCCCGATCGAGCCGGTCGACTCGCGATCGAACAGCGGCTCCCAGTTCGAGCCGTAGTCGCTCGAGCGCCATAAGCCGCCGTTGTCGAAGCCGATGTAGAACACCGTCGGCTTGCCGGACACGCCAGCGAGGGCGCGCGCCCGGCCGGCGCGATAAGGCCCGATGGTGCGCCAACGCAGGGCGCCGCTGAGGTCTGGAGTTTGTGAATACGCGGGTGACGAGAAGAGTGCCGCGAGACTAAGCGCTACGAGAACGCGTCGCATGACCGCCCCGACCGCCGATGTTGTCGTTTGACCGCCCCGACCGCCCGACTATTCGCTGAGTCGCTTCGGTCCGCCGCTCGCAGGAGGAGGCGTGGGGGGCAACTGCTGCGGCGGCGCCGGGTGCGAAACCTCGTCGGTGTTCGTGACCTCGCGTAGGCCGCGCTTGAATTCCTGAATACCCTTGCCGATGGACGCACCGATCTCCGGGATGCGCTTCGTCCCGAACATCAGCGTAATGACCGCCACGAGAATGAGAATGTGCCAGATACTGAGATCAGCCAGCATTGCGATTCCTGGAAGCAGGTTTAGTCGAAAACTACCCGGTTGGGAGTGCGTCGCCAGGGAAGCTAAGTTGTGACTGATGCGCCACGTACGTCCCCTTTTGCTACTCGCGCTGGTTCCAACGACCGTGGCGGCGCAAACCGCCGCGCGCGATTCCGTCTTGTACGACCTCACGCCCAACAGCCATCTCGAAGTGCGTACCGGCAAAGCGGGGCTACTCGGCTTCGCGGGCCACGAGCATGCCATTCGCGCCCGAAGCTTCTCGGGGCGCATCGTCTTCTATCCTGACCAGCTCACGGCGTCGCACGTAACCGTTTCGGTTCCGACCGAGAGCCTCGAGGTCTTGACCCCTCCCGATACGGCAGAAATCCGGAAAGTCACCACGGCCATGCGGGAGGATGTGCTGGACGTGGCCCATTTCCCAGAAATCACGTTGACCGGTCGAGCCGTCGAACGCGCGGGAGACACGCTGCGTATCGACGCGTCTCTGACGCTGAGGGGCCAGACCCGCGACGTTCCGCTGATCGTCCGCGCTGGTGTAGGAGCCGACACGGTACGCGCGACGACGACGTTCACCGTCAAGCAGAGCGATTTCGGGATCCGGCCGTATCGCGGCGGGCCCGGCGGCACGGTGCGGGTTGCCGATCGCGTGACGTTCGTGATCGAGGCGGTCGCCGTTCGTCGCCAATGACGGTCGCCTGGTATCCGACCGACCAGTACCTCGAGCGCAGCCGGCTGCGGCGCTTCGCCGCGGCCCATGGACACCGGGATTTCGCCGCGCTGCACCGGTGGTCTGTCGAAGATCTCGACGGTTTTTGGCGGGCCGTAGACCGAGATCTCCGCCTCCAATGGCGCACGCCCTACGACGGCGTGTTCGATTCCTCGCGTGGCATCCCCTGGACGACGTGGTGGCTCGGCGGCCGGATGAATTACGTCGAGTCCGCGTTGCGCCACGATCCGACGCGGACCGCGATCATCTTCGAGGGGGAAGAAGGCGTCACGGCGCGGCTGACGTACGGCGAGCTGTCTGCGGCGGTTCGTAAATGCGCCGCTGGTCTGCGCGCCCTCGGAGTGCGTCCCGGAGATCGCGTCGGCATTTTCCTGCCGCTGACGCCCGAGTGCGCCATCGCGACCCTCGCAGTCTCCGCGATCGGCGCCATCTATACGCCGATTTTCTCCGGTTACGCGAGCGACGCGATCGCCGGGCGGCTGCGCGACTGCGATGCCACCGTCCTCATCACGGCCGACGGATTCCGCCGCCGCGGGCAGATCGTCCCGATGAAGGAGACGGCCGATGCCGCGGTGGACGGTGCGCCCAGCGTGCGCACGGTGATCGTCGTCCCGCGATTGGGCCGGGAAATCCGCTTGCGCAGTCGGGAAGTCTCGTGGGACTACGTCATGAGTCAGAGCGGCGATGAGTCGGTCGCCGATACCTCGCCGGAAGATCCGTACATGCTGATTTACACGTCCGGCACGACCGGCCGGCCCAAGGGCGCGGTACACGTCCACGGCGGCTTCCCCGTCAAAGCGGCTCAGGATCAGGCGCATGTGTTCGACCTGCAGGCCGGCGACGTGCTGTGGTGGTTCACGGACATCGGCTGGATGATGGGCCCGTGGCTCATCGCCGGCGGCCTCATCAACGGCGCCACGATCCTGCTGTACGACGGCGCGCCCGACTATCCCGACGCGGGCCGGGTGTGGTCAATTGTCGAGCGTCATCGCGTCACGCACCTCGGGATTTCGCCGACAGCGATTCGGGGACTGATGCGCGCCGGTGAGGAGCCCGTGCGGCGCTACGATCGCTCGTCGGTCTTCGTGCTCGGCTCGACCGGCGAGCCGTGGAATCCGGAACCGTGGTGGTGGTATTTCGACGTGGTGGGTGAAAAGCGCGCGCCGCTCATCAATTACTCCGGCGGCACCGAGTGCTCCGGCGGCATCCTCGGCTGCACGACCTGGACGCCGCTCAAGCCAACGGCATTCGCGGGCCCGGTCCCTGGGATTGCGGCGGACGTGGCGGATGCGGCGGGGCGTGCCCTGCGCGGGGCCGTCGGCGAGCTCGTCATCCGCCGGCCGTGGCCCGGGATGACGCGAGGGTTTTGGCGCGATCCAGACAAGTATCTGGCCACCTACTGGAAGCGCTTTCCCGACGTCTGGGTGCACGGCGATTGGGCCCGGATAGATGAAGAAGGGTTCTGGTACATCGAGGGGCGCTCCGACGATACGCTCAAGGTAGCCGGGAAGCGGATCGGACCGGCGGAGGTCGAGTCGGCGGCAACCGCGCACGCCGCGGTGCTCGAGGCAGCGGCGATCGGTGTGCCGCATGAGTTGAAGGGTGAAGTGATCGTCGTGTTCGTGGTGTTGCGTCCGGGTCACACAGCGGCGGCAGGGCTTGCCGGCGAGATCGCCGAGTCGATTGCACAGCGCCTGGGCCGGCCACTCCGTCCCGACGCGGTGCGCTTCGTCGCGGACTTGCCGAAAACGCGCAACGCGAAGGTCCTGAGGCGCGTGATCCGCGCCGCCTACCTCGGCAAGGAGGATCTCGGCGATCTCTCTTCGCTCGAGAATCCCCTGGCGGTGGAACAGATCAAGGAAGCGTGCCTTCGAGCCGTACCGTCGCGCGGTCGAAGCCAGTAACACGTACGGTCGTGGCGAACGGACCATCCGGCCGGCGAATCTCCACGCGCACCGAATCCCCCATGCGGAGACTTTGGAGCTTGGCCCGCAACTCTGGCCACGTCTTCACGGACGCGCCGTCGATGCGCTCGAGCCGGTCGCGGCTGTGCAACCCTGCTCTGCCCCAGATACTGGCGGGATTCGAGACAATCAGCTTCACGCCACTGTCGCCCTCGGGTTCGTACCCGAACATGCGGAGGTCGCGCTCCGGCTCGCCGTTGTAGACCGCTGCCGCCGACGTCACAGTCGTCTTGAGGCCGATGAGACCGAGGTAGTGATCGAAGTCCATCGCGCCAGCATTGCGCACGTGTGCATCGAAGAACGGCGTCACACTGCAGGTACATACGGTCTCCACGGCCTGTTCGATGGCACGGCCGTCGATTGCTGCTGCACGCGTGAAGAGAAGCCGCATCACGTCGTCCATTGAGCGCTGGCCGCGCGTCGCGTCGCGGATGATCAGGTCGAGCATCGTGCCGATCAGCTCGCCCTGGAGATGGGTGCTCGCTGTGTAGTCGCCGAGGGCACCCGGCTCCGCGTTGTAGGCAACGCGGCTGATCTGCTCCGCCGAGAAGCGCGCGTAGGCTGGATTGTTGGCATAGCTCGACAGCAAGCGCTCGAGATGAGCGATGCGCGTTGAGTCGCGGAGCGCCACACCCGCACGGCGCAGCAACAGGTCGGCATAGAACATCGTGAGACCTTCGCTGAACCACAGGCTCGACACGGGCGGCTGCGTGCGGTAGTCGATGTCGCGATACTCGACCGGCCGGATCGTCACCAGGTTCCACGTATGGAAGAATTCGTGCGCCGTCTCCATGAGGAGCGCGCGCGGGTCACTGGCCAGGTCTTTGCTCGGCGCACCGAGGGTGACCGAGTTACCATGCTCGAGCGCGCCATATGCGCCGTCCTGGAACAGGAAGGTGTAGTCGCGATAGGGTGCGCGGCCAAACAGCGTGATGGTCTGATGCACGATGCCCTTCACGCCGGTCAGGAACGCCGCCGTATCGAACGTCACAGCATCCGGCAACGACCAGTAGACGACACGATGCGGCACCCCGGCTTCGGCGAACTGCCAGTCGTGAAAGTGCCCGACGAGGATCGGCGAGTCCACGAGCGTGGCTGCGTTCGCAGCGGTGAATGTCCGTCGACCCGTTCCCCCTCTCCCCGACGGGGAGAGGGGGTCAGGGGGTGAGGCCAAACCGGTCGCGATTCCCCAGCTCGGGGGCAGGTCCAATGTCACCGTCGCAGGCATGCGTTCGGCACCGATCAAGTACATGAAGGCATGCGGACCACCCAGGAGGCCGCCGCTGGGTGTGAGGAACGGGCGCCATGCGGCGCGCGGCCCTGGCGGCGCCGGCGGTAGAACGATTCGGTATCGCACCGTTACCAGACCGCGGGGCGCGACGACCTCCCAGACGGCGCTGTCGACTTTCGTGAACGTCGCCGCGGTGGGCTCGACCGCGAAGTCACGGACGTAACGCCAGTAGCGATCGTCGTACTCGGGGTGCGCGGCCATGGCAAGCCGGAACGTGTCCGACGTGGTGCGCAGGCGCAGCGTGACGGACCAGCCCGAGAGATCGGCGCTGTCCACGCGGAGCGTGTACTCGATCGCCGGCTTCACAACGGGATGCGGATGGGTGTGGAGCGCGAGCAACAGCGCGATAGATGGTGTCATGGGTCTAAGACGGCGGCGGGATCCGGGTGGTTTGAACTATTGACTTTTCGTGTCCATCTGAGGATTGTTGTAGCGAGCGAACAAGCCAGACCGATCGACGACCTGGGACGACGTCTCAGGTCTTCAGTTTTTTGGGGTTGGCCTCGCTCGACCGGCGCCGGAATCACAGTTCGCGGCGCACCGCAAGGTGACGACCGCGCGACGCCGGGAACAGCATTTAGCACAGGAGTTTCATCAGATGGCACGTATCACCGGTACCGTGAAGTGGTTCAACGACGGCTTCAAGTCGCTCGCCGAAGGTGAGCGCGTCGAGTTCGAAGTCGTGCAGGGCCAGAAGGGCCCGGCGGCGCAGAACGTCGTCAAGCTCTAACCACTGCGGTACGTAGCACAAACGGCGCTCTCTTCGGAGGGCGCCGTTTTCGTTATTGTGTGCCTCTGTGACGCCGTCCCAAGTCGCCCTCGTCCTGGCGAATGCGGTTCCCCTCGTGGGCGTGCTGTTGCTTGGCTGGACGGTCTTTCCCCTCCTGCTGCTCTACTGGCTCGAGAACGTCGTGGTGGGTGGCTTCAATGTGCTGAAGATGCTGCTCGCCAAACCCGCCGAGCCGGTCTACTGGGCGGGCAAGCTGTTTCTGATCCCGTTTTTCATCGTGCACTTCGGCGGATTCACGTTTGTCCACGGCGTGCTGGTTGTCGCGTTCTTCGGACCGAAGGGGATCCAGCCATTCGACTTGCTGACCGCGGTGCCGGCCGCAATCCGCGCCAACCAGCTCGGCTGGGGCCTGCTGAGCCTCATCGCGAGTCACGGATTCTCGTTCTACTGGAACTATGTCAAGAACGGCGAATACCAACGCGCGTCGCTGCAGACCCTGATGGGTCAGCCGTATGGCCGAGTCATGGTGCTGCACCTGACCGTGCTCTTCGGCGGCTGGATCGTCATGCTGCTCGGCTCGCCAGTGGGGGCGCTGCTCGCACTGGTTGCCCTCAAGACAGCGGCCGATTGGCGTGGGCACCGGGCGGAGCGACGGAAGTTTGCCGCGCTTCCCGAGGCCTGAGCAGCCCGACCGACGTCGGCACTACGGTACGTTCAGGGTGCGGAAACACCCGCGCAATAAGTTGGGCGGCTGATTCCCCGGGCAGACTTTGAGGCACGCCCGGATGATGAACGCCAACCGCAAGCAGCCGAGCGAGCGGCCCGAGCAGGCCCGTGGTGACGGCTTCCTCCAGCGCTGGCGCCGGCCCCGGAGCGTGGTCCGCTGCGATGAGCGCCACTGCCTCATCGAACAGCCTCACCTCGAGCGCTTCTACCAATGAATCATACTGAGCGGTCGGGACCGGTCGACCAAGCGCTTTCATGGCCTCGTAGCCTTGCGTCGCCCAGTAAAACTGACGCTGCTGCCGTTCGTACAGCCCGGCATCGGGCAGGATTGGGGCACGATTCCCGGTAATCGCCGCGGCTTCTTCCACGACCGGCCACGCCAACTCCGGCTGGCGGTTGGCAAGGTACACCTCGGCCCGGGTCATTAGAGCGGTAACCTTGTGGCGCCATAGTTCCGAGCGCCGCGAGCCTGCCCAGCAGCGCTCGGCAGCTTCTTCCGCTTCCGCGCCGTTGCCCAACGCGAGGGCCAATCGGGCGATGCTGGAGTACGCCTCGACGGCTGCTCGTGGCGACGCCACCGCTTGGAGCGGAGCCAAAGTCGCGCGGTAGTACCTGACCGACGAATCGTAACGAGCGAGGTCGTGGTAGAGATTAGCGAGCTGCAGGCGGCTGTGGCCCATAGCCCCCGGATGACCGCAGCGGTCCGCGGCCGCTACGCCTTCAGTAATTGTTCGTATCGCGTCCTCAAACCTTCCCAAGCCCTTGTAGCAGATCCCCAGCGTGCTCAACGCCAGGCGTAATTCCACAGAGAGCGCGAGCGATTGCAGAACCGCCGCCGCCTCGGTGAGGCGTTCCACGCCTTGCACCAGCTCGCCGTTCGAGAGCGCCGCGAACCCCAGCGTGAGGTTGGCCAGCGCGACGCACTCGGGGCTTGCACGGGACCTGGCGATCTTTGCGGCGAGTGCCTCAGCTGCGGCGCGCGCTTCGAAGTTCCCTGCGTCCAAGGCTGCTTCCGCTCGGATGAGGTTGGCCCGGACCAGGAAAGCATCCGCGTTGGCGCGCTCGGCCAGCGCAATCGCCTCTTGCGCCGCGGCGATGATGGTTTCGTCACGGCCTAGACGCGCGCGTTGCAGGGCGTGGGCACGCAGCAAGGCTGCGAGCGCCAGATCGGTCGGGGATGCCTCGTCTGGGCCGGGCCGCCAGTCCGCCACGGCGTCCAGGCCTCTCTGGTACTGACCCGCGGCGACGAGCGAATGCGCCAGGAGCAACCGGAGTCTGGAACCGGGAGCGACCGCGGACGCCCGCAGCAAGCGCATGAGTACGCGTTCGGCTTCCCGCGGAGCGCCGCGCGCAATCGCGAGCTCGGTTGCCTGCGGCGCGGTATCCATCGCTTCGCGCTGCATGCCCGCGGCGATGAAATGATGCACCACCTCGAGCATGGGGTGGAGGTGGTCGCGTTCCCTCAGGGCCGACACCAGCTGGGCGAGCTGCGCGTGGTGATACTTGCGCCGATCTTCCCCCATCGCGTAGTACACATAGGCGCGGTGCAACTCGTTCTTGAACGACAGCCGCCCTTCTTCCACGCGCCCGATGCCACGGTCCAGCATCTCGATGGTTGCCCGTTCGACGACGCCGCTGTGGACACCCAGCAGGCTCGCCAGTTCGCCCGGCGCCATCGCCCTGCCCGCAACCGCAAGCAACTGAAGGATGTGCTGGGCGTCGGTCGAGAGCCCGCTGTACTGCCGAGCGAAGATCGCTTCCAGGTCCTGCGGAGGTGCCCAGGAGATCGCAGCGTCGCCCGAGCTTTCCGCCGCCACCAGCGAGTGCGCCCGGTGCCTCCGCCAATCCGCCAACAGCATCTCGGTGTGATACGGATTTCCTTGCGCCAGCCGCACGATCGTCTCTCGGATCTGCGAGCTCACGTCCTCGCCATCGGCCGAGAGATCACGGATCAGGGTGACGACGTGAGGTCGCTCGAGGGGCTGGAGTTGAACGGTCTCCTGCCAAACAAGTCCCCACCCCCCTCGCACGGCTTCGTCCTTGCCCGACTCCGCCTCGTCAGCACGCGCTCCAGCCAGGATGAGGGTCGGTATCCGTTCCAGTCGCCGCGTGATGAGGAACAACACCTCCCGGCTCGCCGGATCGAGGAACTGCAGATCATCGAATGCCAGCAGCACCGGGCCGTCGTCCGCCACAGCTTCCATCATTCGGACGACGGCCTCGGCCACCCGCAGGCGAATCGATTCGGTGGGCGCGTCGGGCGCGGGCGGGATGCCGGGATAAATCGTCCGGAGGCCCGGACACACGCGGCTGGCCTCTGCCAGCCAGAGCGGCTCCGTGCCGCCCGCCGCCGGATCGCGTCCCAACGCACTGATGAGCTCAGCGACCGCAGCGTAGGGAATGCCCTGACCGATTTCCTGACACGACACCACGAATACCGGCCATGCGCGCGCCTGGACTGACGTGGCGAAGCGGCGGATCAGCGAGCTCTTGCCGATGCCTGGTGCTCCGGTGACCAGACAAGTTTGATAGCCAGCCGCGGTGACCCGATGCCACATCGCCTCGAGTCGCCCCAGCTCCACTTCCCGTCCCACGAACGGGTGTAGACGCGTCAACTGCCCCGGAAGTGGCGAGATCCGAGCCGAAACGATGGGGCGCTCGCCACGCTCCAGCCGCCGCAGCAGCCGAGCGATCTCGGGATTCGGATTGGTCCCAAGCTCGGCCTGGGCGCGCCGCACGTGATCCTTGAGCAGGCGCACCGCGGCCACCGAATCCCCGTCGAGCAGCGCCCGCTCGGCGAGCGCGAGGACGGCGTCGGTGCAGAGCGGGTCGACGTCGCCTAACGCGGTCGCGAGACGATGCATCTCAAACAGGTTGCCACTGGCCCGCGCCTCCCGGAGTGCCGCTCGGAGCGCATCGCGCGCCTCCGCCCTCAGTCGGACGCGTGCGCCATCCACCCAGTGGGAGAATTCCGTTCCGCCGCACTCGTCGAGCCCTTGCAGCGGGTCTGCAACGCGCACCGGCGCTACTTGCCCATGGCGCAGGGCGGACAAGTCCGACGAGAGCTCCGCGAGCAGCCGCACGTCCTGCTCGCGGCCGCTCACGGCCCCGGTGCCCAGGCAAGATCGAATGGCGAGCAGAGCTTGCGACAACGAATGCCGTCCTTTCTCGGGTGCGACTTCGGGCCACAGCAAGTCGACGAGCCGATCCCGCGGGATCGAGCGCGTGCGTCCCTCGAAATGGAGGTAGAGCAGGACGGCAAGATGTTTCTTGGTACGGAAGCGGACGGGAGAGTCGCCGCTATCCACGAGTTGAGGGGATCCGAAAAGCGTGAGCTGAAACAACGCTAAGCCTCTCCCGAACAACGTGTTGAGATCTACGTGAGATTGGGGGGACAGGTTGCCTTTGTCAAAGGTACTCCGCGTGGTGCGACGTCGTTAGAGGCCAAGACAAGGGGGGGGTGATCCTGATGACACTGTTCGAATGGCTCGTTGAAGCATTGTCGAATTACGCGATCGCGTGGTGACGAGACCCCGGTGCTCCCGAGGCTCCCGCCGAGCCTCGGGAGACCGGAGTTCTTGACAGTCCGAGTCCTCTCCGTAGCTTCGCGACTTAACCCCAAAAACTGGTAGCCGTCCGTCATGAGAACACGACTGTTCGTAGTGCTGCTCGGCACTCTCCTCG
>WNGD01006015.1_pt1 | contig 12189 bp, 12 predicted proteins | sample 5400671 | NCBI WGS metagenome assembly WNGD01 (sample SAMN13153369, study PRJNA577476) | soil metagenome | isolation source: 40 cm soil or saprolite under grassland replicate 2 | place: USA:California | collected 2016-06-15
CAGACCAGCACCGTCTACCTCGCCTCGGTGCGCTGCCTGTGGTACAGCGTGTTCGGCCCACAACAGGTCAGCGTCGTCCTGGCGCGGGAGGAGGCCGCCGGCGCCGGCTACGACCTGGCGCTGGTGACCACCGACCTGCAGGCCAGCCCCGGGCAGGCCGTCGAACGCTACGCCACCCGCTGGTCGGTCGAGGTCGCCATCTGCGAGGCCAAGCAGTTGATCGGGGTCGGCCAGGCCCGCAACCGCCTGCCCGCCGCGGTCGAGCGGACCGTCCCGTTCGGGCTGGCCTGCCAGACCCTGGCCGTCTGCTGGTACGCCACCACAGGCCACCACCCCGACGACGTCACCGAGCGCCACACCCGCGCGCCCTGGTACCGGACGAAGACCCATCCATCCACAGCGGACATGCTCGCCAAGCTCCGCCGTGTCCTGATCGCCGCCAAATTTCGGTGCGCTCGCCCCGAACAGCCCACCCCAGCAGAAATCCAAGCCATCCGCCTGGCCTGGGAGAACCCTGCCGCGTAATGGCGAAACTCAAGTGGTGCGGCTGGTCCACTGTTTTCGACGCCGCTGGTGTGGTCCGCCCGGCCAGCCGTGCGACCCGGTTGAGCCCGGCGGGTTCGTGGACGACTTTCGTCTTGCCGAATACCGCCCGGCCGGCGTAGGCGGGGTTACGCATCCCAGCGGTTCTTCCCGGTCCGGGTCGGCACCCTAGAGTCGGTCAGCCAGCGGGCCAGGTCGGCGATGGAGGCGCCGTCGTCGGTGTAGCGGCGGAACATTTCGGCGACCAGCACGGCCTCGTGGGCGACGATTTCGTAGACCGCGCCGGCGTGGTCGGTCTTACGGAGGTACCGGTAGCCGAACGGGGCACCGGACAGCACGTTCACCGACCCGGTCTTCGCCCGGTGGGCCTTGCCGCGCCGGTACCGCTCCAGGATCTGCGCCTTTTCGTATTCTGCGAACATGCCCTGGAACTGCACCAGAAGCTGGTCCTCGGGGCTGTCGCCCTGCGGGCCTTTGACGAACTGGACCCTGGTTCCGGCCGGGCGAACTCCTCGACCAGCAGCGCCTGGTAGGCGAACTTGCGGGCCAGCCGGTCCGGGGAGTAGCACAACACGACGGCCACCCCGATACCGGCGACGAGGTCACGCAGCCGCTCCAGCGCCGGGCGGACGAGGGTGGCCCCGGAGTGCCCCTCGTCTTCGAACACCCACTCGGCGGGGACCTCAAGCCCCTGCTGTTCGGCGTGCGCCCGCAGCGCCGCGGTCTGCGATGCGATCGTCTGGTCCTTCTTCTGCCGCGCCGAAGACACCCGTGCATAGATCGCCGCGATAGTCATAGGGTTTTCCTTCCTGGCCCCGCGCGGTGCGGGCCCGCTGCTGTGGGACGAGAATGGCGTAGGCCACCGACAGGTCCGCCGCGGCGTGGCGGTCGAAGACGAACTGGTCTTCGACCACACGGATGCTCACCGGCCTGGGCCGGGTCTGCCGGTTCGGGCCAGGAACTCCACAAGGGCCTGGGTGACCACCGCGGAGATCGGCCGGCCGGAGACCGCGGCGTGCCGGCGTACCTGGCCGGCCAGGCCGACGGGCAGCTTGACGGTGAACACCGCGGTGGCCTCTGGTACCGCGACCGGCCCGCCGGCCGCCCGGTCGACGTAGCGGCGGGCCTGGCGCACCGACACGCTGTAGCGGCCGGCCAGCACCCGCGCGGCCTCGGCGGCCGGCGTGCCCGCGGCTACCAGCTCGGCTGCGGCGTTGACCCGCGCGGCCTGCTCGGCGCCTCCCGCCCGCCCACCCGTCATGCCACTAGCATACTACCCGAAGTGTCGTCGCATCGGTCGGACACACGAGAAGTACAGCCGGGCCGGGCTTTCTGCCCAAGAGACCAGGCGGCACCCCGCATGACAGTCGCTTGTAGACCAGGACAGCACACTGGTGTCGCATGTGGACTGCCGGCGTCCGGCGCCAGGCCAGCCGGGACTCCGGCGGCCGCGGACCCAGCCGAGCAGATCTGCGATCTGCCCGGCCAGACGGTCGGCCGCCGCCCGGCTCAGACCGACCGCGACGACGACCGAGCCCTCACCGCGGCGCAGCCGCACCAGCCACGCCCGGTCCGGGTGGCGCCCACGCGAACTCGCCGACCCCCGGTCGACCTCGACGGTCACCGGCCCCCGGTCCCGCTCACGCTGGCGGTGCGCCCTCACCCGGCAGGCAGCCGAGCAGAACCGAGCCCGGCGCCCCGTCCGCGCCGCAACGACCGGCTGACCGCAGTCTGCAGCCTCGCACACGCCCGACACACCAGTACCGTAACGTAACGAATCACCGGTGCCCGCCACCGGTCACACACCCGGCCGGCAACGAGGCCGACGGCCCCCCGGCGCCACGGCGACCGGCTGGCTGGCACCGGCGCCTGGCACGGTACCGTAACGTAACGAAACCTAAAGGTTCACGACAGAGTCACCCCAGCCCCGAACCCGGCGACGGCACACGGCACCCACCCGAAACGCCGACGACCCGACCATCACCGGCCCCGCTCGACCCGCCGGTAACTCAGCGTGACATCGAAGCAGAAGTTGCCAACTGCGTTGGGGGCGTAATCACCCCGCCCTGGGGGGTGCCCTCGTCGGTCGGGGCGAACCCGTCCTCGCCGATCACACCCTGTACCGTGCCAGAACTCCATACAGGGCCGGTGACCTGGGAGTTCGCTCGGCACGGTGACATGGGATGATCGCGGACCGTGGCTGTGCGGATGCTGTACCTGGGCCTGGTGCGGGTCCTGGGCTGTCTGGCGTTGCTGGCCCGAACCGACGCCGCGAAGAACATCGAGATCCTGACGCTCCGGCATGAGGTAGCCGTGCTCCGCCGCCAAGATGACCGGCCGCGGATGTCGTGGCCGGACCGTGCGGTGCTGTCCGCGCTGGCGAGGCTGCTGCCCCGCGAGCTGCGGGCGCACCGGATCGTCACCCCGGCCACCCTGCTGGCTTGGCACCGCCGGCTGGTCGGCAGGACATGGACCTATCGCCACCGGCCGGGCCGCCCACCGGTCAACGACGAGATCCGCGACCTGGTGATCCGGTTGGCCCGGGAGAACCCGTCCTGGGGCCATCGCCGCATCCAGGGCGAACTGCTCCGCCTCGGTCACCGGGTCGGCGCCGGCACCATCCGCCGCATCTTGGCGAAGGCGCGAGTCGGCCCGGCGCCCCGCCGCGGCGACCCGAGTTGGCGGACGTTCCTGGGTGCCCAGGCCGCGGGGCTGCCGGCCACCGACTTCTTCTGCGTCGACACGATCACCCTGCCCGGCTGTATGTCCTGTTCGTGCTGGAGGTCGCCACCCGGCGGGTGCATATCCTGGGCGTCACTGCGAACCCGACCGGGCCGTGGACTGTGCAGCAGGCCCGCAACCTCCTCCATGACGTGGGGGAGCGGATCGGGTCGTTCCGGTTCGTGATCCGCGACCGGGAAGCGAAGTTCACCCGCGCGTCCGCCGCTGTGTTCGCCTCCGAAGGCGTCGACATCGTCAGGATCCCGCCGCGGACGCCCCGGGCAAACTGTTACGCCGAGAGGTTCGTACGCAGCGTCCGCGCCGAGTGCACCGACCGGTTGCTGCTCTACGGGGAACGGCACGCCATGACGGTCCTCGCCGAGTACGCCGAGCACTTCAACGCCCACCGGCCTCACCAGGGTTTGGACCAGCACCCGCCCAACCACGACCCGGCGGCAGTGCTCCCGATCGACGGCCCGATCCGACCCCGCAAGATCCTCTCCGGCCTGATCAACGAGTGTCGGCGAACCGCCTGACCGCACGCGAAACCCGACGTCAGTCCCGCAACACGGGTATTGGCACGGTACAGGGGTCTGCTCAACGAGTACGAGCCAGCCGCATAGAAAGCGCAGGTCAGACCGTGTGGCGGAGTTCTGGAACCCGACACGATGGCTGGTGCGGTTCGAAAGGTTCGAACGAGCCGCGTGACTGGTCCGCGGAGGCTCTCCACCGGCCGCTGGTCAACGAGTACCACCGCGCCGCATGACGCCCGCCGGCGTGCAGGCAAGAGCGCTGGTCAGCGTCACAACACGGTTTCCGAGCCCCACAGGCCGCGGTCCGCGGCATCGAGGCCGTCGCCCAGCAGCTGGCCGAGCAGCAGGTCGCCGTGCTGCTCGTCGCGGCTGACATCGCCGCGGACACCGCCGACTCCCGCTACGGGATCGGGAGCCGCCCACCGAGCTGCTGGCAGCTGGTAACTCGGCCGCCCGTACAGAGGTGCCGCTGGCGGACGGGCTGGCCTGGGCCGCGCTGCACAAGGATGCGATCGTCGTGCAGCTACCAGACCGGGCTGGGCCGCTGGCTGGCCGGCCGGCCGCCGTCGACCAGCACCCCGTCGACGTCGAAAATGGTGCGCGCAACGGTTGGCAGCCGCCCGCCTCGCACGGGAAGGCGTGGCGCGAGCCGATGCACGACCTGATGGGGTCGGACTGGAGCGACACCGCGACCGGCGGATCGGGCGGTGCGTCAGCGGAGGTCTTTGCGGGAGGTGATGCCGAGCTTGGTGAATACGTTGCCCAGGTGCCACTCGACGGTGCGGGGGCTGATGAACAGCTGGGCGGCGATCTCCTGGTTTGTGCGCCCGTCCCGCGCCAGCTTGGCGATCTGGGCCTCCTGGGCCGTGAGATCGGTGAGCGTGTCCACCGTGCGCTTGCGCACGGTTTCCCCGGTGGCCAGCAGCTCTCGGCGGGCGCGGTCCGCGAAACCTTCCATACCCATATCGGTGAACATCTCGTGGGCGACGCGAAGCTGTTCGCGCGCGTCGAGACGGCGACTCTCGCGCCGGAGCCATTCGCCGTAGACGAGATGCGCTCGAGCCAGTTCCGCACCCATGCGAGTGCGGCCAAGCCGCTCGATCGCCTCATGGTACAGACGATCAGCGGTCTCACCCTCGCTCAGCAGTGCCCGTGACCGCGATTCGACCCCGAGCGCCCAATCGCTGCCGTTGGCGGTGGTGGACTCCGACAGCCGCCGCACGGCGTCGGTGGCGCGTTCGGGCGACCCGCAGCGTGCGGCCGCCTCGACCAGCTCGACCAGACCCCAGTTCACTGTAACGCTTACGTCAACGAGGTATGCGCTGGCCTTTTCGGCTGCTGTCATCGCGTTCTGATAGTGACCAACACCATTATTGAATACCGCGGTCGCCCAATCGGTGAGGCCGATCCCGAGACCCTCGCCACGTTGGACAACTTCCTGCTTGGTGGCGGTGGCCAGGATGGAAAACTCGGCTTCGCGGCCCCGCAGCGCGGCCAAGCACAGATCACCATAGGGCGCGAGGCGGCTTCCTGTTGCCTCCGTTACGACCTGCACTTCCTCGACCAGGGAGGCCGCGGCGACCAGCTCGCCGGCGAAGAGGAGCGTGTAGGCGCGTTGGATCAGGGCGAGGGGCAGCTCGCTGAGAGCGCCGGCTTCCCGGGTAAGCCGGACGTGACGGCTGGAGAAGGTGTCCCACCGGTCGTAGTCCCACAGGTGGACAGCCGCGATACAGGCCAGCCACAGCCAACGAAGATCCTCTTCCGCCGACGTCTCCCGGTCGAAGGCGCTCAGCGCGCGCCGAAGAATGGGCAATCCTGCCGCGTATCCCTCGCCGAAGTTCGCGGCCAGGCCGTCCAGGAGGAGATCGGGCGCGCGTGGCGGGTGCGACGGCCGTGGCGCGGCAAGCGCTGCCGCTGCCACCGCCTGCGGTGTTCCACCCGGACTTGCCAGGCGCCCTGCGAACAGCGCGGCATTCAGCGCGTCCAGGTAGGTCTCGCGCGCAAGACCGGCATCGATGGGCTCGAGCCGCTTGGCGGCTCTCAGCAGCAGTGGCGGGGCATCGCTGCCCCGGTTCGCAGCGAATGCGAGCTGAGCCCGCAGGAGATCAACGCGAGCACGCTGGAATTCGTCGAGCGGTGCGGCCTCGGCCATACCCAGCAGCTGCACCGCCGCCTTGAACGCGCCCGCCTGGACCTTCGCATGAGCCGCGGCCAGCGCGCGTTCGGCGCGCTGCGCCGGGTCCGGTGTCAGCACCGCTGCGCGCTCGAGGAATGCAGCCGCCGCGGCCAATCCACCACGCGCCTGTGCCCGGCCGGCCGAGCTCTCCAGCTCGGCTGCCACCTCCTCGTCAGGCCCTATCGCGGCGTGGGCGCGATGCCAGGCCCGCCGGTCGGGATCAGCCTCAGGATCGGTGGCTTCGGCCAGCGCGCGATGCGCCTCCCGCCGGTCACCAGGGGAGGCCGCCTGGTAGACCGCAGAGCGGACCAGGGGATGGCCGAAGTGGACCCGGGCGCCGAGCTCGACTAGTCCTGCGGCCTGAGCAGGTACGGCGGCGTCGGCTGGGATCCCCTGCAGCTCGCCCGCCCGCCACAACAAGGTCATGGCGCCGGTCGGATCGGCCGCGGCGGTCAGCAAGAACCGCTGTGTCTCGCGCGGCAGCGACTCGAACTGCCGGTGAAAGCTGTTTTCGATGCGGCTGGCCAGTGGCCGCGGGTCGGGAAGCCAGAAACCGCCGGCCAGCTCGGCCGGTCCCAGGCCGCGGGGCAGCTGCAGCAAGGCGAGCGGGTTGCCGCGTGTCTCGGCGACGATCCGGTCCCGCACCTCGGCGTCCAGCCGCCCGCCGACCGCCGAGGCCATCAAGGTGCGCGCGTCGGCATTACCGAGCCCGGTGACGGTCAGTCCGGGCAGGCCGGCTAGCTCATCGTCGTCCCCAAGCCCGCGCACGGCGAGGACCAGGGCGATCGGCTCGGCCAGCAGCCGCCGCGCCGCAAACGCAAGGCACTGCACCGAGGCCCGGTCGAGCCACTGCGCGTCGTCCACCACGCAGGCCAGCGGCTGGTCCTCCGCCGTCGCGGCCAGCAGGCTCAGCACGGCCAGGCCGACGAGGAAACGATCCGGAGCCTGCCCCTCCCGCATCCCGAATGCGACCGCCAGCGCGTCACGCTGCGGCTTCGGCAGCTGTTCCAGCCGGCCGAGCAACGGCACGCACAACTGGTGCAGCCCGGCGAATGCGAGCTCCATTTCCGACTCGACGCCCCAGGCCCGGACCACACGGAGGTCCGACGCCGACGCCCGGCTCGCCGCATAGTCCAGCAGGACCGTCTTGCCGATCCCGGGCTCGCCGCGCACGACCAGCACGGCGCTGTTGCCCGCCCGCGCCCGGTCGAGCACCCGATCCACCGCCGCGCGCTCGCCGCGCCGGTCTAGCAGCCCGGTTCCGGGATCACCGCTGGAGACGCCCATGGTCGATGGTCCTGCCGCTCAACTGGCAAGTCTCGCCGATGTGATCAGCGTAGGCCACCGGACCGGCGATTCCATGCCTGGTGTTCACCCAGCGGCATCACCGCTAGCAGAGCCGCCCCTGATGCCCGCCCGATCCTGTCGGCAACTTCGGCGGCAGCCAGCACGGCGCTCCTGGCCGCTGGCCGTATTGGCAGCCGGGCCCCACCGGTGCCGGTGCCCCGGGCACAACCCGGGGGCTGTCCCCGGGCCTGCCCCGGGGGCGACGGGCGCCGATCGGCATGAGGGTGAGGGCATCAGCGCACTACAGACGGCGCTGACCGCGCCCAGGGGAGAGCCAACATGAACCGAGCACAAGCAGAACCGCTGCCGCGGCCCGCGGCGGGCACGGGGGCGCCCCAGGGTCTTGAACTGCGGCACTTGCGGTACTTCGTCGCGGTCGCCGACGCGGGTACCTTCACGCACGCCGCGGAGCGGCTGTTCATCGCCCAGCCGACCCTCAGCCAGCAGATCCGGCGGCTGGAACAGATCGTCGGCGCCCCGCTGCTGCGGCGCCGGCGCGACGGCGTGCGGCTCACCGCGGCGGGCACCGTACTGCTGGAGGCCGCCCGGGATGTGCTGTCGGCGGTCGATCACGCGGCCAGCCAGACCCGGCAGGCAGCGGGCCTGGGCCGGCCGCGGCTGGGGTTTGTCATACCAGTGGATCTGCCAGACTCGCTGGCCGTACAGACCACCTCCAGGCTGCGATCGGCCGCCGACGCCGGCGAGGTCGCCATCACCTGGATGGACACAGCGCTCGATGCGGAGTTCTCGCCGATCCGCCAGCGCCGGGCCGACGCCGGCCTGGGCTGGCTGACCACCAGCCCCCACGCGCTGCCCGCCCCGCTGGAGGCCATCAGTCTGGGGGACTTCGAGCCCGATGTGTGGATCCCGTCCTCGCACCCGGCGGCCCGCAGCGGCGTAATCGGCCTGGACGAGCTGGCCGGCATGGACGTCATCCACGGGCCGCGCCGCGCCAGTCCCGCGACCTACGACCGCTGGCTGGAGGTCCTGCGGGCGGTGAACCCGCGGTTCGAGTTCACCGACCCACCGGTGCGGCACTCCCTGCCGATGGTGCTCGCCTTCGCGGCGACCGCCAGCCGGCCCGCCGCGGTGCTGACCGGCCCCGCCGTCATCGCCGGACCCCCGCCCGGCGTGATCCGGCTCCCCCGCCGGGCGGGCACCGGTGACATGGCCCGGGTCTGCATCGCCGGCCACCCGCTGACCGCCACGGCCGCCCTGGTGTGGAACGGCGACCTGCCCCGCCCGCTGCAGCAGATCTTGTTCGACACCGCCGACGGCGTGACCCCGCCGCCGGCATCCTCGCCGCCGGCGGCCCGGCCGGGGCAGCAATACGCCGCCGAACTGATGAGCGGAGGAACTCCCCGCGCTCGCGCGCTGCTGGAACTGGGAAGTAGCGAGCGACCTCATGCCGCCGAGTTGACGGGGTAGCGGCTGACTTGGTTCGCCGCTGGTGGGTGGAGGGAGCCTCGGTGGAGACTCCCTCGCTTGTCGGTCATAGCCTCCTGGTTGCTGAGTCCGAGGGCGGCTGTCGTGGCCGACTGCGCGAGCTTACTGAGGGACCACGTCACGGCTCACTGCCGGTCGGTGGAGCGGATCTTCCTGCAGGCGTACGCGCGGAAGCTGGAGACGGTGGGCTGGGTGTGCCGGCTCCTGCGCTGGCAGCGGGGATATGTGATCCCGTCCTCGGCCACGTTCGGGAAGATCGGCGAGGGCGGGCCCCCTGCTGCGGCGATGCCGCCGAGGTCGTCGGCGCTGATCGCGGCGGTGGCCGGTCGTGGGCACCGGCACATCGCCGCCGAGCTGAACCGGCCGGCCAGCACGGTCCGTCGCTGGCTGCGCCGCGCCGGCTGGCGAGCCGAGTGGCTGCGCCCGCGAGGCATGGACCGCGCCGCCGAACTCGACCCACCCGGACCTGCAGGCCGGCCTGCATCCGTGATCGACCGAGCTGGGCGTTGCGCCTGCCCGCCCTCGCCGCCGCCATGCACGCGACCCGACGTCCCCTCGGCCCGATGACCATCCCGGCCTGGCCGCTGATCGTCGTGCTCACCGGCGGCCGGCTGCTTGCCCCGCTCCGCGGAAGCTGATCAACAAGACCTGGTACCGGACACCACCTTGCCCATCGGCCAGCGACGCCACGAGCAGCACCCCGACAACCCGAACAGCGGCGCGACACCGCGAGGCCCAGCCGTCCCGCCTGCACCATGCTCATCGGCGACGTCGCCGTTCCGCTCATCTGAAGCGGCGCGCAACGGTGGACGCTGGTGTCAAGGCCGGCGCGCTGGAGCTGATCGACGCGGCCGGCGCCGGCGGCTGGCCGACCCGCTGGGCCGCGCTGCTGCTGGGGCTGGATCTGGATCGGGTCCGCCGCTGGCGCGCCCGGCACCTGGTGGGCACGCTGACCGACCGCGCCGTCCCGGCGCGCCTGTGCATGGCATCCTGCCCGGCGAACGGGAGGCCATCCTGGCGCTGGCCGAGACCTGGGGGCAGGTCGGCCGGTCCCACCAACTCGCGCACCACGGCTCCCGGCTGGGTCTGGTGCACGTCTCGCGGTTCACTGTGCTGCGGGTGGTTGCCGCCGAAGGGCTTGTCCTGCCGGGCCGGCCGGCGCGGGAACCGGCGTTCCGTACGTCCTGGCTGGACCGGGCGGTCTGGACGCCGAACACCATCTGGTGCCATGACTTTCACCCCCTTCACCGCCGCCCGGCGGGTCGCTGTCGCGGTGATGGAGGTGGTGTCCAGCATCAAGACTGCTGCCCGAGTTCCGCAGATGGTAGGCAGATACGGCCTTGATCGTTAACATCTGCCCTGGTCAGAGGGGGTGGTGGGGGTCGGGAACGCCGAAACGTGTAGACACACGGCCTGGCGTGTCGGTGCTTGCAGTACAGGATGATGCTGGTTGACTTGTAGTCATGTACCTGCGGGAGACCCACCGGCGTAACGCGGACGGGTCGGTGGTCAGCTACCTCGCGCTGGCCCACAACGAACGCGATCCGCAGACCGGGACCCCGAAAGCCAGGGTGATCCACAACTTCGGCCGGGGTGACCAGGTCGACCGGGAAGCGCTGGGCCGGCTGGTGCGCTCGATCAGCCGGTTCCTCGACCCCGCCGAGGCGACAGCCGCGGCGGTGCCTGGGCAGGTGGAGATCCTCGAGGCCCGGCCGATGGGTACCGCGTACCTGGCCGATCGGCTGTGGGCCCGGCTGGGCGTCGGCGCGGCGATCGCCCGGGTCGCGGCTAGCCGCCGGGTTGACCCGACGCTGGTCGAGCGGGTGATCTTCGCGATGGTGGCCAACCGGCTCTCGCCGACCCCGCTGTCGAAGCTGGCCGGTGCGGGCTGGGTCACCAACCGGGTGTTCATTCCCGGGCTGCCCGTGCTGTCCGAGGACGCGTGCTACCGGGCGATGGACTTCCTGCTCGACACGCTTCCCAAACTGCAGGAAGAAGTGTTCTTCGCCGTCGCGAACCTGCTCAACCTGGAAGTCGACCTGCTGTTCTTCGACGGCTCCAGCACATATTGGGAACGCGACAGCGCCGACGCCGAACTCCTCGATTCCGACGACGAGAACCCGGCCGTCACCGAACCCGACGCCGGCGAAGATCCGCAGAAGGAGTTGCCGCTCGAAGGCGCGACCCGCCGGTACGGACGCAGCAAGGACCACCGACCCGACCTGCCGCAGGTGGTGATCGGGCTGGCGGTCACCAGAGAAGGCATCCCGGTACGGCTGTGGACCTTCCCCGGCGACACCTCCGAGCAGCTGCTGCTGCGCACCGTCAAAGACGACCTGCGGGCCTGGAACCTCAACCGGGTGATCTGGGTACTCGACCGCGGGTTCACCTCCGCGGCCAACCGCCGCTACCTGCAGCGCGGCGGCGGACACTACATCATGGGCGAAAAACTACGCTCGGACTCCGCCGAAGCGGCCACCGCGCTGGGCCGCGCCGGCCGCTACCGCCGGGTCGCGGGCAACCTGCGGGTCAAAGAGGTCCGCATCGACCAGGGCACCACCCGGGACCGGTTCGTCATCTGCCACAACCCCGAACGGGCCACCCGCGACGCCGAAGTCCGCGCCCAGATCCTCACCCGGCTCGAAGCGAAGATCGCCGACTCCGACCGGCTACCGGCACGTAAACGCGCGGAACTCGCCGGCGCGCTGAAAACCAAACCCGCGTTCAACCGGTTCCTCCGCACCACCCCCGGCGGCAAACTCCGCGTCGACCACACCACGGTCAGCAGAGAAACCCACTTCGACGGCAAATTCCTGCTCCGCACCTCCGACGAAACCCTATCGGCCGCCGACATCGCCGAAGGCTACAAAGCCCTCTACGAAGCCGAACGCGGATTCCGCGACCTGAAATCCACCATCGACATCCGCCCCGTCTACCACCACAAAGACCAACGCATCCAAGCCCACATCCAACTATGCTGGCTGGCCCTGCTCCTGCTGCGCGTGGCCGAACTGGCCTGCCACGACACCTGGCGCAACCTGCGCGACGACCTCGAACGACTCCACCTCGTCGTGCTACGCACCGCCGAGGGCGCCATCGCCCAACGCAGCGAACTCACCGCCCGGCACAAGGAGATCCTCCGCCGGCTGCACCTGCCCGAGCCACCACGGTTCTACAACTTCACCCCGGCCGACAGCCAACCAGCCACCAGCCAGCAACAGCAAGATCCTCCGTAGACACACGACCACGATCAAGACCGACGTGCAAAAGCCCAGGTCAGCACGCCTATCCCACCTTCACGCCTGCCTACCATCTGCGGAAGTCGGGGCTTGGTGGACTTCGGAATCACCGAGCGTCCGTGCTGCAGACCCCAGCGCAGCATCACCTGGGCGGGGGTCTTGCCGTGGGCCCTGGCGATCTCTG
>WNGD01016871.1_pt1 | contig 12186 bp, 12 predicted proteins | sample 5400671 | NCBI WGS metagenome assembly WNGD01 (sample SAMN13153369, study PRJNA577476) | soil metagenome | isolation source: 40 cm soil or saprolite under grassland replicate 2 | place: USA:California | collected 2016-06-15
TGACAATATTTTATTATCACAATATTTTGTTATCTCAAGCGGACGAAATGTTATAAAAGAACACGTGGAAAGTATTATTTGATCATTGTTTCATGAAGATTTTCGACTCAATCATTTTAACATCGTACTCTTCCTGTTTGCTATCTCCCTAGTGACATAATATCTGTTGTACCAATATAGAGCCGCTGCTAAGATGAGAAAGTCGGCTATAAAGAATAGATCCCAAACCCAAGTATGTTCCAATTTGTTATTTATAACATCACTCACAAACCCATAATCTGCAGATGCGTTAACTAACAAGGAAATAGCGGCAAATGACCATGGAATTGAATGTTTATAATCTAAATTGAATGTTTATAATCTAACCTCGATGCTACAACTATAGTGACTGCTGGGACGATTAATATGACATCTGCGATAGGATATGAAACATTAACAGCAAAAACCAGATAATTATGGCGAGCGAATTGTGATGATATTAGTGGTAGATGGGCCGTTAATATATAAGAAACAAATATTGCCGATGCTAGTGATGTTACAACAAGAACTTTAACATTAATTATTTTTCGCATGAATTTGGATGTTATAAATAAATGAAGAGCAAAGAAGACATACCCGGCCAGCCAGAACACATCTGCAAAGGAGACAGGAGGAGGTACCTCTTTTATTAACAAAATAAAATAATAATATGAAACAGTAATATCGGCTACAAGCCATAATAATACACCAATCGTAAGACAAAAAAATGATTTCCCATATACTCCATAAAGTTTGTGTCTGTATATAACAAGTATACCCAGACCTAAAGCAATTGCTCCGGTTGCATCTAATACTATGATGTCAACCGCCTCTCGGCTGTGAGAGTCTGATAGAATTACTAAAGAATCTGCGATGATGATCGAGCCGATTAACACAAGTGTAAGATTCCTCAGATGGATTTTGATGCGTATATTGTCTTTTTCTATAGTCAGATAATCGCTCACATGATTTTTATCTTATAAGGATTTCTGGGATTTGCTATTTTGTGTTACTGTATAAACTTCAGTCCTGATAGTGTGACAGCGACGAACACGGGACTCCGGTTTCACCACTTCAAAACACGGGACGTACTTCGAACATGGTGTCAACCTACCCAATACTGGCTGGCCGCCTTTAGACATCCTACCGAATAGGGTATGGAGATAAGACCGTCATTGCTACCAATGCTATCATTATTAATGAAACTAACTACATTTTTGAATTTGTTTGGCTTTGAGCCTAGCCTTTTCTCGATTAGAGAATTGTAAAGTTGACCGCCATCAAATGGATTCAATTTCTTTTCTGTAAGAAATCATAACGATAAATCTTTTGGTAAAGGAAAGAAAATAGATGGTGTGTATGATCTCAATGGATTCCAAATTAGATTCTTTACAAAACAACATGTGAGGGCTTTAGTGAAGAAAGGATTCGAAATTCTTGACATCAAAGAAAGTCACGAAGATCCAGTCACACTATACCTTGTTTCAACCAGGAAAACATATTGCTAACAATGTTTATTTAGTCGAAAAAATTCCATGAATATAGTATATGCGTATTAAATGTGCTGACTGTGAATGCCTACCAGAAGATTGCAAAAATACCAGATCACCAAGTGAGTGTCCAAATTGTAGTTGGAAAGAGTGTTGCTGCTGGAACAATATTAATTGACCAACAGCAATTGAAAATGCTGAGACTGGAGATATAATTTGTATCGAAGAACCAGAAAATCACCTTCATTCATACGTTCAAAAAAAATTGTTTAAAAAAATAATACAGCTCTCTCACTAAGTCGCTACTGATACCAGCGGTGTATCTTGGCATCAAATTAGTATATACAGATTTTCGTATTACTAAATCTTTTCTTGTTAATGTTAACAGCGTACATAATAAGTACGATTTCGACGTTGCTGTTGATTTCTTTAAGAAGGTGGGGAATACTTTCGTTTTACGTACTTCGTTAATGTGAATCACTGTATAATATGTTCGTGTTTCTGCTGCACAAGCATACGAATGAATATATTCTAACTAACTCAACCTTTGAAAAGGTGAATAAATATGAAATGAGTAATATCAGAAAAACGAATGGCTCTTCTCTACTTGACAATTTGCGGAAATAGCTCTTTTAGTGTTCTGGGCTTCTTATCTTCAAATACTTTATCTGCGTACCATCTTGAACCAAATTCAATAATACTCATTAAAATTGGTAATGCATCTTTGCCTTTCGATGTTAATACCCATTTTAAGGAAGCCAATATTCCGAAGTACTAATAGCGTTCATTTGTGTCCAAGTACTCCAAGACTTGATTCGATAGGACATCCTTCTCTTGCACGTTTCAACTTTTCGAATGTGTCTTCATCATAACCAGATGTGGGAGTGAGATTAGTATCAAATGTCATCGAGCTGTTCCAAACTGCAATATAACTCCACGCCTTGAATCATAATCGAATTTGTATGTTTAATCAAAAGATATTGGCATCGACTCTATTTTAGCATCGTTACACGAAGGACATGTCTCAACAGACCTGTGCATATTATTAAAGTATGAGGCGGACCAAAAACATGATCTACATATTAAGAAATTCCTCTCACTAGAAATAGTGTGTTGTTTAAAAGATGGTCTTATATTTGCTATGACATTTATTGTCTCCATCTTTCTCCGTAGGAATGTACTCCAATTTAAAATTCCGGAATATAGTGCAATTCGTTAAGAACAATGCACTTATATTTCACGTTTAGCTGAAACTAACTACAATGCAATTATGTAATTGCACTGCAAACGAAATAAATGGTATATGCAGCCTAATGCATCCCTCTCTTTGAGTGATTAGACTATGAAAAGCAAAGAAGAAAAAAAGAAATCAGAAAGTGAAAGTATCACTTTTAGAATTCCAGCTAAATTATTAAATGAATTACGTCAAGAATCAGAGAAAAAGCAAGTGAGCTTAAATACACTAACAAATCAGATATTTACAGATCACATAGTATGGCATACGTATGCGAAACAGACTGGACTGTTCTATGTCCCCAAGCCACTAATATCTAGAGCTCTTAATGAGCTTACAGAGGAGCAATTATCCACTATTGCAGAGGAGGCAGTCAAAAACAAACTTAAGGATCTTGCTTTGCTCATCAGAGACGAATTTACGGCTTCTTCATTTTTAGACATGAAGGAAGACTGGGCAAGAATATCTGACTTTTCATATAAACATGAAATTAGTGAGGGTGGAACAATCAATCGTTTTATGATTCAGCACGATTTGGGTAAGAATTATGCGTTTCTCTTAAAAGAAATGTATCGATTTGCATTAGAGGATTTGTTGCATAAGAAAACTGAATTCGAAATCACTGATAACACTTTAGTTGTTACCGTTGAAAATAATACGTCAACAATTGAATGAACCATGCGAATATGTATTCTTTGTAATATGCATAAACGCTGTATGTAGTATACTGGAATGCATCACCGCATTCTGTAGGTTGTCATCGTATTGCTGTTGTATTCTTTCTATCCAGCATGCCATCGCTTTATCGAGAAGGGGATTTATGAATATCTGTCATCGATCATTCGTGTCTCTGTCGTCTAAGAAATCCTGGTTCTTCCAATCTGTCCATAACGCCGGTGACGACGAGACAATAGAAATTAATAAAAGTGGTTTTTTCTGTATCTGTAGAATTAGATGAATGACGCTCACCTAAAACTGTAATATTAGAAAATCTTCCAATCTAGGTGAATGATTCCTGTTGTTGCGTGTAGTTAGGCCTAAAATTTAAAAATACGGAAACGTTCTGGAGTCTCAAAAGGGCAATTTGCAGATGAATCAACAGAAACTGAACGGGAATAACAAAGAAAATGTCAGCAGCAGCGTCAGCAGCAACATCAAGGAATATGCTTACAGAAGAAAGTAAAATAAATGGGGTCTTAGAATAATAAGTTAGCCTTGATTTGTAGATTTTGTAGCAAGCCAACAAAAAACAATGAAGCATCCCACTTTGAATGTTGGCTGCAATATCATCCAAAGCTAACCGATCGTAAAGCCAGAGACAGATAAGCTAATTTCTGGTAGTGTCAGGATTTCGTTATTGTCAAGTGATAAGTTACTGGAGAATCGTAGTCACAAGGTCCTGGAAAAGTGTAATTACTATTTGAGCCACTAGAAGCAATAGCATCGATACTCTTTAAACCGCCTTTAAAGTAGATAACATACTTACTCATAGGTAATGGTTTTAAGAAAACCCGATTACCATCAGAAAACTGCCTGAGTAGTAGTAGTCTATGCCGGCAATCCCAAGATGTTGTTTCTACCTAAGGTAAAGTTGAATAATCGGGATTGAACGTAATACTTGTCTAGGTCTTTAATACTAACGCCAAACGAACATTCAGAGTTTAAGATAGTGAACAGAACGGATTTACTCGCAAGTGTATTACAATAGCGGTCTACCTGATACTTGTAACCAGTTAGAAACCATACAGGGTTTGGTCTTCATAGCAATACCTCCCAGAATCAGCATTAGAAGGATTATCATTTTTTGGTAGAGTAGACCCAAGGCTACAAGTAGAGAAATATAATTAAACATGATATTCATAATGAAAATGGCAACACGTGTCTATGCAAAGAGAAATCTCTAATGCATTGTCATTTGCAATTAGCAAAGGTTATCAAATACATCCTGATGCTTTTTCAATGCTCAAAGGACTTGATATCGATATTTTAAAGCTCGTGCAAGACATAGTTAAAATGAAAATTAAACACAAGCAAAGCTCTTCCATCATAGTCGAAGATATTAAGAATCTTATTAATCCCGAAGGAAAGGTGGCGGATGTTGATAGTTTTAGTAATACACTACTTAATGCTACTACGGCCGTTGCTGATACTTTTTCTTCTGGGCAGCATTCCTATAAAGTGATTTCAGATCCCACATCACGTATTAACAGCGGAGAGGGCGTCAGGGGCTATACCGCACTTTTCCGAAGCCGGTTTGAAAAATCTCTTCGTATCTTAGCATTACGTCCTGATAGTAAACGAATTACAAAAATTACAGCTCTAAAACATAGATCTAATAACGCGAAGTTAAGAAAGACGTACGACATGAATACAGATGGGAATAGAAGTTCCTCCGTTATAGCTGGTTTGTTAATGTCCAAACGTTCAAAAAAGAATGGTTTGGAGATGGTGATTGATGACTACAGCGGAATGGTGAGTGTACTTGCAGTTACCGAAGAGTTGAAGAAACAGGCTTCAATACTCGCACTTGATCAAATGATTATGTTAGAAGTTGACAATATTAATAAAAAAGGAATACAAGGTTTTGTTGCAAGGAATTTAGTTTCTCCAGACATTCCAGATCATCTTCCGAACCGATCAAAATCTGAATCGTACGTAGTCTTAATTTCGGATCTTCATGTCGGTAGTAAATACTTCCTAGAAGCGGAGTTTCTTAGATTTTTGAATTGGCTTTCATCGACTGATGACGAAATCGTCAACAGGATCAAATTTGTATGCATAGGGGGAGACTTAATTGACGGTATTGGCATATTTCCTAATCAAGACAAAGAATTAATTGAAATGGATACCAACAAACAAATGAATCATGTCGTTGATTTGCTTGCTAAAATTCCACAACATATTAAGGTTTTTATAATTCCAGGTAACCATGACCCAGGAAGAAGAGCATTGCCACAACCGGCACTGCCGAGAAAACATTCTGACAAACTGTATTCTTCTGAGAATTTTACAATGCTAGGAAATCCTAGCTTAGTAGAGTTGAATGGTGTAAAAATATTGATGTATCATGGTCAAGGCTTGGATGATATCATTGCTACGACTCCAGGTCTAAGTTATTCAAAGCCGGCAGAAGCAATGAAGATATTACTCAAAGCACGCCATCTATCACCTATTTATGGAGAGCGTACACCTATAGGACCAGAACTCGAGGATATGATGGTAATTACCGAAGTTCCAGATATACTTCATTCAGGACATGTGCATAGTATAGATGTTCAAAATTATCGTGGAACTTTGATCGTTAATTCCGGTGCTTGGCAAGCGCAAACCAAATATCAACAAACGATGGGTATTGTTCCAACCCCTGGAATTGCAATTGTAGTTAATCTGGCTAATCTGCAACCATTTCAGATGAATTTCAATCAACCAAATCCAATGTAGAAAGAGAAGAATCGTCCTTGAATGCTTCTCTGATAGTCATGGTCGGAACCGTAATTTTGATTCTCTGCGATCTGCCGTAACGTCCTTTGCTCACTACGTCACTTGTTACGAGACCCAGTTGGTCGAGTTCACTTATTATTTGTGTTATACGACGTTGTGTAAGTGGCTCATGTTCAGCACACTTCATGATTGGTATCTTTTTCGATTTTCTCTTGGGCTAATCGGACGTGTTTTTCTTCGACCTTAGTTAATCTTTCTCTTTCGGCGATTTCGGCAGCAACTCTAAGCAAATCAATTGCTTTTCTTGCATCGCCATTTTCTCTTCCTGCCATTGCTGCACATAGATTAATTGCTGCACCAGAAATAACATCATCGCTGAATGCAAGCTTCGCTCTTTCTGATAGGATCTTTTGTAATTGTTCCACTGTATATGGATTAAATACCATCTCTTCTTCACTTAGACTGCTACGAACACGTGGATCCAGTTTATCTTTAAACGTGAGACTATTAGATATACCGATTAAACTAATAAAACCACCTCCCGAGATTTGCTCATTTGCCCTTGTGAAATTATATAAAATATCATCGCCGTTTCTATCTACCAGCGAGTCAACTTCATCAATTATTAGGACAACGTGAAGCTTTTTTTTCTTTTGAATGAAATCAAGAATCCTATCTGTCGCTTCACCCATCGATAGGCCAGTAAAATGTACTTGTAATTTCTTTTCTTCTTCCTTATTAATTCCCATATTCTCGGCAATTTCATAGAGAACTTTGTATCCGGTATTCGCAGTTTTTGCGTTTACAAACGGTACTGTAACTTCTATCCCAAGGTCCTTAGCCTTCTGATGTAGCCGTTGGACTACATTTTTTATTACTGCAGTCTTTCCGGTACCAGGTTTCCCAAATAATAATAAGTTTGAAGGTCTAGCGCCTTTTAAAACCACAGATAACGTTTGCGCGATTGTTTTGGTTTCCTCATCTCTGAACGGAAGTTTTTCAGGGACGTAGTCTATAGTTAATGTCCGGCGATTCTTAATGAGGGTTTTTCCCGCAACAGCTTTTTCAAATATACTATCAAGTAGATCGTCACTCAAATTTTATTACTCCTATAAAGCTCAATACCTACACACCTACACACACCCCTATCTTTCCTTTCTAACATAAGAAAGGATATTTAATATTATTTTATATTACCTTAACAACATGTTAACATTTTGCTTTTAAATCACTAAATCAATTATTATTAATTATTTGAATAATATTATTCATTTAGATATGATAGCATATGAGGAAGTATATGGAAACGAAATAGTGGGGTGGGGGGTGATAAGTGAAAATCTGACGTTAACAAGATGTTAACAATTACTTTTGTAGAAGGTTAAAAAAGGAACCGAAAGACCCCGTTATTTCCACTGGAGTGTTAAGATGTTAGTTAACAATGTTAATGCCGTTAATTCGACCCCGTTATTTCCACTGGAACTATAAATTCCTGTGTTATTATTGAAATTTGCTAGCCGCGAATAATGTTGTTAACATGTTATAAGCCTCTCTCATAATAAGTTAACAAACCACGGTTCTTATCATTTATTTATCAATTTCTCGTGTGAATGTGTTAAGTGTTAAGTGTTAAGTGTTAAGTGTTAAGTTATGAACCAGAGATATGTCCAATTGGGAACGAAGAAAAGAAATTCAAAGACAGCCTCTTCTAATGGACAGTAACATTCAATTGGGAATCCTCTGAACCAGAATGCACATTCATATCAGACGCTTCTGCCTCACCAGGTGTAGTATGAACTATTAATTCTCTACGTCCCTGGTCAGTAATATAATATTTGAATGGCTTATTGTTACTGTCTCTACTGACTAAATTACTTTCATAGAGCCTTCTCATAAGGCGTGATGTGTGTTCCCGTGTCTTGCCTATATCTTTCTGGATTTCTCTTGAAGTTCTGGATTTCTCGACTAATAATTTCAATATATAGTCTGAGGTGTTATGATGCAGAGTAGGATTACTATTCTCGGATGTGACAACCGATGGCGGCGTGATAGCTGTCGATTCCATCACATCAGATATTGTGATTTAGATTGTGATATTGTTCTCGTATCCTGGGAGAAGGTGCGGGTCATATCACTGACATCATCGGAAGTTTGTGAGGTAGGATGTTGCAGCATTCGTAATTCTATTGTATCAATTTTGACTTTTAATTCGCCAATTATTCTCTCAAATTCCTTCAGCCTGCGTGTATATTCAGCTACGACAGCCTCAACAACACTATTATCGGTGTGATTAGTAGATTTCTTCGGGAGCGCTTTCAGATTTATATAGAATATCACACCTGCCATGCCGATGACAAATGAGGCTACAACGTATATCACAAGATTCCAGCTAAAATTAAGTATTTCAAGAGACATATCACATTGAGAAGTAATAGACCGTGATTTAATCTTGTAGAGTAATATTGCTTTACACTTTGCACATTCTTTTTACTAACTGCTCAATCACGGATATCACACTTTCAGCTCGTGAATTATCACTCGTCTTTTGATCTAACATCACTCTTATTTGTGATGCCATTTTTTCGATCGCGAAAAATGTTTCTTGATCGAGAACGCCAACGGATTTCAGCAGAATTATACTATATAACAATCTTACTATCTTAGTTCTGCTTTGCTTTACCTGTCTATAATAGGCACCAGAACTTATATTTTCTATAGTACCCCTGTTCTCCAATCTTGTAGAAATAATATCTATTTGCCTAGTAGTAAATAGAGAATTTGCAATAATGTATCTATAAAAGCTGTTAAAATTATATTCCTGCTGTTCCATCTTTACTATACAATTTTGTATAGTATTCGTCATTATTAAATTGATGTAGGTTGAACGAGTTATTAGTGCTGAACCAGACCGGCCGTTAACTTAGTAATGCAATAGACTCAGACTTTAAGTCCTGAATGAAGGGCGGCAGTGCATTGGATCTACAAATTATCCTTTTCACGGGATATTCTAATTCTCTTAATATATTTCTTGAGATATTGAATGATTTCTGCTTATTAGCACTTTATTAAATAATAATTTATAATATTATATATTCAAAAATGCATATATTTCAAACTGCAACTCCAGCAGCTAGAAACTGGAGCGGCCATGTATCCCTTTCAGCACCCGTTTTGCTTGTAACAAATGAGGCTTAGTCTTAGGCAATTGTGTCGTGATATCACGTGCTACTCTGCTGGTTGGTTTTACTATTTTCCTAGTTTAGCCTAGATGTAGTTGTTTATTTAAAACGATAATCTCTGCTCCTGAAAGTTTTCCACAATTCTATCTTGGAATTTAATGCCTTCCTTTTCAAGTATCTCTCTTTTCATTTGTTCTCCATACGCGAAACCACCTATTTCGCCATTTGACTTGACAACCCGGTGGCATGGTATCGATATTGGGTTAGGATTATTAGCAATGATTCTGCCTATTGCTCTAGCGGCCTTAGGATGTCCTATTGCCCTCGCAATATCTCCGTAAGTAGAAACTTTGCCAGAGGGAATTTTGCTGAGAAGGACGTAGACGTCCTGATCTACGATGCCAGTATGACCAGTTTTAACTTTCATTGAGATATGGTAAAGACAGGGTCTGTAATATATATTGAATTCTTTACCTGGGAGATGGGACGCGTACAATACTAGCCTAGAAGTAGATGGCGAAATACATATCATCGTCATAATTGTATGAAAACCGTTTCAGTCGATGCTACTCGATTATCCGCTAAACCAACCTCGTATATATTGAGATTTATTGGAATCTATCAATAGCCTCTATAAGACAGTAGAAAAAACATCTTAACTTCGTTAAATGAGTTGAACCTATGTTATATCGTTTAGCCCCTTTCCACAGTCTTAAAAATCGGATTTTTGGCCTTCATCTGCTTTTTCCAGCCATACCTTTATCCCCATATTCAGTATGTCTCTAACTGACGTAGTAATGTAATAAGTTCCTGTTCGGCTGTGACTGTGTAATCAGAGAAATTAATTGGCCAAGGTGTTGGAACGGATTCTTTTGCAAAGAGTATTACAGGCTTCCCAGAATTTTTAGCTACAAACATTTCTATCGCACTCCCAAAACTTGGCCTATTAGCCAATACAACCAAGACATCACTTTCTTTTACATACTCCAAATCATGATTAACTATTTTAAATGAAAAATCCTTCTTGTCCCTAAAATCCCTGGTATCAGAATAGTCCATTCCTTCAGCGGAAATATGGTCTATTATATTAAAGCCCTCCTTCTTCAATAAAGACTGAAAATATCTTATATCGTCGATGCCCCCATGACCTATTGAACCACAAACCATTATCTTCATTTTTATTCATCGCTTTAATCAGCGATCTTAGTTTAGACCTAGCTTCACCCAGTTTAGGTTTTTGCTCCTAATCAATCTCATTCTAATATATTCTCGGTTAATTCATCAAGTTCTTAGACTTGATGAGTAGCACACTGCCATTCTTTTTACGAATATCCAGGATTACTACGAGCAATTATCGAGCAGTTTTTTAACTAATTCTTGTTATAATAACTCTATGTTTGGAAAGGCAAGATGCAAATTATGTGGCGATGATGTTAGATTTGCGTTAAGACATTTAAAACAAAAGCATTCCGAAGTATTGGCCGATAAAGATGTGGCTAAGCTCAATATGTCGAGGGTACTTCAAAAATATTTTGATTGAAGGTTTGCTAGTTAGATTATATTCTCTCTTGTAGCCTATGGTTCCAGGTGACGTAAAACCTTTGAATGAATGAACGAAAATACTCTACTTATTTGAGAAAGCTTGAAAGCTGTGAGCTCCGATAGAGTTTGTTTCCCATTCGGTCCCTCAAAGACATATTCTTTATTAACAGCCACCTAAGGCAAATCGTGTCGTTGCTGGCTAAGTTGGTCGTGCAAGATTGTGAATTCTTTTTCCTTCTTGAGCGGCGCCCGGCGAGACTCGACCCATTCATTTTCGGGAACAACCTTGTGAGCTTTTAAGGGTTCAGTCATTATTTCTTCTTCCTCTCTTTATTTTCAATATATTCTTTCAAAGACTTCAAATTGTATTTATACATATCCTCAAAAAATTCTACTAGTTTTAAACTTTTCTTCCTATTCAATGAATAAAACCTGTTCTTTCCTTCTTTCTTTTCCGTTATCAAATGTGCATCCTTCAGGTGAGGTGAGAGCACAGGCAAGATAAAGTTGAAGTGTTCAGCTACTTGGGTATCATATCTTTCTTTTCGAGCAGGAGTAGCCTACCTACCTAAAAGATGCCTAAAGTGGTTAATGGTTATCACCAAACGTAAATATTCCATCTTCCTCGATATCATCAGCCCCTTTTTCATTTATGGTAAATCTAGTATCAGAATATGGATGATATGGTGAGTCCATCACCTTTCCTACCCTGTTTTCTCCAGACTTTCTAAGATATATCCTATAAGTTGAAGAATGTGTTGGGAGCTACTTCCAGAATGTCGGGGGAGTATATCAAGATAGCAATCAAGAATTCAGGTGCGACTCTGTTGTTTGATTTCTAATAACTTAGAAAAACCAAGAATTTAAGTTCACTATAACAGTAAATATTCTTTTTTATAAATGGATGTTTGTTGTTGTGAGATGTTCAATTTATCTAATACTAGCAGATATCAAACACGGGTCCGTATACGCTTCTAAATTTCTTGAACATTAAGGCGCAATCATTACTATCAAATGTATAATTTGTACCGCCGATTATTTCCATGATGGTTTCTTTGTATTGTGTTTGACTGATTACTTTTTTACCACACAAAGCACATTTAGATGATTTCTCCTCTATTGTACCATCACACTACACTACACTACACTACTAACATTAAACTATTTTCTATATAAGACTGTGCCCAAGAAACCACGACCAAATTCTTTAAAATATATTTAGTTTAATCTTCTGGAACATTAATTTTCCCGAAAGCTGTAATTTTGATATAATATTACCCTC
>WNGD01019250.1_pt1 | contig 12185 bp, 10 predicted proteins | sample 5400671 | NCBI WGS metagenome assembly WNGD01 (sample SAMN13153369, study PRJNA577476) | soil metagenome | isolation source: 40 cm soil or saprolite under grassland replicate 2 | place: USA:California | collected 2016-06-15
CCCCCCACCGGACGGACTCCCCGTAGCTCATCGCGTACGACACGTTGTCCGGGCCCGTCACGGCCAGGACCGCGTTCCCCACCACCAGGCCGACGGCCAGGGTGACGATCATCATGGCGACGCGGGAGGCCCCTCGTCGCTGGAACGGCGCGAAGACGGCCCGGTTCAGCAGGACCGAGAGGACGGAACCGCTGACCGCCGCGGCCAGCGCCGCGATCCAGATGTGAACCCCGTGGACGTTCAGCGTGTAGGCGACGAACGCGCACGCGATCATCACACTCCCGTAGCTCAGGTTGATGACGCCGGCGATCGCCGCCTGCAGGGTGAAGCCGACGGCCGAGATGGCCAGCACCGCCGCGGTCACCAACCCGAAGCCGAACGCTGCCACGTAGATCCGCATCGACCAGCGACCTCCCCGGTGGGCTCCTGGTGGGCGCCTGGTGTGCTCCTCCTACCCCGATGAGAGCGCGCTGATGTCGCTGGCCGGGACCGCCCCCACGACTGTGGTGCCGCCGGTCTTCGTGTACTGGTCGATCTCGAACGCGACCTGTGAGTTGTTGTACTGGTCGAGGTTGGTTGGCCCGCCGGGCCCGATGTAGCGGATCTTCTCCCCCTTGTTCAGCGCCTGGACTCCCTGGGCGAAAGAGTCGACCACCACCGCTCCGGGCACCCCGTTCGCGATCGCCTTGATGTCCTGGTGATACACGGACGGGCTGGTGCTCTTGGCCTGGGCCATTGCCAGCGCGGCAAGCGTCACGGCGTCGTACATGTGGAGGGACTGCGGGTGGGTGGTGTACTGCGCGACAGTCGACATCTGGGACGACGACCCCAGCAACGCGGCCTTGAACGCGTCGTAGGCGGGACCGCTGAAGTTGGCCGCCAGCGCGTCGGCCGCGAAGGTGCTGGTCACATCCGGCACGCCGATCGCCTTGGAGACCGCCTTGAACCACGACGGGTCGACCGTGGCGTTCGTCCCGATGAAGGGGATCATCTTGCCGCCGTTCAACTGCTTGACCTCGGACATGAAGATGGCGTCCGCCGAGCCGAGCGCCTCGGTCAGGACGCCGTCAGGATGGGACGACACGATCTTCTCCGCCTCGGTCCGGAAGGACGAGGCCGTGAGGTTCAGCGTCTCGTTGTCCGTCAAGGTCATTCCGGCCTTGTTGATCGCCGAGATCGCGGGCTTGACGAAGGTCTGCGACCCGACGTCGTTGCCGAAGGCCAGCGCGATCCGCTGATAGTGATAGTGGCTGTGGGCGATCGCCACCATCGCGAACGCCTCCTGGATGTCGGCAGGCGTGAGGCGGTAGAAGTACTGGAAGGAGCTGGTATCGAATTCCGACTCGCCGTTGACGCTGAACACGACCATCCGCGCGTTGTTGATGATCGGCACCACGGCGGACGCCTCGTCCGACGTCACGCCGATGACCAGCGCGAGGTTCGAGGTGCTGGCGAACATCTGGCGGGTGGCCGGAACGGCGTCGGCAGGGTCCCCCCTCGTGTCGACCTGCTTGCAGGTCAGCTGATGGCCAGCGACGCCCCCGGCCCCGTTGATCACCCGCACCGCGGCGTAGCACCCGGCAAGGTAGCCGGGCCCGAGAATCGCGTCGGGGCCCGTGAACGGAGCCAGGTCGGCCACGACCAGCGTGGCCTTCGAGGACTGGCTGCTCGACTTCGAGCACGCCGCCAGTGCCAGTGCCAGCGCCGCCGCGGCGAGCAGCGCCAGCAGCTTGCGTGTCCCCCACGGTCGATTGCCCATGTCTCGACCCTCCCTCACGGCGCTTCGGCCCTCGCGAGCGGATTCCATGCCCAATTCGTGGGGCCGTCTGGGTCGGCCACGATCGAGTTCCTGATCGTGCCGACCCCCTCGATCGCCACCTCCACAACGTCGCCAGGCACGAGGAAGAGCGGCGGCGTCCGGGCGAAGCCGACGCCGCTCGGCGTCCCGGTCGCGATCACGTCGCCCGGCTCCAGCGTGGTGAATGACGAGAAGAACTCGATCGAGCGAGCAACGTCGAAGATCATCTGCGAGGTGCGAGCGGACTGCACCACCTCCCCGTTCACGGTCGTGGTGAGGGCCGCGTCCACAGGGTCGGCCTCGTCGACGGTGACCACCTCGGGTCCGATCGGGCAGGTCCCGTCGAAGTTCTTGCCGGCGGTCCACTGCGAGCTGGCCCGCTGCCAGTCGCGAGCCGAGAGATCGTTGAGCACGACGAAGCCGGCCACCGCCGACATCGCCGCCTCGGCGCGGATGTAGCGGCCGCCTTCACCGATGACCACGCCAAGCTCCCCCTCATAGTCCAGCCGCTCGGTCAGGGACGGCTTGACGACCTCGGCGAACGGACCGGTGAGGGTCGTGCTGAACCGAACGAACACCTCCGGCCAGGACGGCGGGGGGCTCCCGCCCTCCAGGGCATGCTCGAGGTAGTTGCGTCCGAGGCAGAGGATCTTTCCCGGCGTGCCGACCGCCGGCCCCAGCTGCTCGGGAGGCACCTCGACGCCCTCACCGTCCGCGAACCGCTCCGCGATCCCCATGCCCTCGCGGCCCAGGGCGAGCAGTGACGGCAGGGCCCCCAGGCGCGGATCTCCGGACGCCGCTGCCAGGTCAACGTAGCCGGACCGTGCCCGCACGTGCAGGCGGGGTCCGGCCGGCGTCAGTACGGTGGCGAATCTCACGAGCTCACTCCCTTCCCGGCTGTTCCGCTCCCGGCTGTTCCGCCGCTGGGCTCGCCGGTGGTCCCGGCCGCTTGCCATCGTCCTCGCAGTCGGCCCTCAGGGACTCCCGGTGGGGATGGGGCTGACATCCAGGTCGTGGGCGACCTCCTCGATCCGGATCCAGGACATGGCACCGAGGTCGCCCGTGATGATCCGCTCACGAAGCGTCGCCGCCACCGCCTGTGGAAGCGTTCGATTCACCGACCTGGAGCTGGTTCGGGCGTGGCCCGAGGAAGTCATATAGAATATATAATATTCGAATTGACGTCTGTCAAGTTACATATATCCTGGTTGGCCATTTAAGCCCGATCCGCGGGTATGGCACGGGCTGCATCAACGCGCTCGGTCGCTGAACGGAGGCGTCGCTCCCATTTGGCCCCAATCACGGCTAGTATCTTCACGTCTTGAACACAGCGTGGAGGAACCCGCCGATGCCAGCCCAACCACCCGCACGCTCCGATCTGGACTCCGGCAACGGACCCGGCCACCCGATCGACGCTGCCTATCCCAACGGCGCCCGCATCTGGAACTACCAGCTGGGCGGCAAGGACAACTTCCGGATCGACCGGGAGGCGTCGGAGACGGCCAGTGCGATGATGCAAGACATCGGCGCGCCAACCGGCGAGGACGCCGCCCAGGAAGGCCGCCACCTGCTCCAGCGGATGGTGGACGCCATGCTGGGGCAGGGTATCCGCCAATTCCTCGACCTCGGCTCCGGCTTCCCGAACATGGCCAACACCCACCAGATCGCCCACCGCACCGACCCGGCCGCGCGAGTGGTCTACGTCGACTTGGATCCGGTGGTGTCGACCCATTCGGCGGCGCTGATGGCCGGCCCCAACGTGGTCACCCTCAACGCGGACCTGCGAGAGCCGCAGCAGGTGCTCGGCAACCAGCGGGTCCGCGAGCTGCTCGACTTCGGCGAGCCGGTCGGGATCCTGTTTGTCTGCATGCTGCACTGCCTGTGGGACGAGGAAGACCCCTGGGCGGTCGTGCGGGCGTTCCGCGACGCGGTGGTACCCGGCAGCGCGCTGGCCATCAGCCACCTGACCGACGAGACCCGGCCGCAGGCCGCCCAGCAGCTCTTCCAGCTCACCCAGGACCTGCACTGGAGCACCCCGCTCATCTGCCGCAGCCGAGCCGACATCATGCGGTTCTTCGACGGCTTCACCCTGGTCGAGCCTGGGCTGGTGTTCCCCGCGCAGTGGCGTCCCGAGCTGAACAACCCGCTCCGTGTCGCTGGCGACCACGACCGCGAGGGCGAACCCGTGCCCGTGCTCCAAGGCGCGCCTCCCGCGCAGCCTGGGGAGGGCCGCGGCTCCGACATGCACCTCTGCGGGGTCGGCATCAAAGACTAGCAAGCGCGAGGGCATGCCTCCCGGATCGGAGTCGCCGTGCGGTCGCTGTCCCGCTGGGGCGGACTACCTGATGCGGACTACCTGATGACGAGGAAGCGGGGCGGGCTGGCCCAGACCGAGTAGGCGAGCTGGAGCGTGCCGTCGGGGTCGGGGCGGGCGCGGGGCAGGTAGGCCAACTTCTTCGGGTCGGGGATCTTGTAGAGGACGCGGCTGGCGCCCCATGGGCCCTGCGGCCGCGTGGCGGTGCGGAGGTCGAAGGTGGCGCCGAACGGCTGCATGGTCAGCGCGGCAAAACCCACGCCGGCCGCCCTGGCCTGCGGGTCGGGGTTGGGGATGATGCTGGTGAGCTTGGTGGTCAGCCGGGCGCCGTCACTGCCACGAAGCGGCGCGGCGGCTGCCGGATACGGGACGAAGTCGCGGCCGTCCCAGAACCGCCAATAGCTGGTTGACGCGCCAAGGGGGAAGCGGGCCAGGTAGGTGAGGTTGGTCCAGCCGTGGTCCTGCTGGAGGTTGCCGTAGACGTAGACGTCCGAACCGTTGACGAGCACGGTGTGGCCCCAGGCGATCGGGCCGCCATAGACCTCGTGCGGCGGCCCCGGCAGCGGATGGAGGCTCGGCAGCGCCAGACCCACCAGGTAGCGGTGGTTGGTCGCCACAAAGCCGACCTTGCCGTTTGGCTGCAGCGTCCCTTTGAACTCCTCGGCGAACACCATCAGGTGGCCGTGCTCGACGAAGCCGCTGGAGGGCCACAGCCAGGTGTTGGGCCGTAACCTTGGGATCAGGTCGGTCGGGTCGGCGCCGGTGTGGCCGGTGACCATGCGGAACCGTCGCTGCGCGTCCTGCAGCAGGATCGCGTTGCGGACGCCGGCGACGCCGCCAGCGGTCCGAAATCGACAGTCGCCAAACAGCCAGGCGGTCTGACCGTCGGGCAGCGGCACCGGGTAGGTGCCGTCGCCGGCAACCAGGTCGGCGAGGCCGCGCAGCCGACCCACGACCTGGAAGCTGTGGTGGTCGCTCGCCTGGCCGCCGCCGCCAGGGCCGGGGCCAGGGTTGGGAGCGTGTGCTGGCAGCGCCACTTTGACCAGGACCACCGGGACCGCCACAGCCAGCAGGATGCTGGGCAGGCAGATCCAAAGCGGAATGCGGCGACGCGCTGGGGAACGCAATTGACTCATCGGCCTTCAATCCTGGACCCGCGGGCTGCGGCGGCTACTTCTGCTCGAAGGGCCGCAGAGGCTCCAGGGTCCGCACCGGCACGGGCGCGGCCGCGCGGGCGAACCGGTCGGCGAAGGCGGGCGTGCCCACGCCCTCCACAAAGCCGTAGTGCATCGGCACGGCCAGGTCGGGGGCCATGGCGCGGGCCAGGCCGGCGGCCTCGTCCGGGTCCATGCAGTAGAAGCCGCCGATCGGCAGGAAGGCCACGTTGGTCCGGACCGACTCCAGCTCGGGGAGGTGGTCGGTGTCGCCGGCGTGGTAGTAGTCATGCCCGCCGAGGGTCAGCAGGTAGCCGACCCAGTTGTTGGCCTTCGGGTGCATCTCGAGGCGCTCTTCGGCGGTGTTGTAGGCCGGGACCGCCTGGAGCTTGATGCCGGCGACCTCGACCGAGTCGCCCGGCGCGACCGCGGTGACGTCGCCGCTCAGCTCGCGGGCGATGTCGTGGGGGGCGACGATCCGGGTGCCGTCCTTGCGGAGCCGTTCGATCTCGTCCGGCTGGTAGTGGTCAGGGTGGGCGTGGGTGATCAGGATCACGTCGGCGGGCGGGCCCTCGGCCTCCCATGGGTCGATGTAGAGCGTCAGGCCGTCGCCATCCCACCGGTAGGCCGACTGTTTGAACCAGGTGAAGCGCTCCAGCATGGGCCTCTCCTCCAACCAATCGATACGACCAGCGGAGACGGGGACCGGGACCGTCGCACAGCATCATCGTTGCTGCGGCGCCGAAGTTCCAGTTCCCCAGATTCCGGCAGAGCACACCGCACGCCGCTCAGTGACCCCGGAACGCCTCCTCGAGCCACCAGGAGCCGCGGTCGCTGGTGACCTTGGCGTCGATCAGGAGCGGCGCCGATCGCTCCCCCGCCACCCAGGACGCGACCGCCTTCAGGTCGCCGGGCCGGCGGACGGTCACCGCCTCGAAGCCGTAGCCGCGGGCGACGGCGGCGATGTCGGTCGGGGGGAACACCACGGTGTCGAGAGGGTGGCCGCCAGGGCCGAAGTGGTGGACCTCCGCGCCGTAGGCGTCGTCGTTGTAGACCACGACCACCATCGGTCGAGGTCCGCGACGCTCATCAGGGCGCCCCCGTCGCCGAGCGCCGCGACCGGCAGGCGATCCGGCTGCGCGAGTGCCGCGCCGATCGCCGTCGCCAGGCCCAGGCCGATCGACTGGAACGCCTGGGTGAAGCAGAAGCCCTGCTCGTCCGGCACCGACAGGTACATGCCCGGGTAGCCCATGAAGTTGCCGGAGTCGATCGCGACCACCCGCTCGGCGGGGAGGAGGTCGTCCAGGGCGATGCTCAGCGTGCGCGGATCGATCCGCTCGCCGGTGCTGGCGTCGTCGTAGGGGACGTCACGCCAGCGCACCCGCGCGGCGATCTCGGCTTCGAGCGCGGCCGACCGGCAGCCTGGCCGCGGCTCGGCGCCGGCGGCCTCCATCTCCAGCACCCGCTGGGCCGTCACGGCCACGTCGCCGGTGACGCCGAGGTGGATCTCGCGGTGCGCGCCGAGGGCCGAGGGGTCGTCGTCGACCTGGACGACGGTGGCGTCCGGGGCGATCAGCCGGCCGTGCCGCATCGTCCACATGTTGAGGGCGCAGCCCCAGCCGATGATCAGGTCGGCGCCGCGGATCAGCTCGGCCGCCAGCGGCGACGCGAACCCGCCGGAGACGTCCAGCGACCACGGGTTGCCGTGGAACAGGCCGCGGGCGACCGCCGAGGTCGCCAGCAGCGCGCCGGTCCGCTCGGCGAGCGCCTCAAGCGCCGCGCGGGCGGCGGGCCCGCGCGCGCCCCGTCCGGCGACGAAGACCGGCCGCCGGGCCTGGTCGAGCACCGCGGTGAGCGCCGCCACGTCGGCCTCGCTCGGCTCGACCGGCGCTGGCGGCTCCGGCGGCGTGACCTCCGCCAAGGCAGCCTCCGCTCCGGGCGCGTCGAGGGTCTGGAGCCGCAGCGGCAGGTTGAGCAGCACGGTGCGCCGCTCCCGCAGGGCGGTCGCGACCGCCGCGCGGGCCTCCCCCAGCGCGGTCTCGGGGGTGCTGACCCGGACGGGGACGGCGCCCACCGCGCGGGCGAGGGCCTCCTGGTCGACGTAGAAGTTCGAGCGCGGCTCGGTCACCTCGGCGGCGACCACCAGCAGCGGCGTGCGGCTCTTCGCGGCCTCCGCGATGCCGGTCATCGCGTTGGTGAGCCCGCAGCCCTGATGCACGCTCAGCGCCGCCACCGTGCCGCTCATGCGGGCGTAGGCGTCGGCCATGGTGGCGGCGCCGCCCTCGTGGCGGGCGGCGACGAACCGGGAGCCGCCCGCGATCATGGCGTTGGTCAGGTGGAAGTTGCCGGAGCCGACCACGCCGAAGACCTGGCCGACCCCTGCCGCCGCCAGCGCTCGGCCGACGGCGTCGGCGACCTTCATCGTGCTCAGCGCTCGACCAGGGCCAGCACCCGCGCGGGCGCGCCCGAGCCGGTGACGATCGGCAGCGGCCCCGCGACCACCACCGCGCCGGTAGGTGGCAGCCGGTCGAGGTTGCGGAGCTGGGTGAGCCCGTACTTGTCGCTGCCCATGAGGTAGGAGTGGCAGGGGAAGGCCGGGTCGAACGAGTGCGCGGCGCCGGCGTCGGTGCCGACCGTCTCGACGCCGAGGCCGATCACGGGGGCGTCCTGGGCGACCCACCTGGCGCACTCCGGCGACAGGCCGGGGGTGTGGGGGCCGCGCTCGTCGGCGTTGAGGAACGCCTGCTGCGAGTTTGACCGGGCATCCCAGCCGGTGCGCAGCAGCAGCCAGCCGCCGTCGGGCAGCGGGCCGTGCTCGGCCTCCCAGGCCTTGACGTGGTCGATCTCGACCAGGAAGTCGGGGTTCTTGGCGGCCTCGGCGGAGAAGTCGAGCACCGCCGCCGGGGCGACCAGCCGGCTGGCCGGAACCGAGGCGACGTCGGCGAGGTCCTTGCCGGTGACCCAGTGGTTCGGCGCGTCGAAGTGGGTCCCGGTGTGCTCGCCGCTGCGGAAGTTGTTCCAGTACCACGCCGGGCCGCGGTCGTCGTAACGGCTGATCTCCTCCAGCGCGAAGGTCGCCGTCTGCCCGAACTCCGGCGGCAGCTGGATCGCCGGCGTGGACGCCGACAACGGCGAGGTGAGGTCGACCACCGCAACCGAACCGCCCCGCAACGCGGAGACAAGCGCGGAGAGCACTGACGTCTCGGACATGGCTCCCTCCAGGAGCTAGGGATACCCCGGGTGCGAGACTGCGCTGCGGCGCTGTTGGCCCGGATGGGGTCCCGTTCACTGCTACGGACTACAGGTCGCGTGAACGGGACCCCGTCCGGGCCTGGGTGGTTCACGCGGCTCCGGCTCGCAGTCCACCCCTGGGGAGTGTCGAGTGTGGTCAGGGCAATCATCTCACCTGAGGCGAAGGAAAGCTCCTGGCTGACAGGCGGGCTGTCGGATCCGCGGAAAGGGGCGTGGGCGACGGTGCGGGTGACCGCCCCCGCCCGAAAGGACCCAGCCCATGGTCTCCTCCGCCCCCACGGTGTTCGCGCTGCTGGACGCTGAATGGGCCGCCCTGGCCACGACCGTCGTTCCAACGCACTGGCACCACCAGTCCGCGCTGCGGCTCGCTGAGATCCTCCAGCCCACGCTCGGGGATCTGCTCGCCTTCACCGAACGCCGTGACGACCCCGCCCGGAGCGACCAGGTTCTTGCCGCTTTGGTGTGGCTCGCCGGTGGCACCAGTGGCACCAGTGGCCCTGGCGGGCATGACCCGCTCGCCGCCCGGACGGTGCTGCAGATGTTGCTGCCGGGCGCGAAAGCGCTTGCCCGCCGCTTGAGCTGGCTTGGGGACGCGCAGGAGCGGGCCGCCGCTGTGACCGCCACCCTCTACGAGCAGATCCGACGCTATCCGATCGAGCGTCGGCCCGCCCGCATCGCCGCGAATCTCCTGGCCGACACCCACCAGCGGCTGCTGCGCCGCGCCGGAGGTGCTGGGCGCAAACCTGGCGAGACCACCGCCGCAGGGCCGATCCTGGTGCCGGTGTCGCTGGAGGCGCTGGCCGCGCACGGCGAAGGCTCGCTGCCGGAGGCGCCGCCGGTTGCGGCGACCCCGGCGGAGGAGCTGCTGGCGCTGCTGGCCTGGGCGGTGCGCAACGGCTACCTCACGCCCGCGCAGGGCAGGCTGATCGGGCAGACCCGCATCGGGGACACGCCGTGCGAGGAGCTGGGTGCGCGCGCCGGTCTCGGCGCCCATAGTCTGCGGCGGCGCCGGCAGCGAGCGGAGCAGGCACTCGGGCGAGCGGCGATCACCCACGCCCTCGGCCCGAACGACCTTTCGCGCCTGCTGCCGCTGCCGAGTCGCTGCGCCTGACTGGCCGCCGTCCGGCGGCAGTTCAGAGTGCGCTGGTGACGAGTTGGCTGAGCTGGGTCGCGGCGGTGAAGTCGGGGGTGAGGCGGTTCTTGGTGACGGCGAAGGCGATGCCGCTGGCGGTGTCGCCGAAGGCGAAGCTGCCGCCGACACCGCCGACGCCGAACACCGTCGGGTTGTCCTGGGCGCCGGCGCCGAGGCCGCCGACGGAGTAGCCGAGCGCCCAGGTGGTCGGCATGCCGAAGACCTGGTCGACGCCGCTGGACGACACGGCGGTCGCCTCGCGCAGCCGCTCCGGCGGCAGCAGCCGGACCCCGTCGACCTCGCCGAGCAGCGCGGCGTACATGCGCGCGATCGCCCGGGCGGAGACCTTGCCGCCCGCGGGGATGTCGGCGGCGAGGATGTCGGCGCGGTTGCCGAGCTGGGCGTCGGGGAACAGGGCGGGCGGGGCGGCCTTGAACATCGGCAGGTCGGGCGGCATCTGGGCCATCATCTCGGCGGCGCCGGGCACGTCCTCCAGGGGGGCGAGGCGGTGCTGCTCGGCCGCTGGCATGCCGAACCACAGCTCGTCGGCGACGCCCAGCGGGCCGGCGACCTCTTCCCGCAGGACCTGGGAGATCGGCTTGCCGGTGGCGCGGCGGACGATCTCGCCGACGATGTAGCCGAAGGTGTAGGCGTGGTAGCCGATCTGGGTGCCGGGCTCCCACCACAGCTCGGCGTCGGCGATCGCCGCGCACATCTTCTCCCAGTCGCACAGGTCCTCGACGGTGATGTCCAGGGGGACGCCGGGGACCCCGGCGGTGTGGTTCAGGACGTGGCGGACGGTCACGGCCTGCTTGCCGCGGGCGGCGAACTCGGGCCACAGCTCCGCCACCGGCGTGTCATAGGTGTAGAGGCCGCGCTCGGCGAGCATGTGGGCGATGGTGGACGCCGCACCCTTGCCGACCGAGAAGTTGTAGAACACGGTGCCGGGGGTGACCGGCCGGCCGGTGGCCGGGTCGGCGATGCCGGCGACGGCGTCGACCACCTGCTCGCCGTGGTGGTAGACGGCGACCTGCATGCCGCGCTCGGTTCCGGATTCGACCAGCTTGTCGATGGCCTGCTGAACCTGCTGCTGGAGGTCGCCCATGATGGTCTCCTTCGTGTCGTGAACGTGTCGTTCGTAGGACTGGCGGGAGGGGCGGAACTCATCGCCGGAGCGATCAGCGATCAGGCGCGGCGAACGCCTCCTCAGGGGTGAGCGGGCCGAGGGCGGCAGCCGCGGCGCGGGACAAGGGGTACCGATCGACCAGGTCCTTGAAGGTGGAGGGCGGGGCCTCGCCGGCGGCACCGAGGCCGAGCGCGGCCAGCTCCTCCCACTCCTGCTTGATCGCGGTGACGATGCGGCGCTTGTCGGCCTCGCTGAAGTCGTAGGAGTTGAGCACGGCGGCGATCGCGGCACCCTGGTAGGCCTGGGCGCCCTCCTTGTCGCCGCGTTGCAGCGCGTCGATGGCGCCACGGCGGGCGTCCTCGATCGCCGGGGAACGCCAGTCGTCACGCTCATCCCGCGCCTCGATGCGCAACAGCATGAAGTCGTGGGCGGTGAACGGCGCGGCGCCCTGGAAGAGCCGGTCGCCCTCGACCCGCAACTCCCCCACGGGCACCCGCACTGGGCTGGCCAGGATCACGGCGAGGTAGCCGGGGCGCAGGGCGTTGCCGCCTCCGCCGCCGTCGGCGCTGAATCCCTGGTGGAGTGCCAGGTGGACGCCCCCGCCGGCACGGTCGAGGAAGTCCCGCGCCCCGAGGGTGACCTGGGCGGCGGCCGTCAGCGCCTGGCCGAGCGGCGGCGCGATCAGGCCGGAGAACCGCTCCAGCAGCCCGACCCCGGCGGCGAGCGAGTCGGGTCCCTTGAGGCCGAACAGCGCCGCCTCGACCTCGACCACGCCGCCGCCGTAGGGAGCAGCTCGGTGAGCGGGTAGTTGATCAGCACGCCCTCGCCGAGCTGGTCGTCGCCGGGCCGCACCACCCGGGTGAAGCTCACCGCCGGCTGCCCGGCGAACGGCAGCCGCACCTCGGCGTGGACCGCCGGGAACCGTTCCCGCAGCCACTGCACCCGCTTGGCCAGGAACATCTCCGCCAGCCACACCCGCAGGTAGCTCTGGTATGGCGTGAGGGCGTCCCCCTGGTCGAACGAAGCAAGGACATGCGCCTGCGCGTTCTTCTCGAACCAGCCCCGGACGGCCGCCCAGGGGCCGGGTCCTGCTCCTGAAGTTCGGCTCATCACGTCTAACCTCTCCGCCTTCTCCGAACGAACAGGGTGACCTCCAACGACAGCTCCCGCGCGGCCTCCCGTTGTGGATCATCCTTTGGAACGCTCCGCTCGATCAGCGTGCGCAGGTCCGCTGTGATCGTGATCGGGGCACGCCGGCCGCGCGGCCGGCCAGCCCGCTGCAAGCGCAGGTTCAGCTTCTTGAGTGTCGCCCCGGCCAGCTCGGCGGGCATCGAGGGCAGGCACAACACGGCCCCGGTGCCCATGGCGAACAGGTCCGCGGCGCAGCGGCGCAGGTCGGCGGCTGCCTC
>WNGD01018735.1_pt1 | contig 12183 bp, 8 predicted proteins | sample 5400671 | NCBI WGS metagenome assembly WNGD01 (sample SAMN13153369, study PRJNA577476) | soil metagenome | isolation source: 40 cm soil or saprolite under grassland replicate 2 | place: USA:California | collected 2016-06-15
CCGACGACGGCGGCCTCCGACACCTTGGCATGCGCCACCAGCGCGCTCTCGACCTCGGCCGTGCCGAGCCGGTGGCCGGCGACGTTGATCACGTCGTCGACGCGCCCGGTGATCCAGTAATCGCCGTCGGCATCGCGCCGGCAGCCGTCGCCGGTGAAGTATTTGCCGGGATAGGCCTTGAAGTACGTATCGATGAAGCGCTGGTGATCGCCATAGACCGTGCGCATCATTCCCGGCCAGGAATCGATGATGCAGAGGTTGCCGGTCGCGGCGCCCTCGAGCACCTTGCCTTCACCGTCGACGATCTGTGGAACGATGCCGAAAAACGGCTGCGTGGCCGAGCCCGGCTTGAGGCGCGTCGCGCCGGGGAGGGGAGTGATCAGGATCCCGCCCGTTTCGGTCTGCCACCAGGTGTCGACGATCGGGCAGCGGCCCTCGCCCACCACGTGATAGTACCACTCCCACGCCTCGGGATTGATCGGCTCGCCCACGGTGCCGAGAAGCCGCAACGACTTGCGCGAGGTCTTTTTCACCGGCGCATCGCCCGCTTGCATCAGCGCGCGGATCGCGGTGGGGGCGGTGTAGATGATGTTGACCTGATGCTTGTCGCAGACCTCCCAGAAGCGGGACGTGGTCGGATAGTTCGGCACGCCCTCGAAGATCATGGTCGTGGCGCCGTTCGCCAGCGGGCCATAGAGGATGTAGCTGTGGCCGGTCACCCATCCGACGTCGGCGGTGCACCAGTAGATGTCGCCGTCGTGGTAGTCGAAGATGTATTGGTGCGACATCGCGACGAAGACGAGATAGCCGCCGGTGGTGTGCAGCACGCCCTTCGGTTGCCCGGTCGAGCCCGAGGTGTAGAGAATGAACAGCGGGTCCTCCGCGCTCATGTGCTCGCACGGACACTCGGATGTGACGACCTTCGCGGCCTCGTGGTACCAGACGTCGCGTCCCGGCTGCATGTCGACCGGCGCGCCGGTGCGGCGCACCACGATCACGTGATCGACGCCGCCGACCTTGTCGATGGCGGCATCGGCATTCGCCTTGAGCGGCACCTTGCGCCCGCCGCGCACGCCTTCGTCCGCGGTGATGATCACGTTCGATTTGCAATCGGCGATGCGCCCGGCGAGTGAGTCCGGCGAGAAGCCGCCGAACACCACGGAATGGATGGCGCCGATCCGCGCGCAAGCGAGCACGGCATAGGCGATTTCCGGAATCATCGGCAGATAGATGGTGACCCGGTCGCCTTTCTTGACGTTGCGGTTGCGCAGGATGTTGGCCAACCTGCACACCTCGTCGTGCAGCTGGCGATAGGTGATGTGCTTGGACTCCTTGGGATCGTCCCCCTCCCAGATGATCGCGGTCTGATTGGCGCGCTTGGCAAGATGCCGGTCGATGCAGTTGTAGGCGGCGTTGAGCACGCCGTCCTCGAACCATTTGATCGAGACATTGCCCGGGCCGAAGGTGCTGTTCTTGATCTTGCTCGGTGCTCTGTACCAGTGCAGGCGCTTGGCTTCCTCGGCCCAAAAGCCGTTGGGGTCCTTGAGCGAGCGCGCGTACATCTCCTTGTACTTGTCGGCGTCGATATAGGCGCGTTTCTTCCACTCCGGCGGAACGTCGTAGACTTTCTCGGACATATTTTCCTCCAAGCACCGCGCCGGAAAGCAACCGTACGCAATATCTCTGTTGTGCGGGCCGTCGCCCGAAGGGCTCGTACGTGCCATTATGCGACGCTCGCCGCAGAAGCGACAAGTCTAGGAAGGTTCGACTTTGGTTGTCGTCGTACGCCTGCGTGCGGCAAAATGACGGGCGGCGCCGGCGTCCAGCCGGGAACGGTGGTCCATGCGTTGGGTTGAGTCCTATCTGAGCCGTTCCGCGCTTGCCGCGCTGCTTGCGATGCTTGCGGTGCTTGCGGTGCTTGCGAGCGCCGCGCCGGGCGAGCCCTATCCGACGCGGCCGATCAGGCTTCTCGTGTCGTTCCCGCCCGGCGGCGCCTCCGATCTCATCGCCCGCACGCTGGGCCAGCCCTTGAGCGTACGGCTCGGCCAACCCGTCGTGGTGGAGAACCGCCCCGGCTCCAACGGAAACATCGCCGGCGAGCTCGCCGCGCACGCGGCGCCCGACGGCTACACGCTGCTGCTGGCGCCCAGTTCGCTACTCGCCGTCAATCCGCATCTCTACGCCAAGATGGCGATCGATCCGCTCAAGGAGCTGTTGCCGGTGGCGAGCCTGGTGGTGAACGAGCTCATCCTGGCGGTCAATCCGGCGCTTCCGGTCAAAAATTTTCAAAACTTCGTCGCACTGGCGCGCGCCGCGCGGCCGCCGTTGTTCTACGCCTCGATCGGCAACGGCAGCGAGCACCATCTCGCCATGGAATTGCTCAAGCAGCAGGCCGGCATCGATCTCGTCCATGTGCCTTACCGCGGCGGCGGCCCGGCTGCGATCGGCGTCATGGCCGGCGATGTCGCCGCCATGTTCGGCGGCGGCTCGGTCGCGCCGCTCATCCAGTCGGGCAAGCTCAGGGGATTGGCGGTGACCGGACAGCGGCGCTCGCATCTGCTGCCGGAATTGCCGCCGATTGCGGAATTCTATCCCGGCTACGAAATGACGATCTGGCAGGGACTCTTTGCGCCGGTCGGCACACCCGCTGAGATCGTGCAGCGGCTGCGCGAAGACATGAGCGCGGTTCTCGCGCAGCCCGATATCGCGGAAAAGCTCGCGGCGGCCGGCTCCGGCGAGCCTTACGTCACCACGGTCTCCGAGTTCCTCGCCCGCATCCGCAGCGACTACGCGCGCTACGGCAAGCTGATCAAGGACGCCGGCCTCGCCGTGGACTAGCGCGGCGGCGAGACGAGAGCGGATTCGGCGCAAGGTGGGATCAGCGCAATGCGAACTCGGTCTGCACCCTCCCCCGCTTGCTCTCGTTCCGCTCGCGCAAGAGCGCTCGCTGTACTCGCCCGGGACACGAGGATTGCGTGTCCCGGACGAGCGAGCGTGAGCGAGCGATGATCCGGGACCCAGGGGCCACGCGATGGACCGACGGCTTGGTGGCCCCGCAATCGGGAGGGGACGCACCGAACTTGTGGCGAGGTCCCTCTGCCCGCCTCGTGCCTACGTCACTCCTTCGCGCCGCCCAAGCCGCAGACGATCTTCCATTCCTGCGCGGTCACCGGCTGCACCGACAGGCGCGGATGCTTCGCGAGCGACATTGCCTTGAGCCGCGCGTCGGCTTTGACCTGCGCCAGCGTGACCGGTTTCGGAAACGGCCTCACCGCCTTGACGTCGACCGCGACAAAGACGCCCTTCTCGTCGGTCGGGTCGCGGTAGCTTTCGCGGATCACCTCGACGATGCCGACGACCTGCTTCTCCTCGCCGGTGTGGTAGAAGAATGCGTGCTCGCCCTTCTTCATCGCTTTGAGATTTCCGCGCGCGATGAAATTGCGCACGCCCGTCCACGGCTCGCCCTTGGCGCCGCGCTTGACCTGATCGTCCCAGGAAAATGTCTCGGGCTCGGTTTTCAGAAGCCAATAGGCCATTCATCGCTCCTCATCGAAGCTCGGGCGTAGGGTGGGCAAAGCGAAGCGTGCCCACGCGCAGCGTAGCCGCACAATGGAATGATACTATTATCCGACCATGACGCGATATCGTCGTGCAAAAATCGAGGGCGGTGTCTTTTTCTTCACCGTGGCTCTCGCCGACAGATCGAGTGATTTGCTGGTTCGGGACATCGAACGGCTGCAGCGGGTGTACACCTCAATTCAAGACCGTTATCCGTTCGAGACGATTGCGATCTGCGTACTGCCGGATCACCTCCACGCCGTATGGTCGCTGCCGCAAGGCGACGCGAACTTTCCTCTGCGCTGGAACCTGATCAAGAGCGGATTTTCGCGCGGGATCGCTGCCGATCCGCATCGCAGCTCCAGTAAGATCGCGCGGCGGGAAAAGGGGATTTGGCAACGCCGCTACTGGGAACACGCCATCCGCAATGAGGCCGACCTGGCCCGCCACATCGACTACGTCCACTTCAATCCGGTGAAGCATGGATACGTGTCCCGGACCTCGGATTGGCCCCACAGCAGCTTTCGCCGGTATGTGGCGCGTGGACTTCTCCCGCTGGACTGGGGTGGTGACGTCGCGAACATGAGAGGAGCTTTTGGGGAGTGACGGTGCGCGTGGGCACGCTTCGCTTTGCCCACCCTACGCCGCTTTCGAAAACGCGAATGGACCAGCCCGCAGCTGAGGGGCGGCGTCACCCCTCGGCGCGGAATGGGCGGGTCAACAATGTTTCGCTCGCCGCGTCGACGCTCGCGCGGCCGGCGAGAATGTCGGCGACCGCGGCCGCGATCGGCATGTCGATGCCTTTCTCCTTTGCCATCTCGATCAGCACCGGCGCGGTGAAAATGCCTTCGGCGAGCGCGTGGCCGGCCTGCGCCGGATCGCCGCGACCGAGCGCCACGCCATAGGAGAAATTGCGCGACTGCGCGCTCGAGCAGGTTAGGATGACGTCGCCCAATCCGGACAGCCCGGTCAGCGTCTCCGGCCGCGCGCCGAAGGCGCGGCCGAAGCGAAACAGCTCGGCAAAACCGCGCGTCACCAGCGCGGCGGCGGCGCTCGCGCCGAGCCCGCGCCCGGCGACGATGCCGGCAGCGATCGCCAGCACGTTCTTGGCGGCGCCGCCGATCTCGACCCCGCGCACGTCGGTCGAGTGATAGGGCCGCAGCGTCGCCGAGCCGAGCGCGCCGGTAAGCGCCGCGGCCACCGCCTGCTCGCGCGTCGCGAGCGTCACCGCGGCCGGAAGCCCGCGCGCGACATCGGCGGCAAAGCTCGGGCCGGAGAGGATCGCCGGCAGCGCTGTGGGCGCGGCTTCGGCGATCACCTCGCTCATGAAGCGGTGCGTGCTGCGCTCGATCCCCTTGGCGCAGGCGATGACCGGCGTGCCCTGCCGCAGCGTCGAGGCAATCGCGCACGCGGCCGCACGCGTATTTTGCGACGGCACCGCCAGCAGGATCGCGTCGTAGCCGGAAAGTTCTGTCCCGACCGGCGCGACGGCGATGCGCGCGTCGAGTTGCACGCCGGGGAGCCGCGGGCTCTCGCGCGTCTTCGCCAGCACATCGGCGCCCTGGCGCGCGGCGAGCAGCACCGTGCGGCCGGCGCGCGCGATCACGTTGGCGAGCGCGGTACCCCACGCGCCCGCTCCGACGACGGCGATGCGATCGAATGCCATAGCGTTAGCAGTTTAAAAGACTGTCGTCCCCGCGAAAGCGTAGACTCATACCGCCATGGCGTCATATGCGGTGCGCGAACGTGCGGCAAACGCGGTGCGCTCCCTCGCCCCGCGGAGCGGGGAGAGGGTTGGGGTGAGGGGCAGTTTGTGGCGCCCCTCACCCGCACGAGATTGTTGGTCGAATCTTGGGCCCTCTCCCCGCTTCGCGGGGCGAGGGCGCGCGCGGCGTTCGTGCTCATCACCCATCCTCGAATGCCGCAGGTCTGCTTGCCTCGGCGTCGGATGCCGCGGCAGTTTCGAGCACCACCTCCTCCGACGCCGGCCCCCTCACATCCTGCAGCGGCCAGCGCGCGTGCGGCGCCGCGTCGAGCGTGTCGGTGAGGCCCAGCGCCAAACGCTCCGCGCCGGCCCAGGCGATCATGGCGCCGTTGTCCGTGCACAGCGCCGCCGGCGGCACGACCAGCACCGTGCCGGTCTCGAACGCGACCTGGTGCAAAACTTTGCGGATCGCCTGGTTGGCGGCGACCCCGCCCGCCGCGACCAGCGCGCTCGGCTTGCCGTAGGCCTCGCGAAACATTTTCAACCCGGCGCGCAGGCGGTCGGCGACGACCTCGACCACGCTCTGCTGAAACGATGCGCAGAGGTCGCGCACGTCGGCTTCGCTCAGCGGCGCGATCTTGTCCGCTTCCACGCGCAGCGCCGTCTTGAGTCCGGAAAGGGAAAAATCCGCGTGCGGCCGCCCGAGCATCGGCCGCGGCAGGGAGAAGCGCGCGGGGTTGCCGGTCAGCGCCTCGCGCTCGACCTGCGGCCCGCCGGGGTAGGGCAGGCCAAGGAGCTTTGCCACCTTGTCGAAGGCTTCGCCGATCGCGTCATCGACGGTGGTGCCGAGCCGCACATAGTTGCCGACCCCGAGCACCGCGACGATCTGGGTGTGGCCGCCGGAGGCGAGGAAGAGACAATAGGGAAACGGCGTCGCGTCGGTGAGCCGCGCGGTGAGCGCATGCGCCTCGAGATGGTTGACCGCGATCAGCGTCTTCTCGGCGACGAGCGCGATCGCTTTCGCCGTGGTCAGCCCCACGATCACGCCGCCGATCAGGCCGGGCCCGGCGGCGGCCGCGACGCCGGCGAGCTGGGCGAAGGTTTTGAATCCGGCCAGGCCCCTGCGGCGGCCGCTCCACCACCGCCGCGCCGGTCTCGTCACAGGTCGTCTCAATCCCGAGGACAAGCATTGGCGTGTCTGGTTCCCATCGTTCGCTCCAAACTGAGTCGTCATTGCCTCTGCTGCATACGTGCGGCGGGCGCACGCTTGCCACTCGTGCCCTCGCCCCGCGAAGCGGGGAGAGGGCTCAAGGTTCGACCAACAATCGCGTGTGGGTGAGGGGCGCCACAAACTGCCCCTCACCCAACCCTCTCCCCGCTCCGCTGCCGCTTCGCGGGGCGAGGGAGCGCACCGCGTGTACCGCACGTTCATCGTCGCGATGAGCCGATTCCCCTGCTAAGCCCCGATTTCGCTCGCGCGCCATCCGGGCTACCGTGCTTTCTCCCGGCTGCGACCGGCCTAGCACTGCGAGGTCATCGCCTGCAATCGGCAAAGCCTACTCGATCCTCGCCGCTCGTCATCGGCACGCGCGGCAGCCCGCTGGCGCTCGCGCAAGCCGAGCTCGTGCGCGAGCGCCTCGCCGTCGCGCATCGGCTTGCCGCGGCGACGATCACGCTTGAGGCGATCCACACCACAGGTGACACGATCCGCGACCAGCCGCTCGCCGATGCCGGCGGCAAGGGCCTGTTCACCAAGGAGATCGAGCAGGCGCTTCTTGCCGGCGCGGTCGAGCTTGCCGTGCATTCCGCCAAAGACATGCCGACCTTCCTGCCGGCGGGGCTCGCCATCGCCGCGGTGCTGCCGCGCGAGGACCCGCGCGACGTCTTCATCGGCGGCGCGGTAAAAACGCTCGCCGAGCTTCCGCGCGGCGCGCGCGTCGGCACCTCCTCGCCGCGCCGGGCGGCGCTCATCAAGCGGCAGCGTCGCGACCTCGCGATCGTTCCCTTGCGCGGCAACGTCGAGACGCGGCTGCGCAAGCTGGCCCAAGGCGAGGTCGACGCCATCGTGCTCGCGCTCGCCGGCTTGAAGCGGCTCGGCCTCGAGCAGGCTGCGACCGCAGTGCTCCCGGTCGAGCAATTTTTGCCGGCGGTGGGGCAGGGCATCATCGCCATCGAGGCGCGTGGCGATGACGATCGCGCGTTCGCGCTCCTGCGCGCTATCAACCACGCCGACACCGCGTTTGCGCTCGCAGCCGAGCGCGCCTTCCTCGCGGTGCTCGAGGGCTCTTGCCGCACGCCGATCGCCGGCCACGCCGCCGTCGCCGGCGGTCGGCTCGCGTTTCGCGGGCTCATCGCCAAGCCCGACGGCAGCGCGGTGTTGGAGGCGCAGCGCCACGGCGCCGTCGCCGATGCCGCGCGCCTGGGCGCCGAGGCCGCGCGCGAGCTCAAACTCTCCGCCGGCGCCAATTTCTTCGCGGCGGTGTGAGGTCATGTGCGCATATGAAGCGATCTGCAGCATGGGGCGATGTGAGGCGATGACCATGCGGCAGACTCGGTCTGCTCCGTCCCCCGTTTACGGGGGAGGGGTGGGGAGGGGGCCCATACACTCCGCTCGAGTCGTGTCGCATGCCCCCTCCCTAACCCTCCCCCGCACGCGGGCAGGGGAATCGCATGTGGGCTTTTGTAAGTCATTGCTAACGAAGGGAAAGTGGATTCTGAAGGTGGCTTCTGATTCGGAGGGAGCCGCCGATGAGAGGATTTGGCGAGTGCTTTGCAGACCTGCCCGACCCGCGCGCGGAGAATGCGCTGCACGATTTGACAGAGATTTTGTTCATCGCGTTGCTGGCGACGCTGTGCGGAGCGACGAGTTGCACCGACATGGCGCTGTTTGCGCGGATGAAGGCGTATCTTTGGCAAGATGTGCTGGTGCTCAAGAATGGCTTGCCAAGCCACGACACATTCAGCCGTGTCTTCCGCATGCTCGATCCGAAGGCGTTCGAGACATCGTTCCGACGTTTCATGAAAGCCTTTGCGGCGGGCGCGAAAATAAAGCGGCCACGCGGCGTCATCGCGCTCGACGGCAAGGCGCTCAGGCGTGGCTACGAGCGCGGCAAGAGCCACATGCCGCCGGTCATGGTGACGGCCTGGGCGGCGCAGACGCGGATGGCGCTCGCCAATGTCTTGGCACCGAACAACAACGAGGCCGCCGGTGCCATGCAACTGATCGAGCTTCTGCAGCTCAGAGGCTGTGTGGTAACGGCCGACGCGCTGCACTGTCATCGCGGCATGGCCAAAGCGATCGTAGAACGCGGTGGCGACTATGTGCTGGCGGTGAAGGAGAACCAGGCTGCTCTGTTGCAGGACGCCAAGGCCGCGATCCGCGCAGCGGCGCGCAAGGGCAAGAAATCCGCCACTACCATGGACGCTGCACATGGGCGCAAGGAGCGACGTACGGCCGTCGTCGCACCCGTCACAGACATGGCGCAAAAGCACGACTTTCCCGGGCTCAGAGCCGTCGCCAGGATTACGAGCAAGCGGGGCACGGACAATACCGTCGAGCGCTACTTCCTGATGAGCCAAAACTACCGCCCCAAGGATGTCATGCGCATCGTGCGCGCACACTGGACCATCGAAAATGGCCTGCATTGGCCGCTCGATGTCGTGCTCGACGAGGACTTGGCGCGCAATCGAAAGGACAATGCCCCAGCCAACCTCGCCGTCCTGAGGCGCCTCGCCCTCAATGTCGCCCGCGCTCATCCCGACACAAAAATCTCCTTGCGAGCCAAGCTCAAGCGCGCAGGATGGAACGATGCTTTCCTCTTCGATCTCCTCGGTCACGTGCGATAGCCCTGCCCGTAGACGGGGGAGGGAGCAGACCGAGTTCGCCGCTCGCACCCACTCCACACGAACGCAACGCGCTCCGCTCATTGCGCCCCACCGTGACTTTCTCCAAGCTCAATGCAAACTCGCCCCGCAGTTCGCCGGCCGCACTCACCTCATCACGCACCTCTGCCGCTCATTCCCGCGCAAGCGGGAATCCAGGGGCCGCAATCCGAACGGAGACTGGCCATGCCGCTGTTGCGGGCGAAGGAGATCGCCCATCCGATCGGGAAGGCGCCAATCCATGTTGCGCTATGCGATCACCGGCTCGCCGGCATGCGCACTAACGACGAAGCGCGGACGCCCAGGCGCCTGCTCGCGCTATTGATCGCGATGTCGGGCATGAGTTCGCTCTCGCTCAACATCCTCGTGCCGGCCATCCCCGGCTTGGTGACAAAATTCGCCGCCGATCCCGCCAACGTGCAGCTTGCGGTGTCGCTCTACCTCATGGGACTGGCCGCGGCGCAGCTCGTGTTCGGACCGCTGTCCGACCGTTTCGGCCGCCGGCCGGTCGTGCTCGCAGGACTCGGGCTCGCGGCCTTTGCCAGCACGGCTGCGGTCTTCTCCGCCAATATCGCAAGCCTCGTCACGGCGCGCGTCGCGCAATCGCTCGGCGCATCGAGCGGACAAACAATCGGTCGGGCGATCATCCGCGATCTCTATGACCGCGAACACGCCGCCTCCATGATCGGGCTGGTGACTTCCGTGGTGGTGCTGATGCCGATGGTGGCGCCCCTCCTCGGGGGAATTCTCGATACGCTGTTCGGCTGGGAAGCGATCTTCGTCTTCACGGCGATCCTCAGCTTCACCGTATTTGCCTGGGCGGTGCTGGCGTTGCCGGAGACCCATAACCTCGCGCTTGCGCCGAGCTTGAGCGTTCGTTTCGACGCCGATCTCGCCGCGCTTGCCGCAAGCCCGCGTTTCTTCGGCTACGCGCTCTGCGCCGGCCTTGGGTCGGCGCCATTCTTCAGTTTCCTCGGCGCCGCGCCGCACGTGGTCGTAACCACGCTGGGACGCACATCGGCCGAGTACGGCGTGTGGTTCTTTGTTCCCTCGATCGGATTCATGGCCGGCAATTTCGCGGTGTCGCGGCTGACGGCACAGTTCGGGATTTACGCGTTGATCTGGTGCGGCATCGCGCTCACCATATTTGGCTGTTTGCTCGCCGTGCTGGTCTATGTCGCGCTGCCGGGATGGGAGATGGCTACGATCTTTCTCCCGCAAATCGTCATCGGCTTCGGCAACGGGCTGCTGCTGCCCACCTCGATCGCCGGCGCCGTGAGCATCCGCCCGCAAGTTGCCGGCACCGCCTCCGGCGTCACCGGCTTCATCCAGATGGCGATCGGCGCAGCCGCGGCGCAGCTCGGCGGGCAGGTCGTGGCGCACGCGGCAGGCGCAACGCCGATGCTGCTGCTCATGCTCGCTTTTGGTATCGCGACGGCGATCGCCGTTTTCAGCCTCGTGCGGCGGTAGGCGAGCGCGGCGTCGCGCCACACGCGCGCCCGGTCACCCGCGGGTCCATCAGTCTTCGCAACGGCCGTTTCCCGACGCAGCGAAGCGAAGCGGAGCCGTGCGCTGGAGACCCCGTCACTCCCCTGGACTAGTTCACCCGGAAGCCACTTTCATCGGAAGGCTTGATTTGCGGGCAGAAGATGTGCGCGTACGCGCCCGCGCCGAGCATACATCAGCGGCTCGTTCGGCTCTGGCGATGAAAGCGTCTCCTGTGAGACAACTCCCATCCCTCACAGGGAATCTTAATTGTGGCGAAGTTGCTTCGTTCCGTTGAGATGACTTGCTCTTATTTTTAAGAAGACGCCAGGCGCGGTCCCTGATCGGGGCGACTAAGCAATTGATTTCAGGAGATTTTTGTAGTTCATATTGAGGTAATAACTTTAATACTTTTTGTACTTGACTGCATATCGCGCCCATGCTATACACACACCCATCCTTGCTCCTGAGGGGTGTCTTCTAGAGCCACCTTCTTGAAGATGGAGCGAGGAGTGGCGTCCCGCGGCGGCCGGCTGGTAACCGCTCGCCCCGGGAGGCCCTGGGACCCCGCCCGCCGGGCACTATGACCCGGATGCGAGGAGCTCGCTGTGACCGATCCGGAAGCAAGTCCGGTGAGGGAAGCGCGGGACCGGAGCCCAAAATCGCCACGGTGGAGCGCCGAGAGGCGAGCGTCCCTCGCACAAAGGGACGCAAGGCGCCTCACAAGCGCCTGGCGTGCCGCGTCAAGGCACGCCGAACGGGTGCTTCGCACCAGCACCCGTACGTCTCTCGGTGCTCCGCCCACCCCTCATTCCGGGTGAGCGAAGCGAAAAGCAAAACCCGGGCGCAGAAAACGCGCCGCGGGAACGAAGAAAGTTGCGCTGTTTGACAAGTGAATAGGGATACGAACGCATCCGATGGCGCTGTGTGTCGCGGATGCGATGCAGCGCGTGCGTCAGCGAAGCCATAATACCAGCCCGCTTGTCATTCCGGCCGAGCCGCGATAGCGGCGAGGGCCGGAATCCATAATCACCGGCGGTGGTTATGGATTCCGGGCTCGCGGCTTCGCCGCGCCCCGGAATGACCGGTCGGACGCGCTGTGGCATTGCTGATGCGGGACCGCCGCGGCCTCGGACGGCCCCGGGTCTGCAGCGCACCACCATAGCCCGCGAAGACGGGCGTGAACGCCCTTGAGGTGCTGCGCTGCGCCCGGGGCACGAGGGCAACCGGGCGTGAAGCCTCGCTCTGCGGAGCTGAGCGGAGCGTGCAGTGTCAGCGTGGGCGTGTCGCCGAAGCGATCGCCTGCTGGATGGCCTGCGGCGTGATGGGCAGCCGGTTGAACTCGAGCCCAAACGGGCGCAGCGCATCGCACACGCCATTGGCAATCACCGCGGGCGGCGCAATGGGCCCGCCTTCGCCGACGCCTTTGACGCCGAGCGGATTGAGCGGCGAAGGGGAATGCTGGTGGATGAGCACCATCCGCGGGATGTCGCAGGCGGTCGGGAGCATGTAGTCCATCAACGAGCCGGCGAGCAGCTGGCCGTCAGCATCGT
>WNGD01006401.1_pt1 | contig 12182 bp, 7 predicted proteins | sample 5400671 | NCBI WGS metagenome assembly WNGD01 (sample SAMN13153369, study PRJNA577476) | soil metagenome | isolation source: 40 cm soil or saprolite under grassland replicate 2 | place: USA:California | collected 2016-06-15
AAGCGCCGTCGGTCACGGCTCGTCCTTCCACTTCACGATCCCGCTCGCGCCCGAAAGCACGAACGCATTGCAGCTCCGGCATGCCTGAGACAGATGGAGCTGGCACGACGAGTCCGCCCTCGGTCCTGGTCGCCGATGACAACGAGGTGGCGCAGCGGCTGTGCAAGCGTGTGCTCGAGAAAGCGGGGTACCCGGTCTTGATCGCGGGAGACGGGCTGCAGGCGGTCGACATCGCTCTCCACCAACGGCCGGCGATGATCCTCATGGACGTCGCCATGCCTGGCATCGACGGCCTCGAGGCGATGCGCCGCATCAAGGCCGAGATCCCGGCGATGCCGATCGTGATCGCCAGCGCGCACTCGATGTCGAGCGACCGTGAGCGCTTTCTTGCCGCGGGCGCCGACAACGTTCTGAGCAAGCCGTTCCGGCTCGCCGACCTCATCTCCATGGTGCAGTCGCTGGTGGATGCGAAGTGAAGGACCTGACCGGGACCCGGCTCGGCCAGTACGAGATCGTCGAGCGCCTGGGCGGGGGCGGGATGGCTGTGGTCTATCGCGCGGTGCAGCAGCCCCTTGGTCGCGAGGTGGCGCTCAAAGCGCTGTCGTCAGAGCTGTTCCAGGACGAAGGTTTCGTCAAGCGGTTCGAGACCGAGGCGAAGACTCTCGCCAAGCTCGATCACCCGAACATCCTGCCCATCTACGACTTCGAGGTGCTCGACGGCAACGCGTTCCTGACCATGCCGTTGATCCGCGGCGGAACTCTTCGCGACATCCTCAACCGTGGGCCGATGGACGCCCTCACCGCGTGGCGCTACCTGCGCGAGATCGGCGATGGGCTGCAGCACGCGCACGACGCAGGCATCGTGCATCGCGACCTCAAGCCGACCAACGTCCTCATTCACACAGATGGACGCGCAATGCTCGCGGACTTCGGCCTGGCACGCGGCGCAGGCCAGCCGACGCACCTCACCACCATCGGCCTCGCCATCGGCACGCCGGGCTACATGGCGCCGGAGCAGGTGATGGGGCACGACGTGGACAAGCGCGCCGACATCTACGCCATGGGCGCGCTGACCTTCGAGATGCTGACGGGACGACTGCCGTACATCGGCGCGAACCGAATGGAGGTCGCGTACGCGACGGTCAACACGCCGATACCTTCGGCGGTCAAGCTCAACGCGAACCTGCCTGATGAGCTCGACCAGCTGCTCCAGAGAGTGCTGGCGAAGGATCCGGCGCAGCGTCCACAAACGGTGCGCGAGCTACTCGCCCAGATGGCGCACTTGCCGCAGCGACGGACAACGGCTCCCGGAGTCGCGGCCGCGTCGCCGGTAGCCGCGGCCACCTCGACAGGTGGAGTCGCGGTGATGCCGCGGCCGACGACTTTGTCGAACGGACCCGACACCACGTCGATGCGTGTGATCCAGCAGTCAGCGCCGGCGCCTGGGTTCCATGGATCGCCGCCGCCGACGCCAACAGCCGCCGGCGCGTCGACGATTCGCACTTTGGAGTTGATGGGTGTGCGGCCGGCACGCGCGAGAGGCCGGTTCATCCTCAACTCCCATTTCAGCAATTTCGTGCACGTCGCTCGGACAGTGACAGGTGACCGGTGGCCGGAGGTCGCCTACGCCGCGGGCCTCGTCCAGTACATCGAGCAGGACGCGCCTCACGACGACCAGCTCTCGTCTCCGGTCGAATCGCTGAGCCGATTGAACGAGGCGTTCGAGACGATCTTTGGACCGGAGGCGGAGGACATGATCCGGGCCTGGGGCCGCCGCGCGACGGAGCACTGGCTCGCCGACGGCAGGCACGGCCTGGGCGGGGCGCGCCGTTTCGTGCCCGGCCGGCAGCGCAAGCTCGCGGGTGTCGTCAAGAATTTCACCGAGGCGATGGACAACGTGCGCGGCGAGCACACGCACGCATGGCTCCAGGTCGACGAGCACCAGTTCTGGCTCGTGAACTTCTCGAACATGTTCGCCCTGGGACGGATCAAGACCGTGAAGTCGTGTTACGTCTGGACGTCGGCGATCGAGACGATTCTGCGATGGGCGGGCCTGGCCAACGACTGGTATGTGGAAGAGGTCGAATGCGGTTCGGTCACGGGAACATTCGACTGCGCGTTCGCGATCCGCAGCGCCGAAACGATCTAGCCCGCGGCATTGGGCCGCCGCCTGCGAGCCAGAGAGAAGGCCCTCCACCGGGGGGCAGAGGACCTTCAGAAAGGAGGGAGGGCGAACTACCTCTAAGGCCATATTACCCCCGGCCCGGACGCCGCGCGCGCCGGGTTTTCGTCCTCTTCTAGAGTCTTCCGGTGCGGTTTGCGATCGACGTGACGGCGTGCTGGCGGCCCCAGCGTGTAGGCATGGTCACGGTGGCGGTCGAGCTGTCCCGGGCCCTGGTCGCGAACCGAGGTCAGGACGAATTCGTGCTCCTGTGCAGCCGCGAGCGGCCCGCCTCGCTGGCCGATCTCGACTGCGAGGCGATCTTCGCGCCTTACCGCCACGAGCTCGTGCTCAAGTCGCGCTGGCTGCCCGCGGTCGAGCCGTTGCTGGAATGCGACGCCATCCTCTATCCGTACTGGCCAAGCCCGCCATTCCGCCGTCCAGGTGCGCCGCCCGCGGCGATCTTCGTCCATGACCTCGCGTTCCGGATCCGCCCCGGCGAGGTGCCCTGGCAGCAGCGACTCTACTTTCGAATGGTCTTGAGGCGCGCCCTTCACCAGGCCTCCGCGGTCCTGGTTCCGTCCGAATCGACCAGGCAAGACCTGCTTCGCCTCTACGCGATTCCCGGGCTGGCGCAGAGGCTGGAGGTGATCCCGGAGGGCCTCACGACCGCGGTCGCCGCCGGAGCTTTGCCGAGCGGTGTCGAGCCCGGGTTCGTGCTCGCGGTGGGCACGGTCGAGCCGCGCAAGAACTACCCTCGCCTGCTGGCCGCCTATCGCCAGCTGCGCGGTCGCGGCGCGCTGCCGTTCATCATCAACGGCCGTCCAGGCGTGCCACAGCTCGTGATCGCCGGCCGGCCGGGCTGGGCGTACGGCGACACGCTCCAAAGAATCGGCGGCGAACCTGGCGTTCTTTACCTCGGCCACGTCGACGAGCCGACGCTGGCCGCGCTGTACGAGTCGGCATCGGTGCTCGCGTTCCCCAGCCTCTACGAAGGCTTTGGACTGCCGCTGCTTGAAGCCATGTCGCATGGCCTGCCGGCGGTGGTCGGCTCGACCGGTGCGCTGCCCGAGCTCGCGCTGGGCGCGGCGATCTCGGTCGACGGTGAGGACGTCGCCGCGATCGCGGGCGGTCTGGAAAGACTGTTGGCCGACGAGGGTCTCCGCAATAAGCTCGGTGAGGAAGGCAGGCGTCGGGCACAGGGATATACGTGGTCGAACGCGGCGAGCCGCACGCATGAAGTGCTGCGCCGGATCTCTCGGCGCTCGCATGAGAAGGTGGCTTAGCTGGGCAACGGCCGCCGTCTGGGTTGGGGCGTGCTCGGTGCCGCACACATCGCCCGGCGCGCGGTGCTGGAGGCGATCGCAGCCTCGCCTAACGGCGAGGTCGTTGCGATGGCGAGCCGGGACCCTGCGCGGGCACGCGAGATGCTGGGCCCGTATCCGGATGCGCGTGTCCTCGAGAGCTATGACTCGCTGCTCGCGGACCCTCGTGTCGACGTGGTCTACAACCCGCTTCCCAACAGCCTTCATCGAGAGTGGACGCTTCGCGCGCTGGAGGCGGGCAAGCACGTTCTGTGCGAGAAGCCGATCGGCCTCAACGCGGACGAGGCGCAGGAGATGGCGGCGGCCGCGAGCGCCTCGGGCAAGCACCTGATGGAAGCGTTCATGTACCGATTCCATCCCGCGATGCGCGAGCTGGTCACAAGCTCGCGTGGCGCGATCCATGTCGAGGCCAGCTTCGGCTTCAAGGTGCGCGATGCATCGGACATCCGTGTCCAGCAGGCGCTCGGCGGCGGGGCGCTGCTCGATGTCGGCTGCTACACGGTGAGCGTCGCGCGCTGGATCCTGGGCGAGCCGGAGCATGTCCTCGCGTGGTCGACAGTCCGCAACGGGGTCGACATGACGACAAGTGCTCTGCTTGGTTTCGCCGGCGGGTCGACGGCCAGCGCGTGGTGCAGCCTGGAATCGGCCGAGATCCAGGAGGTGATGGTCATCACGCCAGACAATGTGCTGCGCCGGACGCGAGCATTCAACTCTCGGGACGAGGACGATCCGTACCGGCTGATGGTCGAATCGTTTGCCGACAGCGTGATCCATGACCGGCCGGTCGCGATCCCGCTCGAGGAGTCGATCGCCAACATGCGGGTCCTGGATCGGATCGCCGAAGCCTCTCGCTGATCTTCGTTTGCCCTCCACGAAGGCTCCCGCTCATCTTCTTGCCCCCCTCCCGCTCATCTTCTTGCCCCGATGAAGGCTCCTGCTCATCTTCTTGCCCCCTCCCGGCGCTTGCGCGCCGACCTCCCCGGCGAGCGGGGAGGTGAAGCCGACCTCGCCGGCAAGCGGGGAGGTAAAAGGACCTTCCGAGTGAGCCCCATCCCCGCCCTCCGGGCGGTACTTCCCCATCAATGGGGAAGAGTTCTCGTTAAGGCTTGAGCAGCTCTTGAAAACGAGTGTCGTCGCGAAGGGGGCCCAGGGCTGAGTCTTCGGCCGCGGCCGCCTTGATGTCGGGCCGCATCGGGAACGCTTCCCTCAGAAGCGGCAGCGCGTCATCGTTCCGGCGTTCCGCGACGCGCGCGCACGCCAGGTTGTAGAGCGCGGCACCCAGCACCAACCGCGGCGCGTCGGCCTCGCGCAGCACGTCCACCGCCTGCTCGGTAACTCGCCTGGCGCGCTCGACCTCGCCGTTCTCGCGGTAGTACTCGGCGATGTGTGTGCGTGGGTGCGTAAAGCTGTTGCGCAGAACGGCTTCTGTGGTTGTTTTCGACAGGCCGAAGTCGATAGGCCGGTCGCCGAGCTTTTCGTACAACTCGATGATCTCGGCGAGCAGGTGGTCAGAGCGAGCGGCCGCATCGGTCAGCGGCGTGCCGATTCCGCGCGCAAGCTCAGCCTCGTTGAACTCATCGATGTTCGCCGGCGGCCGCTCGTAATCCTTACCCTCGCTGATGTTGGTCAGCGCGTTGCGGAGCCGTTCGCGCCACATGCCCACGTGGAACAGCACAAGCGCCGCAGGCCAGCCCCGGGGAGCGGACTCCGCGCCACGTGCCGTCTCGACGAACTCCTGCTCGGCCTTCCGCTCGGACTCGAGCGCCTGGCGAATCGCTGCGACGTCAGGCAGGGTTGATGTCCACGGTCTGCGTGCCCTTCAACGTGATCGGCCCGCTGAATCCAGGCGAGGCGCCGGACACCGTATCGAAATTAATCGTCACATCGCTGTCGCCGGTGGAATGAGTCTTCACTATCCGGTGACCATCGATGTCGATCCACGACGTGACATCAGATGAGAGCGTCCCCTTGACAGTGAAGTTCTGCATCCCGGTGGACGTCGGACCCGAGGGCAACATCGGCAAGGCATTGTGTATTGATGAAGTGTCGAATGCCAGGTCGAAGTTGCTCGTGACCTTCGACTGGATGACGGCGGCGTCGCCCCCGCCGACACGTTCGTCACGGAGGTACTTGTTGTTGGTGGTGACGTGCGCCGTCCCGGAGCCCGCGGTGTTGGGGATGTCGTAGCTCTTGGTCCACGTATCGCCGGCCTTGACCGGATTGTCGGGGAGCACAGCGCTGAGGAGGCCGCTCCCGGTACCGGTGAAGTCGGGCAAGGAGCCGTTCAGAACCGTGCCGTTGACGCTCGTGACACGTCCATCAGGGCTCACGGTCAGCTCGACACTTTCATCCTTGCCTACCGCCGAGGTTGTTGTCCCGTTGGCGGTGGTCTTGATCGTGGCGTCGGTGAGCGCGACATTCACATGCGCGGTTCCGTTCGCGTCGACTGATTTCACGGTGACCGTGTCGTTCGCGGTGAGGTCGAGCTGGAGCGGAACCGAGAATCCCTGGGCGCCGGCCTTGTAATCGAGCGCCACATGTATCGCGTACCTGTACGTGTCGCCGGCCTTGAAAGCGAGCGAGATCGTGTGCGACTGAGCCAGGAGCGAGCCGCATGAAGCGACCAGGAACATGGCAACGACGGCAAGGCGTCGCATCGACTCCCAGCCTACGCTAGGCCACTGTCTTTGGCGTCGCTTCCGCGGCTGCCGGTGTGGCGGTGTCGGCGGTAGGGGTAGACGTGACCGGCACGATTTGGCGGAATGTTTGCAGCGCGTCTTCCCAGTCCGCGAGCATGGCCGCCGCCCTTGCGCTGCCGGTCCTGCGGTGATGCTCGTCGACGAGCGCGCGAAGCTCGTCGGAGTCCTCCGCCGGAACCTCTCGCGCGACGACGCTGTCGAGATTGAGCTGCCGCCACTGGACCACGTAGGCGACGCCGCCGGTCATCCCCGCGCCGGCATTCCACCCCACGGGGCCGAGCGCCACAGCGACGCCGCCGGTCATGTACTCGCAGAAATGGTCGCCCGCCCCTTCGACGACGGCGACCGCGCCTGAGTTGCGGACGCAGAAGCGTTCGCCAACGCGGCCCGCGATGAACAGCTTCCCGCCGGTGGCGCCGTAACAGATCGTGTTTCCCGCGAGGACGGGATCCGGAGCGCCGTTGCCTGCCGACGGGCGGATCGTGATCACGCCACCGCCCATGCCTTTGCCGACGTAGTCCTGCGCCTGGCCCTCGAGCGCGAGCTCCGCGCCGTGGTCGAGGAAGGCGCCGAAGCTCTGCCCGGCGCTACCGGTGTACGACCGGTGCTCCCGGGCGGTCAGTGACGCACCGACGGTGCGGTGCGAGTTGTTGATCTCGCCGCTGGGCGGTGCGGGCGCCGGCGGGTCCCCGTTGCGGTGCCACATGCGCTTCCGAGGCAACGAGGCGTCCGTCGCGGCGAGGACGAAGCCGAGGTCCAGCTTTGTGTCCGGCCCCTGCTCGAGCAGCTCGACTCGCCCCACCGCCTGGTCCAGCGATCGCAAACCAAGTCGCGCGAGGTGCTCCCGCGCCTCCTCAGCGATCAGGAACAGGTAGTTCACCACGTGTTCGGGCCTGCCCTCGAACTTCGCGCGCAGGTCTTCGCGCTGGGTGGCGATGCCGGTCGGGCAGGTATTGAGGTGGCACTGCCGTGCCATATCGCATCCGAGCGCGACGAGCACGCCGGTGCCAAACCCGAACTCCTCGGCCCCAAGAAGAGCGGCCACAACGACGTCACGCCCGCTGCGAAGACCGCCGTCGGTCCGCAGGCTCACGCGTTCCCGCAGGCGGTTCTCGACCAGGACTTGCTGCGTTTCCGCGAGGCCGAGCTCCCAGGGGGAGCCAGCGTTCTTGATCGAGGACAGCGGCGAGGCGCCCGTTCCGCCGTCGTGGCCGGACACGAGGATGTAGTCGGCGTTGGCCTTGGCGACCCCGGCCGCGATTGTCCCGACGCCGGCTTCGGAAACGAGCTTGACGCCGACCCGAGCGAACGGGTTGACGGTCTTCAGGTCGTGGATCAGCTGCGCCAGGTCCTCGATCGAATAGATGTCGTGATGCGGCGGCGGTGAGATGAGCTGCATCCCTGGCTGGGCGTGGCGCAGCCGAGCGATGAGGCTTGTGACCTTGAGGCCGGGAAGCTGGCCTCCTTCGCCTGGCTTCGACCCCTGCGCGATCTTGATCTCCAGCTCCTCGGCTCGCTTCAGGTAACGGGGGGTGACGCCGAAGCGGGCGGACGCAACCTGCTTCACCTTGTTGTCGTGTCTGACTCCATCGCGGTGGTCGTACGTGTCGGGGTCCTCGCCACCCTCGCCCGAGTTGGACCGGGCGCCGACCTGGTTCATCGCGATCGCCAGGGCTTCGTGCGCCTCGGGCGACAGCGCGCCGAGTGACATCGCCGTACTGACAAAGCGCTTGACGATCTCGCTCGCCGGCTCCACTTCGTCCAGCGGAACCGGCTCCGTACATTCCCTGAGCTGGAGCAGCTCGCGAAGCGACTGGGGCGTATCCATGACAGAGAGCCGGCGCCACTCGCGATACGCCTCCGCGTCCCCGGTCTGCGCGGCCTTCTGCGCCGCTCGCACCGCCAGGGGGTTGTACGCGTGGTGCTCGCCCGCCTTGCGGAAACGGACGCGGCCGTGGTCCGCGAGTGGCTGCGGCCGGCCGCGACTGATGCGCTCGATCTCTTCGAGGTCGGCGCCACCGATGCGCGATGGCACGGCGGGGAAGCACATCTCCATCACCTCGGCGCCGAGGCCCAGTGCCTCCAGGACCTCCGCCCCTCGGTAGCTCGTCACGCAAGAGATGCCCATCTTGGCCATGACCTTGAGCAGACCGGCCTCGATGGCTTTGCGGTAGCGCGGCGCTGCTTCATCGCCCACCGTGGCCAGCGCGAGATATGGATGCACCGCGGTGGCGCCGATCGTGATCAGGCATGCGACGTCGTGGACGTCGACGACGTCGCCCGCGATGGCGACGATGTCGGTCGACATCCGGCGGCCAGTGGCCAGCAGATGGGAGTGCACGGCTCCGACCGCGAGCGCCATCGGCACCGGTGTTCGGTTCTGTGCCGAGCGGCGATCACTGAGCGCGATCACGCCGGACGCCTCGCCGGCCTCTGTGCGCAATCGCCTAAGTGCATCGCGCAGCGATTCATCAGGCGCGTAGGTAGCGTCCAGAACGGTCGCTTCATCCAGGACACGTGTCAATTCGGCCGCGCTGAGGAATGGCGATTCCAGCTCGAGCAATTTGTTGTCGATTGGTACGGCCGGGTGGTGTCGACGTAGCAGCTCGCGATCCGCGCCGCCTTCCGGCTCGAGCGTACCGTGTCGGGTGCCGAGCAAGACTCGAAGCGACATCACGGCCTTTTCGCGCAGCGGATCGATTGCTGGGTTGGTGACCTGCGCGAAACGCTGCCGCAGGTAGCCGTAGATCCTGCGCGGTGTGCGCCCAAGCGGCGCGATCGGGATGTCGTCGCCCATCGAATAGACGGGTTCGGCCCCAGTCTCGGCCATCACCTCGACGACGAATTTCACGTCCTCGCTCCCCCAGCCGTGCAATGCGTGCTTCGCAGCCAGGTCCTCGAGGGGCTCGAGATCGACGTGATGCCTTTCCACGGGTACCAGCACGCGGTCGGCGAGCAAGCCATAGTCGTACCGCGCGGCGGCTCGCTCTTTGGCTTCGCCATCCCGAAGCACGGATCCGTCGCGCGTGTCCACCAGCAACATCTGACCCGGGCCCAGGCGGCCGCGCTCGATGACGTCCTCAGGTGCCATCGGCACCACACCTGCTTCGGATGCCGCGGCGACGATGCCATAACGTGTGCGCTGCCATCGGAGCGGTCGCAGGCCGTTGCGATCGAGCGCCGCGCCGACGATGTTCCCGTCGCTGAATGCCAGCGCGGCAGGTCCGTCCCAGGGCTCGAAGCGGATCGACTGATAGCGATAGAAGTCGCGCACCGGCCGTGCGATGTCACCGCGTCCCTCCCATGCGTCGGGCACAAGGCTCATCAGCGCCTCGCTGACCTCCCAGCCGCGGTGCACGAGCAGCTCGAGCGCGTTGTCGAGCGAGGCCGAGTCGGAACCCTCTGGCCAGATCACACCCTGCAGGTCGGGCTCCAGCTCGGCCTCGCGTGCCCGCATCCAGGCGCGGTTACCGGTGATGGTGTTGATCTCGCCGTTGTGGGCCAGCATGCGGAATGGCTGCGCGAGCCTCCAGTCGGGCATCGTGTTGGTCGAGTAACGCTGGTGAAAAACTGCGAGCCGGCTCTCGCAACGCGGGTCGCGTAGATCGAGATAGAAGTCGGCGAGCCGGGTGCCCGCCATCAGGCCTTTGTAGACGAGGGTGCGGCTCGAGCAAGAGGACACGTACATCGGCACGCCCTCGGCCACGGCGAGCTTCTCCGCGCGACGACGGGCCAGGTAGAGACGCCGCTCCCATTCGTCTGGCTCCAGGCCGGTGTTTGCCATGAGGCCGTGCCAGATCGTGGGCATCGTTTCGCGCGCCCGCCCGCCGAGAGTTTCCGGGTCGACCGGCACGCTGCGCCAATGAGCCACCTGGACTCCAACTGAGGTGGCGGCGTCTGCGAAGACCTGTCGGCCGCGGTCCTCCCATTCGAAGAGCGCCGCCACGGCAAAGTTCCCCCCGAGCAGGCGGTGCGGGACCTGGATCAGGACGCCGGCGCCGTCCCCGCTCTTGCCGTCGGCGTCCAGCCCCCCGCGGTGGGCCAGCCGGGCGAGAGCGCCGACGCCGAGCGCGACGGCTTCGTGTCCTGCCTCGGGAGTGGACACGAAGCCCATCCCGCAAGCCGCCCGGCTGCCGGGGAGATCCCCCGGCCAAGCACGGCGTGTTGGTTTCAGCGCTGGGGGCACTGGGCTGAAGGCTACTGGCGGTTGCCGAAGCGGGCTAGTGCGCCACTACCAAAAGAGGGTCGGTTTCGTTAGTGCGAGATGACTATAGGCCCAGCAGTGACTGAACCCGCAGGGCGACCGACAGGTTGAGGCGGGTCTCCGGATCTTCCAGATCGAGGCCGGTGATCTCTCGGATCCGCTCGAGGCGGTAGCGCAGCGTGTTCGGGTGCACACGCAGGCGTTGGGCCGCGTGCTGCTGCTCGCCGGTTTCCAGGTACGCCCGGAGCGTCGCCACGAGTGCCCCCTTGCGCGCGCGGTCGTGCTCGATCAGGGGACCGAGGTGCCGCCGGCTGTAATCGACGAGCCTTTCGTCGCTCACCGCGGCGAGCAGCCCGGTCAGCCCGAGCTCAGGAACGGCGACGACCTGGCTCCACCTCTTGAACCGCGCGAGCGACTCCATCACCGAAGTCACCTCGCGCAGCGCGCCCTCGACACTGGCGGGGGCCTCGATCGGCGCGCTGAATCCGACTGAGACGGTGAAGCCGGGCTTCCATTCCGTGATCGCCTGCTGGACCTGTAGTCCAAGGGCGTGGCTGCGCGCCTGGTGGTCGCCCGCCTCGGTGCCCAGCGGCAGCAGGGCGACGACCTGGTCCGACCGCCCCTGGACCAGCGCGCGCTGGTAGCTCATCCGCACGACCGCCGTCACCCGGCGCAAGAACTCGCGTTTCAGCGCCTGGATTGCGTCTTCCGAGATCTGCCGCGCCCGCGCGAAGCCGCGGAAGTCGTCGATGTCCACCAGAAGCACGATGTGCGCCCCGTGCATCGGGTAGCCGACGTGGCGCGCCCGGCGCTGCGCGGCGGCGTCGTCGCCATATGTGCCGTGCAGGAGATCCTCGAGGAACTCGCCGCGTAGTTCCTTGGCGATCGAAAGCGCGAGCACGAGCGCCGCCTGCTCGATGGCCATGAAAGCGAGCTCCTCGTTCTGCGGCGGATGGTCGAGGACCGAGATGTAGCCGAGGACCTGATTGGCGGCGAAGATCGGCGCGATCAGCCGCTCGCGGGACATCCCGAGGTGGGGGAAGGCAGGCACCTTGACGGGGCCTCGCTTGGCCTCGACCTCGCGCAGGATGCGCTGGATCTGGGGGTCGAAGAGCACGCGGTGCGGGGTTCCCTGACGTTGGATGGTCTCCTTGCGGTGCGGGTCGGCGCTGCCGCCGGCGTGGGCGAGCAGGTGGAAGCTCGCATCCTCCACCACGACGGCGCTCTCGAGGAGCTCGGCCAGGGTGCGGCAGATCTCGTTGACGCCTTTGCCGTCGAGGACGAGCTCGGTGAAGCGGCGGTGGATCTCCATCGAGCGCTTCAGGCGCCAGTGCTCGGCGTTGATGATCCGCTCGAGGAGCGGAGACATGAGATCGACGAACTGGACGTCGGAAGGGATCGTGAAGAGCGGTACTTTCAGGCGGTCGGCCTCGGAAACCATCTCGGGCGGGGGCTTGCGCAGGTACGGGAGAGGACGCACGACCAGGCCGGCGCCGCCACCCTCGGCAATCCGCCCGACCAGGCGGATCTGAGCGTCAAGGTCGTCCTTGATCGGGAAGCCGCTGGTGAACATCAGGTCGCCAGCACGCGGTTGCACCTCCGGCGTCTCCATCAAGCGCACCCATTCGACCTGTCGATCCAACCCTTCGGCTCCGGCCACGAGCTTGGCTGCGGAGAGCACCGAGCGCATCGCCTCGCGCACCGTGGGACGGGGCGCTTCGACGTCCACTTCGAGCCGCTTGGTCGCCATCAAAGGAAGCTTAGGGTGTGCTCGAAGGACAAGCAACTCGGCA
>WNGD01020995.1_pt1 | contig 12182 bp, 12 predicted proteins | sample 5400671 | NCBI WGS metagenome assembly WNGD01 (sample SAMN13153369, study PRJNA577476) | soil metagenome | isolation source: 40 cm soil or saprolite under grassland replicate 2 | place: USA:California | collected 2016-06-15
TCTTAGAAGCAGGAACGAGACAAATTTTGGATTTTAGATTGCCGATTTTCGATTGAATCCAAAGTCGAAAATCTAAAATCGGATGGGTTGTAAACTCTCCGGTCTCGGTCCAATCCAGAGTTGAAAGTTTATCCTAACATTACTCCAGTGATAGTTAACAGGTACGCGATGGCTAGAAGCGCATACGCCACGCACGAAACTACAAGGCAGATCAGATTAAATTTCCCTGGCTGTGCGGCGACGGGCAGATGGCGCGGTAAGTAAACATGGTTGAGAAAGATCAGCGCGACCGAGAAAAGCACGGTGCCGACGAATCCGATGACGGCTGAAAGGAGGATCAGCGGGCCGGGCTCAGAAAAGCCCATGGTGGCCGAGGTAATGGCCGTGAGCAGGAATAAAAAGATCAGATACCACGATCGGACTGACACGGCCTGCGAACGAGGAAAGAATGCGTAAAGGCAATCCGTATGGATACGGCTTACGGCATCCACGGTGGCGAGCCAGGTGTCAGACAAAAACGCGGCAGCGATGATTAGAAACAATATCCTTCCAATCCAGCCCCAGCTGACTTCAAAAAATCGACTTTGCACCACGGCGAGTTCATAGCCACCTGGAAGAAGGCCCTTAGGAAACAGGAGCGCATAGGCCAGCAGACAGGTCATCAGAGTTGTGAGCAGATTGCCGCCGATACCGATACTGATGTCCCAGAAAAGGTAACGTCGCCAGCGGCGAACGTAAGCCAGCCCTTCGTCGTGGCCGGGTGTAAAACCGGAGGCGGGGATCGCTTCGGCCTTGCCGGTGATGGGCCCGGTGAGTCGGCCCATATAGTGCGCCATGCCTGATCCCTTATCGCGCACCCAGTAGGAATAAAAAAGCGTCCAAAATCCGCCCAATCCCGCAAAGGTGATCGCGGTCAACAATTTCGTTGCGTCATCTGGGTCCCAAGGCCGCGGCATCGGCCATTCCGGAATGAACAGTCCTTTGACGAACGCGGGCAGGGCGTGAAGCGCTTCCGTATTGGCGCTGGCCCAGAGAAGCCCCACAAGAGTGAGAAGCGCAACGCCCCACATGAATGTTTCGACCAGGCGATAGATCACCTTGCTCAGAAGTATGGCTGTTAAAAAAACGAACATAGAAAGGTAACCCCAGAAAAGAGTCTGCCCTCTGGCTGTCCAACCCGCAGGAAAATGGGTGAGGGCTGCCAACGATGTTCCTCCGGCAGCGGCAAAAGCGCCAAACCACAGAAAAGAGAGCGTCATCAGGATCCAGAGAAAGAACGCAAAATACCGGTTCAGGCGGATGAAGCCTTGAAAAATGCTTTCGCCGGTGAGGACCGTGTAGCGTCCGATTTCGTAAGTGACAGGAAACTGGAGCAGGCAAGCAGGAAGCAACAGAAAGAGAAATGACAGTCCGTACTTTGCAATAATATAGGGCCACCAAATCAGCTCGCCGCTCCCTTGAGCCAGGGCCATAAAAATGACGCCGGGTCCCAGCGCAGCCAACATGTTGGGAAGCGGGGGGAGGGGTGCTCTTTTGAACGGCGGTAGAATTCCCCAGGATGGGCTATCTGACATGCGATGAGGGCCTAGTCGATGCGATGGACAGCATCGTTCGCTTGTACTCCGGAATGTCGAGCACGGGATAAGAGCCTAAGAGAAGTTGCGGAAATTTCGCCAAGACTTCGTTTAGCATAGTCGCGATCACGCCTTCGCCATACTTGACGTAGACATTCTTCAAAAAATAAGGGGTATCGCGGAATCTTTCCTTAATGGTGTGAAAACGTTCTTGAAGGATCCTGGGGATGCCCGGAAAAATGTAAACATTGCGGATCTTCACCACCGGCGCGAAGAGCGCTTCCGTGGCTAAAAGTTCGGCGCCTTCGGGAACGTTGGCCATCCTCAGTCTCGCTTCGTTAACGTCGGCGCCCAGCCGCTGGCGCATGCGTTGCTCTATGTCCGGATGGCGCACCACGTTGAGACCAAAACCGTGAGCGATTCCCTCGATGGTCACATCATCATGCGTCGGTCCGACTCCTCCGGTCGTGAAAACAAAATCGAATCGCTGTGAGAACGCGGCGACTTCATGACCGATGAGCTCGATGACGTCCGGAATCGTGGAAATTTTTTGTACTTCGACCCCGAGTTGGCGCAGCTCGGTGCAGAGAAAATAGGAGTTGGTATCCTGGGTTTTTCCCGACAAGACCTCGTTCCCAATGATGACGATACCGGCGCTCTTAGACATGCTCTTTATCTATTAGCGCAACGAAACAGGCACCCGCAACACTCGGCTTTCGCGGTTTCTGGTCTCGAGTTCCGGGTCTCGGCGTGAGGGAGAGTTGGAGAAATGGAGTGTTGGAGTGATGGGCTCGCCATGATTCCAATATGCAGCACTGCAGCACCGCATTCTCCATCACCGGAACGCGAAACTGCGAGCAAGCGCCGCTCGCGTTACAGGTCGAATTCGCTGCAGCTCATGAAAAACTGGCATTGTGGATTGGAACAGACGAAGCGGCATTTGTGGTTGAGAAGCTTAGACCCACAGACCGGGCAGAACTCCCACCAGTTTTCCTGTTTTTCTTGCTTGGTCGTAGAGGAATCGGAGCGGCTCATAAGTTCCTCGGTTAAATGCGTTGGCGACGGAGAAGAACGCAAACGTTCAGAGCTCAACGCCGTCCGAATAGTTTGCGGGCGTTGTCCCCCATAACTTTTTTCTTGACCTGAGCGGTCGCCCTCGCCTTCTGGATGATCGTTACCGCATTCTTGAGCTGGTCGATAGTCGGAAAGTCGCTGCCCATCAGCACTTGGCTCTCGCCCATCGTCTTCACGGCAAAGCCGATTTCCTCCGGGCTCCAAAAAGGCGGTGCAGTATCGACGAAAATACGTTTTTTGTATTTGTCGAAAAACCGCTTGTCCCGCTTGTCCCAGAAGGCCGGATTGATGCGATTCTTGAGCGCAAAAAAGGCGCCGCCCATGTGCGAAAAAACGAAACGAAGCTGCGGAAACCGATCCATGGTTCCGCTCAGCATCAAACGGGCGATGTTGATGGTTGTGTCCATGGCCCGGCCCAAATTCCGCGTGAGATTGAATTCCTCCATGCCGTGGGGATGGGCGAGCGGCAGCTCGGAGGCGGGATGGACAAGGATGGGAACATCAAGATCGCAGACGGCCTTGTAAAAAGGATGGAGTTGCTCGCTGTCCATGAGAATGCCGTCAATGTGGGTATTCATCGCGACCCCTTTGAATCCCAGATCGAGGATGGCTCGCTTCAATTCCCGTGCCGCCTCATGATCGAGCGGCGGCACGTGGGCAAGAGGAATAATCCGCCCCGGATACTTTGAGTCAAGCTCTGCCAGGCGATCATTGATGAGGCGGGCGGCCTTTATATCCACCCAATCCAGCCACACGCCGACGTGGAGCGCCGCTTGGTCGACGCCGGCGCGGTCCATCGCCTTCAACTGCTCATCCATTCGCGCGGTCATGCGCGGTGGTGAGAAAAGCTGTACCCCCGCCCGCCGGATGCGAAAGCGGTCGGCTTCATGAATCACTTCCTCATCTTGATGAACGTGAAGTTCAGGGCGGCGGTAGTGCTCGTCAGGTATCCAGTGGTGGTGGACATCGATGACGAGACTTTTTTTGGGCATGATGCTTCTTTGTAATCGAATTCCCATGGGTTGACAAGAAATTTTTTGCCGTAAGGATCATTCGATTAGACCTCAATAGGCGACCATATAATATGAGATAGCCAAGACACTTCGTGGCATCATGACCAGCAAAAAAATTTTCTACCTCATCGAAAAATCTGGACAAGTCGCCGCCGGAAAAGAGCTTGGAGGAGATGAAACAAGCACGGCGACGGGCGCGCGGGAACGCCTTTCTCAAGCCGATCATTACATTGACTTGACTCGCGGCATCGGTCGGACTTTTGATGTTTTCCCTGAAGGCTTGTAAGGAACGGTTTTCCCAATGTCCGCAATCAGAGAGACCCTTAGAGTCCCGCCAATAGCAATGGTCGCGAACTCATTTGCCATTGATTGGACTCGGACTTCGGCTATAATTCACTTCTGTGTCTCCTTGAGACACGACTATGAAGGGGATCGGTGTTATTCTTTTGGCGGCGGGGCAGGGCGTGCGAATGAAATCTCGCCTGCCCAAAGTGCTTCATCCTCTGGCGGGAAAACCGTTATTTCTCCATACATTAGGAACCGCGCTTCGACTTGAGCCGAGTGCCATTGCCGTGATCATTGGTCACGGCGCTGAAGCTGTCAGGCGGGCTTATTCCGATGGTAATGTGAATTGGGTGATTCAGGAGAAGCAGCTTGGAACCGGCCATGCGGTCCTATGCGCGAAGGAGGGTTTTCGCGATTTTCAGGGTGACGTTGTCATTCTCAGCGGCGATGTGCCGCTCATTCGAGAACAGACCTTGAACATGATGATAAACATTCACCGAGAGTGTAAGGCGTCACTGACGCTTATGACCGCCTCCCTGGATGTTCCCACCGGGTACGGTAGGATCCTTCGTGATGCGCGTGGGAAGATCTCCGTCGTCGTCGAGGAGCGGGATGCGACGGAAGCGCAGAAGCGGATTCGAGAAGTCAACGCCGGCGTCTACGTAGCTTCGCCCCAGTTTCTATTTTCCGCTCTCGAACAGGTCAAGAATCACAACCAACAAGGTGAATACTACTTGCCCGATGTAGTGGCCATTGGGCTTACTCGGGAAAAGGAAATCGCGACGGTTCACGTGGATGATCCACGCGAGATGATGGGAGTCAATACCAGAGAGGAGCTCGCTGCAATGGAAAAACTGTTCCAGGAGCGAATTAACCGGAAATGGATGGACGCGGGCGTCACGCTCAAGGACCCACAGACGACATACATCGAAGCAGGGGTGACTATCGGCAAAGACACGGTGATCGGTCCCAACAGCCATCTTCGCGGGCGTACCGTCATCGGTGAACGGTGTCAGATCGACGGCAGCGCCTATCTCACCGATACAGAGGTTGACGACGACGTTCATCTCTTATTCTCGGTGGTGATCACGAGCTCCCGGATTGCTAGCGGAGCAATCGTCGGTCCCTTCGCCCACCTCCGGCCGGGAACCTCGCTCGGTCGGAACGTCCACATCGGCAACTTTGTCGAGGTGAAACAAGCGACAATTGGCGACGGGACAAAAGCCAACCATCTGACCTATCTTGGGGACGTCACGATTGGGCGCGAGACCAATATCGGCGCCGGAACCATTACCTGTAACTACGACGGGTTCAACAAATATCGCACCTCCATCGGCGATCGCGTGCAAGTGGGAAGCGATTCTACATTGGTTGCCCCCATCTCGCTGGGCGACGACGTCTATGTGGCGACCGCGACGACCGTTCGCCACGACATCCCAGCTGGAGCATTGGTTTTCAACGAGCGCCGGGAAGCGGTACGTGAAGGCTGGACCCAGCAAAAGCGTAAGAAGATGAAAGGATCCAAAAACTAATGTGCGGCATCGTTGGTTACATTGGTAAGCGAGAAGCAGCACCGCTAATCCTGGAAAGCCTGAGAAAGCTCGAATATCGGGGCTACGATTCCGCTGGGATTGCGGTTATCAATGAGGGTCGAGTTTCGGTCCGGCGTTGCGAGGGTAAACTCAAGAATCTCGAGACACTCCTCGATCGCGATCCGATGATCGGGAGCATAGGGATCGGCCACACACGCTGGGCGACCCACGGCCGGCCTTCGGAGACCAACGCTCATCCCCATCGGGCCGGCGACGTGGTGGTCGTGCACAACGGCATCATCGAAAACTATCTCGACCTCAAGGAACAGCTAACTCAACGGGGTACCAAATTTTCCTCCGAAACGGACACGGAGATCGTCGCCCATTTGGTGGCGGAAAAAGTTGAACGAAGAATGGACTTTCTCGAGGCCGTGCGCGAGAGTCTGCGCGAGATTCACGGCTCTTACGCGCTGCTGTTTCTGAACCAGAGAGATCCCAAGCGGCTCATCGTCGCGAAAAACTCTACGCCCATCGTCGTCGGGTGGGGAGACGGCGAGGCCTTTATCGCCTCGGATATCCCGGCGTTACTGGACTACACGCGGAAGGTGACGTTTTTGGAGGATGGTGAAGTCGGCGAAGTATCGGTCGATTCGTTTCGTCTCTATAATGGCAAGGGAAAATCGATCCAAAGACCTTTCAAGGAGATTACCTGGGATGCCGTGGCGGCGCGCAAGGGCGGTTATCGCCATTTCATGCTCAAAGAGATTCATGAGCAGCCGAGAGCCGTCGCCGACACGTTTCGTGGGCGTATCTCTTTGAAAGACGGCGAGGTTTCCTTAGAAGATATCCATCTGACGGCGAACCAGGTAAAACAAATCAAACGAGTTCATCTTGTCGCCTGCGGGACCGCGTGGCACGCGTGCCTCGTCGGCAAATTTATGCTCGAGGAGATCGCGCACATCCCGGCGGAAGTCGACTACGGTTCAGAATTCAGATACCGCTCGCCACTCATGGATCCACGCTCCGTCCTGCTGATGGTGAGTCAATCCGGAGAGACTGCGGATACCCTCGCCGCCGTCGAGATCGCGCGGCAGAAAAAGGCCAAGGTTTTGTCCATCTGCAATGTTGTCGACTCATCGATCCCGAGAAAATCGGATGGCGTTCTCTATACCCATGCGGGTCCGGAGATCAGTGTCGCGGCCCCAGGCGAAAAAACTTCTGGGGGATCTTATGCATCTCTCCCATTGGATTGAAGAGGCGCTCAAGCTCGAAAGCGAGGTCGAGTCTTTGGCGCGGGATCTCACGCACAGCCCGGACTTTCTCTATCTCGGCCGCGGGATCAATTATCCGATCGCCCTCGAAGGGGCGCTCAAATTGAAAGAGATTTCCTATATCCACGCGGAAGGCTATCCCGCCGGCGAAATGAAACATGGCCCGATTGCTCTCATCGACGAGACGATGCCCGTCGTCGTGCTCTTGCCGCGGGATCGCTATTTTCAGAAAACGCTGGGAAATCTTAAAGAAGTTGAGTCCAGGGGAGGGAAGGTCATCATCTTGACGGATGAGGAAAAATTGCCGTCCGACATTCCTTCGTTTGGCGTGTTGACGGTCCCCAAAGCGTCCCACTTCTTAACCCCCATGGTGCTCAGCGTACCGCTTCAACTGATGGCCTACTACATCGCGGTGCATCGCGGCACTGACGTCGACCAGCCGCGAAACCTCGCCAAGAGCGTGACGGTCGAATAGTGAAAGATAGCCGTGCTTTCGAGTGACTACAACGCCACCTCGCGCAACAGACGGGCGGCATCTTCGGGCGCCACGGGATTGATGTAGAATCCGGAACCCCACTCGAAACCCGCGACTTGAGTCAACCTCGGCATGATCTCCATGTGCCAATGATAATAATCGCTTTCGAACTCAGTGACTGGGCTTGAATGGATGACGTAATTAAAGGGCGGATGATCAAATCGTCGATCAAGCCTGATCAACGTCGACCTTAAGATTCGGGCGAGCTCGAGATAAAAATCCTTTGAACCAGCCTCGAACCGCGACGCGTGTTTCTTGGGTAAAATCCAGGTTTCATAAGAAAAACGTGACGCATACGGGCAGAATGCGACCAAACTCTTCTGTTCCGTTATAATTCGCCTCCGATCATCTCTTTCTTTCTGGATCATCTCACAAAAAATACATCGTCCCGCGGCATCGTAGAAACGTTTCGCGCCATCGATCTCCTCAAGGGCTGCCTTCGGCACGATCGGGAGGGCAACCAGCTGCGAGTGAGCGTGGGGGAAGGTTGCACCCGCTTCGACCCCTTGGTTTTTGTAGACAAGAATATATTTCCATCGATGATCGGCCCGCAGGTCGAGCATGCGATCGCGATAGGCCGACAGGACCGCTTCAAGCTGTTTTTCGCTCAACATCGCCATGTTCTCTAGATGCTCCGGGCTCTCGATGATAACCTCGTGAACGCCAAGGCCATTCATCCATTCGTAAAGTTCATCCTTATGCACCAACAAATCGCTATCGTTGACGAGCGCCGGATACTTGTTGGGAACCACCCGCACGGTCCAACCGCCTTTCCCCGAGTCAGTTTGATCAGCTCGGCGGACCAAGACCTCAGGCGGTGTCATGCCTTCGTTTCCTGCACAGAACGGGCAGGGGCTCGTGTTGGTGGAATTTCCATGGAGGTTGCGCGGTTGCGGCCTTTGGGCTCTTTCGGCTGAAATAATCACCCAGCGGCCAGTGACGGGATCTCTTCTAAACTCCGGCATAGCTATGCCATTTAGACAGACGACGAGAGTCAGAAGCTGCGCCAATGCTCTTCGTTGAGACTTGGACGAAAATCCTTGGCGCAAAAGTAAAACTCCGACGACCTTTGCCGCGTCGCCTCCGGTCGAGTGCGCCGCACGGAACGAAAATGTTTCTTGATCTCGAGGGTGAACGCCGGCAGCTCATTATTGATGAAACTCTTTATCAAAAGAGTCCCTCCGGGTCTCAGTAACTCCGTGGCAATTTTCAGCGCGGCCCGATTGAGCTCGAGGCAGCGCGCCGTGTCCGCGTCGCGAATACCGCTGAGCCGCGGCGCCAGATCGGAGATGACGCAGTGAGGCGGACCACCCATGAGTTTTTTGATCTTTCGCTCGGTATCCTCTGCGGTGATATCGCCCTGGACGAGCATGATGTTACTTTCGCGAAAGCCATCGATGGCTTGGAGATCCACTCCGATAACTTTGCCGTGCGGACCTACAACCCTGGCCGCTACTTGAAGCCAGCCGCCCGGCGCGGCGCCAAGATCGACGACCCAATCCCCAGCTTTCATGAGCCGAAAGCGCTGCTGGAGCTCTATGAGTTTGTACGCCGCCCGTGATCGGTAGCCTTCCTGCTTGGCTTTTTTGTAATAGGTGTCGTGAGGGTTGTAGTTCATGTTTCGATCGATTGAGCGATAATATAAAAAAAAGGCCCAGCCTAAAACAAAGGCTGGGCCGGGAATTGATGATTTATTTATCGATCAGTTGGCTTTGACCTGAAACTCCACCCGGCGATTCACGGCGCGCGCCCAGCCGGTCTCCTGGTTGATCGATGGTTTACTTTCTCCGAGGCTGACGGTGGACATTCTCGCGCGCTCGATCCCCAATGCTACCAGCTCGTTCATGACAGTCTCGGCACGCCGCATGCCTAACTTCTGGTTGTATTCATCGGTTCCGGCGTTGTCCGTATGGCCTTCGATGGCAATCGTAATGTCAGACTTTTCTTTTAGCCTTTGCGCCGCAAGATATACTTCTCCTTTGCCAAGCTCGGTGAGCTCCGCTGAGTCAAAGCGGAAAGCGACACTGGGAAAGACGACTCGCTCGACCTCCACGACCTTGGGAACTTCTTTGATGACAATCTTTTCGACCGGAACCTCGACAATCTTTATCTTCTCAGCCGCCGGTTCTTGGGCCGCGGCTGGTTTCGGCGTTTCGGCTGTTTTTGCTGGCGTCTCGGTCATCGTGATCTTTTTCGCTACGCCGTAGTTGTACGCGGGTTGCGGCTCGGCAAGGATCGGTGGGTGAGGTGTGTGGCCAAAAAGCGCCTCTTGCGGTTGAGTTGCGCTGACCAGAAAATGAAACGGTCTAAAGACAGTCCACTCGACCAAAAACGCCGCGGGATGGAGCAGATAGGCAACAATCCGCAGAGGATTGGATTGACTGTCGTCATATTCGTCGGGCGCGGCGAAAGCCAGCTTCGATCCGAGCACGAGTGACAACGCCAGGACAACAATGGCGATTCGGGAAATCTTCATGATAGCCTCCTTCTGGAGCCGACAAACAAAAAGTGTAAGGGCTTGTGTTCCCTTTGTCAAACTGCTGCAGACGACCGGCTCGCTTGTAAAAGCCAGGATGGTGGTTTATGGGTTTTTAAACAGCAGTCGTCGAGCGGAGGTACCTGCAACGTGAGTATGTTAGTTGAAAAGAGAGAGCGAGTGATTTTGCTCACGATGGATCGTCCGCCGCTGAACGTCTTAGACATAACTTTGCTGCGGGAGCTTGATGAGATTTTAACCACCTGCGCTCAAGAATTGGCCGTTGATGTTGTTGTGATTCGGGGTGCCGGTCAACGGAATTTTTCAGCGGGAGTCGATATCCGAGACCATACGCGGGACAAAGTTCCCGAGATGCTTGACGTTGTGCACGGCGTCATCCGGAAGCTGCTCGCTTTGCCGCAAGTCACGGTTGCTTTAATCCAGGGAGTTTGTCTCGGGGGCGGCTGCGAGCTCGCGACCTCTTGTGATTTTCTTCTCGCCTCTGAAGATAGCTCTTTCGCCACTCCCGAGATCCATGTGGGTTGCTACCCGCCGGTCGCCCTCGCGCGTTTTTCTTCGTTGATCGGCTATCATCGTGCTGCGGAGATGATTCTCACGGGACGCAGGTACTCGGCGCGGGAGGCATTGGCCATGGGGCTTGTCAACCGACTGCTTCCAAATGATCAATTAGAAACCGGTCTTGAATCTTTGCTAGAAGAACTTCTAGGAAAGAGCGGTGCCGTGCTGCGAATCACGTTAAAAGGGCTTCGCGAGTTGTCTTTGAAAAATTTTCCCGACGCTTTGAAGAGATCGGAAGAGCTTTACTGCCACGAACTTCTGCGGACCGAAGATGTGGAAGAAGGCGTCCAGGCTTTTCTAGCCAAGCGAAAACCTCGCTGGGTGCATCGATAGAAAAACCAATCGCGGCCGGTCCTGGTTCAAATTTGATTTCGCCGACTGTCGATGCTGTTTTCGGGCGACCCCAGGGGCGCCCCTACCAACGCCATTTAATTTGACAACCAAGGGGTGTGTGTTACGCTCGTAAAAATGTCTGATTTTGACATCAAGATCACGACGGACCCGAAGGAAATCCGAGAAGCGCAAAAACTGAGATTCCAAGTGTTCAACTTGGAAATGAAAAAGGGCCTTCAAACCTCCTATAAAAGTGGCTTGGACGTCGATGATTTTGATCCATCTTGTGATCATTTGATCGTTCGCGACCGCACCAGCAAAGAAGTCGTAGGTACATACCGTTTACTCCTCGGTTCTCAGGCGAGCAAAAACCTAGGCTTCTATTCCGAGCGAGAATTCGATCTGGAGAAGATCAAGGCGCTTGACGGGGAGCTCTTGGAACTCGGACGATCCTGCGCACGCAAAGACTTTCGCGACCGCGCCCTCATTCCTCTCATGTGGGAAGCGATCGCCCATTATGTCAAAAAACATCGGATAAAATTTCTCTTCGGCTGCGGCAGTCTCTACACCACCAACCCCGAGGAGGTAAGCGAATGTTTTTCACTATTGAAACGGAAATACTATGCCGACGAAGGGTTTCGGGTTCGTCCGGTGGAGGAATGCCGATTTGACGGTATCGTCGACAATGTGGAGATCGCCAACGAACACGCGCTGTTTTTGAAGCTGCCCAGTTTGATCAAAGGCTACTTGAGACTCGGCGCCGTGGTCTGCGGCCCGCCCGCTCTGGATCGTGAATTTGGTACCGCTGATTTTTTAGTGCTGCTGGATATGCGCAGACTGAGCAGTGAATATCTTCGCCGTTTCGGTCTAGCAGGAACCAAGGTGCACAATGCGGTGGGTTAAGTTATCCGCCTTCCTCTCTCTTTGGGCGTTTTTCTTTGGTTTGGTCGCGCTGGTCCATTTGTGGATTAGCGTGCTGAGACTTCCTAATCGTTGGAAGATCATCAGCCGGTTGACACGCAGTTTCACTCTCCTTTTGCGAACCATCCTCAATATCAAGGTCACGGTTATCGGGGATGAGGGACAGCTGGAAAGGGGAGGCTACGTGATCATCAGCAATCACGTGAGCTATCTTGACGGTTTTGTGTTGGGCAGCCTTTTCCCCGTCTTGTTTGTCTCAAAAAAAGAAGTCAAAAGTTGGCCCGGCATCGGCCCGTGGACCACAATCTGTGGAACTGTTTTCATCGACCGGCAACACAAGGACAAGATTTCGCTACTGGTGGAAGAAATCAAACAAAAATTGAAGCAAGAAGCGAATATCCTACTCTTCCCCGAAGGAACTTCGACCAATGGTGAACGAATGCTGCCTTTCCAGACCGCTCCCTTAGCGGCTCCGTTGCGTAATCGGTCGATTATCGTGCCGGTTACGCTCGCTTACACAAAAATCGAAGAGGAGCTTGTCTCCGTCGCCAATCGAGATCTGATCTATTGGTACGGAGATATGGATTTC
>WNGD01037887.1_pt1 | contig 12180 bp, 15 predicted proteins | sample 5400671 | NCBI WGS metagenome assembly WNGD01 (sample SAMN13153369, study PRJNA577476) | soil metagenome | isolation source: 40 cm soil or saprolite under grassland replicate 2 | place: USA:California | collected 2016-06-15
TCTCGCCAGTGGCGGTATTCACGGTGTGGCGGCCAGTCTGGCGGCCCCCGCGGTCGACCGCATCCTTGATGGCTACCGCGGTGCGCGGCCCGATGCCGGGCACCTGAGCGATCTCGTCGACCTCGGCGGCCCGCAGCTTCCTCAGCGAGCCGAAGTGCTTGACCAAGGTCTTGCGGCGGACCTCGCCGAGCCCCGGGACGTCGTCGAGCAGGCTCTCGACCATGGACTTGGAGCGCCGCGAGCGATGGTGGGTGATCGCGAAGCGGTGCGCCTCGTCGCGGACCCGCTGGAGGAGCTTCGAGGCCTCGGAGTCGGCGGATAGGTCGATCGGCCCTGGGCGCCCCGGGAGGTAGACCTCCTCCAGCCGCTTGGCGAGCCCGATCACGGTGATCCCGCGCTCGACGAAGGGGCGCAGGGAGCGCATCGCGGCGGAGAGCTGGCCCTTGCCGCCGTCGATCACGATCAGGGAGGGCAGCGAGGCGAAGCTCTCGTCGCGCTCGCGGTCGTGTGGGGAGAGGTCGACCTGCTCGAGGTAGCGGTTCATGCGCCGGGAGAGAATCTCTTCCATGGCCCCGAAGTCGTCGGGTCCCGACCCGTTCCCGCCCCTCACCCTGAACCGCCGGTAGTCGGCCTTCTTCGTCGCGCCCCCCTCGAAGACGACCATCGAAGCGACGGTGTGCTCGCCGCCGAGGTTGGAGACGTCGAATCCCTCTATGCGGACGGGCAGCTCCTCCACCCCCAGCGCGTCGCGCAGCGTCGCCAGCGACTCGACCCGGCGCTGGCGCCGGTGCTCGCGGCGCAGGCGGTCCTGGTCGAGGGCAAGGCGGGCATTGCGTTCGGCCAGCTCGCGCAGGCGCCGCTTGTCGCCGCGCTCGGCGACCCGAACCTCGACCGGGGCACCGCGCCGCTCGCTCAAAGCGGCGGCGAGCAGCTCGGCGCGCTCGCGCAGGTAGGGGCCGACGACGATCGTCCGCGGGACCGCCGGCGAGGCCGAGTAGTACTGGCCGATGAACTCCTCGGCGACCTCGGCCAGGTCGCGCTCGGCCTGATTGTCGAGGTAGAAGCTCTGGCGCTCGGCGAGGATGCCGTCGCGCACCTGGAAGACCTGCGCGTTGGCGTCCGCCCCCTCCGCGGCGACGCCGATCAGGTCGAGGGCGCCGACCGAGCCGCCCGCGACCTGCTGGCGCTCGAACAGGGACTGGATCGCCTTGAGGCGGTCGCGGTGCACCGCGGCGCGCTCGAATTCGCGCCCCTCCGCCGCCGCCTCCATCTTCGCCTGCTCGTCCGCCTCGACCTGGCGGTAGCGGCCGGAGAGGAAGTCGACGATCGCCTCGATGTTGCGCCGGTACTCCTCCTGCGTCACGTAGCCGACGCAGGGCGCCCCGCAGCGCTTGATGAAGTAGTCGAGGCAGGGGCTGCCGGAGCGACGGCCGGGCTCGCGGCCCTCGCAGGTGCGGAACTGGAACAGCTTGCCGAGCAGGTCGAGCGTCTCGCGCACCCGCTTGGCGCTCGAGAAGGGGCCGAAGTAGGCGCGCCCCGGGCGGTGCTTCTCGCGGGTGAAGTAGACCCGCGGGTACTCCTCGTCGAGGCTGACGCAGACGTATGGGTAGGACTTGTCGTCGCGCAGGCGGATGTTGAAGCGCGGCCGGTTGCGCTTGATGAAGCTCTGCTCGGCGAGCAGGGCCTCGGCCTCGGTCGCGGTGACCAGGAACTCGATCCGGTCGACCCGCGAGGTGAGGCGCGGCTCGCCCCCAGAGAAGTGGGAGGCGACGCGCTTGCGGATCGAGCGCGCCTTGCCGACGTAGAGGGTCTCGCCATCGGCTCCGTGGAAGAGGTAGACGCCGGGCGAGTCGGGCAGCTGACGTCGCTGCCGGGCCACTCGCTCGGCGCGCGTGGGGCTGTCGCTGTCACCGTCGCCGGACACAGAGCAAAGAGTAGGCTCCTGGCCACCCGGCCAAAGTCACGCGAGAGACGGAGAGCGAGATGAGCACCCAGACCTTGAGCCCGCCCGAGCTGAGCACGCTTCGCATCGAGATCGACGGCGAGATCGGCACCCTCACCCTCGACCGGCCCGACGCCTTCAACGCGATGAGCCCGGAGATGATCGGCGAGCTGACCGTGGCGTTCGCCTGGCTCGCCGACCGCGCCCCGCTGCGGGCGCTGATAATCACCGGCGCCGGCAAGGCCTTCTGCTCCGGCGGCGACGTCAACTGGTTCCAGAAGGGCGTCGAGGACGAGGAGATCGACCTGCCCTCCGAAGTGCGGCGCGGCGCCGAGGCGCTGCACCAGGCGATCGTCGACCTGCGCCGCATCCCTTATCCGGTGATCGCCGCAGTGAACGGGCCGGCCGCCGGCGCCGGCTTCTCGCTGGCGCTGGCCTGCGACACGCGGATCGCCTCCGAGTCCGCCTTCTTCGCCTGCGCCTACGGGCGGATCGGCGCCTCCCCGGACGGCGGCATGACCTACTTCCTGCCGCGCGTCGTGGGGCCGAGCCGGGCGCTGGAGATCCTCCTCAACGATCCGAACATGGGCGCCCAGGACGCGCTTGCCGAACGGCTGGTCGCCGAGGTCGTCGCCCCGGACGAGCTGATGGGCAGGGCGCGGGCGAAGGCCGAGAAGCTGGCGGCGAAGGCCCCCTACTACGTGCGGATGGCGAAGCGGCTCTGCGCCCAGAGCATCGAGAACAGCCTCACCGAGCATCTGCAGCTGGAGCGGCACGGGATCGCCGACAGCATGGCCACCGAGGACCTGCGCGCCGGCGTCGAGGCCTTCTTCGGGGGGGAGAAGCCGGAGTTCAGCGGCCGCTGAACCGGGTAGCGGTTCGCTGAACCGGAGATGCGGATTGGTCGTATCCAGTTACAGTCCCGGGTGAGACCCCGCTTTCCGAGGAAAGGAACCAGCATGAAGAAGGTCGCCGCACTGCTTGCTCTAGCCCTCGCCGCCGTGGCGCTCGTCGCCTGCGGGGGAGGCAACGGAACCACGACGACAACGGGCGGTGGCGAAGGCGGAGCCGCAAACGAAGGCGCCGCTGAAGGCGGCGGAGCCGCGGGTGGAGCCGCCGCGGAAGGCGGAGGCAAGAGCGAAGGCGGCGGCGCCTCGACGGTCAAGTTCGAAGCCGACCCCAGCGGCGCCCTCGCCTTCACGACGACGCAGGCCACGGCCAAAGCCGGCAACGTGACGATCGACTTCGAAAACCCGCAGCCGGTTCCCCACGACGTCTCGATCGAAGACTCCAGCGGCAAGACGATCGGCAAAACGGAACTGATCTCCGAAAGCTCGGCCTCGACCACCGTCAACCTGAAACCCGGCACCTACACCTTCTACTGCAGCGTTCCGGGGCACAGAGAAGCGGGCATGGAAGGGACTCTGACCGTCAAGTAAGGGCGGGACCCCTAGACGTCTGGTCAGACCGGGGCCATAACCCGGGTTGTAAGATGCTATCTTACGTCGATGAAGACGACCGTCTCTACCAAGGGTCAGATTGTGCTGCCGGCCGAGCTTCGGCAGCGTGACGGCATCGAGCCCGGACAGGAGTTCGAGGTCGAGCGCATTGGCGCCGACGAGTACCGGCTGCTGCGTATGACACCAGCGCCGAATGAAGGCCTGGTGGACTGGTTGCTCGCCTGCCCGCAGAAGGGCTACTTCGTCGCGATCGACTCCGAGTCGACCGACACGCTGTGAGACACCTCGTCGACGCCAACGTCCTCTCCGAGGCGACCAAACCCGATCCCAATCCCCGGGTGATCGAGTGGCTGAGACGCAACGAGCGCTCGATCGCGGTCGATCCGGTCGTCCTCGGCGAGGTTCGCTTCGGCATCCTGCTCTTGGCGCGCGGCGCCCGACGTACCAAGTTGGAGCAGTGGTTTGAGCAAGCCGTCAGCCGGATTCAGTGCGTTCCATGCGATTCGGCGGTCGGGATGCGCTGGGCACAGCTGCTCGCCGACCTGCGCCGGCGCGGCAAGCCGATGTCGATCAAAGACAGGACGCTCAACCGACGCGACTTCGAACCGGCGCGGGTGCGGCTCGTCGATCCATCGGCCTGAGGAGAGCGACCTCCCGGTTCAGACGGGCGCCATCATCCGCGTCACCGAGTCGCCCACGAAGCACGGCTTCTCGTTGCCCTCTACCTCGAGGGTGAAGCGGGTCACTACCTGGTGCCAGCCGCCGCCTGCCTCGTCTACCGAGACAACCTCGGCGCGGGCACGCACCCTGCTGCCGGCGGGGACGGGGGCGGGGAAGCGGATCTTGTTCCAGCCGTAGTTGACGCCGAGGGCGAAGCCGCTCGAGGAGATCATCTCCTTGCGGAAGCCGTCGACCAGCGAGAGGGTGAGGTTGCCGTGGGCGACCGTGCCCCCGAAGGGGCTCTCGGACTTGGCCCGCTCGACGTCGACGTGGATCCACTGATCGTCCCCGGAGAGCCGGGCGAAGGTGTCGATGTCGTCCTGCGTGACCGTCCGCCACTCGCTCGGCCCGATCTCCTGCCCGAGCAGCGCCCGCATCCCCTCGACTCCCTGTACCTCAACCGTCGCCATCGCGCGGGAAGTCTAGGGCTAATCGGGCTAGGGGGCTTGCCCCTGGGACGATCCAGGACCAAGCGGAACGGTCGCATACCGTGACGCTCACTTGTCGATTTCGTAGGTGAAGTCGTATTCGGTTTCTTCTTCGTTGCGGGCGTGGAGGGTCATCTGCCCGCTTGCGTCCTTGTATTCGTCGGTGCCGCCCGTGATCGCCAGATTCGAGTCTTTGCTGTCGTAGAAGGGACCCTCGACGGTCATCTGCCCGCCCGCGAGGGAGACGGTCCAGATGCACTCCCAGGCCTTGCCGACGGCCGTGCGCACGCACTGCCCGTTGTCGGTCCCGACCTGCTTCTTGTTCGCCGAGTCGAAGACCGGGTTGGCGAAGGCGAGCACGTCGCCGACCGAGTCTTCCTCGCTTGCCGGGCCGATGTGGCGGACCGTGTCGGTTTCGGCGTGCTCGACCAGCTTGATCGTGGTGGTGTTCGAGCTGTCGCCGCAACCGGCGAGCAGGCCGGCGGCGCAGACCACCATCGTCGGGACCAAGTAGTGGGCCTTCATATGTCTCCCCTCGTATGCGGAAATCGGGTCGGCGGGAGTCTTGAGTGTCCCCCTCACCCACAAACCGCGTCAACGGCCGCGGCGGCCCAACGACCGGTCCCCACGTGGCCGGATCGGCGTGCTGCTTGGGTGTAGCGCGACCCGGACGGACGGGTCTGAGGCGTCCAAAAGGGCCCTCCGAGTTGGACCCAGCGGCCCTTGTGGAGCAGGAGTGCCTGTGCCACGATTCAGCTCGCATGTCTCGGACACCGTTGGCTCGCAGGCTGGATGAGGCCGCGTCGGTCGCGTCCGAGGCAGCCGCGCAAGGCACCTCGGTTGATGAGGTCCTTGCGGACCGTGCGGGGCGACTGCGTCGGCGCGAGCTGCTCACCGGGGGAGCGGGGCTCGCCATGGCGGCCGTGCTGGCCGGACCGCTCTCCAGGGCGATCGCCGCGAGCGCTCCTCGGATCGTCGTCGTCGGTGGTGGCCTGGCGGGCCTGACCTGCGCCTACCGGCTCAAGCAGGCCGGGTATCGGACCGATCTCTACGAGGCCTCCGAGAGACTCGGCGGACGCTGCTGGACGCGGCGGGGGGACTTCGCCGAGGGGCAGATCGCCGAGCACGGCGGCGAGCTGATCGACCAGGGACACACCCAGACCCGCCAGCTCGCGCAGGAGCTGGGGCTCAACCTCGACAACCTGCTCTCGGCGGAGGTCAATGGGACCGACCCGTTCTATTACTTCGACGGCGAGCCGTACTCGTTCGCACAGGCGACCGACGATCTGAAGCAGATCTGGCAGCAGCTGCACAAGGACGTCTCCGCGGCGAGCTACCCGACCCTCTACACCCAATCGACGCCGCGGGGGCGTGAACTCGATGCGATGTCTATCGCGGACTGGATCAACGAATACGTGCCCGGGGGGTTGAGCTCGAAGTTGGGCCAGCTGCTCGACGTCGCCTACAACATCGAGTACGGCGCCGAGACGAACATTCAGAGCTCCCTCAACATGCTCTACCTGCTGGCGTACTCGGGCCAGGGGCAGCTGCGGATCTTCGGTCCCTCGAACGAGAAGTACCACGTGCGCGGCGGCAACGACCAGATCCCGGCACGGCTCGCAAACGCCCTGCAGGGCCAGATCGGCACGGGCTCGGAGCTGGTTGCGATCAGGCGCAACGCGGATGGCAGCTACCGGCTCACGTTCCATTCCGGCAGCGACACGAGCACGGTCACGGCGGACCGCGTCGTCCTCGCCCTGCCATTCTCGATCCTGCGCGACGTCGACTACTCGAAAGCCGGCTTCTCGCCGGTGAAGAACACTGCGATCCAGGAGCTCGGGATGGGGACGAACTCCAAGCTGCACGTTCAATTCAGGAGCCGATTCTGGAATTCGCTCGGCAACCAGGGCGAAACGTACGCGGACACCGGCTACCAGAACACCTGGGAGGTCACCCGGGCGCAGCCGGGGACCCCCGGGATCCTCGTCGACTACACCGGGGGAAACATCGGGGCGAGCTTCAGCACCGGCACGCCCGCAGATCGCGCCGAACAGTTCCTGACGCAGATTCCTACTCGTACTGGAAGGTCGGCCAATACACCGAGTTCGCCGGGGCAGAGCGCCAGCAGGAAGGCGGCTGCCACTTCGCCGGCGAGCACACTTCGATCGACTTCCAGGGCTACCTGAACGGCGCCGTGGAATCGGGCGAACGGGCCGCGGGCGAGATCCTCGCCGCGCTGAAGTAGGGCTTCACGCTCGGCCGCAGCGTAGGTCACGCCAAAGCTATGCCCTGGGCGTCGCCTCCCGCCGCGCCGGCGAACGCCCTGGCTCCCCCACTGCCCGCGTCTCCCGCACCGCCGGCGGCGCCCCCGCCCCGCCAACGGCGTTGCCCGCCGCCGAGCAGGGGGCCGGAGGCCGGGCGTAGCCGTAGTGCTGGGGTTGCGATAGCACAGTAAACGTATTCGTGACAGCGATCGTTGCCGTCTTCGTCGTGGTGGAACATGCCTCCATGCGCATCCGTGCGGCTCAGCCCGACGACGTAATTTCGTTGCTGGAGCTGATCGGAGAGCTTGCGAAGTACGAGGATCTCGCCGACACACTCAACGGAGACGCGCATCGGCTCGCAGCCGCCCTCTTCGACCGGAAGACGGCGGAGGCGGTAATCGCCGAGGCGGACGGCGGGGCGGTTGGCTACGCCGTCTTCTTCGCGACGTTCTCGACTTTTGAGTGCCGTCCCGGCCTGTGGATCGAGGATCTCTTCGTCAAGCCCGCACAGCGCAGCCGCGGCATCGGTCGCGCCCTTCTCGGTCACATCGCAAGGCTCGCTGTCGACCGTGGCTGCGCTCGCGTCGAGTGGTCGGCGCTTGACTGGAACGAGCCGGCCCTGCGCTTCTACGAGGCGCTCGGCGCAACCCGGTTGGAGCAATGGCGAACGCTACGCCTTGATGGCGACGAGCTGCAGAGGTTTGGGCAAGGGCACTAACCAGCGCGCCGCCTCAGGCTCGCCCCGAGGTACTGGCGCAGCGCTCTGCGGATCACCGAGGACATGGCTTCGTGGTCGCGCTCGGCACGCCGAGCGAGCGCCTGGCGAAGCTCCGGGTCGAGCCGGACCGACTCGACGGTGGCCGGGCCCGAGCCGATCGGTGGCCGTCCGCGCCGGCGGCGCAAGATCTCATCGACGTCAAACCCAGCCTCTGCCTTCGCCGCAAGCTCCTCGACCAGCTCATCGGTGATCGGTATGCCGCTCGCCGTTTTCCCGTAGGTCTTCCGTCTCGCCATGCTCACTCACCTGGTAGGACATCGAGGTATCTCGGGCGCATCTTCATCGCGTGTATCACCAACTCCGTCCCCTGGACCAGGGACGGCCGTAACAACCTCCAGCAGATCAGCATCACGGGCAGGGCCCAGATACAAGCGAAGATTGTCGTCCAAATCGTCGATGCTCATCGCATGCTTCACGGCGTGTTCGATATCGCCATCGCTCAGTCCGTGCTTTCGCGCAGACGGGTGAATCTCTAGGCTTTTTATCGTACTACGAAAAAATTTCACGCTACCAACCGCACTTCGAAGCTGGGAACGACAAGGGCGCCAGCGCCGCCGAGCAGGGCGAGGATTCGGCTTACGTAGGCGGTGGTCTCGGGGATGGCGGGGACGCAGTGGCAGGCTTCGACCGGGGCCGGGCCGGCGTTGTAGGCGGCCAGGGCCAGTTGGGGGGAGCCGAGCTGGCGGATCAGGTCGGACATCAGGTGGGCCTGGGCGTCGATCGCTTCGACCGGGTTGAAGGGGTCGCGCAGGCCGTAGGCGGCCGCGGTCGAGGGGATGAATTGGGCGATGCCCTGGGCGCCGGCCGGCGAGACGGCGAAGGGGTTGAAGTTCGACTCGGCCATCAGCTGCGCGGCGAGCAGGGCGGCGGAGACGTTCCAGCGGGCCGCAGCGCGCAGCAGCGGCGCCCGGAAGCGGGCGGGGACAAAGGAAGGCAGGCCACCCGAGCCGGAAACGGCGCCGTCGCCTCCTCCCGCGCCGGGGAATGCCCCGTCTCCCCCGCTGCCCGCGCCTCCCGCACCGCCGACCGCGCCTGTCGTCCTTCCGACAGCGTTCCCTGCCGCCGAGCAGGGGGCCGGAGGCCGTGCGTATCCGTAGTGCCAGGCCTCCCACGAGTAACGCTGGACGAAGCCGAAGCGGCCGGCGTTGGCCGCCAGCCAGGCGTAGGCGGATTCGGGTCCGAGGTCGAGCTCGGTGGCGCAGCGGTGCAGCGAGTGCCCTGGCGGCGCGACCCAGCGCGGGTCCGGGTGGGCGGCGAAGAGCGCCGCCTGTTCGGCGTCGGAACGGAAGCCTGAGTTGACGACAAGCGCGATCCCGGCGCGCGCCGCGGCCGCGGCCATCCGGTCGAAGGCGGCGGCCACGTCGGGCCTCATGCCCTCTCCGTTGCGATAGACCAGCGGCCCGCTGTAGCCGCCGCCGCTCGCCATCGCGGGCATCGCCGCGGGCCCGGAGGCGGTGGCCGGCGCGGCGGCTTCGGCGACGGCAGACGCACGAAGGACGTCCGGTCGGGGAAAGAGACGCGAAGCTGCGCCGCGGAGACGCCGTTTGCCTTCGCCGCCCCGAACGCGGCATCGCGCGCCCGCGACAGGTAGACGGCCTTCTCGATGTGGCGCAGGTTCGGTAGCCCGTTAGGCAGGGTCGGTGTCGAGAGCAGCCGCGGGAGGTCGTCGCGCATCGAGCGCGCCGCCGAGATCGCAGCCAGGTCGGCCGCCCGCTGAACCCGCCCCTTCCCGGTCACAGCTCCGGCGATCGCGACCAGCGCCAGCGCCCCCGCCAGCAGGACGAACGCCCCTCCCAGCGCCAGCAGCAGCGCCTGGCCGCGCTCGTCCGGCCGGCGCCTCAGCGCCGCTGTAGCTTGCCGCTGCGCCTCGGCGCGAACCCCACCTCTCCCGCGAGAGCCCATGCGCCCACCCTGCCGAGCCCGAGCGCACGCGTGGCGCGCTCAATCGAACAATTCTGTGACGGTCATCGGCGCAACGCGGGACGGCTGCCCCGGCCACGAGGAAGCGGGCGGCTGGGCCCTATCGAGCGGAGCTCAGGCGCTGACGTCGACGATCTCGATCAAGTCCTCGAGGCCGCGGAGGTCCTTGGCGTTGCGGGTGTAGAGGGGCAGATCATGGGCGAGCGCGGTCGCGGCGATCATCAGATCGACGATGCGACCACGCGGCTTCCGACCCATGCTCACGACGGTGGCGTAGATCCGGCCGTAAGCGCGGGCGCAGCGGGGGTCGAACGGCAGAGTTTCGAAGTTCGTCTCTACATCCTCGAGATGGTGCTGGCGGCGTGCTCTCCCAAGATCGTCGCTGACCGCGTGCGGCCCGGTGGCCAGCTCCGCGAGGGTCAGCGCCGAGACCGCAATCTCTGGCGGGAACAATGCGGCATCGAGTTTGCCGATGTCCACCGCGACAGACGTATCGATCAGGCCACGATCACCCGGCAAGTCAGTAGCGAGGCGTAGGGTCCTGATCGACGTAACGGTCGATGTCCGCGATGAGCTCCTCGTAATCGATGCTGGGCGTATTCGCGAAAGCGGCGATGACCTGCTTCGTCGCCATTGCTGGTTACGACGAAGTCCTCGCCTCGATCGAGCGCCCTCATCACCTCGCCGCTCTTGTTGCGCAATTCGCGCTGGGTGAGTTTCCGCGTCATCGGGATCATCGTAGCACGCGTGCTCCACTGCAGAATCGCTTACCAACAGGCGGTCGGACAGGCGTCGTGAAAGTCCGCCCGGGGTCCCCGCCGGGAGCACGCCGAAGAGGGCTCGCCGCGCGGGGACCCAGGCGAGCGGGCGCTTGAGAACGCCGACGCGGAGGTCCCGCTCGATCAGATCGCGGACGGCAAGCGCCGTAAGGGCGCGGTCGAGCTGAAGATCGGCGCGGAGCAGCGCGCCGAAGGGGCGGATGCGGGTCTCCGCGAGCGCCGGCTGGAGTAGGCGTGGCGGCAGGTGGAGGACGGCGATCGAGTCGCGGACGAGCGGGAGCGCCGCCGGCAGGCGCTCGAGCCCGTCCGCGTCGGCGGGGAGGGCGAGGTGGCAGGTCTGGCCACGCGATGCGGCTCGCGCCTCCGGCATGTGCACGGCGAGCCGCTCCTCCAGCTCACGGGCGCCGGCGGAGGCGACCAGAGTCGGTCGCGGCGGGCGCCCGCCGAGGTCGATCAGGAGCCCGGGACGGTCCGGCTCCGACCCGGCGCAGGCGAGCGTCGCGGCGGCCGCCTTCGAGCCGGTCGCTTCGCCTACCCAGGTCGCGAGGATTACCGCGCCGCTCGCCGCGTCGCTCCCGCGTCTGAATGGGTCGCGACCGCTGCCCTCCCGATTCGCGCTCATCGCGCTTGCCTTGCGAAGGCCGAGCTGGTGACAACCAGACGATCGGCAACGCTTGGAAACGGTGAGGGTGGGCGCAGGCGTACGGTGACGCTTCCGCCGCGAACCGAGAGGTCGACGTCGTCCCTCGCCCAACCCGGCAGGGCTTCGCGAACCGCGTCCGCCGCGGGGCGACCCGAGGCCAGCGCCAGCGCCCCCGCCTCGGCGGCGCCGTCGGCGAGCGTCAGCACGTAGCCGGCGGCGAGCAGCTGGAGGGCGATCAGGCCGGCAAGCAGCAGCGCCGGCAGGCCCGCGACCAGCTCGATCGAGGCCTGGCCGCGCTGGTCATCCATCGCCTGACCCCAACTCGGTCTTCGCTCCGACCGTCAGCCGCGGCAGCGCCGGCAACAAGCGCGGAATCGGCACGCGCACCGAGACCGCGCCGGCGTCGCTCACCTGCGCCCCGTCGCGCAGCGGTGGCGGCAGCGCCCGCCGCGCCGCCGCCACCGCGTCCCTCCCGACCAGCGCCGCCCGCGCTCCTGCCCGCGCCGCGACGCCCGCCGACCACAGCGCCCCTCCGGCGAGGGCCAGCTGTGCCGCCACGAGGACCGCCAGCAGCAGGAAGGGGACCACCGCGACCAGCTCGACCGAGGCGGTCCCCTCCTCCCTGTGGCCTGCGCTGCTGACGGTCCGTGGCGGCACCGCCCAACCGTCCCAGGACTCGACTCACGCGTTGAACGTCAAATCAAAAACTTGAGCGCTGAATTCGTCGCGAAAGAGTCAGGTGTGCGGCTGGCGACCAGGCTCAGTACGAATTGGCGTCGACCCAGACGCGCCAGATCGCCGCTACCGAGGCGCCGAGCAGGGCGATCCAGACGAGGGTTCCGCCACCGCTCGCGAGGAGCTCGTCGCTACCGGCTACCAGCAGCGCGATCAGCCCAAGCGCCCCGTAGAGGATCGCCCTGCGTCCGTCGCTCAGCGTCGCCAGGGTCAGCTGGTTCTGGCGGCTCAGCACGTACACCGCCCAGGCGATCCCGGCCAGGAACCCCATGGTCAGCGCGGCCAGCACCGTTTCGGCTGCGTTCCCTCCGCCAGGCACGAAGGCGACGCCCAGCGCCAGCCCCATGACGATCGCGAGATTGCGCAAAGTGCGCACACCGGAATTGTACGTCCGTCTGCACTCACCCGCCGGCGGCGGGAGCTACTTGCTCGTCATCACCACGACGCCGACGACGACCGCGGCGAGGGTCGCCGCCAGGGCCAGGCCCGCCAGCGCGGCGGCGGCGGTCGC
>WNGD01005580.1_pt1 | contig 12179 bp, 9 predicted proteins | sample 5400671 | NCBI WGS metagenome assembly WNGD01 (sample SAMN13153369, study PRJNA577476) | soil metagenome | isolation source: 40 cm soil or saprolite under grassland replicate 2 | place: USA:California | collected 2016-06-15
GGCCATGGCCGACCTGCAGGAGGTCATCGCCGCGCTGCGCCGCTTCCGCGCCGAGCATCACGTCCCCACGGCCAGCAAGCCGCGCTGCGTGCTCGTCCCCGCCGACGCCCGCCAGGCCGCCCTGTTCGAGGCCGAGGCCGAGCGCGTCCGGCGCCTCACCCGGCTCGCCGAGCTCACCGTCGCCCCTCCCGGCACGGCCCCGAGTGGGGAGCCGGCCACCAAGCTGCTGGCCGCCGGCGTGGAGCTGTACCTCCCGCTCGCCGGCCTCCTCGACCTGGACGAGGAACGCCGCCGCCTGGAGCGCGAGCAGGCCACCCTGGAAGCCGAGCGCGACCGCGCCACCGCCAAGCTCGCCAACCCCGACTTCGTCGCCAAGGCACCCCTGCCGGTGGTCGGCAAGGCCCGCGCCCGCCTCACGGAGGTCGAAGCCGACCTGGTCAAGGTCGCCGAGCAGCTCGCCGCCCTCGGCGCTGCGCGTCCCTGAGCGGGCGCCCCGGGCCACTACAATCGCCAGGCACTCAAGCCTGGCTCTTGAGCCTGGCTCTTGAGCCTGGCTCGCGCCGGGAACCCTGGATCGTTCGAGGAGAAGAGCGCTGGTGGAGTACGCGGAGGCTGTCAGGTCGCTGTACGCACGGATGCCGACGCGGATCGGGCCGAGCCTTGAGCGGATCCAGCGGCTGGTGGAGCTGCTGGACCATCCGGAGCGGAGCGCGCCGGCGATCCATCTGACCGGGACCAACGGGAAGACCAGCAGCGCGCGCATGATGACGGCGCTGCTGGCGGCGTTCGGGGTGGGATCGGGACGCTACACCAGCCCACACCTGCAGGACGTGCGGGAACGGATCGCGCTGGCGACGCGGCCGATCTCGATGGAAGAGTTCGCGGAGACCTACACCTACCTGGAGCCGTACTTCGCGGAGGTGGACCGGGAGGGGGAGCAGCCAGTCACCTTCCATGAGGCGCTGACCGCGCTGGCGTTCGCCTGGTTCGCGGAGGTGCCGGTGGACGCGCAGGTGATCGAGGTCGGCATGGGCGGCTCCTGGGACGCCACCAACGTGGTCGACGGGGTGGTCGCGGTCCTCAACCGGGTCTCGGTCGACCATCCCGAGCTGGGGGACACTCCGGTCCAGGTCGCGGTCGAGAAGGCGGGGATCATCAAGCCGGGCGCGACCGTGGTCAGCCAGGAGCAGGATCCCGACGTGCTGGCGGTGATCAGCGAGCGGACCGAGCGGCTCGGCGGCCGGCTGCTGCTCGCCGGGCGCGACTTCGGCCTGCTGCGGCGCCGGGGCGCCCACGGCGGGCAGGTGCTCGACCTGGCCACGCCCAGCGGGGAGGTCAACGGCCTGTTCCTGCCGCTCTACGGGCGGCACCAGGCGCTGAACGCCGCCAGCTCACTGGTGGCGGTGCAGGCGTTCCTCGGCGACCGGGCGCTTGACGGGGACGTCCTCCGGGAGGGGTTCGCCACCGTCACCTCCCCGGGGCGGCTGGAGGTGGTGGGGCGCAACCCGCTCGTGCTGCTTGACGGCGCCCACAACCCCGAGGGCGCCCGTGCCCTGGCCGCCGCGCTGCTGGAGGAGTTCGTGGTGGACCGGCGCACCATCGTGCTGGCCTGCCTGGCCGACAAGGACCTGCACGGCATCCTCGAGGGCCTCGCGCCGGCGACCGGGCGGCTGATCGTCACCAGCAACTCGAGCCCGCGAACCGCCGGGGCCGAGCAGCTCCACAAGGAGGCCGAGACGGTCGGCCTCGGCGCCGAGGTCGCCCCGGACGTGGCCAGCGCGGTGGGTCTGGCGCTGGAGGGCGCCGGCGAGTCCGAGGCGGTGGTGGTGACCGGCTCCCTCCACACCGTCGGCGACGCCCGCGAGCTGCTGCTGGGGCCGGGACCCGCGTAAGATCCGCGAGCATCGCTCGACATTCACCGAGTCTGGGAGGTTGGCGCGTGGCCGACGAACGCACCCTGGTCCTCTGCAAGCCCGACGCGGTCGCCCGCGGCCTGGTCGGGGAGGTCGTCGGCCGGCTGGAGCGCAAGAGCCTGCGGCTGCTCGCCATGGAGCTGCGCACCCTGGACGAGGGCGTGGCCAAGCAGCACTACGGCGAGCACGAGGGCAAGCCGTTCTTCGGCGAGCTGGTCTCCTTCATCACCAGCGGCCCGTTGGTGGCGATCGCGGTCGAAGGGCCGGAGGCGGTCGCGGCGGTCCGCGCCCTGATGGGCCCGACCAACCCGGTCAGCGCCCCGCCAGGCTCGATCCGCGGCGATTTCTGCCTGGAGATCGGCCAGAATCTGGTCCACGGCTCCGACTCGGCCGCCTCCGCCGCCCGGGAGCTGGCGCTGTTCTTCCCCGAGCTGCGGTAGCGCCCCGCCGCGGTCACCCCGGCCGTCCTCTCGCTGGCGCATTCGCCGGTCAAGTCCAGCGGGCGACCCGCCGAAGGGATCGAGATGGCGGTTCGGTAACGTCTCGCTGAGCCTCCCGGAGACGAACGACCGGCTGGTGTACCCTGACGAAGTTCCCAGTGGCTGACCGCTCACGCAGCTCAACACGGCTGCCCTGGCACTTTTTGGCGCCCCGGCCGAATCGGGGTCTGCAAAATGCGCTCGAAGGGGCTGGTTCCTTTGCAGAATGCCTTTCGTTTTCTCGGTCGGGACATGGCGGTCGATCTTGGGACCGCCAATACGCTCGTGTACGTGCGCGGGCGCGGCGTGGTCCTGAACGAGCCGTCGGTGGTAGCGATCAACACCAAGACCAACCAGGTGCTCGCCGTCGGATCGGACGCCAAGGCGATGATCGGCCGCACACCCGGCCACATCCAGGCGATCCGGCCGCTGAAGGACGGCGTCATCGCCGACTTCGACACCACCGAGAAGATGCTGCGCTACTTCGTCCACAAGGTGCACCGCCGCCAGATCCTCGCCAAGCCGCGGGTGGTGGTGTGCGTCCCGTCCGGGATCACCGGAGTGGAGCGGCGCGCGGTCTTCAACTCTGCCATCCAGGCGGGCGCGCGCTCCGCCTTCATCATCGAGGAGCCGATGGCCGCCGCGATCGGCGTCGGCCTGCCGGTCGAGGACCCCACCGGCAACATGGTGGTCGACATCGGCGGCGGCACCACCGAGGTCGCCGTTGTGGCTCTCGGCGGCATCGTGACCAGCCAGTCGATCCGCATCGGCGGCGACGAGCTGGACGAGGCGATCATCTCCTACGTGAAGAAGGAGTACTCGCTGATGCTCGGCGAGCGGACCGCCGAGACGATCAAGATCAACATCGGCTCCGCCTTCCCCCTCGCTGAGGAGCCGACCGCCGAGGTGCGCGGCCGTGACCTGGTCAGCGGGCTGCCCAAGACGATCGCCGTTGGCGCCGAGGAGATCCGCAAGGCGATCGAGGAGCCAGTCAACGCGATCGTCGACGCGGTCAAGAACACCCTCGACCGGACCCCGCCAGAGCTCGCCGCCGACGTGATGGACAAGGGCATCGTGCTCACCGGGGGCGGCGCGTTGCTGCGCGGGCTCGACGAGCGGCTCAAGCACGAGACCAGCATGCCGATCCACGTTGCCGACGAGCCGTTGCACTCGGTGGTGTACGGCTCCGGCAAGTGCATCGAACAATTCGAGACCCTGAAACGGGTGCTGGTCAGTTCCGGATCACGCTGATCTGGGCAAGTGATCTGGAAGCGTCAGACCGCGGGAAGGCGTTGTTCGTTTCGTTCCGGAAGCTGGAGCTTGAGCTGGAGGTTGGGTCGGTTGTACGCACGCCCCCGCCGCGCCCGCATGCTGCTGGTGCTGCTGCTGCTCGCCTCGATCACGGTGATCACCATCGACTTCCGCGAAGGCCAGAGCGGACCGGTCGCGCAGCTCCAGCGAGTCTCGGTCGCGGCCTTCGGGCCGCTGCAGCGAGGGGTCAGCGCGGTGGTGCGGCCCGTCGGTGCCTTTTTCAGCGGGATCGGTCAGATCGGACGCCTGCGGGCTGACAACCGCCGCCTCACCGCCGAGGTCGAGCAGCTCCAAAGCGAGGAACGCACCTACCAGGACGCGATCGGCGAGAACCAGCGCCTGCGCGGCACCCTCGGGATGGCCGCGCGATGCGGCTGCAAGACGGTCGGGGCCCTGGTGGTGGCCCGCTCCGGCTCGAACTTCCAGTGGTCGGTGACGATCGACGCGGGTTCCAGCCGGGGGATCGCCAGCGGCATGCCGGTGCTCGACGCCGACGGCCTGGTCGGCCGTGTCAGCCAGGTGGCCGCTGGCTACGCCACCGTGACGCTGCTCGACGACCCCGCCAGCGGCGTCGCGGCCAGTCTTGCCCGCACCAAGGGCCCCGGCATCGTCAAGGGCGCCGCCGAAGCGGGCCTGCAGTTCGAGCCGGTGCAGGCCGGCACCGACGTGCGCCCGGGCGACGAGGTCGTCACCCGCGGCTACCAGGGCGGCGTCTTCCCGGCGGGGCTGCCGATCGGGATGGTCGCCCGGGTCGACCCCGCCGGTGCCGCCAGCCTGGTCCCAACCGTGACGCTGCGTCCCTATGCCAACCTCGGCACCATCGACGTGGTCGCCGTGGTGGTCTCCCAGCCGAAGGCTCCGTCGCGCCCGCGATCCGGCCAGCGGCCGCAGCCCCAGGCAGGGCCGGCGATGGCGGCCACCTCGGCCTCGGGTGGTGGCCGCTGATGCGCCGGCTCCTGGTCCTCGGCGCGGTGATCGTCGCCGGGCTGCTGCTCGAATCCACCGTGCTCGCCGCCTGGCGGCTGGCCGGAGCGCGGCCGGACGTGCTGGTGATCGCCGTGGTGGCGGTCGCCATGGGCGCCGGGCCGGTGGAGGGGGCGAGCTTCGGGTTCTGCGCCGGGCTGATCGCCGACCTGCTCTTCGGCCAGAGCCAGTCGGTAGGGGTGTCGGCACTGGTCTACACGGCGATCGGGTTCGCGGTCGGTGCGCTGCGGACCTATGTGACCAGCTCGGGCGCCTGGGTGCACCTGGCCCTGGCCGCCGCAGCCAGCCTCGCCTCGGTATGGCTGGCCGGGCTGGTACTGCGCGTCTTCGACCAGTCGTCCTGGGGCTACGTGGCCCGCACCGGGCTGCTGGCCGCCGCCGCCAACCTGCTGCTCACCCCACTGGTCTACCCGCTGGTCCGGCGTCTCGTCGCCCGGACCGCCCCGGCGCCGACCACGGTGATGTTCCCGTGAAACCGAAACCGCCCACGCGCTCCCAGCCACCGTCGCACCAGCGGCTGTCGCTGCTGTCGGTGGTCGTCGCCGTCCTGCTGGTCGCCCTGCTGTCGCGGCTGTGGTACCTGCAGGTGCTGGCCGCCGACCACTACGGCGACCTGGCCGAGGGCAACCGGGTGCGGCAGGTGGTGGTGCAGGCGCCACGCGGGCGCATCCTCGACCGCAAGGGCCGCGTGCTGGTCAGCAACCGGGCTGCCTGGGCCTTCACCGTCAAGCCGGCCGAGATGGCCACCAAGCAGGGGGGCGTGGTGCTCGGGCGCCTCGCCAGGCTGCTCGGCGAGCCGGCCGCCAAGCTGCGGCAGCGCATGAACGACTGGAACGGCTCGCCGCTGGAGGGCACCCCCGTCGCCGAGGACGTGCCCACCGACAAGCTCTTCTACGTCACCGAGCACGCCAGCCAGTTCCCCGGCGTGACCCCGGAGGTGCTGGCGCTGCGCGACTACCCGCACGGCAAGCTCGCAGCGCACGTGCTCGGCTACGTCGGGGAGGTCTCCCAGGGCGAGCTGAAGGCCCCCAGCTTCCAGCAGCTGCGGGCGGGCGACGTGGTCGGCAAAGCCGGGGTGGAGCTGACCTACGACCGCTGGCTGCGCGGTTCCGACGGCGTCCAGGACCTGGAGGTGAACGCCGCCGGCCAGGTCATCCGCGTGCTCGGCGGGGTCGCGCCGAAACCCGGCGCGGACCTGGAGCTGTCGCTCGACCTGGACGTGCAGAAGACCGCCGAGGACTCCCTCGCCGCCGCGATGCGGCTGGCCCGCAAGCTCCCCGACAGCCAGCGCGGCGGCACCTACCCGGCGCCCGCGTCGACCGCGGTGGTGCTCGACCCCAACGACGGCTCGGTGGTCGCCCTGGCCAGCCTGCCCGAATACGACCCGCGCAAGTTCGTCGGCGGCATCTCGCGCAAGGACTACGCCGCCTACAACACCAACCCGAACAAGCCGCTGCTGGACCGTGCCGTCCAGTCGGCCTACCCGCCCGGCTCGACCTGGAAGGCGGTCAGCGCCCTCGCCGGGCTGCAGCACGGCGCGATCACCCCGCAGAGCACCATCAACTGCCCCGGCTCATTCAAGTTCGGCAACGACCTGCGCCACGACTGGACCCCGAGCGGGCACGGCACCGTCAACCTGACCAGGAGTCTGCAGTTCTCCTGCGACGTGTACTACTACAACCTCGGCGCCCACTTCTCCAACGCCGAGATGAGCCAGGAGCGCCGCCACCAGCAGGTCGACGAGCAGATGCAGGCGACCGCCCGAAGCCTCGGCTTCGGCCGCCAGCCCGCCATCGACCTGCCCTACGCCGTCGGCGGCACGGTGCCGGACCGAGCCTGGCGCAAGCACGTCTGGCAGCTGCTCAGGCCCGTCTACTGCAAGGGCAAGAGCGCCCTGTACCAGGAGCTGTGCAAGAGCGGCTCCGTCTGGGAGGGCGGCGACGACCTGAGCATCGCCATCGGGCAGGGCTCCCTGCAGGTCTCGCCGCTGCAACTGGCCCTCGGCTACGGCGCGATCGCCAACGGCGGCACGGTCTACACCGCCCACGTGGCGCAGGCGGTGCTCGACCCAGTCACCCATAAACCGGTCCGGACGATCACCCCGAAGATCAACTCGGTGGCACGCATCCCCGCCGGCGACTTCGCCGCGGTCACCGAGGGCCTCAAGGCCGTCCCGGCGGCCGGGACCGCCGTCGCGGCCTTCGCCGGCTTCCCGCTCGACCGCTACCCCGTCGGCGGCAAGACCGGCACCGCCGACCTGCCGCCGAAAGCGCCGTTCGCCTGGTTCGCCTCCTTCGCCCCGATCGGTAGCCCTCGCTACGTCATCGTCGCCATGGTCGAACAGGCCGGCCACGGCGGCGAGTCGGCGGCCCCGGTCGCCAAGGTGCTGTACCAGAAGCTGTTCGGCCTCCCCGTCCAACCGATCGCCGCTGGCGCCGATCGGAGCGGTTGAGTCCTGTGCAAGAGTCCTGGGGATCGTGGACCGACCGGGTCTCGCGGCTCGGCTGGGAGGCCGCGAGCGAGCGGCCGATGACCTGGCGCGCGCCCTGGCGGCACCTGGACCCGACGGTGGCGCTGGCCGCCGTCGGGCTGGCGGTGTTCGGCCTGGTGGCGATCTACTCGTCGACCTTCGCGAGCCTGCGCGAGCACGGGCTGCCCGGGGCGATGATCATGCAGAAGCAGCTGGTCAACCTGCTGCTCGGCGTGGTCGCCATGGCCCTGGCGATGCTGGTCGACTACCGCCGCCTCGCCGGGTGGGCGATGGTCTGCTACGGCTTCGTGGTGGTGATCCTGGCGGTGGTGCTGACGCCGCTCGGGGCGACCTCCAACGGCGCACAGTCGTGGTTCGCGGTGGGCCCCTACCAGATCCAGCCGTCCGAGTACGCCAAGATCGGGGTGATATTGGTCCTCGCCACGATCCTGGCCGGTACGCGCGAGCGGGCCGGGCCGAAGCGGATCGCCTTCGCGCTCGCCGCCCTCGGGCTGGTCGCGGGGGAGATCCTGCTGCAACCGGACTTCGGCACGATGATGGTGTTCGTCGCGATCCTGTTCGGGATCCTGCTGGTCAGCGGGGCCCAGTACCGCTGGCTGCTGATCCTGCTGCTGGTTGGCAGCGTCGGCGTGGTCGGGATGTTCAAGCTGAACGTGCTCAAGCAGTACCAGAAGGAGCGGCTCACCGCCTTCATCGACCCGAGCGCGGACGCCACCGGCCGCGGCTTCACCTACAACGCCAGGCAGGCGCTGATCGCGATCGGGTCAGGCGGGGTGACCGGAAAGGGCTACCTGCGGGGCAGCCAGACCAACCTCCAGTACGTGCCGGAGCAGCGCACCGACTTCATCTTCACCGTGATCGGGGAGGAGTTCGGCTTCGCCGGGTCGGCGGCCCTGCTGGGCCTTCTGGCGCTGCTGCTGTGGCGCGGGCTGCGCATCGCCGCGCTGGCCAGGGACCGGTTCGGCGCGCTGATCGCCTGCGGGATCGTGGCGATGCTGGTGTTCCAGACGTTCATCAACATCGGCATGGACATCGGCATCATGCCGATCACCGGCATCCCGCTGCCGTTCGTCTCGTACGGTGGTTCGTCGCTGATCTCCAGCTTCATCGCCATCGGGCTGCTTGAGAGCATCCACATGCGCCGGTTCGCCCGTTAGCGCTGAATGTGTCGGGGGACTAGTCCTTCTCGGCAACTCCCCTTAGCAACCCCGGCCCCTTGGCTGTAGACTCAACTCAGTTTTGCGCCATGCCGATCCTGCGGTGCGGCCCGACGACGCGGTGACCGCCTTCGCACTGGCTCTCGGGCGCCAACCATGCGTCCAGCCCCTCCCGGGCAGCCCGGCCTAGTCAGCGCGGAGGCGCCAGCCGTGTGGATCGTGGCCGTCGCAACAGGCGACGGGCCAGCACCCTCGGGCGGGGATCCTTGATCCTCGTCGACGCCCGACGGGTCCGGATGTGTATGGCGGCGCCGTCCGACCCGGACGGAGACTTCGAGTCACCGGCTGACGCTGGGGACCAGGTTCCGACCGGTTCGGCCGGGGAGCGGTCACCGCACGTCCCGTCCCCCGGGTGCGCAAGAGATTTCGGCCGCCCCCGTCGGCGACCGCCCGAACTTGGTGAGGAGCATTCATGGACTCCCCGGAAGAGTCCCGGGTCGAAGGTACCCGGGACCTCCCTGGCGCACCCGCTGACAGCGGCGCGCCCAATCCCGACCCCATCCCCGATTCCCAGATCCCCGATTCCCAGCCCTCGCGGCCCACATCCGCTGACGGAGCGCGTGATGGCGCGCCAGCGGGCGATGCCGACCCGGCAGCCGAGGGCGCCCCGGCCGCCGCTCCGGCCTCGGTGACCCCCGCCCGGCGGCGCCCACGCGCCGCTGCCTCGTTCCCCGGCGGGCCGCCTCCCTCCGCTTCAGCGACCCCCGCGGCGACACTCCCGGCCCCGGCGCCGCCCACCCCCACACCACCTGCCGAGCCGGCGCCGAGCTTCCGGGTGGTCACGGTGGAGAGCACTGCCGCCTCCCGCCCGGCGGGCCCGCCCCCAGCTCCGGCTCCCTCCGCCGCTCAGCCTGTCCAGCCGCCACCGGAGGCGGAGCCGGCCCGAGCGGAGCAGGAAGCGCCCGAGCAGGTGGCTACCGAGCAGGTGGCCGAGGCTGAGGCTGAAAGCGCCACACCGGCCCGGGCCGGGCGGAGCCGCCGGCGCCGTGGCAGGGGCGGCCGTTCGGCCCGGCCGGAGGTCGGCGACGGCGACGGCGACGCGGCGGCTGCGGCCGTCCCGCCGGCCGCCCTGACAGGCCAGGATCCCGAAGCCACGGCCGCGGTTGCGGCCGGTGTCGCCGCTGCCTCCAGCGACGACGGCGACGCTGCCGAAGCGGCCGAGGAAGACGAAGCGGAGGACGAGTCGTCGGCCGCCGGCTCGGCGCGGACCCGGGCGCGGCGCCGGCGCCGCGCCGCGGCGAAGGCCCGCATCCGCACTGACGAGCCCGCCACCGATGGCGAGCCGGCCACCGAACCGGCCTCGCCCAACGGCGCGGCGGCGACGTCGCCGGTGCTGGCCGCGGACGACGGCGAGGGCGAGGGCGAGGGCGAGGCGACCGCGACCCAGCAGGCCGCCGCTCCGGCGACCTCGGCGCCGGCCCCAGCCGCCACCGGTGAACGGGCCCCGGCGCCATCCGCGGCCGGCCCGGGCCGCTCGGGTGGCCGTGGCCGGCAGCGGACCTCGCCCCAGAAGGCGCCCACCGCCGCCGCCTCCACACCCGCGGGGGCCGCCGAGACGGAACCCGAAGCCGCCGCTGCCGCCGCTGCCGGAACCAGCGCCGCGCCGGCCGCCGAGCAAAGGCAGCCGACCCGCACCCGCAGTCGTGGCCGCCGCCTCACCCCCGGCCACAGCAAGGGGCGGGAGAGCCAGGCCAACGGCGCGACCGCCGCCGCCACGCCCTCCCCCCAGGCACCCGCACCGTCCGAGCGCTCCACCCGGCTGGAGGCCGGCACCCGCACCCGCGGGGTGCGGACGGCCGACCGGGGCCGGCGCCGCCGCGGCCGCGGCCTGACCGAGGAGCAGAAGCAGGTCCTGCGGCAGGGCCCGGAGAAGCGCATGCTGGTCACCGAGGGGGTCGACCGCACCCAGATCGGCGTGATCGAAGGCTCCAGCCTGGTCGAGCACTACGTGACCCGCAAGTCCGGCCGCTCCATGGTCGGCAACATCTACCTCGGCCGCGTCCAGAACGTCCTGCCCGGCATGGAGGCTGCCTTCATCGACATCGGGCGCGGCCGCAACGCCGTGCTCTACGCCGGCGAGGTCAACTACAACGAAGAGGACCTCGAGGGCGAGGCGCCCCGGATCGAGCGGGTCCTCAAGCCTGGCCAGCCCGTGCTGGTCCAGGTCACCAAGGACCCGATCGGCGCCAAGGGCGCGCGCCTCACCGCCCAGGTCTCGCTCGCCGGCCGCTACCTGGTCCTGCAGCCCGGCGACACCACCTTCGGCATCTCCCGGCGGCTGCCGGAGGAGGAGCGCATCCGCCTGCGCGAGATCCTCAAGGAGGTGCGCCCCAAGGGTCTCGGCCTGATCGTGCGCACCGCCGCCGAGGGTGCCAGCGCCGACGACCTGCGCGCCGACCTCGCCCGGCTGCAGGCCCGCTGGGAGTCCATCGAGCGCAAGTCCAAGAAGTCCTCGGCCCCGGCGGTGATCTACTCCGAGCCGGAGCTGGTGGTTCGGGTGATCCGCGACATTTTCTCGCCCGACTTCGCCGAGCTGGTGGTCGACTCGCCCGAGCTGCACGCCCGCGTCAAGGACTACCTCGACGAGGTCGCGCCCGACCTGCTGCCGAAGCTGCGCCACCACGACGGCAAGCTGCCGCTGTTCGAGCACTACCGGGTGGCCGAGCAGATCCACAAGGCGCTGGAGCGCAAGGTCTGGCTCCCGTCCGGCGGCTCGCTGGTCATCGACCAGACCGAGGCGATGACCGTGGTCGACGTCAACACCGGCAAGTTCGTCGGCAAGACCAACCTGGAAGAGACCGTGGTCGCCACCAACCTCGAGGCGGCCGAGGAGACCGTGCGCCAACTCCGCCTGCGCGACATCGGCGGCATCATCATCATCGACTTCATCGACATGCTCTTCGAGAAGAACCAGCACGCCGTGGTCGAGCGCCTGCGCGACGCCCTCGCCCGCGACAAGACCAAGAGCCAGGTGATGGAGGTCTCCTCCCTCGGCCTGGTGCAGATGACCCGCAAGCGGGTCTCCGGCGGCCTGCTGGAGAACTTCTCCGAGCCCTGCCCGGCCTGCGAGGGCCGCGGCCTGGTCATCACCCACGAGGTCTGATGTCGCCGGCGCCATTGAGCTAAGATGGCGCCCGAATTTCCTGACAGCAGTCGAAAGGACGATCGCATCGTGTACGCCGTCATCCGAACCGGCGGAAAGCAGTACAAAGTCGCGGTCGGCGACCTCATCGACGTCGAGCGGCTTGCCGGCGACGACGGCGCCAGCATCTCCTTCGCGCCCATCCTGGTCGTCGACGACGAGGGCAAGGTGACCTCCGCCGCCGCCGACCTCGCCAAGGCAGCCGTGACCGCCAGCGTGGTCGACCAGCACCGCGGCAAGAAGATCCGCATCTTCACCTACAAGAACAAGACCGGCCAGCAGCGCCACATGGGCCACCGCCAGTCCCTCACCCGCCTCAAGGTCGAGGGTATCCAGCTCGGCGCCGGCCGCCGGTCCTCCACCAGAGCATCGAAGAAGACGGAGAGCGAGAGCTGACATGGCCCACAAGAAGGGGGCGTCCTCCAGCCGCAACGGCCGCGACTCCGCCGCCAAGCGCCTCGGCGTGAAGCGCTACGGCGGCCAGCTGGTCACCGCCGGGACCATCCTGGTCCGCCAGCGCGGCACCCGCATCCACCCCGGCACCGGCGTCGGCCGCGGCGGCGACGACACCCTGTTCGCCAAGATCGACGGCCACGTCGTCTACCACCAGATCCGCGGCCGCAAGCACGCCAGCATCGACCC
>WNGD01009884.1_pt1 | contig 12179 bp, 14 predicted proteins | sample 5400671 | NCBI WGS metagenome assembly WNGD01 (sample SAMN13153369, study PRJNA577476) | soil metagenome | isolation source: 40 cm soil or saprolite under grassland replicate 2 | place: USA:California | collected 2016-06-15
CCTTCGTGCTCCAGGAGCTTGAGCGCAGGCGCAGCGGCTAGCCGCTAGCCAAGCGCGATTCGCATCAGGTCTCGCCCCACCGTAATCTTCGCCTCGAACACCCGGTCGAGCCCCGCAACGAATTGCGCCTCCTGCTCCATCGGCACCGGTGGCATCATATGTGACACCACCAGGTGGTTGACTCCCGCCTGCTGCGCTGTCTCGGCCATTGCCTCGATCGGTGCGTGGTAAGTGTGTGCGTCCTCAAGCAGCGACGCCTGCACTTCGTTTCCCGCAGTCCGCAGCTGATTCTCGAGAACCTTCATCATGGCTTGGTTCATCGAGTCGCAGACCAGGATGTCCGCGCCCTTGGCGCCGGCGAGCAGTCCAGGGCATGGGTTCGTGTCGCCGGAGATCACGATCGAGTGGCCGCCTTTCTCGAGCCGGAAGCCGTATGCGGGCTTGACCGGCCGGTGATCAACCTCGAACGCCTTCACGACGATCCCGCCGATCTCCGCCACGACCATCGGCTCCTCGCCAGCCTCGAACTCCGTAATGTCCGCGGACAGACCTCCCGACCAGAGCTTCTCGCCGTGATGGTCCAGCCGATACTTCGTGTCCGCCGCCATCGCCTCCTGGAAGCCCTTCACCATGCGGGAGGTGCCAGCGGGTCCGTATATTTGGATCGGGCCTCGGACTCCGCCCACCCAGCGCATCACCAGGAAGTCGGCGAGGTCCGTCGTGTGGTCGGAATGCAGATGCGTGATGAAGATCGCATCGATCGACTGCGGTGGCATGGCTGCCTGGTACAGACGCAAGGTCGATCCCCATCCGGTATCCACCATGATTCGAGTCCGTCCGTCAGTAATCACTTGCGACGGGCCGAACCTGTGCGGCGTGTGGATCGGGCTGCTGGTGCCGAGCAGGACGAGTTCGAGCGAATCGGTTGCCATTTTCCCTTCCTTTAGGTCAGGCCGTACTTCTGGTTGATAGCCGCCAGCCGGCGAAGGTCCGGCCGTGCGTCCGCCGTCTCCTGCATCACCGCGTCGATCTCTTCGAAGAAGGCCAGCGGCACCGAGGGCGCGAAGAGCACGAGGGCCCGCGCGGGATCTCCGCTACTGGTCACCCGCCACGCGTGCGAAACGCTGGCCGGAGCATGGACGTAATCGCCGGGCCCAGCGTTGACCGTCCGCCCGTCCAGCTCGAAGGTGAACTCTCCCTCGAGCACGTAGAACGCTTCGCTCACGCGGCTGTGGATGTGCGGAACCGAGGCTGCGCCAGGCGGCGCGGTCCGCTCATGCAGCGAGTAGGCGTCTGCCGTCGCCTCCTCGCCGATGATCCAGCGGAGCGAATCGCCAAACGGCGAGCTGTGCGTCCGCCCGCTCCCGGCACCCACAACCGTTTCTCTGCTATCCATTGGCCCCTCTCAGCGGTTAGCGCGGACCAACACAAGGGTCTTGCGGTGTCCCATAATAGAACATGAGCGGGCGGTCTTGGTCCTGCGCCGGTTCGCCGCAAAGGAGGCGATTACATTGGCAGCTTGGGAATACAAGATCGCGTATGTAGACTTTCGGGGAAGGATTTCCTCGGAAGGAGTGGAGTTTATCAGACAACAGGGAGAGCACCGCACCAGCTTCGCCACCCGCTACCTGTCCACTCTGGGACAGGACGGATGGGAACTCGCTGCGGTGCACCCCTTGATCCGTACGGAATCGAGCTACTTCATTCTGAAGCGACCGGCAACGGAAGCCAAGAAGGAAGGTTAGCTCGCAAGCAACCGGCTGATAGTCGAAGTGACATGATTCGCGGCTGACGGCGCGAGGGCCGGCCGCTCGCTCCTTGAGATCCGTCTAGTTGGCGTCACGCGAAAGTGGCTGTCGCGAACAGAACCGCAAACTGCCTGCACCATACGACGGCGCTCTTGTATCGAAAGATATCTGTGCCCTCTGGCACGTCATAGTTGAACGCGCCGTCGGTTCCCTTGAGGTCGCCAAGCAGAAGGCCATCGTTGGATCCGTTCGGATCGGTCGAGAGGTAGACGAACAAATCGGGCCCGTTGCGCACCGAGAAGTTCTCGAAGCGCAGCGTGTATTCTCCTGGCGCAGTCTCGATCAGCAGCGCCTGTCCTCGCCCGAAATGGAAATCGTCCGCGCCCCGAAATTCTCCCTGGCTTGCCACACGAGGCTGAAACTGCGGCGCTTCTATCGCCCCGTGGCTTGCCTCTGGCATAGCCGTTGCGGCTGGGGTCGCCGTACGCGCTATGGTTGCCGTGGCTGCGGAGGCCGTGCCGCCCGCTGCCACAGCGACTCCCTCGCACTTCTCTGATCCCGCGCCCGCACCAGCGATCGGGCTCGCTTCACAGACGGTCTCTCGTTCAAATAGCGGCGAGATCGTGAACCATCCCGCGGGTATGCCAACCGCCAGCACGATGGCGAGCGTACCGCCGGTGAGAAGGCGATGCTGCAGAGCCCATTTATGCCAGCCTCGGCGGGAAGCCAAGAACAGTGCCAGAGCAGCAGCGATGATTGCCGCCGCGAGCCAAACGGGCCACACGGGATAGACGACGTCGCTGAATAGTTCCTCGAAGCGCCCCAGTTCCTCAGTAACTGCCAGTATGGTTTCGGTGCTCCTTTGCTTAGGTTTTCTTCATGATAGCGGCGAAATCTTACGACGGTATTACCTCGCTGACTTCTTTCATGGATCGTCTGGAATTCATCCTTCTGTAAGATTCGCCCCCTTGACGTAACGCCCGCCCGCTAAGGTTTTCCCTTGATGCCAAGCGAAGGGAGGTGGGCTACAGCGTCCATTCACCGGCTTTTTGTCAGTTCGAAGGAGGAACTCTTGTCGAAGAAGTATGCATTACTGACGGGAATCGCTCTCCTGGCCGCTCTCGCATTCGTTAGGAGCGGGTCCACGAGCGAAGCAAGCGACGACGGCCTCAGAACATACCGCGTGACCATTGAGAACGAGACCCACGGGCAGCCGTTCTCGCCCGGCGTCGCGGTCACCCACAGGCGATCGGCGCACTTATTCCACGTCGGAGATATGGCCTCGCCCGGTATAGAGACCATCGCCGAAGACGGCAACGAGGCTCCGGCGGTTGCTGCCGCCAATGCGGCGCAGGGGAATACGGATGTCGTCGACATCGATCGGCCCATCACTCGCGAGGGCACGACTGTCGGCAGTTTCACCGACGAATTCACGTTCGAGATCAAGGCCCGTCCTCGCGACCGGCTCTCTCTCGCCGTGATGCTAATCTGCACCAACGACGGCTTTACCGGGCTCGATAGCGTGAAGCTTCCGAAAGAGGGCTCGGTCACGTATCAAGCCGCCGGTTACGACGCCGGTACCGAGAACAACACCGAGCGGAGCAGAGACATTGTCGATGCGTGTAGCGCCCTCGGGCCGACGCCTCTGGCGGGCGACCCGAACGGCAATGAGGACGCCGCTGTGGACACCAGTCCGCACGGGATCATTCATCACCACCCTGGCATCGTCGGCGGCGCCGACCTGAGCCCTTCGATGCACGGCTGGACTAACCCGGTGGCGGAGATCACCATCGAGCGAATTGGCGGCGAGCACGAGGACGATTAGCGGCTAGATTAGCACGGAGGCGGGGCGGCATCGCTGCCCCGCCTTCTTTGTGTTGCGCCCGAGAACGACTTAGCTGAGAGGCAAGCGGAGAACGAAGGTAGCGCCGTCACCACCTCCCGAAATGGCCTCAACGCTGCCACCGTGCGCCTCTACGATCCCGCGTGTAATGGCGAGCCCCAGCCCCGCGCCATCTCCATTGCCGTTTCGACCTCGTGAGATATCCGCGCGATAGAAGCGCTCCCATACATGTGGTAAATCGCTTGGAGCTATGCCGCTTCCGCTATCGGCCACGCGTAAGTCTACGTTGCCGTTCGTCGCTGCGACGGAGACGAGCACGCGACCACCGCCCGGAGTATGCTCGAGCGCGTTTCGCACCAGGTTTCCGATCGCCCGCTCGATTCGACCGCCGTCAACCTCAATCTCGGGTGGAGACGAATCAACGTTCAGTATCAGTTCTACGCCGGCGAGCCGTGCCGCCGCCTGCATCGCATCCACGACCTCCGCGGCGATGTCCTGGACGCAGATGGGCAGTCTCTCCAGTTTGAGCGCGCCGGCATCCAGCTGGGATAGCTCAAAGAGATCGTCGATCATGCCGCTCAAACGTTCGATCTCGCGGCGCATCGTCGCGTAATAACGACGGATCTCCGCCGGCTCATCAACGATGCCGTCGTTAAGTGCTTCCGTCATCGCGCGAAGCGACGCGAGCGGAGTTCGGAGATCATGAGAGATAGCGGCTGTCAGTTCCCGGCGTTCGCGGTCCAGCGCCGCCCGCTGATCATCGGCCGCCTGGAGGCGGGCGGCTAGCAGGTCAACATCTTCGCTCAGGCGGGCGACCTCGTCGTTGCCATTGGGAGCGAGCCTGGTGGCAAAAGCCCCGTGGGCGAGAAGGCGAATAGCGGTGGCGATGTTCTCGATCCGCCCCGCTACGGTGGCGGCTACTGAGAAACTGAAGAACGCCGTGATCACCGCGCTGAAGATGACCAACGTCAGCAGTAGGTTCAGATCATGCTCTGTGGAGACGAACATCAATCGTCCGACGATGATGACGTTGAGAAGCGCTACGGCTCCGGCGATCACGCTGCTCAGGAACGCGCGGCCCCGCAGGCCGGGGCCAAGCATCCGATCAGCCCCTCGCAGGGCCACCCAGCCGAGGCCCGCAGACGCGACGCCCGCCAGCGCAAGGTAAATCGCGAGCTTCCGGAGCTCCGCCCACGACGGCGACATCGTGAGCTCCGTCAGCAAGACAGCCGCGCCGATGGCCAGAGCGAGTGCCAGGACTGCCGCGACCGCGGACATGGCGAGGCCTCTCAACCATCGGTACCTGTCGTTGGAGGTTCTACGGCTCAAACTTGTACCCCACCCCCCAAACGGTCTTCAGGTGCCTTGGCCGTGAGGGATCGGCCTCGATCTTGGAGCGCAGCCGGCGCATGTGGACAGTGACAGTGCCGGCGTCCCCCGGAAATTCGAAGTCCCACACGCTGTCGAGTAACTGGTCGCGGCTGAACACCTGCCCCGCATGCCGGGCCAGGAAGAACACGAGATCGAATTCGCGCGCCGTCAGTGAGATTGCGCCGCGTTCATCCTCAACCGTCCTCGTGCGCCCGCTGATCCGCAGATGATCGAAGCGCAGCGTGTCGCCGTCTTGCGGAATCGAAGCCGTCCGCCGCAATACCACTTTTACTCGAGCCGCAAGTTCCCGCGGGCTGAACGGCTTGGTGACGTAATCGTCCGCGCCCACCTCGAGACCGACCAGCTTGTCGACCTCATCTCCGCGGGCCGTAAGCATGATGATCGGCGTAGTGGCAAGTGAGCGGATGCGCCGGCAGACCTCCATTCCGTCCAGACCCGGCAACATAAGGTCCAAGACGACGAGGTCCGGCTGGAAGCGGTCGTATGCCTCCATGCCATCTAGGCCATCGTGAGCTACGCAAACGTTGTACCCGTCCCGGCGCAGGTAGCGGTCTACGACCTCCGCCACGGTTGGTTCGTCCTCAACGACGAGAATGCGTTCTTGAGTCATAGCAGCGTTCGTCTCGAAACAAGCGTAGCGGCGATTTCTTACCAGTGTATTACAGAGCCTTCGCCGCGGGTGGCATCGACCGGCTGAGTGCCAGTCCGCCTAAGCGCTTCGTGCCGTCTCGACGCACGTGACTCCCTCGGGTCCAACCAACGCCGAGTGGTGCGTGCCCGGTGATATGTCGATCCGGTCGCCGGGGTGAAGCTCGAAGCTCTCGCCCGAGGCGGGCAGGTCGAAGCGAATGCTGCCCTGGGCGCAATACAGAACCTTGTGGTACGGATGGCTGTGCGCGCCATAACGGTCGCCGGGCGCGTTCGACCACCAGCTCGGGCGGAGTCCCTCATCGCGGAAGATCGATTCGAGCTCTTCTTTCGTCGGCTGTCCCACGGAGCGCCAACGAGTCAGAGCAGCGCCCATGTCTGAGCTGATAGCTAATGGCCGAGAGCTTCGGTCAGGCCTTCTCGGTGACCTTGTACTCGAGCCGCTTCCCCAACGCGAGGCGGACCTGGGCGTCGAGTGCGGGCAGCGCGGAGGAGAAGAAGGTGATGACCGCCATGCCGAACCACTGCACGTACTGGAACGGGAAATGCCACCAGCGGAAGCTCGCCGGCCGCTTCGGGCGCATCATGGTATCCAGCGTGACGATCAGCAATAGAGTGCCGGCGCAGGGCGCTAACAGCCAGTGCGAGATGCCGGGGAACCACGCAGGCAGGTCAGTCACGCCGAGAGAGACAAGTAGGAACGGCACGACGCGCCCGAGCGTCACGAGAAACCACTGTGTGGACCATAGGAAGTGACTCTCGCAGAGGGCCCAGAGGCGGCGCAGCCGCGCGCCCATGGGGATTTCCGGATGATCGATGACATGCTGGACGGCATATGGTATGTCCGAACAACCCCAGGCATGCCGGCGCGCCTGTTCGAAATAGCTGACGAAGGTGCGGGCATACGTCCGCGAGCGGATGCCGTCCATGTAGATCGGCGTATACATCGTGTCCACATCAACCATCCCGCCGAGGTTGTAGTAGCACTTGAGGAACATGTGCCAGTCCTCGGGGATGATGTCCGGGTCCCAGTAGTCCACTTCATGGGCCATTCGCAGGCTAAGGCTGTAAGTCGACTGCGGGAACACGTTTCGTAAGAGCGTGCGGGAGAGACGGCCAAGGTGGTTGAGCCCGGCGATCGCGTGCGGCAGGCGGAGCGGGGCCGGCACATTCCAGATGTTGTTGTAGTACATGATGGGGCCTTGCCAGAAGCGGCGGTAGCGCTCCGGGTTCGTAGTGAAGTGGTAAGTCAGGCAGCTGAAGTATTTCGGGTCGAACACCGTGTCGGCGTCGCAGCTGGTAATCGTGATGCTTTCGATATCGTGACCCCAGCGGTCGACGACGATCTCCTTCGCGCGCCTCGCCGCCCAGTTTTCGTTCGAAGCCTTCCCCGCTACCTCACCCGGCACTCCCCACGGGTGATAGGCGGCGAAGATCCCGCCCAGCCGCCCGCTGTACTCAGCCATGAGCAGCTCAGCCCGGCGTCGTCCCTCAGCTCCTTCGCGCTCTTCCATCGCGAGCACGGCGATGATCTTGTCGGGAACTTCGCCCTCTGCCAGCGAGTTTAGGCATAGGCGTAGCTTTTCGGCGCTCTCGGTGTAGTTCGGAATGACGACTATATGGCGAACGTCATCCCAGCGCAGCGCAGCTTGCCCGGCAGCAACGTGCTTGTCATAGCGCTCCCGCCAGTCGATCTTCTTGTGCCGGCGAAGCAACAGGAACCCCTTGAAAGCGTGAATGCCCGTCATCTGGGCTCGCCAGAGCCAATAGGCGTGAAAGCTGAGGACGGCGATTGCGAACGGGACGGGCACAAACAGCGGGCCCCAGACAAGCGACGAAATGACTGTAATCGCGATAAGAGCCGGGACGGTTTCCAGCGTCCTTTTAAGAATCGCCCTTTTTCGGCTCGCCGATATGCGCGGGGGCTCGAGCGCGCGCTCGATTGCGAGCGGTGGGTTCAGCGCGATTGTACGCGCTTCGCCACCGTAAGCGACCGGAAGCGATCTTATCGAAACAGGCGGGGCGTCCAGCGGCGTGTGGCTCAGGCCGATGACGGCGGGGCTGATGTCGATACCTACCGGTATCCCCGACAACCCAGCCGTCCTCCGTGAAGTTTGCGGGTCTATGCCTTTCCTCCTCTTCGTGGTCCCGGCGAATCACGATTCGGGCATAAAATAAGCCGATCCCAATTCGCGGATCGACTTTCCCACGCCTACGAGGTTAGCTGACGGGTTAGGGCTGGAAAGTAGCCCTGTCGCCTACAGCGGCTTCACCCCTGAATTGGTTCCCCCGGTCCCACCTCGGCGGGATTCGGCGTGTAGCTCTTCGGTTTGTTGGAATTCTATGGAGGTCGCCGCGTAGTGTCAACCTCAAAGAGTATCAGTAGCGTTACAATGCGCCGCGAAGCTTAAGGCGAGCGAGTCGTCGGCTAGGAGTTCCTGGCGAAGGGATCGTCGATGACGAACAACCAGGTGCCGTCCGGCTGCCGGCGAACGACTTCTATCGTCTTTCCCGATAGCTCCTGGTCGCCCGCCTTCATGCTCCAAACCCCGTAGGTTGCCGCCAGTTCCTCGCCCGAGCGCACTGTCCGCTCGACTTTGAGGTCAATCTGGGCCTTGCCTTCGACCAGGGGCGCCAGCGCCTGCCGGATGGCGTCGCGGCCCTTCGCCTCTTGGCCCGGTTGCGGAATCAGCGTCGCATCCGGTTCGTAAAGTGCAACCAGGCCGTCGAGGTCCGCGGCGTTCAACGCTTTCTCAAACAGCGCATCCACTTCTTCGGGTGATCGTGCGGGCATCTACCTCTCCTTTCGCTCAGCAGAACGGGCGCCATACTAGGACGGTTGAGAGAGTGCTGTCAAACGAGCGCCCTTTTCGTGCTAACATCGGCCCCGGCGAAAGGAGCATCCGATGACCCGTCCCGTCGTGCATTTCGAGATCAGAGGCAAAGACCCCCAGCGCCTCGCCGGGTTCTATCGAGAGCTTTTCGGCTGGAACATCGACGGCGCCAACCCGATGGGCATCATGACCGTCCAGCACGGCATCGGCGGGCCGGAAGCAGGCGTCGGCGGCCACATTCGGCCGGCAGAAGCGCCAGGCGTGAGCATCTTCGTGCAGGTACTCGACCTGGACGACACGCTGCGTCGCGCCGAGGAGATGGGCGGCCACGCCGTAATGCAACCGTTCGACGTGCCCGGCGGCCCGACCGTCGCGCAGATGGCGGACCCGGAGGGAAACCTAGTCGGGCTCGTCAAGCAATAGTCTGTAAGTCGAGTCGGCCGACGATCTCCTCCACCGTCTCCTCCGGCGTCTGATCGCTGTTGTCGACCCACACGCCGATTCCGGTCATCGTTTGGCGCAAATCGCCGTCAAGGGTGGTCGCCCACTTTTCGCCTAGGACGACCCGCTTACCGCGGCTGGCGTCCCTCTCCTTCGCGACAACTTCGGCCCGCGGCGCGAGCACGATAAGGTCGAACGGCAACCCGGACAGGTCCTCCTTCAGGTGGGCGTACCGCTCGCCGATGATGATGTCATCGATCACCACGCTGAACCCCGCCTCGTAGAACGACCGCGCGAGCAGGCAGGCGTTCAGTAGCCGCAGCCTTAGCTGGCGCTCGGCTTCGGGCGGCATGGCGCCGGGCTCCTCCGGCAAGACGCGGCCCGTGACGATCATCTGGTACAGGACGTCTGCCTCGATGTGAACGCCTCGCTCGAAGCGCTGGGCGAGGAGGTGCGCGATGGTGGACTTGCCGGCGGCCTGGATGCCGGAGATGACGATGATGCAGGGCGGCGCGTTTAACACTCGGTCTGTGGTCTGCGGCTCAGCCGATCCTTCTTGCGCTGTCGCCGCATGTGCGCCTGGTACCGTGGCTCCATGAAAGAGGCATAGTCGCCGATCGATCGAGTGGCTACCGCGTCGTTTGAGAATGGCTGTTTCTTGATCTCTTGGGTCACGCCGACGAGCACCACGGAGGAGATAATGCAGGGAAGAATCTGCCTGGGCAACAACTTTTCGAGCGTTTGCCTGAGCGCCGGAACGGCCCGCTCCTTATCGTCTAAGACCTCAAGCGTCGCTCGAACCGCCTCAACGTCTTGATCTAGGATTGCGAATCGGTCGTAGAGGCGTCGAGAATCCGTCAGAACGAAACCATAGGGCGCTAATCGTGCGTCTAACCGATCGAACTCTCGAACAACTACCCGCGCTAACCAGATCCAATCCTTCAGCGCGACTGTCTCTCGGCGATCGTTGGCTTCCGTGTCTACTTCGAGGAAGGGCAGTAAGTGCTCTACTGCCGACGCCCATGACCAGTCTCCCCTCTCCGCTGGAAAGCCATAGCCTAGAATGGCGGAAGACTGTTCTATGACATGAAGCCCGAAGGACTGGAGGCGGTGGACCGCCAGCGATTTCGGCGTCCGGCGCTGGCGATCCGTCCATATCCGTAGAGCGAGCGCCAGCAAACCCCCTAGCACAACTGCGCCAATGAGTTCGGCCAGGACGTTCGAGACGAAGCCCCAATTTTCGATCGCTTCGTTCCATAGATCTCCCAGCACAGCTGAGTCTCAGGGTCTAGACTGCGTTATCCGCTTACAGATGGCTGCTCGCATCCGATTCCGCCAGATACTTGCACCTCAGATCTGAGGTAGCGACTTCACCCAAGACTGATCAATGGATTGAACGCGCCATTCTTCATCTATGGCCTTTCGCAGCTGTGGATACGTATCCTGCGTTCGCAGAACCGCTGACAGCCTCTGTAGCCCCTGCTCGCCGACCATCTGTCGAGTAGCGCGAACATACCAAACGACCGCGACGTTTGCGTAAGTGGCCAATCGATCCAGCGTCGCTTTGCTTGTAACCACTTCTCGTTCAAGTTTGTTGATGAAATTCGGACCGTTACGAAGCGACAGCATCTGAGAAATCACCGCAACCGTGAAAAGCTTGCCACCGCGCTTCAGGATCACCGAGTCGAGTTCTTCGCCTTGGTCTAGGGCCCTCTTCAAAGCCTCCGATACGACGCGATCAGCTGCCTCTGAGGCCCGCCAGGTCAGAAGCGCCTCTTCAACGCGAAGGTCAGGTGGGAACACAGCCTCATAGTGAACGGAAAAGATCTTTCCCTTGTCCTTGTAGGCTACATACGGGAGGCCGTGGAAGGCGGCTAGGAACTGGGCCAACATATCGTGCGGGATCACGTGGAAACGGCCATCGCGGGTGAATTTTGCCCGCTCGTCGGGATTCAGCGTTCGAACCTCGCCTCGCCGAAGCGCGTAGTAATAGCGATTCGGTTCGTCCGTCATCTCGGACTGAAGTCGCTTCTGGAGCCTATCCTGAGAGCGCAGTTCCCAGCCGCGAATCGGAGTCTGGGAGTTTGTATAAAAGATAATGCTGTCAATCAGACGCGGCGGGGCCGCAATGAACCGCGCGAGCACCTCAGCATCAGCGGACGCGGATGCCGCGTTGCCTAGTGATGCCGTAGTCTGGCATCCGTTGACGATGCTGAAATTTGACAGTCTGAGCGTTGCTTGGTCGGAATCGAGCTTGAAAGAATCGCATACGAACGTAACCCCGTTGTTGTACGCCCAGAAATTGGTTCGGTCCCCGGAAGAAAGGGTGTCTCGGATGCCTGCGTTGACGCCTCCTATCCGGGTACCGAGAAAAAGGCGCACGTTGCGGGCAAAGAGCTCGTCGCCGTGATCACTCCGTAGCCGACACAGCTCTTCCGCGGGAAGGGTGGCTACGACCGCTTGCCCATATGATCCTTCCTGAGGGAAGAACTGTTCGCGCTTAAGTTTGATCGTGGCTTCCGGTATACGAGTATCTTCACCCGCGGCCTCGCGATGGATTGCTTCAAGAAGAGGCAGGTCTATCACGGTAGCATGGCTACTCGGGTGTTCATCGAGGGCTCGTGCATTGAAGAGCTCAGCCTGATCCAGGGTGTCTTTGTGAGGAGGACCTGCATACACGTATTGATACTCGACGCTGTAGCCACGTGATAACCCCTCCATGTAGTCATCGGCCGCCGCGACGAGTTCCTGCCGACCCTCACGAACCAGAGCCTCTCTGTTCCCCAGCCAATCGGTTGTATGAAGCAACCCTAACAGCTCGTTCTTGTTCGCCTTGTATCCCCCCTTGCGGTTGAACTTGCCTTGAGCGATGAGTATTCGCTCATGCTGCTCATCAAGGTGGAAGAGGTCGACATCCTTGTCGTTGCCGCCATCGTACGAGACGGCCTCATATGCCACGTCTTCAGTTAGGTCAAGCGCCTCTGTGGCGTACCACATCAAGAATGCCGGACCTTCGGCCAGTCCCCAACGCTTTTGAAGACCCTCGACTTGATCGCAGAGATGAGTGAGAAACTCTTCGCTCATGGTAGATTCAGGATAGCAATCTCACTGCGGGAAAGTCTCTAGTTTGTCTTGCGCAGGCGCTCCATCCATTCCCGGATGCGCTCCTCGTAGCCTAGGTCGCCCGGCAAGTAGTACTGGCGGCCGCGCAGCTGCTCGGGCACGTGCTCTTGGCCGGAGTAGTGACCGGGGAAGGCGTGGTCGTACTGGTAG
>WNGD01011573.1_pt1 | contig 12179 bp, 12 predicted proteins | sample 5400671 | NCBI WGS metagenome assembly WNGD01 (sample SAMN13153369, study PRJNA577476) | soil metagenome | isolation source: 40 cm soil or saprolite under grassland replicate 2 | place: USA:California | collected 2016-06-15
CCACACTACGTGCGCCGGGCCTGCGGCGCCTCGCTGAAGCGGCTCGGCACCGACCACACCGACCCGTATTACCAGCACCGGCCCGACGCGCGAAGGAACTGGCTGGGGTCAGGCGGCACATCGACTCCCGAATGCAGAAAGCGGTTCTCGTGCTCGCTGCCTATGGTCTTCTTGCCGCGCTGCGTGATGACGCTCGGCAGTGCCTGATGTGGCCGGGTCTCCTGCCGACGGCAAGAACGGAACGGCATTGCCGTCAGCTCAGGGCATGCCCGGGACCTGGCAGGAGCGTGAATGCCTGCACGTGCCGGGGCCTGATGACCGTGAAGTGCCGGTGGTCAAGCGTGGCGATCTCGGTCAGCCCAAGGCGTTCGGCGATGGCCGCCACGGCGGCATCGACGATGCCAAGCGGAAGATCAAGATAAGTCTCCACGAGTTCGGCCATGCGGCCGATGTCAGTGCTCTGAACTTCGGCGACCTTGAACCCATCACCGTCGAACGACCGGAGGAAGGTCACCTCAGCGTGCGGTCCCACCCGCGACTGGAGGAGGTACCCGATCTCGCCCAGGGCCGGCGAGGGCACCAGCAGCGGGCCTTCCGCATGCCGCAGGAGACGGAGGCATGCCTGGTGGGCGTGATCCTTGACGTTGCCGGCAGCCAGCAGGACGCCGGTATCGCACAGCAGCACCTCAGCGGCCGAGTTCCGAGGCGAGGATCTCTTCCGCGCGTTCGGCCAGGTCCGGATCGGCCTCAAATGAGGCGAAGAAGGGCAGGTCTCTTTCCGGGCCGTGATCCCCGGCCGCATGCGCGCGGATCAGTTCCAGAGCTGGCTGCAGTTCGGCCTCCGGTAGCAGGTCCACCAAGTGGTGCAGCTCCTCACGCATCGCGCTCATGCATCTAGTTTAGGCCCGGCAGCCCCCGATGGCGGACGCGCACAATGCCAGGCCTCGCAGCCGCTCCCGCTAGCCTTCTGCCCAACCAGGCGGGCAGTAGCCAGTCGCCTGCCGCCTATCGAATGGCACGGTTGTTTGGTTTTACCTGGTCATGCCGCATAGGACGCGCAACGGCGCGGGCAAGACCACGACGGTGCGAGTCCTTGGCACTCTCATCGCGCCGACCTCGGGCTCGGCGACGGTCGCCGGGATCCCGCTCACGCCCGAGAACGGAGTTGAGATCCGCCGGCGAATCTCGGTCATGCCCGAGTCGCCGGGCCTGTATCTGCGCCTGAGCGTGACCGAGAACCTCGAATGTTTCGCAGACCTCTACGAGGCGCCCGACCCGGTCGATCGCATCGACCGCGCCCTGCGCGCCGTCAACCTCGCCGGGCGGGCCAACGATGCCTGCGGCGCCTTGTCCAAAGGCCTGCGCCAGCGGGTCGCCCTGGCGAGGGCGCTGCTCAGCGACCCGGAGGTGCTATTCCTCGACGAGCCGACCGCTGGGCTGGATCCGGTCGCCACCCGCGACGTCCATGAGCTGATCGCCGCGCTCCGCCGCAGCGGTGTGACGATCTTCCTCACGACCCATCGCCTCGATGAGGCCGAACGCCTCTGCGACCGCGTCGCGATCCTGAACACGACTCTGCGCACGATCGGCCGGCCCGACGAGCTGCGCGAGCGGTTGTTCGCCACGACGCTCACGGCCAGGACCCTTGTACCGCTCCCCGAGCCGGGCGGCGTCTTCGCCGGGCTACCGGCCGTCGACGGCTGGCGCCAGGACGGCCCCGCCAGCTACGTCCTCGCCGTGTCCGAATCGGCGGTCGCCGCGCCCGCCGTCACCCGGGCGCTCGTGGCGGCCGGCGCCGACGTGCTGTCGATCGGTGAGTCGCACCACTCGCTCGAGGACGTCTACCTCGAGCTGATCCACCAGGACGAGGAGGCGGGCCGCAGGTGAGCGTGAGCACCAGGCGCGTCCGCGCCATCGTCCGCAAGGAGCTCCGCGAGTACCGGCGCAACGGCTCCATCGTCACGGCGATGGCGATCCTCCCGCTGATCTTCGTCGTCCCCCCGCTGCTCCAGGTCTTCGCCCTGCCCGCGTCAGCGGCGAGCGCGCTACGGCACGGGGATCCCCTGCTGTACATGCTGGGCATCCCGGCGCTCGTGCCGGCGGTGGTCGCCGCCTACGCGGTCGTCGGCGAGCGTCAGCAGGGCACCCTCGAGCCGGTGCTCACGACCCCGGTTCGCCGCGAGGAGTTCCTGCTGGGCAAGGCGCTGGCGGCCGTCGTCCCGTCGCTTGCGATCTCGTATGCGGTCTACGCCTTTGTTCTCCTCTGCGTCCAGCTCTTCGCACACCCGGCCGTGGCGTCGGCGCTCCTGCGAGGCCCGGAGATACTCGCCCAGCTGCTGTTCACCCCGCTCCTGGCCGCCTGGTCGATCTGGGTCGGCATGGGAATCTCCGCCCGATCGAGCGACGTCCGCGTCGCGCAGCAGGTCGGCATGCTCGCGAGTCTCCCATCGGTCGCGGTGACGTCGCTCATCGCGTACAACGTGATCCACGCCACGCTCGCCCTCGCCGTCGGCCTCGCGGCGGCGCTGCTGGTCCTCAACGGACTCGGCTGGCGGATCACGTCGGCGACGTTCGACCGCGAACGGCTCGTTACCGCTGCCAGGTGACCGGGTTGACGCAGCCGGCCCCGACCGCGTCCATGGCGCGCTGCCCTTGACAGCGATCGGGCAGGGTGACAACATCCGCGCGGGCGGTGGCTGCGGGTATCGACGGCCGCGCGGCACCTGCCTTTCTTCGGCCCTAGAAGGGGAGGGAATCACCATGCGGAAAGCATTACGGCGGCTCCTGGTGGCGCTCGCGTGCTGTGCTGTGGCGGCGGCGTTAGGCGTCCCCGCAGCCCTCGCCGACGGCGGTACCACTCAGGTTCCGCTCGCGGGGAGTGGGTCGCCGCAGACGGGCGACTACACGCCCTCGGGACCAGGCGACGTCACTCAGGCCGAGTTTCCCGGCCAGACAGACGATGCCACCGGCCCGAGCACGTATCCCGGCACGATCGTTGACCGCAGCCTCTCGACGGGTGTCGGCAAGGGCGTGTCCGTCAACAGCGGCAAGAAGGCCAAGTCGTCCCCGCAGTTCAACACGGGCTTCGAGGGCTTGAACTTCTTCCAGCAGCGGTATGCGCGTGGCGGGAACCAGTTCACGCTTGAGCCGCCCGACCAGGGACTCTGCGTCGGCAACGGGTACGAGCTCGAGGCCGTCAACGACGTGCTGAACATCTTCAACGCCTCGGGTTCGTCGGTTCTCCCGGACACCAACGTGGTCAACGGCGTGCCGACGAGTGTGAACGGCGCCGTCGACCTGAACTCGTTCTATGGTTACGCGCCGGCGGTCAACCGGGCGACCGGCGTTCGTGGTCCCTTCGTGACTGACCCGAGCTGTCTCTACGACGCCGCGACGCATCGGTTCTTCGTCGTCGTGCTCACCCTCGAGACGCGGCCGAACGGGTCGTTCACCCACGTCAATCACCTCGATATCGCGGTCAGCCAAACGGCGAACCCGACAGGTGGCTGGAACATCTACCGGGTCGACGTGACAAACGACGGAACCAACGCTGGTGGCGTCAACCCGTGCCCGTGCCTGGGCGACTACCCACACATCGGTGCGGACTCGAACGGGTTCTACGTCACGACGAACTCCTACCCCTGGTGCTGCAACGGCTTCGACGGAGCGCAGATCTACGCCTTCTCGAAGGCGCAGCTCGCCGCCGGTGCGGCGGCTGTCAGCATGAGCCACATTGACACGTTCGGCGCCGTCAACGTCGCGAGCGATGCGGGCTCGACGCAGCCGGGCTTCACCGTCTGGCCGGCCCAGTCGCCGGGGGCGGCCTCGTTCGACGCGAACGCCGGAGGCACCGAGTATTTCCTGAGCTCAAACGCCGCCGACGAGGCCACCAATCCGGTGTCCGGCACGGGTGGCAGCCACACCTCGACCCAGCTCGTGGTCTGGGCGCTGACGAACACATCGTCGCTGAACACGGCGTCGCCAGCGGTCAGCCTCAGCAACGGGGTGCTGACCGTCAACCAGTACGGGGTCCCGCCGAAGCAGCAGCAGCCTGGCTCTGGCTCGCCGGCGACGACGGACACCCCGCAGGGCTACTGCATCAACGACACCACGACGCTGCTGTTCAACGGCCAAACGGGCTGCTGGCGGCTGCTGTTCGGCGCCGAGCCCGCGCACAACGAGGTGATCTCCAGGCCGGACTCGAACGACACCCGCATGCAGCAGGTCGACTACGCCAACGGCAAGCTGTGGGGCGCCCTCGACACGGCGCTGAACCCGGACGGAGGCGCTCAGCGGGCCGGCATCGGCTACTACATCGTCAAGCCCGACGTCTCGACGGGCGCGCTCACGGCCAAGGTCGCGCTGCAGGGCTACGTCGGAGTGACCGGCGCGGACCTGACCTACCCAGCGGTCGGCGTCACCTCGAGCGGCCGCGGCGTGATGGCGTTCACCTACACAGGCAACACAACCAACCCGAGCGCCGCCTACGTGCCACTTGACGCAAGCGTCGGTGCCGGGCCGTGGTCGTTCGCCGGCCCCGGTGGGCAGGGCGCCGCGCAGGACGACGGCTTCACCAGCTACAAGTCGCAGGTCAACCCGCTGCGGACCCGCTGGGGCGACTACGGTGCGGCCGCAGTCGACGGCAACTCCGTCTGGATAGCGAGTGAATACATCGCGCACGCCTGCACCTACACCACCTGGGGTGGCCCGTTCTTCGCGGGCGGAACTGGCGACACCAAGCTCGGCACGTGCGCTCCCACCACAGGCGCACCCGGCCCGCGCGGCGCGCTCGCCAACTGGTCAACGCGGATCAGCAAGCTAACGCCGTAGGAAGGACGGAAGGTACTCGCTTCGTGATCCCGGTAACTTTTAGCACTCATGCGCGTAAGAAGTTACCGGGATCACGAAATGGACAATCGTGACCTACGCCGAGCCGCCCGTGACAGCCGAGCCAGCCGTGACATCTGCCACGAACTCGACGATTCGCGCTGCCTCCCGGCGCTCCGGATCCAGGTCCGGGTTATAGACAGCGACGCTCCATCCCCGGCACCCACCGGCTCGCAGCGCCGATGAAGTGATCTCGCTCAGCTGGGACCACGTGAGCCCTTCCGGCATGGAGGTGTCGCCAGCGGCGCCGCAGGCGCTGAACTCGTGCCGGTCGAGCACATCAAGATCGATGTGCAGCCACCAGCCAGCCGCCTGTGAGCCGACGTGCTCGGCGGCCTTGCGTCCCGCATTCGCGGGATCCCGGCGGAGGTCGTCCGCGGAACGCAGGAGCACGCGATCAGCAATCGTGGCGACGTTCAGTTCCCGGCGATAGCTGTCGTCGCGTTGGCCCAGCATGACGATCGCCTCCGGCCGCAGGGCAGGCAGGCGGCGTCGCAGTGGTTCGGGCGCCCGCTCGCCGGTGAGACCGATCAACAGCGCGATCTCCATGTTGGCAGCCTCGCCGGTCGTGGAGAGCTCCATCGGCGTTGCGTCTTCGTGGCCGTCGATGAACACCAGCCCTGCCTCACCCACGATGTCGGCTAGCGCTGGAACGGCGCCGAGCAGCACCGCGCAGTCCGCACCGTAAACGAGCGGGAAGCGGTTGTTCGACAAGGCAGAGCGCACCCGGCCGTACAGTACCGAGATCATTTGCATCAGGGCCTTCTCGTTCAAGAAGCCCGACCGGCCGCGCGCCGAAGTTGGCTCTGACGCCACGACATCTGGCGCCGAGATCGCGCGGTCCCCCAGAGCCGCCTCCAACCCAGCTTCGCGGAGCGCCGCTGGCGCGCCCGCTTGCCCTACCAAGCGACCTGAGCCGTCGAAGCACACGCCGATGAGATCGGTGGCTTCCAACAAGCTCGATCCCTGCATCGCCATCCCAGGTGTTCCCTTAGCCAGGAACGGAGTCCACCGGACACCAGGTCCGCCACGCCGCGCGGGTTGACGTTGCCCAGCGTTCCCGCGGGACTCGATCTTATCTTGGCGGTGGCGTCGTCCAGTCGATCACTCTCGCAATCGTTTGCCGATCGCGTCCGACCGAACCATAGCGTAAGAGCTTTCTTACCCCATAGTTAGTAATTCCCGAAACACAAAATGCGCTAAACGGACATGCCGCGCGAGTTGCACAGCCTCACGAGACCATAATCCAAAGTTGCGCTGATCGTGCATCTGCACGTGCAAATGACCAGCGCGCACAAGTGTGCGTTTGCCCAGGCCAGAGCCACGCTACCTAACAGTCTCGGAAGTCGTGAGCGACACATCTGGATTTGTCCGGCACCGCGACTCACGGCGCAGTAGAGTCGGCGCGGAACCTCTACTACGAAGATGAGCCCGCCCGGCCGTTGGCGGGGGAAGGCATGGTCCGCCCCCGCGTACGACCGGCCCGGCTGCACAGGACGGCAGCGTTGGTTTGGCTTGCCAGACCCGCGCATTCCGCCTGCGCCGTAGGCCTCGCCTGCGGCAGAGGACCAAGCTTCGTTGATTGCTGCTCGACGCCGTTGCGGAAGACACGCCGCTTCGGCTAGCCCTTTAGAAGCCGGAGGGCCGCCCAGGGATCCGTGGTCACTGTCCTACCAGGAGACACGAATCGGCGGGCGACCCTCCTTAACCACCTCGCCAGGAGGCGAGTCATGAACGACGACACTACTGTGCACGGGGACAGGCGCCCGCCGCAGCGGTTTAACCTAAGCTCCGCGCACCCACCGTGCCGCATTAACTACCAAACGGGACAAGCGCTGGCAGCTGGTTCGGGTAACAGAAACCTATATCCGGAAATGGCCGGCGTGGGCGACAGTGTTTCCACCCGCGGCGCGCTGTCCCTGTCACTGTCCCGCTACATGCCGTGCCCACGGCCGTCGTGGCAAAGCACAGATGAGGATCTGCTCGCGTGCATCTTGATTCACACCTGGGCGCTTGCCACCGGTCGGGTGCTGCGATCAGATGTGCCGCCAGCGCAATTGAGCGAAGAGGAACTGATCGCGTTTTGGGCGGACGATCATGTCGCGCACGGCGAGCAGAACAGCGCTGGCGCTGTCTCGCTGGGGCACGCCGGGAGCGGGCGGGATGCGCCTCACTCCGCGTGACGCCCATCCGGAGGGGCGGTTCTCCGGGCTGCTCGGGGTGGACATTGTGGACTTCACCGGTAGGCAACGAAATGACGACATCCGCGCCTACCTGCGCAAAGAGCTGCACACGATGCTGCGGGCTGGCTTCGATGGCTCGGGACTCGGCTGGCACGACTGCGTCTACGAGGATCGCGGCGACGGTGGGTTAATCGTCATACCTCCCGGGATGCCGCTGGCGCGCGTCATCGATCCGCTTCCCGAACGGCTGCGTGGCCTCATCCGCCGTCACAACCAGGTGTTCCGCGACGCGGCGGGTATGCAGTTGCGCGCCGCATTCCACATCGGCCCCACCTTTCGGGATGACCAGGGCTACGTCGGCACGGACGTCAATATCATGTTCCGCCTGCTGGAGGCGTCGGCGCTTAAGCGCGAAATCGCCAGCTCCGGCGCCGAATTCGGCCTCATTGTCTCCCCATATGTGTACGAGACGTTCGTGCGGCGCAATCCGGGCCTTGTTGACCCGGCCGCTTTCAAGCCCGTGCGAGTGCGGGTGAAGAGCACAAATACCCGCGGCTGGATCTACCTGCCCGGCCATGCGCCGGGCGGCGGCGGCGGCACGACCCTGCGGTTACCTGCCGGCGCGGCGCCATGAGCAAGGCCGTAGCCGATGCGGTGGGCGTGCCGTAGCGTGGCCGCCGGGTCCGGGCTGCATTGAAGCAGCTCGCCGATGACGTGTCCAAGGTGTTCCGCGAGCGGGACGGCGGCGTGGTATTGCCATCTGCGCGGCCCGGGGTGGTTTGCCGCGGGGGAGCGGCGTTTGCGCAGGTGGCCTTTGCGTTCCAGGTTGGTGGCGACGGTGGCGACGCTGGTGTAGGCGCGGGTGGGGTAGTCGATGCGGTGGCCTGCCACATCACGGTCATGATCGCGGCCTCGAGCGGCCCAAGCCCGAGGGCCGCCGGCGTCACCATCGGGCGGGCCGCGCCGGCGTCGGCGCTGACGCCGGGCACAGACAAGCCCGGTCAACAGGCGGGCGGCGGCCGGATCCGGGCTGGAGCGGCGGGAGGCTGAGCGGTACGCTCCCGCGCGCCGCGGCGGGTTCGGTCGTCGCCCAGCCGCCGGGCCGTGTCAGCAGCCGCCTACCCATGATCCTTAACGGCTGCCGCTCGGTGGCGCCCGGCTCCACGTGCGGCCAAAGAGGGGGCGCGCTCACCGCCGCCGCGGCCCAGGTGGCGCGGGCTGGCGTGAGCGGTTCTGTCAGCATGGCCGGGCGCGCAACCGGGATAGCTGCGGCCACACGGGTCTCAGCGGGGGCGCCGCGGGCACACTCACCCGGCCGTGCGCAGGCGAGATGGCGGGCACGGGGACGCGGACCCGGCCAGGTGCCGGCGCGGGTGAGGACGTGCCCGGCACGCCCGCGTCGGCCCGGCCGACTGCCGGTTCCGCCGGTTCCGCCGGTTCCGCCGGTAGGGCGGCGGCCGCGATGTGGTGCAGCGCCGCGCGGGGCGCGAGCAGACGGTCGAGCTGGGCGGCGAGGTCGGCGGCCGATGGGGCGGTGAGCAGCCGCCCGGGTGTGCGGCCGGGCGCGGCCCACCACCGCAGTGTGGACTGGCCGAACCAGACCGGCACGCCGGCGAAACGTTCGGCGAGGGCGGTGTGGTCGTGGCGGAGGGCGTCGTCGTAGCCGGTGGGTGGCGTGGCCGGCCGCGCGGCGCTGTGGTCGGCGCAGGCGATGTCGGCCCAGACCAACCGCCCGCGGTGGTCGCCGCAGACGCCGGTGCGGATGGCCAGCGCGCGCACGATCTGCAGGCCGCGGCCGTGCTCGCTGGCCGGGTCGATGATCAGGCGGGGCGCCGTGGGCGCGCCGCTGTCGGCGACCGCGATCCGCACCATGGCGCCGGAGCAGGTGATCTGGACGGCGAACGAGCCGCCCCGGCCGCTTGCGGAAAACTTGATCGCGTTGGTGGCGAGTTCGACGGCGGCCGCGATGGTGTCGTCGCGGACGGCGCAGCCCGGCAGCAAGGCCTCGAGCCAGCGCCGCAGCACCCACAGCTCCCGCTGGTCACCCGGGAACACGCGCCGCCAGGTTAGGCGCGCAGCGCTCCCGGTGCCCGCCGCGTTCACAGTGTGCGCCGCGCTCCCGGTGTGCGCCGCGTGGGCTGCGTCGGCCGGGCCGGTCACCGGGCTGCCGCCGCTCCCCGCCGGGTCGTCGGCGTCGGCCGGGTCGGCTGGGCCGGTCACCGGCGCGCCCCGCTGGTGAAGGTGCCCGCGAGCGCCGAAGGCTGTAACCGTGTGTCCCGTTCTGCTGGCAGCCCGTTCATGTCGGCCTACTTTGCTCGCTGCAAATAGCAGAAACAAGAAATCACCGCGATAAAGGTCAGGACAGAATCGGTCACTATGACACGGGTGATATTGCCTATTCCCTTATGCCGTGGGAGGCTTCGCCCAGCCACAACCGGTGGAGGCGAGATGAGCGACGCGCGGGCAGGCCGAGGCCCCACCGTGCTGCGCATGATCCTGGCGCGGCAACTGCAGGCGCTGCGCGAAAAGGCCGGGCTGAGCTACGAGCAGGCCGCCGAGGCGATCTATGCGTCATCGTGGACCATCCGCCGGATGGAACGCGCCGAGGGCGCGCTGAAACCCCTGAGCGTCAAGGCGCTGCTGGTGGCCTACGGCGTCACCGACGCCCGCGAGATCGACACCTTCCTCGCGCTGGCCCGCGAGGCGAGCAAACCTGGCTGGTGGCACCGCGCCAGCGACGTGCTGCCCGCCTGGTTCCGCGTCTCCCTCGGCTTGGAGGAGGCCGCCGCCCTGATCCGCGGCTACGAGCCGCAGTGCGTGCCCGGCCTGCTGCAAACCGAAGACTACGCCCGCGCGCTCATCACCCAAGGGCACCCCGGCGAGACCCAAGGGCACCCCGGCGAGAGCGGCGACAGCGGCGACACGGCGGCAGAGGCCGACCGGCTGGTCCAGGTCCGGATGACCCGCCAGCAGGTGCTGACCCGCCCGGACCCGCCCAAGCTGTGGATGGTGCTCGACGAGACCGTGCTGCGCCGCCCCGTCGGCGGCCCCGCCGTGATGCGCGCCCAGCTCGGCCGGCTCATCGACGCCGCTGCGGCGCCGAACATCACCCTGCAGGTGCTGCCGTATTCGGCCGGGCCGCACCCGGCGATGTACGGGATGTTCCACCTGTTCCGCTTCCCCGACGGCGAACTGCCGGACATCGTCTACGGCGAACACCTGACCAGCGCCTTCTACCTCGACAAACCCGCCGACGCGGCCGCCTACCGGCACGCGCTCGACCGCATCTGCGCCCAGGCCGCGCCGGCTGGGCAGACCGCGGAAATCCTCACCGCCACCCGTAAGGAGTACTGACATGCACCCCATCCATAACGGCATGCGCGCAGCGGACCTCGGCCCGCGCGGCTGGCACAAACCGTGGAGCGGCCCCAACGGCGGCTCCTGCCTGGAGGCCAAGAAACTGCCCGGCGGCCGGGTCGCGCTGCGCCAGTCCACCGACCCCGCCGGCCCCGCCCTGATCCTGGATGCCGACGAGATCCGCGCGTTCGTCGAGGGCGCCAAGGCCGGGCTCGCCGACGACCTGATCAGCTAACCAGCCAACCCGCCGCTGCCCGCCGCTGCCCGCGCCCGGCGGGCAGCGGCGGCGCACAACCAAGGCGGACAAAACCGGGACCGGTGACAGACAGCCGCGGACACCGCGTGGTTTCACCGGCCCCGCACGCGTAAGGTGACACGCCATGTCTTCCGAACTCGCCGGGTGGCTGCGCCGGCAACGCCAGGCCCGCGGCTGGCCGATCGCCGAGATGGCCCGCCAGCTCCGCCGGGCCGCCGCCGACGGCGGCGACCACACCATGCCCGGCGGCACCGCCATGTGCCGCAACATCCGCCGCTGGGAGAACGGCAACGGCGGCATCTCCGAACGCGGGCAGTTAGTTCCGCACCTCACCTCGGCGGCGGTGATCCCAGCCGCCCAGACGCCCTCGGAGCTTGCCTACCGTTGGATAGAGGCGCCCGAACCGGGCGAGGCCACGGTCGAGCGAGAGGTGCTGATGGCGGCGCACGAAGGAAGCGAACACGCAGAACAGGCCGAACGGCGCGACATCGGCGAAGCCACCCTCGAACAACTGCGCGCGCTCGACCGCCGCCTGTGGCCACGCGACCAGACTGAACTCTATTTGCTGCTCGGCTGCCTCAACTGCCTAATGGGCGATACCGCCGACGATCTTGGCAATCCGCACGCCGCAGAGGAGCTGTTGCACGCGGCTTGGGCTTATGCGATGGTCATCGACCACCGGCCCTTGATGGCGAAGCTACGGCTCGACCTCGCCAGTATTGCCTACTGGAGTGGCAGACCTCGGGAAGCCTGTGCGCTTGCGGCGAGTGGCTTGGACTACCTGCCCGATGGGCCGACCGCCGCGCAACTCCATCTCAAATACGGACGCGCATCGGCGCGGCTGGGAGATGCGGGTGCGGCCCGAAGGGCAATCGCTGCCGCCAGCGACGCGATGGAGCGCGAGCAGCGCGATGAACTGCTGGAGATCGGCGGCGAGTTTGATCTCTCTGATGCGACCCAGCATTACCTCGCCGGATCGGCTCTTTTGGAGATCCCAGACACCGCGGGGGAAGCGGTTGGCAAGCTTGAACTGGCGACCGGCTTGTACCAGCAGGGGAATGAGCATGGCGCGGCACATAGCTGGAGTTGCGAGGCACTCGCACAGATCGACCTGACCATTGCCTTGCTTCGATCAGATCAGCTTGACGCGGCTTTCGGAGCCCTTGCGCCCGTCCTGTCGTTGCCTGTTAACCGGCGCGTAAATCCCCTTCCGCGGCGGCTGGCTCCTGTCCGCGCCGAACTCGCACGCCCGCCGTATCACGGCTCTCCGCAGGCGGATAGCTTGGACGAGCAGATCGAAGATTTTATGCGCGAAACCATCGCCACCGAGATGGAGAGCCTTAGCGGCGGCCCCGGCTGACCCGCTGGTGCGCATTGTTGTTTCGGCAGGACCGACGTCCAGCGGTACTCCACCGAAGGCCAGTCAGTCAATGCGGGCACGGGAGATTGTGACAGCTACTGTGGTGGGTCTGGTAGATCGTTGATCCGCTGGCGTG
>WNGD01005583.1_pt1 | contig 12176 bp, 12 predicted proteins | sample 5400671 | NCBI WGS metagenome assembly WNGD01 (sample SAMN13153369, study PRJNA577476) | soil metagenome | isolation source: 40 cm soil or saprolite under grassland replicate 2 | place: USA:California | collected 2016-06-15
TGACGTGGTCGAGGCGATCAAGGCGGCGGGCGGGCAGCCGGTGGTGCTGGCGGTGGCTGATGATGAGGCCAGCACGGCCCAGCTGGAGGCCCTGTTCACCGAGCAGCGCGAGGCCGAATGGGCCGAGTTTCTGAGCGATTGCGGGAAATATGAGGCGGAGCTGGCCGGTGAGGTGGCCAAGGGCAAGCTGACCTTGGCCGAGCTGGATGAGGAGGAGCAGAGCCTGGAGCGGCTGCGCCGCTGGTACCGGGCGATCCGGGCCCGGGACCTGTTCGGCGCCCCCAGCGCCGCCGCGGCCGAGGCCCGCCTGAAGGACTGCGCCGAGGCCCTGGAGCGGTTCGCCGAGCAGGTCTACCAGGCGCGGGAGCGGCCGTGACCCAGGCCCCCGCCCGCGCTGGGGTCCGCCGCCAGGTGGTCCCGGTTTATGCGGCCGGTTTTGTCACCGCCTTCGGCGCCCATGCGGTCGCGGCGAACCTGGGCCGCTATGCGCTGGGCCATCACGGCTCGCTGTGGGAGCTGGGCCTGCTGCTGGGGATCTACGACGGCGCCGAGGTAGTGCTCAAACCGGTCTTCGGCGCGCTGGCCGACCGCACCGGGCCCAAGCCGGTTATGGCCGGCGGCCTTGTCGTGTTCGCGGCGGCCTCGGCCGCGTTCGTGATCGGCGGCGACCCGCACCTGCTCGCGGCGGCGCGGCTGGCCCAGGGCACCGGCGCGGCGGCCTTCTCCCCGGCCGCCGCAGCCACTATCGCCGCGCTGGGCGGCCGGAAACGAAGCGGGCGGCTGTTCGGCGGCTACGGCGGCGCCAAGGGCATCGGCTACCTACTCGGCCCGATCGCCGGCGGCGCGCTCGTGGCCGCCGGCGGCTACCCGGCGCTGTTTAGCACGCTGGCCGTCATCGCCATCGGCACCGCGGCCGCGATCGCCGCGCTGGTTCCCGGTGCCCGGCCGGTTCCCCGCACGTCTGCGGCGGCGCCGGGCCTGGGCCGCCGGCTCACCAGCGCCGCCTTCCTGCAGCCGGTGCTGCTGCTGGCTGCCGCCACCGCGGCGCTGTCGGCCGGTGTTGGCTTCCTGCCGGTGCTGGCCGGGCAGCACCACCTCGGGCCGATCGCCGCCGGTGCCCTGGTGTCCCTGCTCGCCGCTGCCGCCGCCGTGCTCCAGCCCGTCGCCGGGCGGCGGATCGATGACGGCCGCCTTCCCCCGGCCGCGGCCGCGGCCGCGCTGGCCGTGTGCGCGGGCGGGTTCCTGCTCGCCCTCACCGGCCTGCCGGGCCTGATCGCCGGCGCGATCCTCATCGGGACCGGCGTCGCCACCGCCACCCCGGCCGGCTTCGCCCGCCTGGCCACCACCACCCCCGCGGGGCAGCTAGGCCGGACCATGGGAACGGCCGAGGCCGGACGCGAGCTCGGCGACGCCGGCGGCCCAGTCCTGGTCGGCGCCTTCGGCCTGATCAGCCTCACCGCGGGCCTCGGCGCCCTGGCCGCCGCCCTGCTGGTCTGCGCTGGCCTGGCCGCCCCGCGCAACCACGCGAACCCACCCGATCCCCCGGCCGGCACCGCATGAGTACCGGCCCACCCCAGCACCGCTCCCAGATCAGAAGGGAGACGCGGTCCCGATGACCACCCCACCCACTAGCGCCGGCGCGCCGGCGCCGCCGACAGCCGCCGGGCACAACCTTGACGATCGAGGCGGAGCGAAGGCTGAACGAATGCGAGGAACAGACGGAGCAGTTCGCCTAGCCGGTGTGGGCCTGCCGAGGCGAGTCATGTGCACGACGGGCCGGCCGGTTCCGGCGGCGGAGTACGGCGGGATGGCGGCGGCGCCCGGGCACAGGCCGCGGCTGGCTGCGGCACACCGGGCGGCAGAGATCTTGGCACTGGCCGCCCCGGCCGCGCGGCGGCGGCGCATGTCCCGGCCGGGGTGAGCGGCGATGGCAACTGTGGGTCTGGCGGCAGGTGTCACCGACCGTATCTTGTCGCTGCCGGGGTGGCTGGTTCTGGTGCTGGTGTTCGCGTTCCCGGCGCTGGAGGCGTCGGCGTTCGTCGGGTTCGTCTTCCCCGGTGAGATCGCGGTCATCTTGGGGGGAGTGGCGGCTTCGCGGGGAATGGTCCCGCTGTGGGCGGTGATCGCCGCCGCAGTGTCGGGCGCGATCATCGGGGACTCGGCCGGCTACCTGGTCGGGCGCCGCTGGGGGACCCATCTGCTGCACGGCACCGTCGGCCGGCTGCCGGTGATCCGCACCCACCTGGACAAGCACCTGGACGCGGCGCGGGCCTACGTCCAGCGGCGCAAGGGCAGCGCGGTGTTTTTCGGGCGGTTTACCGCGGCGCTGCGGGTGCTGGTGCCTGGCCTGGCCGGCATCTCGGAGGTGCACTACCCGGCCTTCCTGGCCTACAACGTCGCCGGCGGCACGCTGTGGGGGGCGGGGTTCGCCGTCCTCGGCTACATAGCCGGGGCGAGCTACCACCGGGTGGAGAAGATCGCCGGCCAGGCGGGGCTGGTCCTGCTCGGCGTCATCGTGGCCGGCCTGATCGCCTCCCGGCTCGTCCGGCACTTCGCGGCCCGCTCACCGGGCCTGAAGGCCGTCGGTGACCGGCTGGCCGCGGCACCTCCGCTGGCCTGGGTGAGGCGCCGGTTCCCGGCGCAGGTGGCCTGGGGCCGGCGCCGTCTGGATGCGCGCAGCCCCCGGGGCTTTTGGCTGACGTTCACGGTCGCGGCCGGGGCGCTCGCCGCCTGGGCCTTCGGCGGCCTCACCCAAGACGTGACCGGTCAAGACGATGTAGCCCTGGCCGACCCGCACGTGACTGCGTGGGTCATCGCCCACCGCACTGGGTGGCTGACCAGCGCCCTGCAGGTGCTCACCTGGCTGGGGTCGACCGCGGTCATCATCCCCGCAGCGCTGGCCACCGGCCTGTATCTCCTCATCCGGCGCCGCGGCTGGCGGCCGCTGGCGCTGCTGACCGCGGCCGTCGCCGGCGCGGTCGCCCTGTATGACATCGTCAAGGCGCTGGTCGGCCGCCCCCGGCCGCCCGCCGCGATCTGGATCGGGCACTACACCGGTGCCGCATTCCCCTCCGGGCACGCCACCCAATCCGCCGCCTTCTACGCGATGCTCGCCATCGTGCTCGGCGCCGCACTGTCGTTCCGCAGGCGGGCCATCCTATGGGGCACCGCCGCCCTGGTCGTCCTCATCGTCGGCGCCTCCCGCATCTACCTCGGCGCCCACTGGCTGACCGACGTGCTCGCAGGCTACGCCCTCGGCGCCGCCTGGGTGGCCATCGTAATCGCCGTCCTGCTGATCACCTCGCCAGGCACCGGCCGGGTAAGACCAGTGCGGCAGCGGGGCCAGGCACCGACGCCGGGACATCAGACCAGGCAGAAGCCGCATGGTCCCGCTCCCCGGCCGGCCAGAGCGCGCTATGCCACCACCGGGCCCAGCCAGCGGCACAGCTGCCCGGAACGCGCCCCATCCACGGGCCGGGCGAACCCCTTGACCAGGAAGACCGCGCCGCGCGCCGCCGCCGAGGCGGCGAACAGCGCGCATCCGCCGCCGGAAGTGTGGAGCCTGCGGACGGCCCGGGCCGCCAGCAGGGCGCTGGCCGCCCCGGCCATGATCACCCCCGGACCGGCGGTGATCATCCTCGGCTGCCGGCCGGTTGACTGCATGGGCGATGGGGTGATCAGGCGTGGCTGATGCGGCCGCCTCCATACCGCCGGTACCGGCCGCGCCGGTGACGGAGACGCCGCCGGCTGGGTTGAGCGGCGCCCAGGTTGCCGAGCGGGTCTCGCGCGGGCTGACGAACGCGGGCGGGGAGCACACCAGCCGCTCGGTCGCCCACATCCTGCGCGCGAACATCTTGACCAGGTTCAACCTGATCCTGGGTGTCCTGCTGGCGGTGATCCTGGTCGTGGGCCAGCCGCAGGACGCGCTGTTCGGCATCGTGCTGGTCACCAACGCGCTGATCGGCATCGGGCAGGAGCTGCGCGCCAAGCGGACGCTCGACCGGCTCGCCGTGCTCAGCGCGCCCCGGGTTCAGGTGATCCGTGACGGCGCGCCGAGCGAGGTCGCCGTGGACGAGGTGGTCGCCGATGACCTGGTCGACCTGCGCGCCGGCGACCAGCTGGCCGCGGACGGGGTGGTGCGGGCCAGCGTGAGCTTGCAGGCTGATGAGTCGCTGCTGACTGGTGAGTCCGAGCCGGTGGACAAGCGGGCGGGCGATCGCCTGCTGTCGGGCAGTTTCGTGGTCGCCGGGTCGGGCGATTATCAGGCGACCGGGGTGGGCGCCGAGGCGTACGCCAGGAAGCTGGCGGCGCAGGCGCGGCGGTTCACGGTGGTGCGCTCGGAGCTGGTCGCGGGCATCAACCAGATCCTGCGCTACGTCACGTGGGCGATCCCGCCGGTGGCGGCGCTGCTGATCATCAGTCAGCTCCACACCAGTCAATCCGTGCGTGAGGGCGCCACCTCGACCGTGGCCGCGCTGGTCGGCATGGTGCCGCAGGGCTTGGTGCTGCTGACCAGCGTCGCCATTGGCGTGGCCGCGGTGACGCTCGCCCGGCGCCAGGTCCTGGTGCAGCAGCTTCCCGCCGTCGAGGGCCTGGCCCGGGTGGACGTGGTGTGCTTTGACAAGACCGGCACCCTCACCGACGGAACCATCGCCTTCGACAGGCTGATCCGGCTCTATGACCAGGCGCCGGCCGGGGCGGCGCTCGGCGCGCTCGCCGACGACGAGGCCCGCAACGCGACGCTGGCCGCCATCGGGCACGCCTTCCCCCCACCGCAGGGGTGGGCACGCCAGGACGCCGTCCCCTTCTCATCGGCGCGGAAGTGGAGCGCCGCCAGCTTCGCCGGGCACGGCATCTGGGTGCTGGGCGCGCCGGAAATCGTGCTGGCCGGCGGCCAGGACGAACTGTTGCCGCGGGCCGCGGATCTGGCCGCCACCGGGCAGCGGGTCCTCGCGCTGGCGTGCACCACCGGCTCCCTAGACGGCCAGGCGCTCCCGCAGGGCCTGCGCGCGGTGGCCTTCGTCGTGCTCGCCGAGCGGCTGAGATCCGACACTCCGCAGACCATCGGCTACTTCGCCGCGCAGGGCGTCACGCTCAAGGTGATCTCCGGGGACAGCCCACGCACTGTGAGCGCGGTCGCGGCGCGCGCGGGCGTGCCCCACGCCGGCGACCCCATCGACGCGCGGGACCTGCCGGACGACCCCGGTCCGCTCGGCGCCCTGCTCGAGGAACGCTCCGTCTTCGGCCGGGTGACACCGCACCAGAAAGAGTCCATGGTCCAGGCGCTGCAGGCCCGCGGGCACACGGTGGCCATGACCGGCGACGGGTCAACGACGTGCTGGCGCTCAAACTCGCCGACATCGGCGTCGCCATGGGCTCCGGCGCGCCCGCGAACAGGGCGGTCGCCGAACTGGTGCTGCTCGACAACAGATTCGCCACCCTGCCCGGCGTCGTGGCCGAAGGCAGGCGGGTGACGGCCAACGTCGAACGCGTCGCCAACCTGTTCATCACCAAGACCGTGTGGGCGACGCTGCTGGCCGTCGCTGCGGGCGCCGCCCTCCTGCCCTACCCCTTCCTGCCTCGCCACCTCACCATCATCGACACCCTGGCCATCGGCATCCCCTCCTTCTTCCTCGCGCTCGCGCCGAACCGCCGCCGCTACCTGCCCGGATTCGTCGCCCGGGTGCTGCGGTTCGCCATTCCCGCCGGGCTCATCATCGCCGCGGCCACGTTCTCGGCCTACGCCCTCGCGCGGGCCAACGGCCTCCCCCTGGGCGAGCAGCGCACCGCCGCGACCCTGGTCGCGCTCATCCTCAGCCTGTGCGTGCTCGCCCTGCTGGCGATCCCGCTGACCTGGCGCCGGATCGCCCTGCTGGCCGCCGCGCTCGCCGCCTTCGTGTTGCTGTTCCCCGTGCCCGCCGTGCGCCATTTCTACGCCCTCGCACTGCCACACGGTCAGATCGGAACCACGCTGCTCATCGCGGCCCTGGGAGCCGCCGCGCTCACGAGCTTCTGGGCCCTGTCCCGCCGCCGCGGCCGCGCACCGGTCAAAGCAGCCTCCCAATGAGCCGAACCGGCCTGCGTGACGGTGGCTCAACACCGCGATCGCATCGCGCAGTTCCCCGAGCGCCGCCGATAGCACGGCAACCGCGACGAGCAGCAGTCGCAGTGGCGCGGCGAAGGATTCACCCGGTTCCTCCCACCGCGGTTCCCGCTTGCACCACCCCCCGCGGAGGCTAGAGCCGTAGGCGGCAAGCCGCCGCGCGGGCTCTTCGGCTAGACGCATATCACAAACAGGAACCAGGCCAGGCCGGTAGCCCTAGACTTCGCGGGGCAGCGGTTTGGCTGCGGAGCCGACCGCGATGCCAAGGTCGATGTCGCGCAGGTTGCAGACCGGGCCGGTGAATTCGAGGTCGGCGGACTGGCTGCGCAGGTTGTTGGTGTGGTGGAGGAATTCGGCGCACGTCGCGTACCCGCAGGCGCCGCAGTCATAGTTGGGTGGGTACCAGCCCGGCAGGAGGCCGACGAACAGGATCGCGGGGACGGCTTCGGCGGCGCCGGCGTCGCGGAACCAGATCCGTTCGCGGCGTTCCTTGCCGCGGGCCCGCATCCAGGCGGCGAGCTGGCCGCGCGTGGCGGGATCGTCGGCGATCACGGTTTCCATGAAGTTCGGCTTGCCCGCCAGGAAGAGCTGCCCGCCGGATTTGGGGGCGGTGATCGCGGCAGCGGCCATCAGCTGGGCGACCTGCCGGACGGTGGCGGCCCGCAATTCCTCGTAGCCGATGGTGCCGCTCATGCCGGGGCGGGCACCTGGCGCTGGCACCAGGCGTAGAGCGCGTCGTAGACGAACCGGCCGCGTTCCAGCAGCCGCTGGTCGTCGGCTTCGACATCGAGCCCGCCCAGCCCGATCGCCAGCAGTCCGGGCCCGGCTGGGTCGGTGCCGAGGTCGTCGGCGATGTCGGCGGCGTGCACGATCTTGGCCAGCCGGATCAGAGCCGGGTCACTGTCGAGGTGGTAGTCCTCGATCAAGACCTCGAAGGTGCACTTGCCGTCGCGGTGGGTGTACCGGGCGCTGGGGGCGTCGAAGCTGATCGCGTCCTCCCGCTCGGCGGCGTCCAGGACCTGATCGGCGGGGACGTAGAGGATCTCGGCGCCGGGGTCGATGAACTTGGCGATCAGCCACGGGCAGGCGATCCGGTCGGTCTTGGGGCGGGCGCGGGTGATCCATTTCATGACGGCTCCTCAGACACGGGTTGGGGCGATGGGTCGTGGACGGTGAGGCCGGGCAGGTTCAGATAGCCCCCGGTCACCTCATACCGGGTGATCGGCCAGTATGAGACGGCCTGGTGCACCTCGCTGGCGGTGAGCGCGTCGCGGTGCGGGGTGGCGATCCAGGCGTCGAACACCTCATGGCTGGGCCAGACGGTGATGACGACAGTGTCGCCGCCGGGGGTGGCGGGTTCGCAGACCAGCTCGGCGAGGATGCCGTGCTGCTGGCGGATGGCGCGCCCAGCGGCGATCCAGGCCAGGTAGCGGTCGCGCCATTCGGGCGGGACGACGACAGTGCGCAGGCAGACGATCACGATGGCTCCCCAGGAGAGGCGGTCATGGCAGGACCGGCAGCAGCGCCGGGCGGGCGGGTGCGGTCGCGGGAGGTCAGGCCGAGGTGGCGGGCCCAGCCCCACAGCGTCAGGTCATATCCGGCCTTGACCACCCCGGCGACCAGCAGCGGCGCGCCGAGGGCAAGCTGCTGCACCAGCCCCGCGACCAGCGGGCCGGCCGGCCGGACGGCATAGCGGGAAGCGTTAGTGACCGCCGCGGCGGCGGTGCGTTCCCCGGGTGTGACCACGGTCATGACCAGCGCCTGGCGGGTGGGCACATCCATCTGCGACAGCGTGGTGCGGGCCAGCAGCAGTACCGCCGCGACACCGAAGGTGGGCGCGAAGGCGACCGCGGCCAGCAGCACGTTGCTGGGCAGGTGGGTGCCGACCATGGTGGCGATCAGGCCGAACCGGCGGGCCAGCAGCGGCGCGAGCGCGACCGAGACCGCCTGCACCACCGAGACGGCGAAAAACAGCCAGCCCAGCGCCACCACCGAGGCGTGGTAACGCTCGGCGAAGTAATAGGACAAGAACCCGGTCGTGACCAGGCCACCGCCCGCGGCGTCCACGGCGAACAGCCCAGCCAGCCGGCGCACCACCGCCCGGGAAGGGCCCAGTTGCGTGCGTGCCCGGGTCACCGGCTCCAGCGTCGACGCCTGGGCGGGCGGGGCCTCCACGGCAAGGGACAAGCGGGCGGCCAGGATCGCGCCGGTGATCCCGACCGGGACCAGGACCAAAAACAGCCACGCGTGTACCTCACCGGACGCGCCATGATGGCCAAACCCGGTAAGGATCACCGCCAGCGAGCCCAGTGCGCCTGCAGCGGCGCCGACCGCGTTGTACCGGCCATAGACCGCAGCCGTGCCCGCGTCTTCAGTGGCGAGCATCGCCTGCTCCAGCGTCGTCGCCGGGCCGTTATCCACAACGTCGGTGGACAGGGTGCCGGTGAGCGCGACCACCAGCAGCACCCACAGCGGCACGCCCGCCGCGACCACCACCCCCGCCGCCGCAATACCGGCGAAGAACACCGCATAACAGCGGCGGCGGCCGAACCGGTCGCCGAACCTGCCGACCGCCAGGCTGGCCAGCGCCGTCCCGGCGATCAGCGCGGTCAGCACCACGCCCACCTGCACGGTGGTGAACCCGCGGGCGGCCAGCAGCGCCCCGAGCAAGACCGCAGTAAACCCGTACCCGGCGGCCCGCACCCCCTGCCCAGCCACAAGTAGCCGCGCATCACCAGTCAGACTGGGCCGGGACCTCACCCGGTCACCGCCAATCCTGTCCGCCTGTGTGGCCTGCGCACCTGGACGATTCTGCAACCACGGTCGCATCGATGCAACCCTGGTCGCATCTCAGTTACACTCGCCGCCGGGGTGATGCGCATGAGCCAAGCCGAAGACTGGGTGCTGCTGGCCTACCGGCTGCCCCGCGTGCCGTCCACGCCGCGCTCGGCCGTATGGCGCAAGCTGAAGCGGCTCGGTGTGGCCCAACTGGGGGACGGGCTGGTGGCGCTGCCCGCCGATGCGCGCACCCGCGAGCAGCTGGAATGGATCGCCGAGGAAGTCACCGACCACGGCGGCGAAGCAACGCTCTGGCAGGGCCGCCCCCTCGACACCAACGCCATTGCGGTGGTGGTGAGCCGGATGACCGCCGCGGTGGCCGCGGAATATGACGCGGTGGCAGCCGAAGCAGCGGCCATGCGGACCGCCGATGCGGCGGCACGGCGGCGCGCGGTGGCGCGGCTGCGCCGGGAACTGCACCGCATCCAGGACCGCGACTTCTTCACCTGCCCACAGCGGGAGACCGCCCGGCGCGCGGTCGAGCACTTGGCAGCGGCGGATACCGCTGGGGCGCGCACGTGAAGTGGGCCACCCGCCCGGGCGTTCACGTCGACCGGGCCGCCTGCGCCTGGCTCATCCGCCGCTTCATCGACCCCGACGCCGAATTCGTCTTCCCCGCCGACCCCGCCGCTATCCCTGCCGGCGCCACACCGTTCGACATGCGCGGCGCCGCGCTCGGGCACCACCAGGGCCGGTGCTCCTTCGAGACCGCCCTCGAAGCGTTCGGCCTGGACGCCGACCCGGCGCTGGAAGAGATCGGCCACATCATCCACGAAGCCGACCTGGCCGACGAACGCTACGACGCACCCACCGCACCGGGCCTGGACGTGCTGATCCGCGGCCTCACCCTGACCAGCGAATCCGACCACGACACCATGGCCATCACCGGTCGGCTCTTCGACGGCCTGTATGAGCACACCCGCCGCCAGCTCATGACCGGCCGCTCACCCGCCTAGCCAGTCCTCCTGGCTCTTCCGCCTTCTCCCTGCCGCGGATGGCTCAGCGGGCGCAGCAAAGAGCCGCGACGTACTGCTGCGGGGACATCCGGTAGAGCTTGACGGCATCTGGGTTGCTGAGCATCAGGTCGAACACCCACCGGCGGTGGACGTAGAACCAGTAGTCGGTCAGCTGCTGGCCGCCGATCTGGTAATGCACCAGCCACGCCCCATGCGGGCCGCCCGGGCTGACACTTTCGGTCGGCGACAGCGTCTGCGGGCCCCCCGGGCAGTCCTTGTGCCGCTTGATGTAATCGGCCCGGGTGATGATCGCCTGGCTGCGGGCGTCCCACCGCGCGTAAACAGGCCCGTAATCGCCGGTGTCGTAGTCGTGATTGAATGCCGTGGCGATCTTCAGCAGGGCTGCTGCGGTGTGCGGATCCGGTGGCGGCGCCAGGGATGCGGCCGGATGAGCCGTGCCACCCGTGCAGGCCGCAGCGAACAGGACGGTAGCGGTCGCAGCGATCGCCAAGAACAGTCGCCTCACCAGGTCTCCATCACCCACCAACGTGAACGCAGATCGTCACAGGCAGCAGCCGGGCTTCAGGCGCAGCGGCCACCACTCGCGGGCCTGGCCCACTGCACCAGGCGAGCTGGACCGGTACTGGCCGGGAGCGTACCCGACCGTACCTGAGGCAGAATGACCCGAACGCCAGCCGCATTGCCAGCCCTCTCACCGGTGGGAGGCCAGCGCCGCGTGATGATCGGTGCCCTCCTGGGCTTGCGGGTCGGCGTGCACCAGCGCGGCGGACAGACGCGGCAGCGCGTGCAGCAGGTTGTGCTCGGCGTTGACTGCGGCCTGGTGGGCCTGGACCGCGCTGGCACCGGCATCGACGATGACCTCGCATTCGGCGCGCAGATGGTGCCCGATCCACCGCAGCCGGACCTGGCCGACACCAAGCACGCCAGGGGTCGCGCGCAGGGTCTGCTCCACCTGATCGACCAGGGGCGGGTCGACAGCATCCATCAGCCGCCGGTAGATCTCGCGGGCCGCCTGCCGCAGCACCGCCAGGATCGCCACCGTGATCAGCAAACCCACCACCGAGTCGGCCCAGTCCCAGCCAATTGCCACGCCGCCCACGCCCAGCAGCACCGCCAGCGACGTGAACCCATCGGTGCGGGCATGCAGCCCATCGGCCACCAGCGCCGCCGAGCCGATCTTGCGCCCCACCCGGATCCGGTACCGGGCGACCAGCTCGTTGCCGGTGAACCCGATCAGCGCCGCCACCGCGACCGCGATCAGGTTCGACACCGGGCGCGGGTGCGCCAGCCGGGTCACCGCCTCATAAGCAGCCAGCGCCGAGGACGCCGCGATGATCAGGACGATCACCACCCCAGCCAGGTCCTCGGCCCGCCCGTACCCGTAGGTGTAGCGGCGAGTGGGCGGCCGCCTGCCCACCACAAACGCGATCCCCAGCGGCACCGCGGTCAGCGCGTCGGCGGCGTTCTGCAGCGTGTCCCCCAGCAGCGCGACCGAGCCCGAGACCGCGACCACGACCGCCTGCAGCACCGCCGTGCCGGCCAGCACGGCCAGCGAGATCCACAGCACCCGGATGCCCTCAGCGCTGGCCTCCATCGCCGCATCCACCTTGTCCGCCGCGTCATGGGAATGCGGGCGCAGCACATGTCGAAGCCGGTCGATCAATCCTGGCCTGCGGGCATAGTCATGCCCGTGCCCGTGCCCGTGCTCGTGGACGTGACCGGCCGGGCCCGGTTGCGGATCGCTCATGATGCCCAGCATGCGCGAAAGACCGGGCTGCAGCACCTCGACACCAACCACCAGGACGTGCCCGCGAAACACTCGCAGACTCCATGCCCCCGCGCCGCCGCCCATGGCGAAGTGGGCAATCCAAGGTGACCGATTTCTGCCAGACCTTCCATCCGCTCGGTCCGATCTCGCATATCAGCACGGCAGGGTGGAGCGGTCCATGGCCGGTCACAGATCATGCAGTTCGGGGCCCAGCTGAGCCGGTCATGCTCGCGGCAAGCTGTCGACCAGATCGGCGGGTCGGCGCGCGGTTATCAGGCGATGTTCGTGCCGTTGGCCGCTCTCAGCAGTCCCGGCTGCGGGCACAATGGACGGTCAGCCAGCCGTATATTTCAGCCTGTCGCACAAGCGGCGTGCCTGCGTGGGGCCGGGCCTGGTGCCTGGGATCCTGGTGTGTGTCGCAGAATTTTCTCTTCCCGCAGCGTGATCAGCTGTTGCTGCTGCCGGTGGACATGCGCGATTGGCTGCCCGA
>WNGD01005586.1_pt1 | contig 12175 bp, 9 predicted proteins | sample 5400671 | NCBI WGS metagenome assembly WNGD01 (sample SAMN13153369, study PRJNA577476) | soil metagenome | isolation source: 40 cm soil or saprolite under grassland replicate 2 | place: USA:California | collected 2016-06-15
TCGGGTGCCGGCCGCGCGCTGCGCAGCGCCGCGGCGACGGTACCCAGGTACGCCTCCTCCATCCGGGCGAGCGCCTCGTCGAGGGTCACCCCGAGCGGCTCGGCGACCGTGGACCGGACCACCCGCCGGCTGCGCTCGGCGTCCAGGGCGAGCGTGCCGTCCAGGTAGGTGCCCGGGTCGAGCACGCCCATCAGCAGGGCACCTACGTCGTGCACGGCCGGTCCGACTCGACCATCAACCGGGGCGGGGTCCGGATGGGCTCCGCCGACATCTATGCCGCCGTCGACGCCCTCCCCGAGGTCGCCGCCAGCCTGGTGATAGGCGCCGAGCAGCCCGACGGCGGCTACTACATGCCGCTGTTCGTCGTGCTCGCTCCCGGCGTCCACCTCTCCGACGACCTGGTCAAGCGGATCCGCCGAGCGATCCGGGAGGAGGTCTCGCCCCGGCACGTGCCGGATGAGATCATCGCTGCACCGGGGGTGCCGATGACCGTCACCGGCAAGAAGCTCGAGGTGCCGGTCAAGCGGCTGCTGCAGGGCGTGCCAGAGGAGAAGGCGATCAACCGCGCTACCGTCGCCAACCCGGAGGTGGTGGACTGGTACGTCGCGTTCGCCGGCGGGAGAGGACCCTCATGACCACCACCGCGGGCAGCAGCGAAACGCCGGACCTGGACGCGGCGGCCGACCAGGCGGCGCCGCTGGACACGCTGCTGGTCGACGCCGCGCTCGGACCGATGCGGCGGTTCGCCCCGAACCTGTCGACCGCCACCTTCGCGGCGCGACTCGCCGGGCGCCCGCGCGCCACGGTCCGGCGGCTGGCCGGGCTGGCCGGCGAGCTCGCCCGGGTCGGCGCGGGCACGTCGACGCTGGCGCCGTCCCGCCGGGACCGCCGGTTCACCGATCCGGCGTGGGCGGAGAACCCGGTGCTGCGCCGCCTGCTGCAGGCCTACCTGGCGGCGGGTCAGACCGTGCAGCAGCTCGTCGCGGACGCCGACCTGGACTGGCGGGACGACCAGCGGGTGCGTTTCCTGCTGGACAACATCGTCGAGGCGGCCGCCCCCAGCAACGTGCCGCTGGTCAACCCGGCGTCGGCGAAGGCCGCCATCGACACCGCCGGGCTGAGCCTGCTGCGCGGCGGGGTCAACCTCGCCCGCGACCTGGCCACCCCGCCGCGCACACCGTCCATGGTGGACACGTCAGTGTTCGAGCTGGGCCGCAACATCGCGGTCAGTCCCGGCGCCGTGGTGCTGCGCACGGAGGCGTTCGAGCTGATCCAGTACCGGCCGCAGACCGACACCGTGCGCAAGACCCCGCTGCTGATCGTGCCCCCGACGATCAACAAGTACTACGCGGTGGACCTCGCTCCCGGCCGCAGCCTCATCGAGCACCTGGTCGGCTCGGGCCAGCAGGTCCTCATCATGTCGTGGCGCAACCCGAACGCCGAGCACGCCGGTTGGGGCCTGGACGCCTACGTGCAGGCCGTGCTCGAGGCGCTCGACGCGACCGAACGCATCTGCCATACCCCCCATACGGTCCTGCTCGGACTGTGCTCCGGTGGCATCATCGCCAGCCTTGCCGCCGGCTACCTGGCCGGCACCGGCAAGCTCGGCCGGCTCGCCGCGTTCGCCCTGGCGGTGACCGTGCTGGACAACGAGCGCGCCGGCCTGGGTGCCGCGTTGATGGACCGGCGGCTGGCCGCCGCCGCCACCGCCGCCTCGCGCCGCCGCGGCTACCTCGACGGCCGGTCCCTGGCCGAGGTCTTCGCCTGGCTGCGCCCCGCCGACCTGGTCTGGAACTACTGGGTCAACGACTACCTGCTCGGCCGCAGGCCGCCGGCGTTCGACGTCCTGTTCTGGAACAACGACACCACCCGGATGACCGCCGCCCTGCACGCCGACTTCATCGACCTGGCCATGGACAACCGGGTCCTCCGGCCGGGCGAGGCCAAGGTCCTGGGCGTCCCGATCGACCTGTCCGCCGTCGACGTCGACTCCTACGTCATCGCCGGCATCGCCGACCACCTGACCCCCTGGCAGAACTGCTACCGCAGCACCCAGCTCCTCGGCGGAACCAGCCGGTTCGTGCTGTCTACCAGCGGGCATATCGCGGCGCTGGTCAACCCGCCCGGCAACGCCAAGGCGAGCTACCAGACGAACAAGGACAGCCCGGCCGAGCCGGGCGAGTGGCTGGCCGGCGCGCAGACCCATCCGGACAGCTGGTGGCCGGACTTCGTCGGCTGGCTCACCGATCACGGCGGCGGGTCGAAGTCGGCACCCCGCCGACTCGGCGGCGGTGGGCTGGCGCCCCTGGTGGACGCGCCCGGTACCTACGTCTTCGACCCCTGATCCGGCCAGCCCTGACCCGCGAGGTGATCCCGTGTCCGGAGGTGCTCCCGTGTACGACGGCATCGGCCGCTCGCTCGGCACCGACTACTTCCGCATCGCCGACCAGCTCACCGTGCAGGAACGCGACTACTGGCGACGCACCAGGGACTTCGTCGACGACGAGGTGCTGCCGGTCATCAACCAGTACTGGGAGCGGGCCGAGTTCCCCTGGCCGCTGATCGAGAAGATGGCCGGCCTGGGCGTCGTCGGCGACGGCATCGACGGCTACGGCTGCCCGCCCATGAGCCCCATCGCCCGCGGCCTGATCCACCTGGAGGTCAACCGCGGCGACGGCAGCCTCGGCACGTTCCTCGGCGTGCAGGCCGGGCTGGCCATGCAGTCGATCGCGATGCTGGGCTCGGAGGAGCAGAAGCAGCGCTGGCTGCCGGAGATGGCCAGTCTGGACAAGCTCGGCGCGTTCGCGCTCACCGAGCCCAACCACGGCTCGGACTCGATCGCACTGGAGAGCTCGGCCCGCCGCGACGGAGACAGCTGGCTGCTCGAGGGCCAGAAGAAGTGGATCGGCAACGGCACGATCGCCGATGTCGTCGTGGTCTGGGCCCGCGACCGAGCCGACGGCCAGGTCAAGGGGTTCCTGGTCGAGAAGGGCACTCCCGGCTACGACGCGCGGCGCATCGAGGGGAAGGCGTCGCTGCGGGCGGTCTGGCAGGCCGAGATCACCCTCAGCGACGTGCGGGTACCCGAGGAGAACCGGCTGCCGGGCGCGCACACCTTCAAAGACGCCGGCCGGGTGCTGGCCGGCACCCGCAACACGGTCGCCTGGGCCGCCCTCGGCCACGCCACCGCCGCGTACGAGATCGCCTCCGCGTATGCCGCGCAGCGCATCCAGTTCGGCAAGCCGCTGGTCCGCTTCCAGATCGTGCAGGAGCGGCTGGTCAAGATGCTCGCCGAGATCTGCTCCATGCAGCTGTACTGCCTGCGGCTGGGCAGGCTGATGGAGGAGGGCCGGCTCACCGACACCATCGCCGCGCTGGCCAAGATGAACAACACCCGCAAGGCCCGCCAGGTCGTCGCCGAGGCCCGCGACCTGCTCGGCGGCAATGGCATCCTGCTGGACTTCCACGTGGTCCGGCACATGGCCGACATGGAGGCCATCCACACCTTCGAGGGCACCGAGACCATCCAGACGCTCATCGTCGGCAAGGACATCACCGGTGCCGGCGCGTTCGCCTGACGACACCGGCATCCGGTACGTCGACGCCGACGGGCTGCGGCTGCGGACCGCCGTTCGCGGGGCCGGGCGCCCCCTTCTGCTGCTGACCGGCATCGGCGCGAGCCTGGAGCTCGCGGCGCCGTTCGAGCGGGCGCTGCACCCGCTCGGCATCCAGACCATCGCGGTCGACGCTCCGGGCACCGGCAGGTCGGCCCCATATCCGTGGCCTCGCCGGATGCGCGGCCTCGCCGGCACGGTCGAACGGACCCTGGACGCGCTCGGCTTCCAGCAGGTGGACCTGCTCGGCGCCTCCTTCGGGGGAGTCCTCGCCCAGCAGCTCGCCCACCAGGCGCCGCAGCGGGTGCGCCGGCTGGTGCTCGCCGCCACCGGCCCCGGTCTCGGCGGCGTCCCAGCCTCCCCCCGCGTCCTGCTCGCGCTGGCCACCCCGCGCCGCTACCAGTCGCCCGACTACTACCGCCGGATGGCCGCCACCCTGTACGGCGGCGCCGCCCGCGCCGACCCCGATGCGCTGCTGCACGGCTCGCTGGCCCGGTTCGTCGAGCCGCCGTCGCTACGGGGGTACGTGGCCCAGATCTACGCGATCACCGGCTGGACCAGCCTGCCGTGGCTGCGGCAGCTGCGGCAGCCCACGCTCGTCCTGGCCGGAGACGACGACCCGATCGTGCCCCTCGCCAACGGGCGCATCCTGACCGGGCTCCTCCCCGACGGTCGACTGAAGATCATCCGCGGCGGTGGCCACCTGTTCCTGCTGGAGCGGCCCGCCGAGATCGCCGCCCTCGTCGCCGCCTTCCTCACCGGCGACGGGTCAGGAGCGATCTGATGTCTGTTCCGAGCTCGGGCCAGGACGCGGAGCGGCGGCGGTTGGCCGAGGCCGACGAGTCGGGGGTGCCGTGGCGGCGGTGGGGTCCGTACCTGAGCGAGCGGCAGTGGGGCACCGTCCGGGAGGACTACAGCGGCGACGGGGACGCCTGGTCGTACTTCAGCCATGACCAGGCGCGGTCGCGGGCGTACCGGTGGGGCGAGGACGGCATCGCGGGCGTCAGCGACGACCGGCAGCGGCTGTGTTTCGCGCTGGCGTTGTGGAACGGCCGGGACCCGGTGTTGAAGGAGCGGTTGTTCGGGCTGACCAACGGCGAGGGGAACCACGGCGAGGACGTGAAGGAGTACTACTTCTACCTGGACAGCACGCCGACCCATTCGTACCTGAAGTTCCTGTACAAGTATCCGCAGGCGGCCTACCCGTACGCCGAGCTGGTGGCGGCCAACCGGGCGCGTGGCCGCGGCGACTTCGAGTACGAGCTGCTGGACACCGGCGTCTTCGCCGAGAACAGGTACTTCGACGTGGTCGTCGAGTACGCCAAGGCGGCGCCGGAGGACCTGCTGGTCGAGATCACCGTGCACAACCGGGGCCCGGAGCAGGCGAGCCTGCACCTGCTGCCGACGCTGTGGTTCCGGCACACCTGGTCGTGGGCGGGCGGGGCCGCCGTGCCCGGCCTGCGGCAGGTCGCCGGCGAGCCTGGGTCGGCGGTGGTCCGGGCCGAGCACCCGGAGCTGGGTCGCCGGTGGCTGTACTGCGCCGGCGAGGTGCCGGTGCTGTTCTGCGAGAACGAGACGAACAACGAGCGGATCTTCGGCGGCGTGAACGGCTCGCCGTATGTCAAGGACGGGATCGACCGGTTCGTAGTGCACGGGGAGCCCGGCGCGGTCAACCCGGACCGGACCGGCACCAAGGCCGCGGCCCACCACGAGCTGGCGGTCGCCGGCGGGGGCAGCGCCGTGGTGCGGCTGCGGCTGACCGACGCGGAGCTTGCCGGGCCGTTCGGCCCGGGCTTCGAGGAGGTGATGGCGCGGCGCCGGGCCGAGGCCGACGAGTTCTACGCCGGCATCACCGCGCCGGGGATGAGCGAGGACGAGCGGCGGGTGGTCCGGCAGGCGCTGGCCGGGATGCTGTGGAGCAAGCAGTACTACGGCTACGACGTGGAGCGGTGGCTGGCCGAGCATGGCCTCGACCCGCTCGGCGCCGACCCCGCGGTGCGCAACAGCGGCTGGTACCACTTGGTGGCCGGAGACGTCATCTCGATGCCGGACACGTGGGAGTACCCGTGGTTCGCGGCCTGGGACCTGGCCTTCCACACGGTCGCGCTGTCCATGGTGGACATGGCGTTCGCCAAGGACCAGCTGGGTCTGCTGCTGCGCCGGCTGTACCTGCACCCGAACGGGCAGATCCCGGCGTACGAGTGGAACTTCGGAGACGTCAACCCGCCGGTGCACGCCTGGGCGACGCTGTTCGTGTACGAGCTGGAGAGGCTGCGCACCGGGCGGGCCGACCGGGCGTTCCTGACGAACGCGTTCCACAAGCTGATGACCAACTTCACCTGGTGGCTGAACCGCAAGGACCCGGACGGCCGCAACGTCTTCCAGGGCGGCTTCCTCGGGCTGGACAACATCGGCGTGTTCGACCGCAGCGCGCCGCTGCCGACCGGCGGGCGCCTGGACCAGGCCGACGGGACCGCCTGGATGGCGCTGTACTGCCAGCACCTGCTGGAGATCGCGGTCGAGCTGGCCACCGAGGACCCGGTGTACGTCGAGCAGGCGCAGACGCTGTTCGAACACTTCGCCTGGATCGCCGTCGCCTTGAACCGCATCGGGGCGGACAACGACAGCCTGTGGGACGAGCAGGACGGGTTCTTCTACGACCTGCTGCGGCTGCCGGACGGCACCGCGACCCGGCTGAAGGTCCGCTCCCTGGTCGGGCTGCTCCCGCTCGCCGCGACCACGGTGATCGGCGCCTGGGCCGACCGCCGGTTCCCCGAGCTGGTCACCGGCGCCAGGGAGTTCGTCGAACGGCATCCCGGCGTGCAGGCCACCGTCTCCTCGCAGCCGCAGCTTCGTCCCGGCGTCGCCGGGGGGCACCTGTTCGCCCTGTTCGGCGAGGACCGGCTGCGCCGGATCCTGACCCGCATGCTGGACGAGGACGAGTTCCTCAGCCCGTACGGCATCCGCTCGCTGTCCCGCTACCACGCCGAGCACCCGTACTCGTTCTGGGTACACGGGCAGGAGTACCGGGTCGGCTACCTGCCCGCCGAGTCCGACACCGGCATGTTCGGCGGGAACTCCAACTGGCGCGGGCCGGTGTGGTTCCCCACCAACCTGCTGCTGATCCGGGCCCTGCTCAACCTGCACGCCTACCACGGCGACGAGTTCACCGTCGAATGCCCGACCGGGTCCGGCCGGCAGCTGAACCTCTACCAGGTCGCGGAAGACATCGCGGCCCGGCTGACCCGCATCTTCCTCCAGGACGAGACCGGCCGCCGGCCGGTGTACGGCGGGCAGACCACGTTCCAGACCGACCCGCATTGGCGGAACCTGTTGCTGTTCCACGAGTACTTCCACGGCGACAACGGAGCCGGCCTCGGCGCCAGCCACCAGACCGGCTGGACCGGGCTGGCCGCGGTGACCGCGACCCTGTTCCACGTGATCGGCCCCCAGGACTGGCTCACCGCCAGCCGCGAGGCGCTCCGCCCGGCGGATCAGCCCGGTGCGCCGGAGGCCGGCCCGTGACCGGGTGGCCGGCGCAGCCGGTGATCTACGAGATCAACACCGTGATCTGGCTGGCGGAGCTGAGCCGCCGGCACGGCCGCCCGCTGACGCTGGGCGACCTGCCCGCCGCGGCCTGGGACGAGGTCGTGCTGCCCGGCATGGATGCGGTCTGGCTGATGGGGGTGTGGCAACGCAGCCCGGCCGGGCTGGGGATCGCTCTGCGGGACGCGACCCTGCAGGCGTCGTTCCGGCAGGCGCTGCCGGACCTTCGCCCGAACGACATCGTCGGGTCGCCGTACTGCGTCCGCAACTACGTCGTCGACCCGGCGCTGGGCGGACCGGACGGGCTGGCGGCCGCCCGCGTCGAGCTGGCCCGCCGCGGGCGGCGCCTGCTGCTCGACTACGTGCCCAACCATGTGGCACCCGACAACCCGTGGCTGACCGACCAGCCGGCGTACCTCGTCCAGGGTGGACCGGACGACCTGGCGCGGTCGCCCGACGCGTTCCTGGAAGCCGCCGGTCACGTGTACGCCCGCGGCCGCGACCCCTACTTCCCACCCTGGCCGGACGTCGTGCAGCTGAACGCCTTCAGCGAGCAGCTTCGGGCGGCGACGGTGGACACCCTGGCCTCGATCGGTGACCAGGCCGACGGGGTGCGCTGCGACATGGCGATGCTGCTGCTGACCGACGTGTTCGCCCGCACCTGGGGCGACCGGGTCGGTGCTCCGCCGGCCGAGGACTTCTGGACGCAGGTCATCCCCGAGGTGAGGCAGCGACACCCGGGTATGCTCTTCGTCGCAGAGGCGTACTGGGACCTCGAGTGGACCCTCCAGCAGCAGGGGTTCGACCACTGCTACGACAAGCGCCTGTACGACCGGCTGCTGCACGAGAACGCGGACTCGGTGCGCGCCCACCTGCGCGCCGACATCGCCTACCAGCGAGGACTCGTGCGTTTCCTGGAGAACCACGACGAGCCGCGGGCGGCCGCCACGATGTCGCCGGACCGGGAGCGCGCGGCCGCGGTGGTGACCGCGACGCTGCCCGGCGCGACGCTCTGGCACGAGGGCCAGTTCGAGGGCCGCCGGGTCCGCCCGCCGGTCTTCCTCGCCCGCCGGCCGCAGGAGCCCGTCGACGAAGACCTGCGCAGGTTCCACCGCGAGTTGCTGGCGGCGGTGCACTCCACCGGCCTGCGGTCCGGGCAGTGGCAGTTGCTCGACGTGAACGGTTGGCCGGACAACCCCACCGACCACAACCTCGTCGCATGGTGCTGGACCGGCGACGGCAGCCGGCATGTCGTCGTCGTCAACCTCTCCGACGCACCCGCGCAGGGACAGGTGCCGCTACCGTGGCCCGACCTGCGCGGCCGACGCTGGCGGCTGGCCGAGCTGCTCGCCGACACCAGCTACGAACGAGACGGGGACGGGCTGGTTCAGCCAGGACTGTACGTCGCGCTCGACGGCTGGCGCTGGCACCTCCTCGCCGTGCAGCGGTTACCGAGCGACGTGGCAGCGGACGGCGGGCCGGACCGATGACCGGTACCGGGCCGACCGCCGGCGACGGTGCCGTACCCGGCCCACGCCCGAGGCCCGAGCCGACCGCCGACGACGGTGCCGTACCCGGCCCACGCCCGAGGCCCGAGCCCGACTCGTCGAGCCCGCCCAGTCCGCCGTCCGAGCCGTCGCCGAGGTGGCCTCCGGTCACCTACTGGGTGTGGACCACGCTCGCCGTCGTGGCCACGCTGCTCGTGGTCGCCGCCGCGCGCCGGGTCACGCACATCCTGCTGCTGGTCCTCATAGCGTTCGTGCTCGCCGTCGGCCTGGACCCGGCAGCGCGGTGGCTCGGCCGCTTCCGGGTGCGGCGCGGCTGGGCGGTGACTCTTATCTTCGTCGGGTTCGCCGCATTCCTGGCACTGTTCGTGGCGCTGTTGACCCCGCCGATGGTGCGGGAGATCCAGCAGTTCTCCGGCGCCCTGCCCGGCTACCTCGACGACCTGCAGAGGCGGACCGACTGGATCGGAAATGCCGCGCGACACGCCAACGTCTCGGCCAAGGTCCAACAGTTCGTCACGGACCTCCCGCAGCGCGTCGGCCAGTCGTTCAACACGATCATCGGCTTCGCCGGGACGGTGTTCGGCCGCATCTTCGACCTGTTCACCGTCAGCATCCTCACCATCTACTTCATGCTCTCCTTCCCGCAGCTGCGCCACACCGTGGCGAGTTTCACCCGGCCGCAGTACCGCGCCCAGGTCGACAGGGTGCTGCAGCGCTCGCTCGAGAAGATCGGCGGCTACGTATCGGGGAACCTCATCACCTCGGCGGCGTGCGGGGTGCTCACCGTACTGGGGCTGCTCGCCATCGGAGTCCCGTACGCGGTCCCGCTCGGCCTGTGGGCCGGCGTGGCCGACCTCATCCCTCAGGTCGGCGCATACCTGGGCGCGATCCCCGCCATTCTCGTGGGGCTGGCCAAGGGCCCGGCGTATGGGATCGCCGCAGCCGCGTGGTTCACCGCGTACCAGCAGTTCGAGAACTACATCCTCGCCCCCCGCGTCTACAAGAACTCGATCGACCTCTCGCCGGCGGCGGTCATCGTCAGCACGCTGATCGGCGGTACCTTGGCCGGCTTCGCCGGCGCCCTGCTGGCCCTGCCGGTCGCCGCCACGATCAAGGTCGTCATGTCCGATGTCGTGCTGGCCGGCCGGCGTAGCCAGCTACCCGAGGAACCGTCGAAACCGGCGAAGCCAGCCAGGACAAGCCGGCGTCGACGCCGCCGGCGGCCGAGCCCGGACACCGATCCAGGGCCGGTCCGGTCGACGGAGTGACCCACGCTCGGCGGGTGGGGATGACGTCCCTCCCCGCCGGTCAGCCGGCCTTTCGGCGGTCGAGCCGGTCGTTCAGGGTGATGGCGGCGTTGATGAGCGCGAGGTGGGTGAAGGCCTGCGGGAAGTTGCCCAGCTGCTCGCCGGTGAGGCCGATTTCCTCGGAGTAGAGGCCGAGGTGGTTGGCGTAGGTGAACATCTTCTCGAGGACGAGCTGGGCCTGGTCCAGCCGTCCGGAGCGGGCCAGCGCGTCCACGTACCAGAACGTGCACAGCGAGAACGTGCCCTCCGAGCCGCGCAGCCCGTCCGGGGAGGCCTCCGGGTTGTAGCGGTAGACCAGGCTGTCGGAGACCAGTTCGGCGTCCATCGCGTCCAGGGTGGACAGCCACATCGGGTCGCTCGGCACGACAATGCCGACCTGCACCATCCGCAGCAGGGACGCGTCCAGCACCTCGGTGTCGTAGTGCTGCACGAACGCGCCGCGTTTCTCGTTCCACCCCTTGTCCATGACCTGCCGGTAGATCCGATCGCGTTCGGTCGTCCACCTGGCTAGTTCTCCGGGCCGGCCGCGGTCGGCGGCCAGCCGGACGGCCCGGTCGAACGCGGTCCAGGAGTTGATCCGGCCGTAGACGAAGTCCTGCCGGCCGCCGCGGGTCTCCCAGATGCCCTCCTCGGCCTGGTCCCAGTGATCGCTCAGCCAGTCGAGGATGCGTGCCAGCCGGGTCCAGCCGGAATGGGGGATCTCGACGCCGTGCCGGTCGGCGAAGTAGAGGGAGTCCATCGCCTCGCCGTAGATGTCGAGCTGCAGTTGGTCGGCCGCACCGTTGCCGATGCGCACCGGCGCCGAGCCGCGGTAGCCCTCGAAGTGGTCGAGTGTCTCCTCGACCAGGTCGGAGGACCCGTCCACCCGGTACATGATCTTCAGCGGGCCGGAGTCGACGCCCACATGCTCCTGCACCCGATCCTCTAACCAGTCGAGGAAGGCCTTGGCCTCCTCGACATAGCCGAGGCCGAGCAGGGCATAGACGGAGAACGACGCGTCCCTGATCCAGGTGAACCGGTAGTCCCAGTTCCGCTCCCCGCCGACCTGTTCGGGCAGGCCCGCGGTCGGGGCGGCCACCAGCGCGCCGGACGGGGCGTAGGTCATCAGCTTCAGGGTCATCGCCGAGCGGTACACCTGCTCCCGCCACCGGCCTCGATAGGTCGAACGGCCCAGCCAGCGGCGCCAGAACGCGACCGTGTCCTCGAACAGCGAGGTGATCTCCGCCGCGGTGAGCCGGTGCGGCCGCGCGGCCGCCGCGGTCTCCAGCATCACCGCGCCGACCTGACCGACGCGGACGGTGGCCGACAGCCGGATGGTGTCCCCGTGCGGGTCTGGCACCCTGACCTGGGCCGGGTCCCAGGTCAGCGGGCCCCCGGCGTGCAGCGTGAGCTGCCGGCCCGCGGCCCGGAACACCGCGCCGTCGTCGCCGATCTCCAGCGTGTGATCGGCCCGCCCGTAGTCGAACCGCGGCGCGCACTCGAACACGAACCGCAGCTCACCGCGGATCACCCGCACCATCCGGACCAGCCGATGGTTGTCCGTCGGCGCCCGGCCCGCGGGCACAGGCATGAAGTCGACGACCTCGCCCACCCCACCCGGCGCCATGAAGCGGGTGATCAGCGCGGCGCTGTCGGGGAAGTACAGCTGCTTCGAGACGTAGCCGGGCTCTGCCGGCGCGATCCGGAACCGTCCACCACGCTCACGGTCGAGCAGCGAGGCGAACACGCTCGGCGAGTCGAAGCGGGGGCTGCAGAACCAGTCGATCTCACCGTCGGTCGTCACCAGCGCCGCGGTGTGCAGGTCACCGATCAGGCCGTGATCGGCGATCAGCGGATAGGAGCTCATGAGGTCGCCTTCTCCGCGATGACCCCGCCGAACGAGCGTCCGATCAGGATCGGTTTGCCGGGCTGCCGGTCGGTGATCGCCGCGTGGTGCGTCCACGAGGTGGGGCGCAGCCACAGGCCGTGGCGGGACACGACCGGGGCACGGGTGTCGGTCATGGTGGTGGCCTGTCTCGAGTGGGATACCGATGAGGTCGATGGTGCGGTTGGCATGGCCGGCGCGGCTTCGGTCACCTGACTGTGCTCCGGCCGGCTCAGGCCTGAGCCGGCGGCGGCTTGATCTCCCGCTTGAGGATCTTTCCCGTCGGCCCCTTGGGCAGCACGTCGAGGAACCACACCAGCCGCGGGTACTTGTACG
>WNGD01005587.1_pt1 | contig 12175 bp, 4 predicted proteins | sample 5400671 | NCBI WGS metagenome assembly WNGD01 (sample SAMN13153369, study PRJNA577476) | soil metagenome | isolation source: 40 cm soil or saprolite under grassland replicate 2 | place: USA:California | collected 2016-06-15
CAGCAGTGGGCAACAGGGTCTATGTGCCGGGCGGATTCAACAGCATCCAGTTCACTGGGCCACTCAACAACATGCAGATTTACGACACCACGACTGATACCTGGAGTCAGGGTATGGTGCTGCCTGCCGCGCGCTCCGGTGTGGCAACGGCAGCGTTCAACGGCCTGGTGTACGCGATCGGAGGTTACAATCCCGTCGGCACAGGCCACACTGAGGTCTATATCTACGACCCGGTGTCCAACAGCTATACCAACGGCGCGCCGATGCCCGTCGGTCAAGGCAACTTCCCCGGCGTGCTGCTCAACGGTGAGATCTACGTGGTAGGCGGCGGGACCGCGCCAGGCGCACAATTCGCTTACAACCCGACTGCGAACACGTGGCGCACCATTGCGCCGCTACCCACCTCGGGCGGCACCTGCCAGGCAGGAGGCGGGTTCGTCCAGGACAATGAATTGTGGATAGTCGGCTGCCTGGGTCTGCCAATCAACCAACAGGTGTGGATCTACAACCCGGGCACCAATGTGTGGCGGGCAGGGCCGCAGTACAACGCAAGCCACGAAGGCGGCTCGGCCACTAGCCTGTTCAACGGACGCGGGTACGTGGCCGGCGGCGGCCCCGGCGGAGGTGCCACGACCACTGTGGAATCGACCGGTCCATGCGCGACTGGAACTCCCACACCAACCCCGACTGCAACGGCTACGTTTACTCCAACGCCTACGGCTACGGCGACCGCGACAGCAACAGCAACCGTAACGCCAACAGCGACGGCTACGGCTACGGCAACACCGACGCCAACGCCTACACCGACACCGATCCAGATCACGCTGCACGCGAATGGTTACAAAGTGCACGGCCTGCAAACGGTGGACCTCTTCTGGAGTGGGCCGACCTCGGGTAACATCGACATCTATCGCAACGCCGTGTTGATTGCCACCGTGCCGAACGACGGTGGTGCCTACACCGATAACATCAACCGCAGTGGGAGGGGAACCTGGACGTATAGGGTATGCCTAGCGGGCACTGGGAACTGCTCGAACCAGGTCACGGTGACGTTTGGCGGTGGTCACTAGCTCCCGGTAGCAAGCAAGCAGGTTCAATCTGCGCGGCGTCCCGCGAGTGCGGGACGCCGCGTCTTTCGAGCAGCGGAATATTGAAAGTCCATTCGAGTTCGCCAATAAAATTTTGTAAAATTTTTCTTGGCCTCGCTGGCCGGATTCATTAGAAAGATTCTATCTCTCAACTCATAAGCTTACGCAAAATCGGAGGACCAGAAAATGCTAAAGAAAACACTGACCGCTTTCACACTCTCTTTCCTTTCGCTTCTCGGAAGTGGCTGGGAAAATTACGCAGCCCAACCCAGCCAGAAAATGTCAGATGCGGCAACCGGCACACTTCAAAAGATGATCGTTGAGAGCGGAAGCGTCACGTTGGATCTCGATCTGAACGGGTTGAATGGAAGCAATTCCTTGATCGCGAGACCCGTCACATTGACTTTTGCCGCCGCGACGAATTCGTTTTTCCCGATTCTGGTTTTCAACGATCTGTTGCGCGGTCCCGAGGCAGGCACGATCGGGCTGGTCCCGCAAGGCCGAGCGGTTCCACTGCTTCCAGCCGCTTTGAGCGCATCTCTCAAGCAGCTCGTCGTCGAACAACTTCCTTTCGACACAGCGTCCGATCTCGCCGTGCGCGATGCGAGGACCGGGTTTACGTTTTTCAACATCGAAGGACAGCAATACGATTACGATGCTAAGGCGCGGTTGTTGAGCATCCATGATGGCCGGCTCCTGATCTCACATGAGTTTGCCGATGTACTCGGCAGGCCATCAGACGCCGGCGCCTTCGTTGGCAAGATTTCGATCGGCGCTGCGATGCAACCGATCGAAGCCCAGACAATCGTCAACGGGGAAACCAAATCGGTGGTTATGCCGCCGTTGCAACGCCCACCCGGTGGTGAAAGACCATCGCTGGTGCCCGGCCCCGACATTATTGTTGGCGATCTGCCCGCCATGCAACAATTGGGCGCCGCCGGAACCCAGGTCGGTCTCGCGGTGGCAACCACTTCTTGTAACAACGGCGACCAGCCGGTCGATTGGTTTCAATTGCCAAATACCGATCACCCAGTCATTCCGCAGAATTTTTATCGGATGAGTCGCGGGGCCAATAACAACGAGCGCTTCGAACAAATTGGCCACTCTTGGATGAAACACGCGTTCTTCGCATTGGAAGGCAACGACTGCAGCTTGGGCTGCAACACCAGCAATTGCACTACCGGCTCCCAGCTGTGCCCCGGATGCTCCGATCCCTACTCTGTCAGCTTAAATGGTGACCAAAACCAGATCGGTTCGCGCGCCTGGGTCAATCCATTCACCGGCCACTTTACATCGAATGCGAACGATCATTCCGGCCACGTTCATGACGGCGTGTCGCATCGAATCCGCGTCGAGGCCAACGACCTGAACACAACGATCAATCAAGGCGCGACCTATTTCGCCGAAGCGCAATACATCGCCCCGAGTGAATACGCCTGGTGCCAGCAGCATCCCGGGCAATGCAACATGTATAATAACGCTTCCTACCGTCAGTATAGCGTGAGCGGCGGCCCGACCAATTTTACGTTTTCGCCTCTGGGCTCCACGGTACGAACGCAGCCAGCCACTATGGCTTGGACGGGCGCCACGGTAAACCAGATTGAGCCGGATCCGGGAAACGATGGCATCTGGTTCATCGGCTACAAGGTGACTAATCCAAATCCTGGAGTCTGGCACTATGAGTACGCTCTGTATAACGAGAACCTCGACCGGGCTGTCCAATCATTCAGTGTGCCGCTAGGCCCTGGAACCAACATCAGTAACATCGGCTTTCATGCGCCGCCTCAGGAGCCGGGTTGGGCAAATGACGGGACGTTTAACAACCAGGGTTATAGCAGCCAACCGTGGGCTATTACTCAGGCCAGTGGCTCGATAACATGGAACAGCGAAACATTTGCGCAGAATCAGAACGCCAACGCGATTCGCTTCGGCACGCTGTATAACTTCCGGTTTGACGCTGACCAGCCGCCGCAAAGTGTGAACGCAACAGTAGGTTACTTTAAGACCGGCGCGCCCATGTCGGTTCAAATCCAGGCGCCTGGCGGTGGCTCGACACCAACACCCACACCGACGCCTACGCCTACGCCCACGCCTACACCAACAGCGACACCTACTGCGACGCCAACACCTACGCCGACACCGGGGCAGATCACGCTCAGTGCGCGCGGCTATAAGGTACAGGGGCAGCAGGCGGTGGACCTCTCCTGGAATGGAGCTACCTCGAACAACATCGACATTTATCGCAACGGCGTGCTGATTGCCACTGTGCCGAACGTCCCCGGGTTCTACACCGATCACATCGGGGTGCGTGGCAAGGGCACGTACACCTATAGGGTCTGCAATGCAGGCACTCAAAACTGCTCTAATCAGGTCACGGTAAGGTTTGGCGGCGGTTAGTGGTGGCAGCCGCCATCAGTGATCGGTGACTAGTGATCAGCGACCGTTTGTAGCTGGGATCGTGAAACTCTGCCCCCGCAAACGAGTGTTCTTGTAACACAAGACAACGAAGATCACCTTTGATCGGCACTCGTGTGCGCGATCTCCCATGCCTTGCGTACCTTTGCTTTTTTTGGTTAGCCTTAACGGGTTTTTCCGATCAATCCGTGGTAAAAAAAAAATCAAAAAAAGTATTGACACATTTTGGCACTTCTGCTACAAACAACCCTCCCGGCTCCACTCCCGGGTCCAAAATACTATCCACATCAACCATAAAAATCCATGAAAAGGAAGTCCACTTCGCAATCCGCACCCGCCCGCCGTAGCCTTGGCGAAGGCGGGTTCTTTAATCTTCGTGTTTTAATTGCAGCCGTCTTTTGCCTCGTCGGCGTCTTCGTGGCGCTGTTTGGCAGCGGTCTGTTCGCCCAGACAAAGGGCGCAAAAACCAGTCGCTCTTCCGGCGCGCAGGACGCCGCCGGCACACAGACGCCGGACGTAATACAGATGGTTGGCCCAGTCCGTCAAGACGTGCGGCTTCGAGATCTGCCATACATCGCGCCCAAAGAAGAGTTCGACGAGAGAGTCCTGACGCGATATCCACACGGAACGGGACAGTCAGGAGCGGCGGCAGGGTACGGCGTTTCCGGCCTGCAACAGGTCCAGGCGCTGCTCAAGAATCTTTGGCGCCCGACGCCCACCATGCCGGGACCGCTGTTGACCTTTGAGGGGGGGGGTGCGGCCCAGTTCTGCGCCTGTGCGCCGCCAGACAGCGACGGCGATGTCGGGCCGAATCATTACGTCGAAGCGATCAATGTCGCGTTCGCGGTGTATAACAAAAGCGGTACCCTGCTGGCTGGCCCGACGACTTACAACTCCCTCTTCGCCCCTTTGACGGGCACGGCTTGCAGTGGTTCGAATGATGGTGATCCTTTTGTTTTCTATGATCATGTTGCCGACCGCTGGGTGATAAGCGACTTTGCCTTTCCTTCGTTTCCCGGGTCGTCATTCTGGCAGTGCATCGCCGTGTCCCAGACTCCTGACCCGACCGGCACGTATTTTCTGTACGCACTGCAAATAGACGCGGCCAACCCGACTCAGCTAGGTGACTACCCAAAGTTTGCGTTGTGGAATAACCCGCAGCCTGGCGGCGCGTATTTTTTCACGGTAAACCTCTTTACTAGCCCTACCACCTTCGTTGGGGTGCGCGCTTTTGCGCTCGATCGCGCGTCTATGCTCACTAACGGCCCCGCCCACGCCATTGCTTTTACCATCCCTCCCGCCGGCTTGGGTGATTCCTATAGCTTGGTTGCAGCGACGTTTCGCACCGGCACTGCCCCGCCTGCGGGAGAAGATGAATTTCTGCTGGCCGTGGACAGCCCGGCCAGCAACCCCACGACTTTGACCACGGTCAAGGGCTGGCGGTTTCATGCCGATTTTGTGAACCCGGCGCTTTCCACGTTGGGCCTTGGGGCTAACCATAGCCCGAATGCCCTTATCACAGTCAATCCGTTCGTTGAAGCATGGACAAATACCGCTGGGTTTAGCATCGTGCCGCAGCAGGGAACGACACAGCTAATCCAAACCCTCGGCGACAAAATCATGACGCCTGTCGTTTACCAGAATCTGGGTGGCGTAGAGTCGTTGTGGGCAGATCAGACCAATATCCTGAGTTTCCCGAGCGGGCCGACTATAGTGCGCTGGTATCAGTTCACTGTCACGGGCGGCGTTTTTCCGGCCACGGCTACGCAACAGCAGGACTGGAGCAACGGTAACGACGGGGTATGGCGCTTTATGCCCAGCATAGCCGTCGATCAAAACGGCAACACGGCCATTGGGTATTCCACATCCAGCCCATCCATGTTCCCGGGCATTCGTTATGCCGGGCGTCTTGCCGGTGACCCGCCGAATAACCTCGCCCAGGGAGAAGCCACGATGTTCAGCGGCACCGGGAGCGAGACTGACACCAACGGACGCTGGGGCGACTATAGCATGACTACGATCGATCCCGCCGATAACATGACCTTCTGGCACGTGAACGAGTACGAAGCTGTCACCGGCAGTTTCAACTGGCACACCCGCATCGGAAAGTTCAGTTTCCTCGGCGGCCCATCGCCGACGCCAACGCCAACAGGAACGCCGACTCCGACACCAACTCCGAGTGGCTGCAGTTGGTCAGCCGGGGCCAACCTCCCGAGCGTCGGGGTTCGCCACGTTGGCGTTTATTTCCCAGCCAACGGGAAGCTTTATGCCATGGGCGGGCGTAGCTCCGATTTGGCCGGCAGCGATTTCATACATCCATTTGAATATGATCCGGTGGCTAACACCTGGACCACCAAGGCAGCCACTTACCCCGACAACCAGGTGAACAACATGGCTTGCGGCGTGCTCACCGTCTCAGGCACTCCTTACATCTATTGCGTGGGCGGCTCGGCAGCCGGGCAGACGACAGCGACCGCACGCGTATTCTTCTACAACCCTGTTACCGACTCCCTGACCACCCTGACCGGTGCAGACAACTGGCCTGGCGATGCCGCAGGCACAATTTTGCCGGGCGGCTTTGCAGTGACTGGCAACAAACTGTACATACTGGGCGGGTTCAACATCAACGTATCCTCCACCAACCAGATCTGGAGTTTTGATCCCACTGCGGCCGTAGGTTCCAAGTGGACAATGGCGCCGGTGACCACGCCGGAAGGAGTCATGTACGCACCTACATGCGCCATTAACGGCATCATCTATCTGGCGGGGGCCTCGGATTTCTCTGGTGGCTTGGTGATCGACACCACCAACTCGTTCAGCTTCAACCCTGCTACCAACACCATCGGCTCGATAACAGCGATACCGAGAGCCACAGGCGAGACGCGAGGGCTCACCTTCTGCAACCGGATGTATGTCATGGGCGGGGGTAGAGTCGCGCCCAACCCCTCTAACGAGGTGGACATCTACGACCCGGTTAGCAATACGTGGTCAACCGGTCTGCCGTTCGTCAATGCTCGGCGTAACTTCCCGACCGACACCGACGGCACGAACAACATCTGGCTGGCAGGTGGCTACGAGCCCAGCACTCCGGCGGCCGACATGGAAATCTTCCACTGCCCGGTTAGTCCGTGCGCGTCACCCACACCGACGCCGACGCCTACTTCCACACCTACGCCTACGCCTACACCAACCCCGACGGCGACTGCAACGCCTACACCTACACCTACACCGACACCGGTGCAGATCACGCTGCACGCGAATGGCTACAAAGTGCACGGCCTGCAAAAGGTGGACCTCTTCTGGAGTGGGCCGACCTCGGGTAACATCGACATCTATCGCAACGGCGTGTTGGTTGCCACCGTGGCGAACGACGGTGGTGCCTACACCGATAACATCAACCGCACTGGGAAGGGAACCTATGTGTACCGGGTATGCCTAGCGGGCACTGGGAACTGCTCGAACCAGGTCACGGTGACGTTTGGCGGTGGTCACTAACTCCCGCTAGCAGGCAAGCAGGTTCAATCTGCGCGGCGCCGTGCAAGCGGCGCCGCCATTTTAGTAGAACAAGCGGATGCTACCTGGCAGAATGGCAATGGCCGAATGCAAAGAAAGTGTTGACACGCTCGTTCGCATCTGACTAAAAGCGGATTAAACCAAGAACTGCGGCTCTGAAAACAATCGAAACAGCCAAGAAATTGTCCTGGGGTGCTGGGTGTCGCTCCATGCAGTCCATTACAGCACTAGAAGAACCTCCAACCAACTATGTCCTATGATCCACCAAACTAGAAATAACCGCGCTTTATTCGGCCTGAGGTCCTTTGGCATCTCAAATACGGGCTTTTTCATTTGTCTGGCCTTGCTGCTTGGTCCTGGCATTGCCGCGGGTCAGACGGCACAGCCAACCACCTTTAACCCGAGTGAGCCGCTCGAAAGATACGATAATCCGCCTGCGTACATTTACCGGCTCGAGACTGGGCCGCGAATGATCTCGCAGTACGGGCCATTCATCAGCTACCAGGCGAACGTTGATGCCAACGGCAACAATATCCTCGGCGACGCTGCCAACGAGCCATCCATCGCCGTTGACCCAACAGATGGCAACAAGATCACAATCGGTTGGCGGCAGTTCGACAGCGTACTGTCCAACTTCCGGCAGGGCGGCTGGGGATATACCACCGATGGCGGCACGACCTGGACGTTCCCCGGCGTTCTGGAAAATAACGTGTTCCGCAGCGATCCGGTCTTGAAATCGGATGAAACAGGGAGGTTTTTCTATCTCAGTCTGCTCGGATCATTTTGTGACGATATCTGGCGCTCGACTAATGGCGGTCAAACCTGGACGCGTCTGCCACCCGAGGGAGGCGCAGGAGGAGGGGACAAGGAATGGTTCACCATCGACAAGACCAACGGCATGGGGCACGGATTCCAGTACCAGGCCTGGAGTACCGCCGCCACTTGCAGCTTTGGGCAATTTAGCCGGTCCACAGACGGTGGGCTCACCTGGCAGAGTCCACTCAGTATTCCTAATTCGCCCGTGTGGGGCACGCTCGACGTGGACACCAACGGCAACCTTTTCGTCGGCGGCGCGAGCAGCTTCAGCAGCCCATTCTGGTGCATTCGTTCAAGCAATGCACAGAACCCAAACGTCACACCGACGTTTGACCAAATCACTCAGGTGAACCTTGGCGGCAGCCTCGTTTTTGGCGGGACGATAAATCCGGGAGGGCTTGCAGGGCAACTGTTCCTGGCAGTGGACCGGTCGGGTGGCCCTACCAACAACAACATTTACATGCTGGCCAGCGTGGTGCCGCCCGGCGGCAACGGAACTGACATGATGTTCGCGCGCAGCACCAACGGCGGGGCAAGCTTCAGCGCACCGCAGCGGATCAATGACGATCCGGTCAATCCCAGCAAGTGGCATTGGTTCGGCACACTCTCAGTCGCGCCCAATGGACGCATTGATGCGGTGTGGTTCGATACGCGAAACGCGGCCAACAACACCGATTCGCAGTTGTTCTACTCTTACAGCACCGATGGAGGCGTGACCTGGGCGGCGAACGTCGCGGCAAGCAATTCGTTCAATCCGTTTGAAGGCTATCCGAACCAGAACAAGATCGGCGACTACATCACCATTGTCTCAGACGCTACCGGCGGCAATGTAGCATATTCCGCCACGTTCAACTTGAATCCGAACCGGGGCCAACACGAGGAAGACGTTTATTACGTCCGCGTATCCCCTGCAGGAACTCCGACCCCGACGCCCACACCTACACCCACGCCCACAGCAACACCTACTGCGACGCCAACACCTACGCCTACTGCGACACCCGGGCAGATCACGCTCGGTGCGCGCGGCTACAAGGTGCAGGGGCAGCAGAGGGTGGATCTCTCCTGGAATGGAGCTACCTCGAACAACATTGACGTTTATCGCAACGGCGTGCTGGTTGCCACTGTGCCGAACATCCCCGGTTTTTACACCGATAACATCGGGGTGCGTGGCAAGGGCACGTACACCTATAGGGTCTGCGGTGCAGGCACTCAAAACTGCTCTAACCAGGTCACGGTGAGGTTTGGCGGCGGGTAGCGCCGCCTTGATTCTCAGGCTTACCTCGCTGCTGCCTTGGCGAAGGTGGGCGATCAGGTCTGCCTCGGCGTTAAGCGGTTAAGGCTTTAGCGAAGCTCCGGAGGGGCGAGCTCCCACAGCCCACGTCCGGATGGTGCCGCAGAACTCCGCCCTCCACATCGTGGGGCAGAATGGAGGGGCGAGTTCCGCGAGCCCGCAAGTCCCGCAGCGTCCCGGAAAGGATTCTTTACAGAAGGCAACGAAGGAAACAAAGTCGGAAAGACCACTGACCAGAGACCACGCGCAATAGCGTGTGCGAAGGCGGCCGACAAGAAGGCTGATCTGGTTGTCAGCGGTCTGTGATTCGTCGTCCCTCTCTTCATCCGTGTCATGCGCGGTTAAAGATTCAGAAGCCAGAGGTCAGTTCTACAGGAGGCAGCGAAGAAAACGAAGATTGTTATTTGAGTTTCGTCATTCATTCGCGCTTCGTCATTTTCCTAATCCGTGTTGTCGGCGAAATCCGCGGTCAAAAATAAAAAAATCCAAAAAAGTATTGACACCCTCCTTTGCACCTGACTACAAAGGCCCTTTCGACCGAACCGCACCGCTCTGACTTCCACCAACTATGTTCTATGATCAACCAAACTAGAAATAACCGCGCCTTATTCGCCCTGAGGTCCATTGGCATCTCAGGGATGGGCTTTTTCATTTGTCTGGCCTTACTGCTTGGTTTTGGCATTGCCGCGGGTCAGACGGCACAGCCCACTCCACTTACACCTACTCCGACACCGAGGCAGATCACGCTTAGTGCGAATGGCTACAAGGTGCATGGGCAGCACGCAGTGGACCTCACCTGGACCGGAGGCACGTCGAGCGACGTCTATCGCGACGGCGTGCTGATTGCCACGGTGCCCAACATCCCCGGTTTCTACACCGATCACACCGGCGCCAAAGGCAGGAGAACATACACGTACAAGGTGTGCCTGGTGGGCACTCAAAACTGCTCTAACCAGGTCACGGTGAAGTTTGGCGGTGGCGGGTAAGCCGTTGACGAGAAGCAAGCGGGTTCAATCTACGCGGCCGTGCAAGCGGCGCCGGAAGATGGCCTCTGTCGCGTAAAATTTTTAAATTTTTCTTGGTTTCGCCAGTTCGGTTCGTTACAAAGAATCCAACCTTAACTCGTAAGCTGACTAAACAACGCAAAATCGGAGGACCAAAAAATGCTAAAGAGAACCCTGATTAGTTTCGCACTCCCGGTAGTTCTGCTGCTCGGCAACGAGTCAGGAAACCACGCAGCCCAATCCGCCGCAGCACAAACTCGCGGTGCCGAACCCAAACAAAATAGTTCGCAGAGCCAGACGGGAACTCTGCAAAAGATGATCGTCGCCAGCGGGAGCGTTGACATGGATCTGGATTTGAATCGACTAAATTCTGTGGCGGCAGGCGTGTCGCCTGCGGAGTCACTACGTTTCGCCGTGACGCCGAATTCGTTCTTTACCATTCTTGTTTTTAACGATCTGTTGCGCGCAGCCGAAACTGGTTCCATGGCACTCATTCCGCAAAATACCGCGAACCTTCGTACTCCATTGAGCACGTCCCTCGGGCAGCTGGCAGTCGAAAAACTCCCTTTCGGCGCAGCCTTTGATCTTGCCGTGCGCGACAGCAAGAACGGGTTCGTCTTTTTCAATGTTGAAGGAACTCTGTATGCTTACGATGCCGGTGCGCAGTTGCTTACCATCACTGAGGGAAGACTTCTTCTTTCCCCAGAGTTCGCCAATGTCTTGGGTCGGCCATCAGCCGCTGGCACAGCGGTGGGAAAAATTTCCATTGGAGCGGCGATGCAACCGATCGAGATCAGGCAACTGGTTAATGGCGAGACTAAATCGGTAGAGATGCCGCCGGTACAAGGTGCGGCCGGCGGCGAAGCGCCTACTCTTACACAGGGGCCCGATGTGATTGTTGGGGAGCTCTCTGGGTTATCGCAATTCGGTAGCGCCGGCACTCAGGTGGGTCTGGCGGTAGGAACAGATTCCTGCAATGCTGGCGACCAGCCGCTGGATTGGTTTTCATTGCCGGACAACGATCATCCGATCATTCCGCAAAATCTCTATCGCATGAGCGGTGGCGCCAACAACAACGAGCGCTTCGAACAAGTTGGCCAGTCCTCAGTGAAACATGCGTTCCTGGCTTTGGAGGACAACGTTTGCAACCTTGGCTGTAACACCAGTGGTTGCACCACTGGTTCTCACCTATGCCCGGGATGCTCGGACCCTTATTCGGCCAGTCTCAATGCGGGACCAAACCTTGGTTCGCGCGCCTGGATCAACCCGTTCACCGGCTTTTTCCCGCGGGGGGATTCGCCCACCCCTCCCAACGATCATACCGGGCACGTGCACGACGGTGTGTCCCACCGGATTATTGTTGAGGCCAATGATTTGAACCCGCCATCCAATCTAGGTGCCACCTATGTTGCCGAAGCGGCATATGTTACTCCGCACGAATACGCCTGGTGCCAGACTCACCCTGGACAGTGCAACATGTATAACAATGTCTCCTATCGCCAGTATAGTGTCAGCGGCGGACCAACCAATTTCACCTTTTCACCTCTTGGCAGCACGGTGCGGATGCAGGCTGCCATTATGGCTTGGACGAGTACGGGCGCCACGGTGGGCCAAATCGAGCCGGCTCCGGGGATCGATGGGATTTGGTTTATGGGTTACAAAGTAACTAACCCGGTATCTGGGGTCTGGCACTATGAGTACGCTCTGTATAACCAGAACTTGGATCGAGCCGTTCAATCCTTCACTGTGCCTTTGGGAGTTGGTGCCAACATTAGCAACATCGGATTTCATGTTCCACCGCAGCATCCTGGCTGGGCACATGATGGCACCCTGAACGATGCCGGGTTTAGCAGGACTCCCTGGACCACGGCTCAAACTGCCGATTCTATAACGTGGAGCTGTGAGACCTTTGTGCAAAACCAAAACGCGAATGCGATTCGCTGGGGCACGTTGTATAATTTCCGGTTTGATGCGGACCAACCCCCGCAAAGTGTGAACGCAACAGTAGGTTACTTTAAGACCGGCGCGCCCATGTCGGTTCAAATCCA
>WNGD01005588.1_pt1 | contig 12174 bp, 8 predicted proteins | sample 5400671 | NCBI WGS metagenome assembly WNGD01 (sample SAMN13153369, study PRJNA577476) | soil metagenome | isolation source: 40 cm soil or saprolite under grassland replicate 2 | place: USA:California | collected 2016-06-15
TGATCGAGCCGCGACGTCGGCTCGTCCGCAAGCAGCAACTCCGGTCGCGACGCGAGTGCACGGGCGATGGCGACGCGGCCACGCTCGCCCGTCGAGAGCCGCGAGACGCGCTGCTCTGCGCGATCCTCGAGCCCGACCGCGACGAGCGTCTCTCTGGCGCGCGCGGCCGGGAGCCCGCGCAACGCAAGCGCGAGCTCGACGTTCTCCAACGCGCTCAGGTTCGGCACGAGACCCGGCTGCTGCCCGACGTAGCCGATGTGGTCGCGCCGGAGGTCTGCGCGCCTGGCGCGGTCGAGTTGCGTCAAGTCCGTCCCGAGCACATCGATCCCGCCGCTGTCGGGCAGCTCGAGCCCGGCGAGCAGATGCAGCAGCGTCGTCTTGCCGGACCCGGACGGCCCGGTCACGGCCGTGAGCGTCGATGACCGAAACTCCGCGGCGAGCCCGTCGAGCACCCGGCGTGCGGTGTAGCTCTTCGTCACCGCACTGGTAGCCGCAACCAAAAGACTTTGTGGCTCAGAGCCACTAGCTGGTTTCGAGGCGCTTGGTTCCCCCGTTTCGGCTTCGGCCTCGTCGCCTGAAACGACGATGTCCCGTCCGGACAGGCGGGCTGTTGCATGCGTCCGGATCGCCGAGCGGCGCAGCAGTTCCTCCGGCAGCTGGAGCCAGCCGCCCTTGCCGACGACGATCGCCTCGTCACCGACGTCTCCTCCCGACTCTTCGCTGACGCGCCCGTCGCGGATCCGCACGACACGGTCGGCGATCGACGCCGACTCGGGATCATGGCTGACGATCACGGCAGTGCAATGCTCCGCGCGGATCAGCTCGCCGATGGTGTCGTAGACGACGCGTGCGTTCGCCGCATCGAGCTCGCCGGTCGGCTCGTCCGCAAGGAACAGGCGTGGACGATGTGCGAGGGAGGCCGCGACTGCGACGCGCTGCTGTTCCCCGCCGGACAGCTCCGCCGGGCGCGCGTCCCGTTTGTCGGTGAGGCCGACCCGGTCGAGGAGCTCATCGGCCCGCCGCTCCCGCTCGGTCGCCGTCGCGCCCGCAAGGCCGAGCTCTAGTGAGATCAGTTCGCGCGCGGTCAGCTCCGGCGCGAGCGCCCGTGCGTAGTGCTGGTCGGCGTAGCCGACGCTGTGCGTGCGGTAGCGCGCGACGTCCCGCGCCGGCAGCTTGCCGAGCTCCGTGCCGAACACCCGCACGGTCCCGGCGGAGGGCCGGTCGAGCCCGGCGAGGATCCGTAGGAACGTCGATTTCCCCGAGCCGCTCGGGCCGAGCACGGTGACGGTCTCGCGCTCGCGAACCGTCAGCGACAACCCTTGCAGCGCGGCCGCGTCGCCCTCGGGGGTCTGGTGCACACGGAAGACGTCACGGACTTCGACGGCGGCGCTCACGTTCCGACCTCCGCGATGCGTCCTGCGACATCGGCACGGAAGGCCTGCCGTGTGGCCGTCGACACGAGCAGAGCTGCGACGAGGAAGTACGCCAGCAATCCGAGCAACAGCGCCGGCCAGTCGAAGCCGAGCAGAAGCGGCAGCTCGGCGGAGCCTGCGCCGGCCGTCAGCGTGACGAGCGCGACGACCAGCGCTGCAAGCACGGCGCCGGTCGCGATCCCGCCGACGAGGCCGAAGGCGGCCACGAGCGCCGTGCGCAGCCGCAGGTGCTGCCGCAGCGTGGCCGGCGCGGCACCTTGCGCCTCGAGATCGAACAGCTCGCCGCGCTCGTCGCGCACGTCGGACACCACGACGAGCAGCAACCCGACGAGGGCGAGGGCGAGTGCCGAGACAGCGGCGCCGGCGAGAGTCAGCAGCGTTCCGCGCGCGAGCGGCTCGGAGCGCAGATCGGCGAGCAGCGCATCGTGGCCGCTCACCTCCAGCGCGTCGAACGGCGGCCGGCGGAGCGCGGCGGCGACGTCCCGCTTTGCAGGTGTGGGGGCGTCGAGCCAAAGCTCGTTCGCGGTTCCGCTACCCGGCGCCGTGGTGTTCAGCGCCGTCGCGACCGTGGGGCCGTCCGCGATCACGACGTCCTCGTCGACGGTGGGGACGCGGCGGACGATCCCGACGACGCGGCCGACGATCGTTCCCGTCGCGACGTTCACGGGCAGAACGCCGCCCGGGCCCGCCGCCGCGGCGAGCGTCTGTGACGCGACGATCGGGACCGGCTGGTCGTCCGTCGGCTGGCGGGCGCGGAAGCGTGCGACCGCGTCCCCCGTGACCACGTACCGGATGCGTCCGCCGCCCGTCGCGGTCAGGCCGCCGGTCGCGGTCCAGTGGGCGAAGTCGAGTGGGAGTACACGGCCGTCGACGCTTGGCCGGCCGAGACGAAGCGTTCCCTGCGCCACGGCGGCGGCATTGACACCGCCGTTCGGCACGCCGTGCAGGCCCGTGTTCGTGAGATCGAAGGTGAGCGACACGAGCAGGCCGCCGCGGGCGTTCGCCGGGACGCGGGCCGCGAGACGTCTCGACGTGGTCGTGCCGAGGCGGATCCCCTGCGCGCTCCCCGTCGGCGTGATCACGATCGCGCGCACTGCAAGCTCGTCCCCTTGCGCCCGCACAGGCAGGACGAGTCGGCGGGCGCTCTCCGGCAGGCGCACACCGCGCAACGAGACGTCGCGCCTCGGGCGAAGGCGCTGCGCGATCTCGTCGCGTGACAGCGGCGAGTAGTCGCCGCGCCAGCGCAGTCTGGGAATGTCCTGCGCGCGGAGGCCCAGCAGCGTCAGGCCCGGCGACCCCTCGAGACGGCTGACGTTGCCCGACAGCCGCAGCACCGGGATCGCGCGCACGCCCGGCGCCAGTGACTGGAACCGGTGCAGCGCGGCGGCCTGGAAGACCGGGACGAGCTTCGTCAGGTCTTCGCGCACGACGTAATCCGCCGGAACCGCGAACGCCGCCTGGTCGGTTTCGCCTCGCGCGAGTGTCGAGCGGTACGTTTCCGCGAACAGCGCGAGCCCCAGGCTGACGACGAGGAACGCGACCGCAACCGCGGCGCGCCCGGGGTTGCGAGCGAGCGACAACGCGGCCAGGCGGAAGGGCACCGGAGCGTTACGCCCCTGCCGCTCGAGTGTGCGGAGGGCGGGTGTGAGCACGCGCGCCCACAGCACGGCCGCGACGAAGGCGATCAGCGCCGGCAGCACCAGCAACACCGCGCCGGTGCCGCGCTCGTCGGCGAGCGCCCGCGTGTCGGCGGCGCCGCGTGCGAGAGCGATCACGACCGCGACGAGCGCGCCCAGCGCGGCCGCGTCCACGGGTGTCACCGTGAGTGCGCCCAGGCGCGCGGTGCCGGCGCGCAGCGAGAGCAGGACGACGAGGGCCGCGGCGCCGGCGATCGCGGTGGCGAGGACGAAGCCGCGCCCGGCGACGACGGAGTGTGCGAGCACCGCACCCGCCGGCGCGCCGGCACGGGCTGCGACGAACGCTCCGATCCCGCAGCCTGCCGCCCAGCCGATCGCTGCCCCGGCCACGGCGACGACGGCGGTCTCCGCGGCGGAGCCGATGACGAGCTGCCAGCGCCGCGCGCCGAACCAGGTCAGCCGCCGCCACTGGGCCTCCGCGTCGCGTCTGAGCCCGGTCGCCGCCAGCACGGCGAAGGCGAGCAGCAACGCCGCCGCCTCGCCGCCGATCAGCAACAGCCGACGCCCGGCGACCTTGCCGTTCTCGTTCGCGGCCCGCAGCTCGGCGATCGGCGCCGTCAGGTCGAAGCGCAGCGACCGGTACTGCAACGCGGAACGGATCTGCGTCACCCGGCGTGCGAACCGCTCGATCGTCCAGGGATGAACGGCGGCCGGACGGAGGGGTGCCGCCCACGTGTAGCTGCGAAACGTCGGCACGAACACCGGGATCCGTGCGAGCCCGTCGACCCCGTTCGCGAGCAGCAGCGGCGGGGTTGGGGCCGTGTGGTAGAGCAGCGCGGAGCTGAGCACCGACGCGTACGTCTCCCGGGTGATCAGGTTCCCGAACGGCAACGGCGAATCGAGCGTCGCCCGTCCGACGCGGACGAGCCGCAGGCCGGGAATCGGCGGAACGGGTCCAGCGCCGCCGAGCTGGAGCACCTCACAGCGCTCGGCATGACACGGTCGAGGCAGCCGCCCGGCGCGCACGTGCACGTACCGTCCCAGGCCGTCGATAGCGCCGAGGTCGAACAGGTGCCCGTTCGACTGGGAGGTCCGGAAGAGCATCGCCCGTGTCGGCGCTTGGACGAGCGGCGCGAGCGCGCGGCGGGACGTCCGATCGAGCTTCGCGATGTCGGTTCCCGGTCCGCTCGCGATCCCGCCCCAGACGAGCCGGACGGTGCGGTCTTCGGCCGGCACACGAGCCGTCGCGCGCTCGACGCTGCGGTCTTGGGCGACGAGGCTGCCGGCCAGCACGGCGGCGAGGAGAGCGGAACCTGCGGCGATCCCGAAGGCGACGAGCAGGACACGCTCGCCACGGCGCGCCAGCCGCACCCACGCGAGCCGGAGCGGAAACGCGATGCGTCGCAGCGCGGTCATGCGCGCTGAACCTACCGGGGCGGGTCGGCCGCCGCGCGCGGACGCTACGAGGGGCGGCTGGCGAGCGTCAGCTGAACGGTGTGGCTCTTGCCGTTGCGCGTGTAGTTCAGTGACACGTGGTCGCCCGGCTTGTGGGCGTTGATCGCGGCGCGCAGGCCGTCGGAGGATGTGACGGCCTTCCCGCCGAGCGCGTTGATCACGTCGCCTGCATGCAGGCCGGCCTTCGCGGCCGGCGTCTTCGACCGCACAAGCACGACGCGAGGAGTCTCCGTGGAGCCGTTGAGCTCGACGCCGAGGTACGCGTGCTCGGCCTTTCCGCTGGAGATCAGCTGCGACGCGACCGACTTGACCGTGTCGGACGGGATCGCGAAGCCGACGCCGTCGCTGCCGCCCGAGTCACTCTCGATCTGGGCGTTCACGCCGATCACCTGTCCCTGCGCGTTGAGCAGCGGGCCGCCGGAGTTGCCGTGGTTGATCGCCGCGTCGGTCTGGATCGAGTCGTCGATCGTGAAGTTGTTCGGCGACGTCATCTGCCGGTGGAGTGCGCTCACGATCCCCGCCGTCACGGTCTCGGCGAGCCCGAAGGGAGAGCCGATCGCGACGACGTTGTCGCCGACCTGCACCTTGTTCGAGTCACCCAGAGTGAGTGGATAGAGCACCGAGGACGGCGCGTCGACGGCGAGCACCGCGAGATCCGTGGACGGATCTGTGCCGACCACGCGGGCGGTGTACGTCTTCCCGTTCCAGAACGTCACGTGTACGGAGGTCTCCCCGTCCACGACGTGCTGGTTGGTGATCACGTGCCCGTCGCTGTCGTACACGAAGCCTGACCCTTCGGCCGACTGCGAGCGTGAACCGCCGAACGGTTGCGTCGTTTGCGTGGTCACCTTCACCTCGACGACACCGCGGTACGTCCGCTTGTAGATCGAGTTGACCGAGAGACCGCTCGTGTTCGCAGCCGGTTGTGAGTCGCTGACGGGGACCTGCCGGACGACGGTCTTCGTCGAGCCCGACGAGAGCGCAGCATAGGTCCCCGCGCCGCCGCCGGCACCGATCAGGGCGCCGGCGACGACTGCCGCTGTGAGGGAGAGGAGAGAGGAGCGGCGTTCCACGTTCACCATGGCACCACGCCCGACTAAGACGAGCGTGAGATGCAGGTAAGAAGTGACTAAGACTGCAACTCACAAACTTCTTACGTCTGTCTTAGCCCGGTCTTAGGGCGTCCTGGCAGCTTGGTGCGGTGGCCTCGCGGGATCCGGAACCCCAAGCGACCCTCCACCCGCGTCGCCCGCCTCGGGCGGGATGTACCCCCTCCGCCCGCTGGTTGATGCTGTGCGCCGCCGCTGTCATTACCGCCCTGATGGCGGCGGCGGCCGCGCAGTCGTCGCCTCCGCGGCGCCTGAAGTCGCCGCAGCTCGATGAGATCGGTCGGGCGGCAGGCGGGATCCCGAACACCATCATTCGCGCGCCGGCAAGGACGCTGGCGCTCGCCCCGGACGGCTACTGGGGCGGTCAGTACACGACGAGCGCGGGGGAGACCGTCACCATCTACGCGTCGAACAGCTATGCGATGGACTCGGCCCTCGGACAGCGGTGGGCGAACTTCCTCGCCTCGCTCGTGCACGGCTCGGAGCTGTCGACCGTGACGGTGCTGCTCTCGACGCCGGCAGAGATCTCGCGCGTCTGCGGCTCGGACGCGCTCGCGTGCTACAGCCCGCAGGGCGCGCTGCTCTACGCACCGGGCGAAGACCCGAGCTCGGATCTGTCCGCCGAAGCCGTGATCACGCACGAGTACGGGCACCATGTGGCGGCCAACCGCGTCAACACTCCCTGGAACGCGCTCGACTGGGGCCCGAAGCGCTGGGCCTCGTCGATGCAGGTGTGCGCACGGACGAAGAGCGGTGAGCTCTCCCCGGGCGCAGAGGACCCGGTCCGCTACGACGTGAATCCCGGCGAGGGCTGGGCGGAGACCTTCAGGGTCCTGAACCAGCGCAAGCTCGGGCTCGCGGAAAGCCCGTGGGAGATCGTCACGCAGTCCCTCTATCCCAATGCGGCCGCCCTGACGGCGGCCGAACAGGACGTCGTCAATCCCTGGCAAGCCGACACGAGCACCGTGCGTACCGGCACGGTCACGCGCACGTCGAGGACGCGGACGTACACCGTGTCCACTCCCCTGGACGGGACGCTGAAGGTGACTCTGAGACCTTCGGTAGGCCTGCGCCTGGCCTTGGACGTCTATGCGTCCTCGGTGCGCGTCGCGCATGGCGCAGGGTCGGCGACCCTGTCGCGCTCGACCACGGTCTGCGGTGCGCGCTCCTACCGTGTCCGAGTTCGCGAGCTGAACGGCAAGGGCTCCCTCCGGCTCTCCGTGGCGAAGCCCTGAGCCGGGCTTCTTAGCTCCCTTTCAGCTTTCCGCGACAGAATGTGACCGTGAAGATTCTCGTTGTCGACGACGAACGCGCCGTGCGCGAGTCGCTCCGCCGTGCGCTCCAGCTGGAGGGGTACGAGATCGAGCTAGCGGCAGACGGGCGCGAGGCGCTCTCCGTGCTCGGGGAGGAGGACCCCCAGCCCGATGCCGTCATCCTCGACGTGCTGATGCCGGGTGTCGACGGGCTCGAGGTCTGCCGCCGCCTGCGCGACGCAGGCAACCGCGTGCCGGTGCTGATGCTGACGGCGCGCGACGAGGTCGAGAACCGCGTTGCCGGCCTCGACGCGGGCGCCGACGACTACGTCACGAAACCGTTCGCCCTCGAGGAGCTGCTTGCGCGCGTGCGGGCACTGCTCCGCAGGACAACGAACGGCGACGGCGCGGGTGAGGTGCTGACCTTCGCCGATCTCGAGGTCGACCTCGGCACGCGTGAGGTCAGACGTGCCGGTCGCGCGATCGAGCTGACGCGGACCGAGTTCGCGCTGCTCGAGCTGTTCCTGCGGAATCCGCGCCAGGTGCTCACGCGTTCGATCATCTTCGAACGCGTCTGGGGCTACGACTTCGGGTTCGCGTCGAATTCGCTGGACGTGTACATCGGCTACCTGCGGCGCAAGACCGAAGCCGGCGGCGAGCCACGCCTGATCCAGACGGTGCGTGGAGTCGGCTATGCGCTGCGCGAGCGATGAGCTTCCGCGCGCGCCTGGCACTGGTCGCGGCGGCGGCGGTCGCGCTGGCGATCGTCGCTGCGTCCTTCGTCGTCTACTTCGTCGTGCGCGACCAGCTCCGCGCGACCGTCGACGCCTCGCTGGAAACGACCGCGGCTCAGCTGGCGGAGACGCCGGTGCACGACTTCAACCACTTTGCCGCGCCGCCGTCGCAGCTCGGAGGCGCGCCCGGCTATCCGCAGATCGTCAGCGCGGCGGGCGACGTATTCCCGCGTGGCGCACGGGTCGCTTTGCCCGTCACCGACAGGGTGGAGGGAGTTGCTCGGAACGGCACGGGAACGTTTCTGATGGACTCGAACGTCAACGACACGCACATACGCGTGATCACGTTCCCGTACGCGCCGGGCTTCGCCGTCGAGGTCGCACGACCGCTGACCGAGGTCGACCACTCCTTGGGCAGGATCGAGAACTACCTGATCCTGATTGCCGGCGCGGGGATCGCGTTCGCAACCGGGCTCGGCTTGATCGTCTCCCGTGCGGCGCTCGCACCGGTGCGAAGGCTGACTTCGGCCACCGAGACCGTCACCGCGACGGGCGACCTCTCGGAGCGAATCGACTCCAGCGGTCGCGACGAGCTCAGCCGTCTCGCCTCGAGCTTCAACGCAATGCTCGGCGCGCTCGAGGAATCGACGCGTGCGCAGCGGCAGCTCGTCGCAGACGCGTCGCACGAGCTGCGGACGCCGCTGACGAGCCTGCGGACGAACATCGAGGTGCTCGCGAGCGACCGCACGCTGCCGCCCGGAGAACGCGAGCGGCTGCTCAAGGACGTGGTCGAGCAGCTCGGTGAGATGACGACGCTCATCTCCGAGTTGATCGACCTCGCTCGCGGCGAGCAGCACACGGCGGAGCCCGAGGAAGTGCGGCTCGACCTCGTCGCAGCGGATGCGGTCGAGCGCGCACGGCGCAACCAGCCGACTGTCACGTTCGTGACGGATCTGCAGGAATCCGTCGTGCACGGTGTGCCGTCGACGATCGAGCGCGCGGTCGCCAACCTGCTCGACAACGCAGCCAAATGGAGCCCGGCCGGCGGGGACGTCGAGGTCGGTGTCCGAGGCGGGACTGTCACGGTGCGTGACCACGGGCCGGGGATCGACGAGCAGGATCTCCCGTACGTCTTCGATCGCTTCTATCGAGCCGCCTCGGCGCGTGGGCAGCCCGGTTCCGGGCTCGGCCTCGCGATCGTCCGGCAGGTCGCCGAGGCGCATGGAGGGGCGGTCGTGGCGGAGCGTGCCGAAGGGGGCGGGACGCGCGTCGTCCTCCGGCTCAACGGCACCGCGCAGAACTCTTAGTTTCTTCTTAGGGGGCTCTTAACCGCCGTTGCGACGCTTCACGGCATGAGACGAAATCGCAAGGTCAGCCTCGGCATCGCCGCGCTCCTCACCGTCGCCGGCGGAGGCGTCGCGATCGCGGCATCCGGGTCCGGCTCGCCGTCGGAAGAGAACCAGGCCGTTCTCGACGACGCGGCCAAGCAGCTCGGGATCTCCCCGGGCAAGCTCAGCGACGCTCTGAAGAAGGCGCTCAGCGACCGGGTCGACGCCGCCGTCACGGCGGGCCGGCTGACGAAGGCGGAGGGCGACGCGCTCAAGCAGCGCATCAACTCCGACGACTTCCCGCTCTTCGGCGGCTTCCGCGCCGGCTTCGGGCACTTCGGCTTCTTCGGTGACCTCTCGGCCGCAGCCGGCTACCTCGGCCTCACCGAGGCGCAGCTTCGCTCGCAGCTCGAGAGCGGAAAGAGCCTCGCGCAGGTCGCCACCGCCCAGGGAAAGTCGGTGAGCGGATTGGTCGACGCGCTGGTGAACGCGGCGAAGCAGCGGCTCGACAGCGCCGTCGCCGCGGGCCGGCTCACGCAGGCGCAGGAGAACGAGATGCTGAGCGGTCTTCGAGATCGCATCACGAATCTCGTCAACTCCACGCCTCCCGCCGGCGACCACCGCTTCGCGCCGCCGCCGTTCGGCTTCCGGCACTTCGGAAGACCGCCGATCTAACCGCGCGGCGAGTTCCTCTGCCCGCGACGCAGGGCGTCGAGGCGGCGACGCGCCTGCTTCGTCGGGCGTGCGCCGAGGTCGTCGCCGGGAGTGCGGGCAAGCCGCCGTTGCAACGCCTGCTGCTCGCGAGCCGCCTTGGATTCGGGCGACTCGGTGTACAGCGTTTGCGCGACCGAGGCCGGTCCACGGCGTTCTGCGAGTTGTGTCACTCGTAGGGCCCAGCGCTCGGTGCCCTTCGTCACCTCCAGGTCGTCGCCTGCGCGGATCGGCTTCGACGGCTTGACGCGCTCACCGTTGACGTGCACGCGTCCGCCGAGAACGGCCGTGGCCGCGGCGCCGCGCGTCTTGAAGAAGCGTGCCGCCCAGAGCCACTTGTCGATCCGGACCTGATCCACAGCGTCCGCTCAGGCAGCCGTGCGAACTCCGGGCACGTGCCGGCCGAGGAAGTCGAGCGCTTTCCCGACCTGCCGGACTCGCTCGTCGACGTCGAACGGAGAGTGCCCCGTCGGGAAGACGTACACCTCATGCGGGTGACCGCGGGCGGCGAGTCGCGCGACGTAGAGCATGGCCTGCCGATAGGGACAACGGCTGTCGTTCTCGCCGATCATGAAGAGCACCGGCGCGCGGACGGCCCCGGCGAAGTTGATCGGGTTGCGGTCGCGCATCAGGTCCGGAACCGCGCTCGGAGCGGCGGCGCCGAGCAGCGCGCGATCGTAGGCCTGGAGGAGTGGAGAGAGGTCTTCGTAGCCGGCCTCGTAATCGCCGATGGGGACGCCGGCAATCCCGCAGGCCCACAGCTCTGGATGCTTTCCGAGCTCGAGGAGCGTCACGTAGCCACCCCACGAGTAACCCGCGATGACGGCGCGGCACGGATCCGCGAGACCTCGTTCGACGAGATCGCCAAGACCCGCATTCACGTCCTCGAGCTCCGGTCCGCCGATGTTGCCGATCAAGGTGTCCCGCCACTCGCGCCCGTATCCGGTCGACCCTCTGTAGTTGACCAGCCCGACCGCGAACCCGGCGTCGACGTAGGCCTGCACCTCCGGCTGCCAGCGATCCATGTCGAGCCAGGTCGGGCCTCCGTGAACGAACATGATCACCGGGAACGGGCCGCCCGAGTCGTCCGGGGTGACAAAGAACCCGTGCACACGCTGCCCGTGCGCGTTCGCGAAATGCCAGGACTCGTAAGGGCGTGCGGGAAGAGCCGGCGCGCGTTGCAAGCGCAACACCGCGGCGCCGGTGTCGTCGAGTACCCGCCGCCCTCGGTGGCCCTGTTCGTGGAGGAACCACACGTGCCCGTCGGGCCGCACGCGTGCGTTCCAGATCGCGCCCGGCTCGGTCGGGATCGTTTCGAGCTCGCCGGATTCGAGCTCGCAGCGCAACAGCCGGTGTCGGCCGTCGACGAGGTGCTTGAGCAGCAGCGCCGAGGCGTCGGGCCACCAGCCTTCGACGTGGACGCCTCCGCCCAGCTCGAGCTGGATGTCGCGGCGCTCGCCGCTGGAGAGGTCCCAGATCGCGGGCCGCACGTCCCCGTCACGTTCGTGGTCGAGCGCCAGCCGTTGGTCGCCTGCGACAGGCGACCAGCACTTGGCGAACAGCGTCAGGCCGGCGTCGAGCTGCTCGCCCACGGTCGCGCCCGAGCGCGGGTCGATCACCCGCAGCGCCGGATGGATCAGGTCGCCGTGCTCGGCATGCTCCAAGCAGAGCAGCGAACCGTCGGCGGAAAGCCCGCCGCGCAGAAACCCACGCTCGTCGACGCTCCCGATGCGAACGGCTTCGGTCGAGCGATACACCTGTGTCGCGGGCCGGCCGTCGAGCGACACGAAGACGGAGAAGCCGTCACGGTTGCTGATCCCGGCCGCGACGACTCCCGCCGCCTGAGCGAGGCCCTCGCTCCAGCCGTCCGGAACGCCTGCCAGGAACGGCTCGCTCGGCCCTCCCGCGAACGGCTGCACGAGCCAACGGCCGGACTCATCGCCGGTCTCGTCCTCGAACCACAGGACTCCCTCGCCGTCGAATGTCGGCGCCCCGTCGATCACGCCGACGATGCTGTCGGTCACCCGGCGGCGCTCGTCGCTCGTCGGCTGCCAGGCGTACAGCTGCCAGACGCCCGACTCGGTGGAGGCGTAGACGCACCGGTCGGGTGAAGACGGAGACCAGGCGGGGAGAAACGAGATCGGCGCGCGAAAGCGCTGTTCCCACACCGCCGCTGCTCGCTCCGTGACACTCACCCCGACGAGCCTAACCCGACGGCCAGGACCTCCGCGCAGGACTCAGGAGGCGCGCGTGACCGCGCGCCTCTTGAGTCTTGACCTTGCTGCCCCGAGTTAGAACGCGCCCGGCGAGATGCCGCCCACGGATGTCTACTGGGTTGGCCAGTTCGTCTGCCGGTGGTACCGAACATTCGACGAGGCGCTGGCGGCGAAGCCGTTCCCGCTTCCCTTCAATGGAGCCGATTGGCCTGCTGAAGATTGCGTCTTCGCTCGGTGACGCTTAGTGCTGATGGGCCGGGCAGGGATCGAACCTGCGACCTTGGGATTAAAAGTCCCC